>Ga0182024_10011620_pt1 | contig 17624 bp, 15 predicted proteins | sample P32metaG_FD_120480 | JGI IMG/M metagenome (GOLD analysis project Ga0182024, IMG submission 120480) | Permafrost microbial communities from Stordalen Mire, Sweden - P3-2 metaG (Illumina Assembly) | ecosystem: Environmental > Terrestrial > Soil > Wetlands > Permafrost | place: Sweden: Stordalen... | reverse complement strand
GCGTTGCTGTCGGGGTAAACCACAATTTCTTGTTCTCGCCCGGATATGAGTCGCTGCGGGCAAGCCTGAAGGCGGGCGAACTTGGCCGGATCGATCATCTCGCAGTTAGTTGGCACTTCGCGTTGCCGATCCTTCAGTTCGGCCCGTTCGACAATTGGATGTTGGCGGCGCCGGCAAACATGGCGTTTGAGACCGGGTCGCATGTCAGTTCGTTCATCGTCGATCTCGTCGGATTGCCAGATATCACTATGGCGGTGGCTGACAATCCGATCGCGCTACCGGCGGGTCAAAAAGTATATCGCCAATGGACCGCGCTCGGTCGCGCGGGCGCGGCGACTGTGCTCCTATCGATATCGATGACCGCTGGACACTCCGATCGCATCCTGCGAGTACGCGGCCGTGGGGGCAGCGCGCAACTCGATTTCGGTCGCGACATCGGCTGGCGCGACGTGACCGTTACCGACAATCCGATCTTCGATTCGCATGCGACGGCCGAATCAGCCGGCCGGGCGCTGCGACAACAAGCAAAGCGCGACCGAATCCGGCGGCTGAAATCGGCCCTGACGAAGCAGCCCGACGCGAACCCCTTCGAGGAAAGCATCTTCCGCAGCATCAGCGCTTTCTACGCGGGCGGTGTTCTGCAACTCGATCCACGTCACGACGGACGCTTCGCTACCGATGTCATCCGCCTGTGCGAGGCGGTTACCTCTGCGGCGAAGGTCGGTCCACCGAGCCTTTGCAGTGTCTCGGTCGCGGCACCGAGCGTGCAGGTGAGACCGAGTGTTCTGGTGGTCGGTGGCACCGGCTTCATCGGCCGTCGGCTGGTGCGGATGCTGGTCGATCGCGGCCACGGCGTTCGTGTGCTGACCAGAAATCCACGGGCGGCGGCGATCGAACTCGATGGCTTGCCGGTGGAGCTGTTTGCCGGTTCACACGGCGATTCCGAGTGCGCAAAGCGTGCAGTCGACGGGATCAAGATCGTTTATCACCTCGCCAAATGCGAGGGCAAGCGCTGGCAGGACTATTTGGACGGTGACATCGCACCGACTCGCGTGCTTGCCGAGGCCGCCCTTGCCGCCGGAGTGGCCCGCTTCATTTACACCGGTACGATTGCTTCCTACGGGTCGGGCGACCCCAGTGACGTGATCGACAACCGGACGCCTACCGATCCCGCGATCAATCGGCGCGGTCACTATGCGCGATCCAAGGCGGCGTGCGAGGCGCTGCTTCAGGGGATGCAGCGCAACGAAGGCCTACCGCTGGTAATAGTGCGGCCGGGTATCGTGATTGGACCCGGCAGTCCGCCGGCGCATCTGGGTGTCGGCCGATTCACGAGCGAGACGCGAGTGGAGTTTTGGGGTGATGGCACGACTCCGTTGCCCTTGGTTCTCGTTGACGATGTCGCTGATGCGCTGGTTCGCACTTTGGATGCCCCCGGCATCGAGGGGCAGACGCTGCTGCTAACCAGCCCGCCGCTAATGACTGCGCGCGACTATGTCGATGCGGTTTCGGCGCGCATGGGCACGCGGATCGACGCGCGATCGCGCTCTGCGTGGCGAAATTGGGCGGCGGACATGGTCAAGGAACTTGCCAAGAATGCAGTGCGACACCCGAACCGCCGCTGGCCTAGCCTGCATGATTGGGAATGCCAGGCACAGAGTGCGCGCTATGACAGTCGAATGACGGAGCAGGTGCTGGGTTGGCGGCCAGTCGCTGATCGCGAGACGATGGTGGCACGCGGTGTCGCTGATGCAGTCGACTGGTTTCTTCGTTAGGGCGGTGAGCCGTGGTACCCGACCCACAGCTTTCGGACGAGCTTATATTGCCCCCGCTGGCAGCGCTTCGTGTGTGTATTGTGGCCGAGAACGCGTCATTCCGTTTTGGTGGCGAGGCCTCTCTTCCGCTGCACTACTTCTCGCGCCTACGTGCCCGCGGCATTGAGGCATGGCTCATAATTCATGGTCGCACCCAACGGGAACTCGAAGCGCTTTATCCCGCCGAGCAGGACCGCATTCAATACATACCTGACAGGTGGTACCACAAGCTCATCTGGAGGCTGAGTTCACCTCTGCCCAGACGTATCGCCGAGGCCACTTTAGGCATGCTTATGATACTCATCAATCAGATCATCCAGCGCAATATGGTCAAGTTGCTGATTCGGCAGCATTGCGTCAACATTGTACATCAACCCATCCCGGTATCGCCCAAGGCACCATCATTCATCGCTGGTCTTGGAGTTCCGGTCATCATCGGACCAATGAACGGTGGTATGGATTACCCGGCTGCTTTTCGCAGGGACGAGTCACTTTTCACCCGTGCCGTCGTGGCAGTTGGTCGAGTCAGCGCCAAGGTCATTAACAGAATTATTGCCGGCAAAATACACGCCAGCGTCCTTTTGGTCGCTAACGAGCGCACCCGCCTCGCGTTACCCAGCTGTGCCCGAGGCAAGATTATTGAGATTCCCGAAAATGGAGTCGACCTTGCTATCTGGTCGCTCCCTGTCAAACCTGATCCTGCTGGCGTCCCAGCACGCTTTATCTTCATCGGCCGCTTAGTAGACTGGAAGCGTCTGGACTTTGTTCTCCATGCTCTAGTTGACTTCCCCGACGCCAAACTCGACGTTATCGGCGACGGCCCCATGCGGAACGCCTGGGCCGCCCAGGCCGAAAGTCTCGGCGTGGCGAGCCGCGTCAGTTGGCTCGGCTGGCTTCCACAGCCCGAATGCGCGCGGTATTTGCGCGGCGCAACCGCACTGCTTCTACCCAGTATCTACGAGTGTGGTGGCGCGGTGGTGCTTGAGGCGATGGCCTGCGGAATCCCAGTCGTTGCCACGGCGTGGGGAGGTCCCGCGGAATATGTCGATGAGAACTGCGGCATCCTGATCGACCCATCCAATTCGGACATGATCATTAAGGGGTTTGTAGATGCCAGCCGAAAACTTGCCGCCAACCCTGCGCTTCGCGCGAAGTTAGGTTCAGCAGGGCGGGAGCGTGTAGAACTTTGCTTCGACTGGAATCGAAAGATTGACCGCATCTTAGAAATTTACCGCGAGTGTATTCGTGACCAGCGCGCGTGATTAGGCGGCGCGTGGACTCTCTTCTCTTACTTAACTTATTGTATGGAACTTCGGACAAATGCAGATTAGACGGGAAGCCAGGCGTAGTGAAGCGGGCCTTGTAAAGCTGGTGCGCGCCAACGCCGCGCAAATTGCCGAGGCAGTCGCGCAAGCCTTTGAACAAATGCCTAAGTGGCAGGCGGAAGCGCAAAACTATTCGGGGTCACGCGCGGACTACCTTGGCTTGCAGTTTCACGTGTTTGCAGATTACGCAGCCGAATTCTTCGAACGCAGGGACGTGGCCTTCCTGCACCTGTTTATTGGCGAGATGATCAAGGCGCTATACGTGTCGCACCTCAACGAGCTCGAAGCGCAATACGAGATGCGCGCCGTGCTTTCGGCGTTTCGTGAACGCTTGGAAACCTTTCTCGCAAGAATATTTCCCCCGGAATCTTGGGCGCACTTCTCCGGCTTTCTGGACGACGTAGAGAGGACCCTCACGGCCAAAACTGACAAAGTGCAGCGCGTCCTACTTGTTGGTGATTGCTTGTTTCTTGATATCGTCCCGTTCATCGTAGGAAACCTGCTGGAAGAGGGGATTCGCCTGGTCGCGGATTACGCCACCTCAAAAAACCCCGTTTTGCTGCGCGATGAGCTTCGCGTCTTCAGCGCTACAAAGTTCGATCTGGTATTTTTCAGTCCTTTCAGCTACGAATTCTCGCTGGAGTACAACCAATTGCTGGATTGGAAGAACTCGATGATGGGAGAAGCAGCGGTCAATCAACAGGTCGAGCGTGCTTGGGAGGATACCCGTGGGACGATTGACGTACTTGCGGATCTGTTCGACTGTCCCATACACATCCACAATTCAGCGGCGGTAGTTCGCGAGGAAAGCGTGCCCAAGCGCCTGGTGAAGGCCAAGGCTACAGCTCGCAACCGCATTAGTGCGCGACGCAGAATCAACGCGATGCTGACGGCATATATTCAGCAAAAGAACGCTGAAAGTTACCGACATCTGTTTCTGTTTGATGAGCAGCGCCTTGTCGAGGCTGTTGGAGAGATCAAGGCTGGAGCGTACTTATACAAAAACGCGCTACAGCACCCGGCTGTCCTAGGGCAAGTTCTCGGTCTGCACTATGCCGATCTGATCTACGTGAATACCTGGCTACTTAAGAAAAAAGTTGTTGTATGCGACCTCGATAATACGCTGTGGGAAGGCGTTATCGGGGAGGCACGCGTCGCTCACTATCACGACCGACAGCGCGCCTTGAAAGCCCTTAAAGGAAAGGGCGTAGTACTGGCAATCAATTCGAAAAATGACCCTGCCAATGTGCGCTGGGCTAATGGCACCTTGAATGACGAAGACTTCGTTTGTTCAGCCATCAGTTGGGAGCCCAAGGTACATGGAATGCAGCGAATTCAGAATGCCCTGAACCTTAAAATCAAGGACTACATATTCATCGACGATAGAGAGGACGAGCGCGAACTGATGCTTGCGCGCTACCCCGAAACCCTTTGCCTCGACGCTAACGATGAGCGCACATGGAAACGCATAGCATTGTGGGAGCAGATTCTTCAAGAAGATCCGGACATGGATAGAACGCTGATGTACAAGCAGCGTGAGGCACGTAAAGCATTTATTCAAGAGGATGTCAGTTCACCCGAGGAACGTGCGCTGCTATTTCATTCGCTGAATTTGACTCTTACCATCCAGCGTGCCCAGATTAGTGACTTGAAGCGTGTTACCGAACTCATTAATCGCACGAACCAGTTCAACCTCGAAGGCAGTCGCACGACGATTCGAGAAGTAAGTGGCTGGCACGAATCGCCCGATCACCTCATTTTGCTGGGGCAGACCGCGGACCGTTTCGGCGACATGGGCACTACTTGCGTCGCCGTTGTGGCCTGCAGCGCATCTGAGATGCGCATTCTGCCATTTGTACTGAGCTGCCGCGTCTTCGGCTATGGTATCGAGCAGGGGGTTATGAACCACCTAAAGTTGATCGCGCGACAGCGCGGCGTGCAGCGCATCATCGCGCGATACCTATCGACGCCCCAAAATTCACCTTGCAAGGATTTTCTGGCCAACAGCGGATTCCATCTAGCAGACGATGTGTGGTCAACTAGTACCGACGCCGCACCGTCGCCTAATCCGGCATGGGTCGCGGTCAAAGTTATCTAGAACCTCCTCGATTCTTTGGCAAGATCGGCTGCGCTCGTGTCGAAGCCTGGAGATAACCTGGCGCACCACCAGGGAGTATGCGTATGCAATCACAGCCTGAGAGCGCGGGTCCTGCCTACGCGCTTCGCCACAAAAAGTTCAGGCTTACATCCTGCACATCGCGAACATGGTTTCATGGTTTGATCTAAATACACCAAGATATTTTATTGGTTTACTCGCTCAGGCGATTTTAGAGTGCGCTGTTAGGCGGGGCGACTCGCGAGTGCTGACGTTATGTAAAGCACCAGGAGCGCTGTTATCGTGACGGCAGTCAACAGCCGAAGGCTGTTAAACCTGGCGACGGCAACGGGTCTGAAAACAGAGACACGTTGCCGATTACGGGCATCTGCGGTTCAATCAGTGCGCTCAGTCTACGGGCCATTAATGGGCGGGAACAACACATGCGTTTCAAGCGACCAAGTTTCAATAGTTTTTCTTCATACGTAGCTCGGTTGTGTACTACGGCCCAAGCATTCGCTGTTATTCCTATTTCGATACTTACGCTGGGATTTGGGATTTCGAACGTCGCACAAGCCGCCACGACTTTAAATTCGCAGTCGCCCTTGGGCATAAACCTAGCAGGGGTTTCGTATTTTTCCGGCGAATTGCCAATGCTCAATATTTTCCATATGAACTCGCAATGGATCACGCATTCGGGTTCGACATGGGATACCAGCGAAGAGCAGTATCTGAATCTGGATGCGAACGGATACCCGGTAACGCTCACTACGGTCAACGATCCTAGCGCCCAGAAATTCAACTCAGTTGGTGTCTTACTGTTCCGGCTAATAAGTACCCCCAATGGCTACTACCCAGCCGGTCAATATGTCGTGCTATACGACGGCCAAGGAACGCTGACCTACGGTTTTGATGCCAGCCTCGTTAGTCAATCAGCTGGTAGAAATGTCATCAATGTGGCAGCACCGTCGGCCGCAGGCATTGACCTCCGAATTACCGCGACCGACCCAAACCACACGGGCAACTACATTCGCAATATTCGCGTCGTAAAAGCTGAGAATGAAGCGGCTCTCACTGCAGGACAGGTATTTAATCCGACGTTTCTGAACCTCATACAGAAGTTTCGCGTACTGCGCTTCATGGATTGGTTTGCGACTAATGGCAGCATAGTGTCTTCCTGGTCAAGTCGTGCGCTCCCATCGAATGCATTTTGGGGTACTCCAAGTGGAGTCCCTATAGAGGTGGCGGTCCAGCTCGCGAATGCGACCTCGGCGGATGCCTGGCTAAATGTTCCGCATATGGCCGACGATAATTACATTACTCAGATGGCTACGCTCGTGCACCAGCAACTGGGATCTACGCAGAAAGCTTACGTTGAGTTTAGCAACGAAGTGTGGAACGGCGCCTTTGCTCAGTATCAGTATGCCGTGAACCAGGGCCAAGCACTGTGGCCAACCCAGCCAGGAGGGGGAGGGGGATATGGGTGGAATCGCAACTGGTTCGGCATGCGTACAGCCCAGATGTGTGACATTTGGAAGTCCGTGTGGGGGGCTGATAGTAACCGTCTGGTATGTGTGCTCGGCGCACAAGCGGCCAATACCTATTCGGCGACCGCATCGTTGACCTGCCCGTTCTGGACGAGTGGAGCCCCCTGTTCGAGTCACAACATTAATGCAGTGGCAATCGCACCGTACTTTGGATATCAAGGCGTGCCATCTGTGTGGACTTCACAATCGGACGGCGGTCTGAATTCTCTCTTCCAGTCCTTGTATTCGCAGAACGATCCGAGCATCCCTGTCGGCGGCGATTTCAATCAGACTGCCGGGTGGGAGACAAGTTACATACCCGCGCTTGCTCCCTATAAGCTTCCCCTGATTGCCTACGAGGGTGGTCAAGGATTCGCGAATGGCTCGACCCAAGCGCTCACGAATCTTTATACAGCCGCCAACCGAGATCCTCGGATGGGCACCGCTTACACGACGTATCTTCAACAATGGAAGGCGAGTGGCGGGCAGCTCTTTGTGCATTTCAATGATGTCGACGCATCCGGTTATTTCGGCGAATGGGGTGCACTCGAGTCGATCATGCAGACTATCAGTCCGCTGAGCAGCGCTCCGCCCAAGTGGCAATCCATTCAGAATTTCATCACAGCCAATGCATGCTGGTGGCCCGGATGCGCGGGAACCATTGGCTCAGCCCCACCCGTTGCAACCCCTATGGCGCCAAGTAGCTTAGTCGTTCACTAATAACGCAAGCGGTTAGGTAACCACACTCTCGCGCATTTTCTCATTTTCTCAATAGCAGAATGAAATGTCGCCCTTAACTTAACTGAAGGAGAACGGCATGTTGACTCGAGGGCAACGGGCGGCGAAGGGTGCGGAGTGGCTGAATTTACGACACGATATCCTCAAGTGTCGGATTGGCTTTGCCTTCGTGTTTTAGCTGAGCAGGGCGCGAGAGGAAGCGCCTCTCGACAAGAAACCACGAGAGTACCCCGGCAATCAAGCTCACAAGAGCAGCCAGAGCAAAAAGCTTAAATGGCGACATGCTGCCTCCGGCACTAGCGACTAACAGTTGCTCGAGGGGGAATGCGTACAGATATACACCATAGGAGAAGTCACCATAGCGCCCCAGATTGAGGGGATTCAGAGCAGGAGCATATGCAAGCGCGAGCAATGCGTACGCGCCGCACGTCGGCATGGCGACGACTATGCCATGCGGTACGAAATAGGATGCGATCAGAAAAAGCACGGCTACTATTGCAACTGGTGTATTGAGAAGGGTTCGGGCCCCAAAAAGTTGGAAGAGCGTGCCCGCCAGGAAGAACGGTAACACTACTGCCCAGAAAACCGGATAACCAAAAATTTGTCCGAGCATCTTTCCACCTGGGTTCGAGCCTGTGATGTCGAGGTATAGATGCCAAGCGATTACACAGAAGAAGATGGCGAGCACAAGATAACGTCGTTGAAGCAGACGACATATACCCAAGAACAGAACCCCTACATAACACCAAAATTCAAACGGAATGGACCACAGGGATCCGTTGAGGACGTTAGGAGAAACGTTGCTCGTAAAGACCGGTGGCATCTCGAACATCTGGAGACGAAGTGTGCTGACGAAAAAATTTGTCAGGGAAACGTGTGTGTGAGCGTGCGTGTCGGTTGCCAGGGGGACGATCACAAACGCACTAATGAGAGCAGTTACAACGAATGCCGGATAGATTCGACTCACACGACGCTTGAGAAACTTCATTGGCGAGGGCGTACGAAGCCAACTCTGCGTTATGAGAACGCCGCTGATGACGAAGAACCCCCAAACGCTCAGATTGCCTAGTGTGGTTTGTCCATGGGTAAGCACGAACAGTGGTTCCGTGGCATTGGAACCTCTCCCAAGTGGAAAAGCGTGAGAGACAATCACTAACAAGGCTAAGATCAAACGCAGGGAATCAAAATTGCTAGTGCGGCTTTCGTTCGCGGCAGACATTGCTACTCCTGAAGTCGCTGTGGCGGAGCAGCGAACCTTCCCAGGTTACAGCACAAGGCAGGTAAAACACGGTTTCGCCGACACCGCACATTCTGCGACAGCACGTCTCCAATGCATGTCGGAATAGACTCCGACATTGTCAAATCCTGATTCGTATTGAGGGCCATAGAGCCAGAATTACGGTGCTCATCAGGTACGAAGACAGGGCAATGCCGAGCGCGAATCCCGCCTTGTAAAACTCGTATTTCACTATCAGCAATCCCTTTTTTCTTTGCAGCCAAAGATAATAAATAAGCGGCGGCAAGCCGCTTAGCGCAGCCCCGTAAACGAAGCCGATAAAACCAAACAAATAATATCCACTCAGGCTCGCCGCAACCATCCCGATAGCCCGAAATATGTTCCCATGGAGAATGACTTTGTACTCTCCAGAGGCGATCAACAGATCTTCCGACGGTGAGGCTAACGAGAGGAACGCCGCTCTTAACATGAATGCTTGAAGGACCGCTCCCGCTTCGACGTAACCCGACGGGTAGAGAATCGCAATGACCAACTGCGCAGCGCCGCCCAGCGCTGCGGGAAGTATCATGATGCTTGCGAACAGCGTTGAGTTCTCCGTATAGTACATCAGTGAAAAGTTTTCTTGATTGGTTCGATAATTATGGGCGCACCGCGGATAGAGAATTGACTGGCTAATTTTGGAAATGAGCGATTCGATAGAACCTGCGATATTTCCGGCAAGTCCGTATACCCCAAGCAGGTTCAGATCGAATAGCCTCAGGAAGACGACCTTGTCGAATTGACTCAATGCCAGCGTTAACAAGCTGGATGGCATGGTAAACTTGCTATACCCCAGAATTTCTCGCGCAGCGGCCCCATCGAATTGTGGTTTAGGTCTGAACTGCGGATAGAACTGATGGCTAAGGATGCTCATCAGCAGTCGGTTCAGCAGTATTGCGTACACCATTCCCCAATAATCCCGGGAATAGTAACAGTAGATAATGGAGAACACCGAGGATAGAAGCGCCGCCGCCAATTCCGAATACATGATCAATCGCGCCTGCTTGCGGCGGATCGCCAGAGGAAACGACATTGACTGCAGTCCGGTGATAATGAATGAGATCGAAAAGACGCGCAGTGGAATAGTAAGAGCAGGTAGATGATAGATGGAAGTGGCAATCGCTGGAGCGCACAAGAACAAAACGGCACTGTTTACTACTGCGCGACCAAATTGCACTGTCCACGCGGTATTCAAATAGCGCGGTTGCTCCGCCTTCTCGTCGCGAACGATGAACAAAGTGACGTTGACGTCCGCTATCATCTCGACAACGAATGCAATCGACATCATGATGGTGATGATGCCGTATGCGGAAGGCTGCAGGATTCTTGTGAGAATTAGACTGCTGCCAAGTCGAATTAAGGCTTGTGCAGCGAAGCAAAAGGCAGTTGCAAACAGATCGCCCTTGAAGTTGATGAGTTTGAAACTCGGCACTTACTTCGACTCCGGTGGGATGCCGTAGGATGCGTTGCCCTCAATTTGTCGTGCTGAGGACCGTCCGTAACGAACATCCGCCGCCGCAAGGCCTGCGAGAACGTAAAACAACTTCTGATAGCCCAGCATGAAGCTGACGTTCTCGATCATGAGAAGAGTACCCAAAATACAGGAAACCAGGCTGATTCCGAGTAAGCCAAAATCGGGATTAAGTGGCATGATTTCTTTCGCCTGCCTATAAACTTTAAATAGCCCAATTAGGATAAAACCGAGGAATAACGATAGTCCGATCAGACCACTGAAAAGCGCTGCATCTGCATAGGTGTTTACCACGTCGATGATCCCTTGGCCTTGACGTAGGTCCTCCATTTTCAAGTAGGCAAGTTGATCGCCGAAGAACGGGTGCTCTTTAATCAATTCCCATGTTCGATCGGCAAGACGTTGCCTGTAAATAAAGTTCTCGCTGTCCACGGATCCACCCATGAAGGGCAGCACGTTGACGATTCGCTCGCTCAGCGGCGATAGGCTGATTACTCCGGCAAGTAGAACTGCGACCCCGGCTGCCCTGAAGAGGCGAGAAAAAGCGCGTCTGCCCAGCGCGGCGAATGCGAAGTAGATCGCGACTGCACCGATCCATGGTCCGCGCGAGTACGCGGCCAAAAGGCCAAGCCACAGCGCTAGCGCAACGGCGATCCTCCAGCGCTTTGAATTCACGTGGGATTGAAGATACAGCCAGAAGCCGAAAGCAATCGCCAGGAGATAGCCTAGTGCAAGCGCATGCCCGGCAGAAGCCTGGGCGCGAAGCGTGTCACCACGAAACAAGTAGGAAAAAGAAGCCATGACATCGGCGGGGTTCCAATGTGTGGCAAGCGCCGCATATAGTAGCCAGTGACGTACGCTTTCAAATACTGCCATCAGAGCCATCACTACGCTAATAACGCAGAACGAGCCCAGTGTATCCACAATGGCACGGCGACTGGAACAAGATCGACTGACCGCAAAGTATAGGGCGTATACATCAACGAAAAAAAGAAAGATGCGTCGCAGGACGTCTGTGGGCGAATCATGGAGAATTACATGGTTGGGCAAGTCCGGAGGAACGAATAGAGCAATCTGGATCGCGCCGTAGGCAAGCAGGAAAATGTCCATAGTCTGCAGCCCACGAATCCGCACGGCATCCTTCGATTGTCGTAGTCGCCACGCGGTCGGAATGAGGATGCAGAAAGATAGTAGTCGATAGTTATCGAGATCGAACAGCTCGTTTATGCCCACGATGGGAATTGCGACGGCAACCGGCGGGACCACATGCAGTAACATCATGTAGAGTGCGACTGGGTTTGAATCCTTGCGGCCGGCCCATGTGAGCAACGGTATTGCGAATAGTACGAACAACCAGAAGTTCGGGCTGAGGAACGCTGTCACAGTCAACGCAAACCATATATTTCGTCGGCGCGAGAAGTCTGGCTCAGCACTGAAGCGCAGTGCGATCGGCTTGGCGAATCGGAATACCGTTGCGGCGATTGCTAGAACGACGATCATTTCTTTGAAGTTACCGATCATAGTCTCCCATCGCAGTTAGCAAGTGCTTGTCGGGCGACTGGAGCATACTGACAGTGCCGACGCAACTCAAAGCGCACCTCGATCGGACTGGCTTGGCTTGGCTGACCGGGAGCGTGAGGGGTGTAGAACCGTCGTAAGGTTAGTACACGCGACACGGGCGCTATCCTGGCTCTGCCAGAGTCGCGAAAGGTCGTGCAAGTGCCCTTCTGATCGTTCAGCTCGTGCGATTCGCGTCCAAAGTCCTACAAGTGCGAGACCCAATTTGGCCGGTCTGCACAGGGCGCACTGTGTCGCGCGCCGCCAGTCGAGTTAGCCTGGAGAAAATTGATGCTGCGGCGATCGGGAGAGTCGGCATTCGGGTCCCGTACGGTGCAAAAGGTCGGTTCGACCAAGTCACATATTACGATTCAAAAGACATCCTTACATCCGTTGTGTGTAAAATTGCTATCCCCTCTGCGAGAGAGGGACTCTATTTTACGGTGAAGCAATGCGATCACTTGACGATTTGGGGCTAGCGTCTTTCCTGCCGTTGTCTCGCATGAATGAACTGGCGAAGTCAGTTCGCTCAATGTATCTCAATGCAAAGCCGTTTCCATATGTCGTCTTCGATAATTTCTTCGATCCGAACCTCATCGATCTCGTCCTCGCGGAGTTTCCGAATCCCGGCGGGATCCGCTGGCAAAGCTTCGACAATGCGCACGAGATCAAGCTCGCCTCGGCCGCCGAGGCGTCCTTTGGGCCAGCCACACGGCTTCTTATGTATCATTTGAACTCCATCACATTCCTGGAATTTCTCAGCGCGGTTACCGGAATCGACAATCTGATACCGGATCCCCGCTTTGAGGGGGGCGGTCTTCATCAGATCCTGCGCGGGGGCAAACTAGGAATACACGCTGATTTCAACAAGCACCGCGACTATGGCTTCGATCGGCGCCTCAATTTGCTTCTCTATTTGAACAAGGATTGGCACGAGGAATATGGCGGACATCTGCAGCTATGGGATCGGAATATGACACAGTGCGAGGCTAAGGTACTGCCAATATTTAATCGGGTGATGGTCTTCGGGACCACGGATTTCACATATCATGGTCACCCGGATCCTTTGGATTGCCCTGAGGGCATGACCCGAAAGTCGCTTGCGCTTTACTATTTCAGTAACGGCCGCCCTGCCGAAGAGGTCACCGGCGAGCATTCGACACTATTCCGCGCTCGAGAACAGAAGGAATTCAGCCTGACGTTGAATCAGCGACTGCGTGGACTCGCTAGGGACCTCGTGCCGCCGATCATCATGCGAAAGATACGGAGACTTCCATAACCGCAGCGGTATCGGCGCCTCTTAGGCGTGTCAGTGATTTAATCAATTATGACCCGTCCTCGTTTCGCTTCGAACGAACCCAGTTCATTTGCCGTGCTACTAGGAATTTTGCGTAAACTGGGATTTTCCACAACGCGTATACGATTGCTAACGCAAGGCTGCCGAGGGAGATGGTTTGGCGGCCGTATCGAAGCCACGACATCAGAACCGAAAGCACGAGCAACACGGAGGCCGTGGTCGCAATGCCCAGGGGGAATATTGCGTTCGTGAAAATGTAAAAAATAGCGCTGACACACCAAGCCACTACCACCAGAAGCGTCAGCAGTGCCAGTGGCGGCACACTTAGATCGAGAGTCAGGGCCAATAAACCGGCACTCAGTTGGGTGAGAGAGCTAACCAGCAAACACGGTACTTCGCTAACAATGACGCCCAGATGACCATGTTCCCACCGCGTGCGCTGCCCTTGAACGCCGTCGCTGGAGGTAGGAAATTCGCTGGTGACGAGCGCGTCCGGACAAAACAGCGGCGGCGTACCAGCCCGGGCCAGATCGATACCAAGTTTGAGGTCCTCCACGATATGGCCAGTTGCAAGCTTCGCCGCGCGAAGGGACAACCACGGAAATGCCATCCCAGTTCCCATGAGTTGACATGGTAGTCCCAGCCGATGCAGTCCCGCCGGTCGCGCCTGGTTTTTGACTATCCACGCAAATTCCGCGATGCGCATCTTCAGGCCAGCATCCTTCCTTGCATGCATCAAGTACAAGGCTTGAACCGGTCGTGCGGTCTTTATGCACAATTGAGTCAGCTGATCGATCGAGCCTGGGGCGACACAGCAATCGGCATCAATGATGACGACGACTTCCGGCGGATCGTGCTCAAGATGGCGAACACCAAAGTCGAGGGCATAGCCCTTCCCGCGGCGCGCCAAATCGGAGCGCACGACTACTTCGGCCCCTGCTAACCTGGCCAGAGCTGCGGTGTCATCGACACAGTTATCCGCGATTACCAATAGCCTGTCGCTCTCAATGAGTTGCGGAGCAATGCAATTCAGGGTGTTGGTTATAATTGAGGCTTCGTTATGTGCCGGCATCAGCACGGCAATACGTGGACGCTTGCCTCCGTAAGTTGCTCGAGATCGTCGCTTTGTAACTGCCGCCAGGATCTCAACGAACAACACGAACACGGGAACCAGCAACAACGTAGCCAAGGAACCCAAAAGTATGCTGACAAATCTCATCAGTCGAATTCTAACTGGATAGCCCTCCAGTATCTCAGAAAAGACAAGGGGCACCGCTAAGTCCCGGGCGGGTGTAAAACTGCGCACCCGGACGTCAGATTCCGTGCCCTCTTCCCCACGAGTGATGCGTACTGCGCGGTCCATTGCTCCACCAGTGAGCTCCATCTCCACTGTTGAGCTTGCTGACAGGCGTTATTCGACATTTCTGCAGCAAGGTTTGGTTCTTCGGCCAGCCGCTCCATGCAGCGAGCCAAAGCTGGCGCAATTTCATCCAGAGGTTCCGGATCGACTAGAAATCCCGATACTGCGTGCTCGATCAACAATTGAGGACCACCCCAATTCAGGCAAATAGGAACAAGGCCAGCAGCCATGGATTCCTGAGAGAGTGGATGCTTGCAGAGCTCGGGTTGGTTCCGGATATGAGTGATTTGGACCACATCGCCAAGGACTGCCTGCAATTGTTCAAATATTTGGAGGGCTTTGATTGCTTCGCCGCCCTTTTGCGCGGACACATTGGGTGCCGCAAGAAATAAACGAATAGTGGAACTCATGGGCGCGTGCTTAGGGTCTTCCGTACCAGGACGGAAACCATATCACGCTTACCATATTTTGATGTAGGTGAACGTCGCGTCGTGAGGCAAATGGACGGCGATACCGATGGCAAAGCACCGAAACCGGTCGACGAAGACTGTTACTCGCCGCCTTCTGGCGCAAATTACTTCTCCGCGCATTTCGGCAATGATTGCTCCGGAACAGTGGTAAAACCTGGAGTCAAGATCAGGGAACTAAGGATAAGAGACGTCGCTTAATCCCTGTAGCTTTCTGGCGCGGTACCTGATCTCGTCGCGCCGCTCACGCGGAATGCCGAAATAGTTCGTGGACCTGCGCGGATGGAGATGACTCTCGAGGAAACCCTCTAGCTCCAACCCTGGATCAATGTGCGCAACACGATTTGGTAAAACGATTGCATATTCCTGGTCCGCAAAGTGCTTCCACAATGCTCCCTTGGTATATCCCAAAACCTCGGCGGGGGCGCTTTCGAACATAATGATTGGCCGACATTCAGATATCAGACGCTTGGCCCCAAGGACTACACCGAGCTCACCGCCTTCCACGTCAATCTTAATGACTTCGACATTCTGACTCGAGATGATGCTATCCAATGTCTTGATTTTAACTTCGATGACGGTCACTTGCTCCGTGGAGTCGCGGCTTTCCGATGACAGGCTACTGTACCCGCTGTGCTTCGTATTGATGTGGAAAGACGCTAATCCCGCCCGCGCACCAGCGGCACATTCGTAGACAACAATATTAGGAAAATTTCGCTTTAGCGCAATGACTTTGTCAGGGATTGCCTCTACTGCAATAACAGAAACTGACGAGTCTCTGCTTAATACGCAAGAGACAATTGATCCGACATGAGCACCAACGTCTACGAAAACCTTGTTTGGACGACACATTCCACACACTAAATATGTCGCAAGCTGATCGCTCGCTAGGAACCCCAAGTTCTCTTGTCGACGATACGCTGTGCGGACAATCTCAAGAGTTTCTCTCATTGAGATTAGGAACCTGCCAAGGGATGTTCCAATAATTTTGCCCTTTGCGAATTCGGCGAAATTTATCATGGGCTTCCCGACATCTAACATCCAACATTTTCGTATCATTCAAAAAAATGGGCAAGTGAATTTTGATTGTGCCGCCGTATTCAGCATTAACGCATCCGCCGGGCGCGGCGCGCCGCTGCAAAGAAAGGGCGCAATAGCCCACCCCGGTGAGGCAACAGTCGCAGCAGGCGAGCATTGGCAAGAATCAAGGGCAGAACATCGCTACTGTGCCCCAGCATGGAAATCCATGGCGTAGAGTCTCTCGCTTGAATATTTCCGCTAGATCGATGCTCCGGGCCGAATAGGCCGTGAATCGCACGCCCGAAGTAATAGGGGATCACAAACCGACATTCCAACGAGGCGTGCTCTTTGGGTATGTCCAATGGTTTGAGGGCACCCAGGGTCGTCAGCCACCAAAGCCACGGCAGATCATTGCCGATTGCCATATCCAGAAAAATGAAGCCGAAGGCCCTGGGATTTAAATCGATCGCGACCAACTCATCACCGTCCAGTATCACTTCGAGTTCGAAAATTCCGCGCGAGATCAGTCTGTCGACCGTCCTCATGCCAGCGTTGAGAATGGATTGATCGTTGCACACAGCCTGTACGGTGCTCACACCGATGTCGGGCGGCCATTGGCTTCGTTTGGCAGTCAGCAATGCCGTAACAATTCCACTTTCCGGATCCTTGATGCCGCTGATGCTATACACGCAGCGCCTCGCTGATGGAATATAGCGTTGCAGAAATGGCCATCTAAGGTCGGGGTAATCGGCGGCAAGCTGTTCTTGCCCGGAAGCCACAGGATAGGCCCGATAGGCTCGACGTAAGCCAGCTTCGTCATGCACCAACTGTCCTCGCTGAGACGTGCCGACCACCAGATGCGATTTGGGTTTGATAATGAGCGGATAACCTAGAGCCCTGGCCGCCTCGACTGCCGCCTCCAGATTGTCAGGCGCAACTTGGGCTGGGACGAGCTGGCCGACGTCCTCACAGGCGGTTGAAAACTGCGTTTTGATCAAACATCGTTCAATCTCCGGCAGCGGTGTAATCGCGCGGCGAACCTCGGCGGGAAACTCATCACGAAGCACGGCCAAATAGTAGGCGATCAGGTCGGTAGTCGGAGCAAGGCGCGTGATTTCTCCTGCCTTAACGCGAGACCGGAGCCAGGGCAAAAATCGACCTGCGTCGCTTACCGGTGGGCAGGTTCCACGAGCTTTACAATAACGTGACCAGCGGCCCGCACCCGGACCGTAGAAATGCAGCGGCACCCCTTGTCGACCGAGCGAAACCGCGAATGCCAAGGTCGGAGCCCAATCATTATTGATGACCGCGACCGGGTGCGCAGCCCGTTGCTGCGATGCCAGCTCCTCTACCGCTGACTCATCAACGATGAGTGCATCAGTCTTGGCCATGGGATGCGGTACTTTTGGCGTCAAGCGCTCGCCGTTCGGTCACGTGTTTCTCTCGCCAGCCTGCCGTATGCCGAGTTTAAGTGCCTACCCAGGCGGGTCGCCGTGTATTCGGCGCCTCTGGCAAATCGCATCAAAGGACCGAAACTCAGAGCGGATGCGACACCGATAAAGTACAGGCCGGGAAGCGAGGACTCGAAGGAGGGCGATAGCACCGGCGATTGACCCTCCAATGCGAGCTCAGAACGCAGCGGCTCGCTAAGCACGCTCAATCTAGCAACCGATGGTTG
>Ga0182024_10011619_pt1 | contig 17626 bp, 17 predicted proteins | sample P32metaG_FD_120480 | JGI IMG/M metagenome (GOLD analysis project Ga0182024, IMG submission 120480) | Permafrost microbial communities from Stordalen Mire, Sweden - P3-2 metaG (Illumina Assembly) | ecosystem: Environmental > Terrestrial > Soil > Wetlands > Permafrost | place: Sweden: Stordalen... | reverse complement strand
TAGGTCGTGCCGCTGGACCCCCCGAGGATTCCGGGGACCAGGTGCGGGTCGTAGGCAGCCAATTCCTCCATCGCCTTGGGGCCGTGATAGGCGATCTTCAGGAAGACGGGCCGGCCGGCGAGGGGCACGCCAGCCAGGATGCGGGCTACAAGATCGTTGATGAACCGCCCCAGGTCTGCCGGGCAAGCCCCGCCGCATGCGTTGGGGTCGAACACTTCCAGGAAGTGGCGAAAGCCTCTTTGCTCGGCCTCGATCCGGAATTCCTTGTAAGCCAGCAGCGACACATAGTCGAATTCCAGTTTGTTGTTGGGCGTGATCGAATAGAGCCCCAGGTCCGCCCCGAGCTTCCGCTCGAATTCGGTCGGGTTCACCTTTCCGCTCTGGATCTGTTCGATCGTCACGGTCCGGAAAGGCCGCGAAGGCTCCGCGGCGTAGGTCCCGCCCGTTGGCAAATGGATGTCGGTCGTATCATTGGCGCGCACGGCTGGCGTGACGTGCGAGTTGCGGAACAAACCCTCCGTAATCGTCAGCAGGTCACTGGTGCTGGCCGACATGAGCAGGATGTCCACGAGGCCCTGCTTAAGCACTTCGCGCATCTGGTCGCGATACTCGGCCAGCGATCGCACTTTGCCGGTGTGGGCGTCTTTGCCGGTTGCCGCCAACCCTGCCGCCATGTCGGCGTCCTTGGCGTCAGCGAGGATGAAGTCCTTGGCGCCGGAAGGGTCCGCGTGGATGTTAGCGAGTTTTTGATCGAGAGACTTCATCACGATTTTGCCGCCTGTTTCGTCGCCTGCGCAGTCGCCCCAGCAGACCCCGCCGCAGGAGGCGGGGAGGTGACGTTCCGCCGAGTCGCAATCTTTGCTATAGACCTGCATGTCTTTTAGCTTCCAACGGCCTGAAGAGCCTTAGAAGATCGTTCAGGTTGGTGTAGCGGTTGGCGGCCAAGTGCCGCCGGTGCCCTCACCGGCGGTTTTCGGTCGCCCACGGGGCTCCGCCGGTGAGGGCACCGGCGGCACTTGACCGCCAACGACGCCAAGAAATCTCCGGACATCCGACCCAGCCCCGGAGGCCCTCCGGGGCTAGAGGTGCCGTTGCAAGTCTGTTTCATTGGCGGACTATTTTGCCTTCTGCAATTGCTCGTAAGTCGCATCCAGCGACTTTGCCCCCGCGACGATACCCGCCGCCTCGCGCGGCCAAAGCTCGATCTCGTAGCGCTTCAGAACACCGCCCTTGCCGATCAGCGTGGGCACGCTGGTGCATGTGCCCTTGATTCCATACTCGCCGGCAAGCTGCGTGCTGACCGGCAGCACCTTCGGCTGATTGAGAGCGATCGGATGGATCACCTCGGCGATGGTCGCCGCGACGGCCCAACCGGCGCCGCCTTTCAGCTTGATCGCCTCGGCGCCGCTGGTCTTGGTGCGTTCGAAGACTTTCTGCTGGGCGGTGCCGTTGAAGTTCGGCAGCTTGACCAGCGGGATGCCGCCGGCGGTGGCGGTGGACCAGATCGGCACCATGCTGTCGCCGTGCTCGCCAAGAATGAGGGCCTTGATCTGGCTGGGCGGCAGGCCGGTTTCCAGCCCGATCAGCGAGCGGAACCGGGCCGTATCGAGTTGCGTACCCAAGCCGATCGTCCGGGCCGGGTCCCATTTGAGGAAATCGATAGCGAGGCGGGTCAGCACGTCCACAGGGTTGGAGACGACGAATATGATCGCGTCCTTTTTCAGTCCCGCAGTCTTGAGCGATTCGAGGATCTGCTTGAACAGCGACACGTTGCGGTTGATCAGGTCGAGCCGGCTCTCATCGGGCTTGCGCCGCAGGCCGGCGGTGATACAGATCAGGTCGGAGTCGGAGCACCTGTCATAGTTCCCGGCATAGATCTTCTGATCGCCGTAGACGCTGGTGCCGTGGAGCAGGTCGACGGCTTCGCCGGCCGCCATTTGCTCGTTGGCGTCAAGGAGATGGATTTCTGAGACAATGCCGGCGCATTGCAACGCCGAGGCCGCATTCGAGCCCACGCGTCCGCCGCCACCGATGATGCTGACTTTCATAGATACCTCTTTGGAACCTCGCCGGTGGTTGTTGGGCTGAGGTAGGGGCGTTGTAGGGGCGGCTTCAGCCGCCGTTCTCCATTGTAGCGTTGCAGCGCGAACGGCGGCTGAAGCCGCCCCTACAGTTCACCCGGCCGTTGCCATGATCTGGTCGGTGATGGTCTGCACGAGCGTTTCAATTTCGTCTTCACTGTAATTGGCGGCCCCATCCGGCAGGAGCTGCTGGATCGCCTTTTCCACGGGCGACGCCGCTGCGGTCGAGGGGGCGGTGCCGCCGCCGATAACCATGCGGCCGCGGGTGGCGACTTCGCCGCCGACGCGGGAGAGAAAATCGTTGGCGCAGGTGAAGTTCTCAAAGCCCTTTTCCAGGCGCGGCTCCTTCAGGCCGAACCTCTGTTTCAGCTCCAGGAGTTCCTTCATTTCGGCCGAGTCCAGGGGCCGGATGCTGCCGACGCTCTTGGCCAGCAGAAGGATCCGGGAATAGGCGTCGACGATCTCCAGCTTGTAGTAGGCGTCTTCCAGGTCGGTGGAGAAGGTGACCGTCCCGTGGTTCTGCAGGAGGATGGTGTTGGAGTCCTGGACGTAAGGCAGCAGCGATTCGCCGAGCCGCGTGTCGCCGGGGGTGACGTATTTGGCGGTTCTCACCGCGCCCAGGAAGACCTCGGCCTCGGGGTGGATGCAGGTCGGCAGCTCGACGCCGGCGATGGCGAACGCCGTCGCGTGCGGCGGGTGGCTGTGGACGACTGCCCTCACGTCGGGCCGGGCTTTATAGATCGCGAGGTGCATCAGCATTTCGCTGGTGCGCTTGCGCTTGCCGGCGACTTGCTTGCCCTCGGTATCCACGGTGCAGATGTCGTCGGGCTTGAGAAAACCCTTGCTGATGCCGGTAGGCGTGCAGAGGAACCGGTCCGGACCGATGCGGACCGAATGGTTGCCTTCATTGCCGGCGCAGTACCCTTTGATCCAGATGCGCCGGCCGATCTCGCACATCTGCTCTTTGAGCTTGAATTCCGGGACCCGCGGGCTTCCGTTGGTTGATCCGTTTGCACCGTATGCCATTTGAGTGTCCGTGGTCAGTTGTCCGTTGTCAGTTTTGTAGGGTGTGCTTTAGCACACGTTGGTGGTTCATGAGAGACAGACGCGTACTAAAGTACGCCCTACGTCACGACCACTCGATCCAAGATCGCCGCGTTGTACGCATCCAGGGGGACGCGTTTTTCGGGGTAAAAGGGCATGGTCGCCTCCCGGCTCTCGGTGAACGCGATCATGTCGCCGTCCGTCGCGCCGAGGTTGTCGTAGGTCACCAGGTACTCCTTGGTCCGGCGGGGTTGGCCCGCCAGCGAGAAGCGGTCCTGGACCTCGACGATCAGGAACCGCCCGCCGATGAGCGGCTCGCAGACCGGTTGCAGGCAGACGCGGCCAACGACTTTGCCTACCCGCACGATGAAAGCTCCTGTAATTGCCGGCGCAGTTCTTCGCTCAGCTCACGTGGGCCGCGTACAAACCGCCCGAGCAGGCTCTTCACCTGCGGCAGCGTCTTGTACGGGTGCTCGATAACCAGCACGTTGGCCGCGGCTTGCTGAATTCCTTGCTCCACAGCTTCCAGGCAGGTGCCGACCACCGCCCGGAGGGACGGACACCGGTTGGCGAAAACAATCGCCATCGCGGCATTCTGCACCAGCAGCACGCCCGCCGATGCCTGGCCGGATTTGATCTCCTGCGCCAGCAGTTTGATCGCGGAAACCAGCTTTTTCGTATCCGCGGGCACCTCGATCGCTCGCAGGTTAGATTCCTTCGCTTGCGCCGTGACAGCCGCCTTGGCCGGCCCGCAGGGCCCGTCGCACCACCACAGTACCGTGCCCGCAGCGTTTTCCTCTTTCGCCGGTGATGGGACGCCGCCGCTGGGTTTTGCCCCCGGCGTAACTACGCCTGCCGGTTTGCCGGCTGGCGCATCGGCATCGCTGTAACCAAGGGCGATCTTCCTGGCCCGCACCCAGTCCTGCGCCAGCGGGCTCAATCGCGCGCGGTACGGCAAAACTACGTGCCCGTTGGAGCCGTTGCTCTTGTGCAAGTCTTCGAGTTGCCGGGCGGTGAAGAACATCAATGCTCATCCGAAATCGCGATCACAAAATACCGTGCCGGGCTCTTTTCGTTCCCGACAAGCTCGCGGGCGGCCTTTCCGTCACTGTTCAACACGACCACTTGCCCAATGCCGGCGCCGAGCTTGTCCACCGCCACGATTGGGTCGGCTTCCGGCTCCCGCTGGGAATTCAGAGGCTGCACAATCAACAACTTCCACCCGGCCAGCGACGCGTGCTTGACCGTTGAAGTTGCGTGACCGATGACTTTGCCTAAGAGCATGTCAGTTGTCCGTTGTCAGTGGTCAGTTGTCTGTTGTCGTCGGAACTCTCGTAACGACTGACAACGGACAACTGACCACTGACCAATCGCTAAATCATCCGCAACGATCCCGTCAGCATCACCCGCCGATACCGGGTGAACGTCAGCGGCGTCGTGATCCCTTCGCCGGTAGGCGTGGCGATGCTGTAGCTTAGATATCCCTGCCCGCCGAGGCCGAGGCCTGACGGGCTGGCGCCGTTGACTACGAAGAGTGTCGTACTGGCCCGGCGGCCGAACCGGGTGATCGTGTCGAGGTTCCGGCTATGGATGATCGCCGTGTGCTTGTAGCCGTGCTCGGATTCGATCGCCAGGTCGATCGCCTCGTCTACGTTTTTCACCCGCACGAACGGGACGAACGGCATCATCTGCTCGTGCTGGACGAACAAGTGGTCCTTGTCGGTCTCACCGACCAGCAGTTGCGTGGCCGGCGGGATACGCACGCCGGCCGCCTCGGCCAGGACCGATGCGTCCTTGCCCACAAGGTCCTTGTGAACGTGGTATTTGTTGTCCTTTGGATCGAGAGCGAAGGCCCTCCTGGTGACGGCTTCGATCTGGCGTTCGTTGAGGATGAACCCGCCGTTGTGCTCCAGCTCGGCCATCAGCTTGTCGAAGACGCTATCGACGCAGAAGACCTGCTTCTCGCCGATGCACAGGAGATTGTTGTCGTAAGCAGCGCCTTTGACTATGGAAGCGGCGGCGTTCTTAAGGCAGGCGGTCTCGTCAACGACGACCGGCGGGTTGCCCGGGCCGGCGACGATCGCCCGCTTCTTGGCCCCCAGCGCCGCCCGGGCCACCGCCGGTCCGCCGGTCACGACCAGCAGCGGGATGCCGCGGTGGTTGAAAATCTGGTCGGCGGTTTCAAGCGTCGGCGGGACGATGCAGGTGATCAGGTGCTCGATGCCGAATTTCGCGGCGATCGCCTTGTTATACTCGCGGACCGCAACCGCGGCACACTGCGTCCCGCTGGGGTGAGGGTTGGCTACGATCGAGTTCCCGGACGCGATCATATTCACCGCGTTGGCCGACAGCGTCGGCACGCTGTGAGTCACCGGGGTGATGATGCCGATCACGCCGAACGGGGCGAATTCTTCCAGGCAGACGCCGTTGGAGCCGCTGTTGGCGTTGGTGCGCAGGAACTCCACGCCGGGGACCAGCTCGAGGATCTGCAGCTTCTCGATCTTGTGGTCGAGCCGGCCGATCTTCGTCTCGTCCAATTCCATCTTGCCCCAGGACTGGGCGTTCTGCTTAGCCAGGGACTTGATCAGCTTGACGATCGCGTCGCGGTCATCGAGCGACAGGCGAACCAGCTTCTTCTGAGCCTCGGTCGCGGCAGCTACGGCATCATCGACCTTGGAGAAGATGCCATACTGCCCGGTCGGCACGTCCGCCGAATGCGGGTGCGCGTAAGTCTGGCGGCGCTGGGGCTCATTAGCGCCGGCTTCCTCGCCCGCCCGCACGCCGGGCCGCTTGGTATGTGCCGATCCGTTGTGGCCGGAGGGTTTGTTCCCCAGCCGCTTCATCACCTCGGCGACGACGTCTTGTACGAGGGCTTGGTTCATGATTGGTCAGTGGTCAGTTGTCCGTTGTTAGTTGTTAGTTGCAATCCCCCGCCGGCCTTTGCAACTGACAACTGACCACTGACAACTGACCATCCTATCCAGCTTGATAAAACGTCTTTCCGGCGAACTGGGCGGAGTCGACGATGCCCACGATCAGCGCGTCGGCCGGGAGGTTTTTGGTCTGCTCGGTCATGCGGGCGCTGCTGCCCTGCACGATCAGGACGAGCTGGCCCTCGCCGGCCCCGACGCCGTCCAGGGCCACAATCGCCCGGCCGGTATTGCCAAGCGACGCCGGCTTCCCGGTTGCCTCGTCGTACTTGACATTGAGAGGCTCGACGACGAACAGCTTCTGGCCGTTCAGCGTCTTGTCCTTGGCCGTCGCAACGACGTGGCCGGTGACTCTTGCTAAGAACATGTCTGTCCTTTGTCATTCGTCCTTGGTCCTTTGCGGGGAGCTTCGCTAGGCTGCTCCGGCAAAGGACCAAGGACAAAGGACCAATGACCCTACCCCATCTTCGCCACGTCCGAATGCGGGCGAGGGATGACGTGGACGCTGACGACTTCGCCGACGCGGCCGGCGGCTTCAGCGCCGGCATCGACCGCGGCGCGGACTGCCGCGACGTCGCCCTTGAGGGTAATGGCGACCAGGCCGCTGCCGACCTTGTGCTGCTCGACGAAGGTGACGTTGGCGGCCTTGAGGGCCGCATCGCAGGCCTCGACGGCCGCGACGATGCCCTTGGTCTCGATCAATCCGATTGCTTCACTATTGTTTGCCATAATCATCTCCAAATGTGAGTGGTCAGTTGTCAGTGGTCAGTTGTCCGTTGTCAGTCGTCAGTTGTCAGTTATCGGGGACAGCAGTCATTCCTTTTCCCCAACTGACTACTGACTACTGACAACTGACTACTGACATCTGACTACTGACCAAAACTTCGACCGTCTGCCTTGCCACGATCAACTCTTCATTGGTCGGTACGATCCAGACCTGCGCCGGGCTGTCGTCCCGGCTGATCTTCTGCTCCTTGCCGCGTACCTGGTTTTTCTGCTCGTCCAGCGCGATGCCTGCCCATTGCAGGTTGTGGCAAATGGCAGTGCGTAAAGCGACGCCGTTCTCGCCGATGCCGCCGGTGAAGGCCAGCACGTCGCAGCCGCCCAGGGCGACCAGGTATTGCCCGATGAAGGACCGTACTGATTCGACGAAGGCGTCCACCGCCAGCTTCGCCCGGGCGTTGCCCTCGGCGGCGGCTTTCTCCACGTCGCGCATGTCGTTGGAGACGCCGCTCATGCCCAGTAGGCCACCCTCTTTGCCCAGCTTCTTGAAGATGTCGTCCAGCGTGTAGCCGTGCTTGGTAAGCTTCAGTAGTGCGAAGGTATCGAAATCGCCGACGCGGTTGTTGTGCAGCACGCCGGACTGCGCGGTCATGCCGAAACTGTTGGCGACGCTCTTGCCGTCTTCGATCGCGCAGATCGAGCAGGAGCCGCCCAGATGGCAACTGATGATCCGGCGCGACTTCTCTTTGCCCACCAATTCCGGCACGCGCGTGGCTATGTAGCGGTGGCTGGCGCCGTGGAATCCGTAGCGGCGGATGCCGAGCTTTTCCGTCCACTCGTGTGGGATAGCGTACACCAGCCGCGACATCGGGATGGTCTGATGGAACGCGGTCTCGAACGCTGCCACCTGCGGCACGCCGGGCACCTTCTCGTGGAACGCCCGCATCGCCGCGATGTATGGCGGGTTGTGGGCAGGGGCCACGTCGGCGAAGTGCTCCATCGTCGCGATCACCTCGTCGGTAACGCGCACCGCCCCGGAGATCGGCCCGCCATGCACCGCCTTGAACCCGATCGCCTCGGGGCGCAGCCCTTGGCCGCCCAGGTCCGCCAGGATCACATCGATGACGTGCCCGTGGCTCGGGTAAGGCGACCCCGATTGCCCGATCCGCTCATACCCGCCGCGCGCCAACTCCCGGCCGCCCGACTCCATGTCGAGCAGCTTGAACTTGAAGCTGGTGGAACCGAGGTTGGCGACGAGAACTAACATGAGTCAGTTGTCGGTTGTCAGTGGTCAGTTGCCAGAGAAATCCCGAAGGCAGCCACTCTTTACTGGCCACCGGCCACTGACCCCTGGCCACTTCTTCCGGAACTATAGCGATGCTCCGCCGCCGCCGGCTCCGTAGCCTGCAAGCAGGTCGGGGTGGGGGCGGGCGATCACGTGCGACGCGATCACTTCGCCGACCCGGCCGGCGGCTTCGGCGCCGGCTTCGACCGCCGCCTTCACGCTGCCGACGTCGCCGCGCACGATGGTGGTCACGAACGCCCCGCCGATCTGGATCGTCTTGACGATCTCGACGTTCGCCGCCTTAGTCATGGCGTCGGTCGCCTCGACCAATGCCACCCAACCCTTGGTCTCGATCATCCCCAGGGCCTGTCCGTATGAACCGTTTGAGTCTGACATTATTCTGGGTCCTTATTTTAAGGAGAATGTGCCGGTCGTCCTTTGTCCTTGGTCATTTGTCCTTTGTTTAGCGCGATGCGCGTTTCTGCAAAGGACCAAGGACAAAGGACAAATGACTATTATTTCTTGACAACTTCCGCCAACCGTCCGGCGATGGGCGCCGCGGCCGGCGGGGCGGCGGTCTTCTTCTTGGGCATCATGCCTTCCAAATCATCGTGCGGGCGGGCGATGACGTGGACGCTGATGATGGTGCCGACCCGGCCTGCGGCCTCGGCGCCGGCATCGACGGCGGCCTTCACCGCCGCGACGTCGCCCTTGACGAACGCCGTCACCATGCCGCTGCCGGCCTTGTCCCAGCCGATCATCTCGACGTTGGCCGACTTGAGCATCGCGTCGGTGCCCTCCATGAGGGCGACCAGACCTTTGACTTCCAGTAAGCCGAGCGCTTCACTTGCCATTGTTGGTCCTTTCAAGAATCTTCAATTCTCACTGTCCTTGGTCCTTGGTCCTTGGTCCTTAGTCATTTGCAGAAACCTACGCGGGTTGGGGTCTTTGCAAATGACCAATGACAAAGGACAAAGGACCAAATACTATTTCATGAGTCCCATATTCGTGGCTGAATCCAAATCGCAGGCGTTGCCTTCGTCGGTGTCGATGTGGACTTCCAGGACCACCTTGGGGTGGTAGCGGACGACAAGGTTGTCGAAGGTCACGCCGCAGGGGCCTTCTATGTGCAGCTTCATCCGGTCGCCGTCTTTGACGCCGTAGTAGTCCATGTCAGGTACCGACATGTGCACGTGCCGTTCGGCACGGATGACGCCTTTGTTGAGCGTGATGGCACCCTTGGGCCCCATGAGGGTGCAGCCGGGCGTCCCTTCGTGGTTGCCGCTGATCCGCAGGGGCAGATCGATCCCGAGATAGACGCCGTCGGTGTAGGAGAGCTCGACCTGGGTGTAGTTCCGCAGCGGTCCGAGGATGCGGACGTTGGGGATGATCCGCTGCCGCGGGCCGATCACCGTGACGAGTTGCTCGCTGGCGAACTCGCCCTGCTGGTAGAGGTCTTTCAACTTGGTGAGGTTTGCCCCTGGGCCGAACAAGACTTCGAGGTCGGCCTGCGTCACGTGCATGTGCCGGGCGGAGACGTTGACGACGAGCGGGTTCGGCGGGCCGCCGGGTCCACCTGCCGCGCGGGCGCTGCGCTCGGCCGAGGGGGGCGGCGTCGCGCCGCCGCGCAGTTTCTGGCGGAGGACTTCTCGCACCAGGCGCTCTACTTCTGACCGTTCCAGCCGTGTGGAGGCTTCTGCAATCATGTTGTTCCCATTATGCGTCACCAATAGTTTGCATAATACTCCAAAACTTGTCAAGAGAATTCGCGATTATGAATTGTTTTGATAGAATTTGGCAAATAATGAAGAAATTTTGGCGCCTGCGGCGAGATCTTCAACCCCTGTATTCGCAGGCAGATGTGCAGGTTTCATAGACGATGATTGAGGCGAGCATCGGCAAGTCCGGCTTCAACCGGTCCCAAATCCACCGGGCTATGTTCTCGCTCGTCGGGTTGGCGAGCCCTTCAATCTCGTTGAGGTAGTAATGGTCCAGCCGGCGGACCAGCGGATCGGCGGCTTTCTTGATGTCCCCGTAATCGATCAGGTAGCCCATTTCCGGCGCAACCTCCCCTTCGACCACGACGTCAAACCGAAACGAGTGCCCGTGCAGCCGCCGGCACTTATGCTCCGCCGGAAACGTCGGCAAGTCGTGAGCCGCCTCGAAACAAAACGTCTTGGTCAGCCGGACGCGCATATCCCGATTGTTACTCGTCACTCGTCACTTGTCACCACTTGTCCTTTGTCATTTGTCCTTGGTCCTTTGCACGAGCCGATTTCATCTCCGCCGGTTCCCCAGGCCCGTTAATCCCGGAACCCGGCGCGCGACAAAGGACCAATGACAAGTGACGAATGACAAGTGACGAATGACAAGTGACCAATGACAAGTGACAAGTGACAAGCCGACCATTACATTCTCCGCCCGATGCCCAAGCGAACCGACATCCATTCGATCCTCATCATCGGCTCCGGCCCCATCGTCATCGGCCAGGGGTGCGAATTCGACTATTCCGGCGTGCAGGCGTGCCGGGCCCTCAAGGAGGAGGGGTATCGCATCGTCCTGATCAACAGCAACCCCGCCACGATCATGACCGACCCGGAGTTTGCCGACGCCACCTACATCGAGCCGATCACCCCTGAGGCGGTCGAGAAGATCCTCAAGCGGGAAAAGGAGGCCGGCAGCCCGGTCGATGCCGTCCTGCCGACGCTCGGCGGGCAGACCGGGCTGAACACCGCCATGGCCTGCTTCGACCGGGGCATCTTCACGCAGTACGGCGTCCAAATGATCGGCGCCAACCGCGATGCCATCCACCGCGGTGAAGACCGTCAGGTCTTCAAGGACCTCATGATCTCCATCGGCCTGAAGGTTCCGCGCAGCGGCGTGGTCCACAACATGGCCGACGCCCAAAAGGTCCTGGATGACATCGGCCTGCCCCTCATCATTCGCCCGGCGTTCACCCTCGGCGGGACGGGGGGCGGGATCGCCTACAACGTCGAAGAATTCGAAACCATCGTCCAGCGCGGCCTCGACGCCTCGCCGGTCACCGAGGTGCTCATCGAGCAGAGCGTGATCGGCTGGAAGGAATACGAGCTGGAAGTGATGCGCGACCGCAGGGACAACGTCGTCATCATCTGCTCGATCGAAAACCTCGACGCCATGGGCGTCCACACCGGCGACAGCATCACCGTCGCCCCCATCCAGACGCTGACCGACAAGGAATACCAGCGCATGCGCGATGCCTCCATCGCCATCATCCGCGCGGTCGGGGTGGAGACTGGCGGCAGCAACATCCAATTCGGCGTCAACCCGGAAAACGGCGACATGGTCGTCGTGGAAATGAACCCGCGGGTCAGCCGCAGCTCCGCCCTGGCCAGCAAGGCCACCGGCTTCCCCATAGCCAAGATCGCCGCCAAGCTGGCCGTCGGATATACGCTGGACGAGCTGGCCAACGACATCACCAGCGTCAAGGGTAAGGACGGCAAGTACGAGCGCTACACGTCCGCGTGCTTCGAGCCGACGATCGACTACTGCGTCATCAAGATCCCCCGCTGGACCTTCGAGAAATTCCCCGATGCCGACGAAACGCTCACCACGCAGATGAAGAGCGTCGGCGAAGCCATGGCCATCGGCCGCACTTTCAAGGAAGCCCTGCAAAAAGGCATCCGCAGCATGGAGGTCAAGCGCTTCGGCTTCGGGCTGGATAAGTACGATAAATGGCTGAATGCGCAGAAGACCGGCGCCAGCTTGTCGCGCGAGGGTATTTCTCCCTCTCCCGGTACTCCGGGAGAGGGCAGGGGTGAGGGTCTTGTCGCTGGCGGCGGCAAAGCAGACCCTCACCCTAGCCCTCTCCCGGAGTACCGGGAGAGGGGACAAGAAGGTCGAACCGCTTCGTCTGACGACAAGACCACCCAGGGTGAATCCCTCGACCAGGAATGGCCGATCCCCGAAGACAAGCTGCAGCGCAAGCTCGCGGTGCCGAGCCAGGGCCGGCTGTATTACCTCAGGTATGCCTTGAAGATGGGTTGGTCGATCGACCGGATCTATTCGCTGACGAAGATCGACCCGTGGTTCCTGGCGCAGATGAAGCAGTTGGTCGATTTCGAGAACCGACTAACGCAGTTTCGAAGCACTTTTCAGCCCACGCTGGATCCGGCATCTGGCTTCGAGGGGCCCAATATTAAGACCAACTGGGGCGAATGGGGAATGGAGCTTAGCGAGCTGCTGAGCCAGGCAAAGCAGTGGGGATATAGCGATATTCAGCTCGCTGGTGCGTTTCATCTTTCGCCGCAGCAGGTGAGGAAGCTTCGGGCGAGCTATCGGGTTGCGCCCGTCTACAAGCTGGTTGACACTTGCGCAGCCGAATTCGAGGCGGCCACTCCTTATTATTACTCGACGTATGAAACGCCCTATTACTCGGTTCCCAGGGAGCCGGGTGTCGCTCAAACGTGCGAAGACGAAATCCGCCTGACCGACCGCCCAAAAGTGATCATCATTGGCGGCGGCCCCAATCGCATCGGTCAGGGAATCGAGTTCGATTATTGCTGCGTGCAGGCCGCGTTCGCCATGCGGGAGCTCGGCTTCGAATCGGTGATGATCAATTCCAACCCGGAGACGGTCAGCACCGACTACGATACCAGCGACCTGCTCTTTTTCGAGCCCCTCACCCACGAAGACATCCTCAACATCTGCCAGCGGCTCAACGGAGGGCCTTTCGCTCTTACTCACGCCCCCGGTACTCCGGGGGAGGGCAGGGGAGGGGGTTTGAGTCCAAGGACCGCGGAAGAGAACCCCCTCCCTAACCCTCCCCCGGAGTACCGGGGGCGGGAAACTGGTTCACTGAAATCCAAAAACCTCCTCAAAGGCGTCATCGTCCAGTTCGGCGGCCAAACCCCCCTCAACCTCGCCAAGGGCCTCCAGGATGCCGGCGTTCCCATCATCGGCACCAGCGTCGAATCGATCGACGCCGCCGGCGATCGCGAGCAGTTCCGCGAGCTGATCCAGAAGCTCGGCCTCAAGCAGCCGGAGAACGGCATCGCCCGCAGCGTGGCCGAGGCGCGCGAGGTGGCCCGGCGCATCGGCTACCCCGTCCTGGTCCGCCCCAGCTTCGTGCTCGGCGGGCGGGCCATGGAGATCGTCTCCGACGAGAACCAGCTCAACTATTACATGACCCATGCGGTGGAAGCCTCCACCGTCGTGGACGCGCCGATCTTGGTGGACAAATTCCTCGATGCCGCCACCGAATGCGACGTTGACTGTTTGGCCGACTACGACGCTTCGACCGGACAAGGACAGGCGATCGTGATCGGCGTCATGGAGCACATCGAAGAAGCCGGCATCCATTCCGGCGACAGCGCCTGCGCCCTGCCGCCCTACTCTCTGCCGCCTGAGATCGTGGCCAGGCTCAAGCAGCAGACCAAGGCGCTGGCCGCCGCCCTGCGCGTGCGCGGCTTGATGAACGTGCAATATGCAATCAAAAACGGCGAAATCTATGTGATTGAGGTGAATCCCCGGGCATCCCGGACGGTGCCGTTCGTCTCGAAGGCGACCGGCGTGTCATGGGCAAAATTGGCCGCCAAGGTCATGGCTGGCAAATCCCTTGCCCAGTTGGGCGCTTCCGAGCAGCCCGATCCGGCTCACACCTCGGTCAAGGAATCGGTCTTCCCCTTCAGCAAGTTCCCCGGCGTTGACGTGATCCTCGGCCCCGAAATGCGCAGCACCGGCGAAGTCATGGGCATCGACCGCGACTTCCCGCTGGCCTTTGCCAAAAGCCAACTGGCCGCCGGCACCGTCCTGCCGACCAAAGGCACGGTCTTCGTATCGGTGCGTCGTGAAGACAAAGAAACGATCATCCCCGTGGCGCGGATGCTGGTCGAACTGGGCTTCAACCTCGTCGCCACGACCGGCACCGGCGAAGTGCTGGCCCGCAACGACATCCCCGCCACCGTCATCAGCAAGCTCGGCCAGGGCCGGCCCAACATCCAGGACTACATCAAGAACGGCAAGATCCAGCTCATCGTGAACACGCCCACGAAAAAGGGGCCGCAAACCGACGAGGGGAAAATCCGCGCCATGGCCCTGCTGAACCGTATCCCGATCGTCACCACGGTTACCGGCGCCAGCGCTGCCGCCCGGGCGATCGCCGCCATGCAGAACGAAGATTGGACCGTCCGGCCGCTGCAGGAGTATTTCCCGCCGAAGAGGTAACTCCAGACTGTTCACCACGGAGGCACGGAGAGCACGGAGAAGAAAAGAAGGAAAAAAAAGCCCTCTCGGTACAGAAAAGCTCTCTTTATCGCGAAGGATGCCGGTTGCCTGGCTTTACAGTCCACCGATTCTGCCTTCTCAGTGAACTCCGTGTCTCCGTGGTGAGTCCTGTATTTCTAAGTTCCCAGTACTTGCAGCAGTTCCTGCAACTGCCCTTTCTGCGGGTCATCGGGGTTGGTTTGCAGGTAACAATCCAGCCAGATGGAAGCAGGGCGTACCATGCCGCAGCGGGCCAGTACCAAGCCCAGGTCGCGCTGCAGGTGAGCTTGTTCCGGCCAAATTGCCATTTCCATTTCCAGCACGGCCGCCACGTCGACGTAGTGGTTCCGCGTGCCGAAGGTATTGAGCAGGTTCTGGAGCATGCGGGTGAGCCAGTGGCGGTTGGAGGCGGGCCGCAGCATCTCGTCGGACCATTCGACCTCGGGGCCGAAGCTCTGCTTCATCCGCTCGTGGGCCTCGTCAATCGACAGGACTTTGCCACCGTTGAATGCGTCCACCAGCATGACCGACCCCTGCACGTCCACGCCGGCCACGAAATGCCCCGGCAAGGCGACGCCCCAGGACCGAAGGCCCACGCGCTCGGCAACGAGCTTGTAAACAAGGGCCAGCGTGATTGGCAGGCCCCGTTTCGTGCCGAGCACAGTGGGCAGGTAACTGTTGGCAGGGTCGTAATAGTTTTCGGTGTTCCCGACAAATCCCAATTCCTCGAACAGGTGCTCGTGGAGATGCGCCAGCAGCGCCTGGGGCTGCCGCCCGCGCACGCGCGACCGGATGGCGTCGGCATATTGCTGGATCGTTTCGTCGACCTTTGCCGGGTCAACGGCGGGCAACTGGTGCATGGCGATCGCCACCGCTCCGTTCAGTAGCGCATCGGATGAAGTGACGTGCCGCATCTGTCCCTTCAACAGGTCAAAGGCCTTTGGGGAGCAGCAGACGGGTAAGTTCGGGAACATGATGATTCGCCTCCAAGGAACGACGCCTCAACCGGCATCGAAGCTCGAAAAGATACAGATGCACATTCCGTGCCGCGCCGGACGCGATCAGCCCAGCCCGGGCTGCTGAGTGCCGTCGTCAAGGAGCTGCGGGACGAAAGACAATTCCGCCGAGCGGATTGCGTACGGGGCCGCCGTAGGTCGTCCAAACCGTTGGATGGACTGCGAGAGCTGCGTCAGTTGGCAGCGGCGCAACCGTCCTATCGATGTCGCGGGGTCGATTTGCAGCCACCCCAGCGCACGCTCGGCGGCCGACAAACAATAGCCCAACCGCGACGCGGCGTCGGACAGCGCGCCACCAATGCTTCGATGGGGCTTCAGGTGCTGCCTCATGGTCAAATCATACAATATGTCATCCGCACTGGGCCGCAGAACCTGGCGCAGCAGTGATCGCTCCATTGCAATGGACTCCTTTGATTATCCGCCATGGATAAGTCCCCTCCTGTGGATTATAGGCCCACATAGGCGGCCTGAACCAGCCAAAACGTCGCCGTCGCAGGAGATTTGGGGTCCACTGCGTCCCCTTTCGCTCACGCCCTTCCTGTCAATGGCCCAATATGAAATCTGACGATTCCGTCATTCCTTTACTTTCCCACCCGCCAGTCTTACCTTCCCGCGCATGGAGATCCTCCTGTCGGTTACGGTCTTCGTCGCGCTGGGAGCGGCGTTCGTTTTCGTGAACCTGCTGGCCGGGTCGCTCGCCCGCCCCAAGGCGCCCAACCTCGAAAAAGGCGCCACTTACGAGTGCGGCGAGCCGACCTTCGGCTCAAGCTGGGTGCAGTTCGACTTGCGCTTCTACATCGTCGCCCTGGTCTTCCTCATCTTCGACGTCGAAGTCGCCCTGTTCTATCCCTGGGCCGTCGCTTACGGGAACGCGGCCTCCCTGGCAGTCAAATTGGGAATGACGACAGGTGCCCTCCGCTCCGCGGCTCTGGTCGATATGCTCTTTTTCTTCGGCGTGCTGCTGGTCGGCTTCGCCTACCTGTGGCGCTTCGGCTACCTCGACTGGGTGCGCTCCGCCGCCACCACCAGCCTGAAGGTGTCGCACCGGCCCGGCCTTGACCTCAGCCAGGAAGCCCGCAAGGACGAGGCGGCATGAGCCATGCCGCGCCCCGCTCGACCCAAACCCACCTCCCCATCCCGCAGCAGCGACCCGCGCTCGCCCATCCCCCGCGGACCTGACGCCCCCCCACCGCGATGGCTTGACGATCCCCGCCTCTGGGCCGCCCTGATCGTCCTGGTCATCTGCGTCGCCTTCGCACCGCTGTTCACCAGCGACTTCACCAACATCGACGATCCTCAAACGATCGCCACCAATCCCAAGCTCAACCCGCCGACGCTGGAGAGCCTCCTGGAGTTCTGGGACCCGCGCAAGCCGCAGATGGACCTGTACGTCCCGGTGACCTACACCGTCTGGTCGGCCGTCGCCCGGCTCGCCTGGCTCCCCACCGCCGACGCAGCCGGCATCCACCTCAACCCCTGGATGTTCCACGGCACCAACGTCGCCCTGCACGCCCTGTCGGCCCTGGTCGTCTTCCAGGTCCTCCGGATGCTCTTGTCCCGCACGCGGCCGTCGAATGCTGCTCCCGTAGGGTCCGCACTGCGGACCGATTCCTCTGCGGTCAGCGATGCTCCCGGCGCCGCCGCAGGCGCGCTGCTCTTCGCCCTGCACCCGGTGCAGGTCGAGCCGGTAGGCTGGGCCTCCGGCACCAAGGACGTTCTCTACGGCCTGCTCTCCCTGATCGCAATTTGGGGCTATCTGCGCTCCGCAGCCGCGATGGTCCCCGAGATAGTGCCTGACCTGGAAAGGAATTCTACCGACCTCCCCTCCACGCCGGGCCGTGCCGGCACGGGCCCCCATCATTTGGACTATTCTGAAACCGCATCGAAACGTCCCTCCCCGTTCCGTTCCCCCTGGTACTGGCTCGCCACCGCCGCCTTCATCCTGGCGATGCTTGCCAAACCAACCGCGATTGTCACGCCGCTCATCGCGGCGATGCTCGACATGCTCGTGCTGCGCCGCCGCCTCCGCGATGTCGTCCGCGCGATCTGGCCCTGGCTGCTGCTGATTGTCCCGGTCATGATCGAAGGCCGATTCGCCCAGCCGGCCCGGCACGCCGGCGACTACGTCGTTCCCCTGCACCTTCGCCCACTGATCGCCGCCGACGCACTCGCCTTCTACTTTTGCAAGCTCCTCTGGCCCGCAAACCTGGCATTCATCTACAACCGATCCCCCCAGGCCGTCATTACCCACGGCTGGCTCTGGTGGACCTGGCTCATCCCGGCCGCGGCAGCGCTTGCCGTGCT
>Ga0182024_10011618_pt1 | contig 17627 bp, 15 predicted proteins | sample P32metaG_FD_120480 | JGI IMG/M metagenome (GOLD analysis project Ga0182024, IMG submission 120480) | Permafrost microbial communities from Stordalen Mire, Sweden - P3-2 metaG (Illumina Assembly) | ecosystem: Environmental > Terrestrial > Soil > Wetlands > Permafrost | place: Sweden: Stordalen... | reverse complement strand
GCCGGCGATGCGATTGATGTCCACCAGGATCGCGGGGCGCAGCAGGCGGAAATTGAGCATGGGGACGAGGCTTTGCCCGCCGGCAAGGATCTTGGCCTCGCCGCCGGCCTTCGCCAACGACGCCACCGCCATGTCGATGGAGGTGGCGGCAACGTAATCGAAGGCGGGAGGCTTCATCGGTCACCGTTTGGCGCGGCGAGCATTGACCCGCGCCGCCTTGAATTTGGTGCGTGCAGTGTATCAGCAAGCCCGGCTTGATAAGATGCCGTCATGCGTCGATCGATTGCGTGAGGGCCAGCCGAATGCCGCCGAATGAAATTGAGTTTCTTTCGCCGCCCGGCACGATCATGCCGACGGGACCATGGAGCCTCGGCGTGCGTGCCGGCGATTTCATATTTGTGGCCGGCATGCGCGGGATAGATCCCGTGACCAATAAGCCGGTCGAGGGCGCGGAGCCACGCGTGCGCCAAGCCTTTCTCAATATGAAGGCTATCGTGGAAGCGGGAGGCGGCGGGCTGCGCAATGCCGTGCGGTTAGTGGTCTACGTCAACGATATGCAACGTTATCGGCCGATCGTGAATAAAATCCAGGAGGAGTTCTGGGGTGGCGCACCCTGTCCGCCGCGCACAATCGTCGAGGTCGCGCGCCTCAATCAGGACGACGTCGTGGAGGTGGAAGGAACATTCTTTTGCCCGGTGAAAGCGGGCCCGTGACGACAAAGGTGGGCGCGTTCACGCCGCGCAGACGGCGGTGATGAGCTTTTCCATTTCCGCGGTAAGGCGGCTGCCTTCCCGCGACAGTGGCGGTAACAACGCCGGCGACCAGCAGCACGCCAAGCGCCGCCAGATTTCGACTTTTGCGCGCTTATTCGGCGGCGATGGCGTGGCCTGGCGGCGACGCGAGATCGGCGAGACACTTCGACAGCGCTTCGCCCTCGGGGTCGAGCAGCGCCGCGGTTCGGGCGCTGGCAATCCCATCGATCGCCTGCCGGACCGGCATGCCGTTCGCGAGCGCCGGCTCGATCGCCTGCGAAACGATCAGGCGATAGTTCGCGGTGCCGCGCTTATGCGTATCGCCATAGCCTTTGATGAGTCGGGCGCATTCGGCGATCTCGATGGCAAGCTCGGCCGAGAGCGGCGCGGCGCGCCCGATCAGGTGCAACCAAGCCTCGATTTCACGCTGCTCTTCCCGATACCGGAAGGTTTTCGGCCGGAACGAACGCAGTCGGGCGAGGATGTAGAATCGCAGATAACCGAAGACCGACACGGTATTGACCGCCATGCCCCAATGCGCGCGGCCGAGCGCGGGATAACGTTCGGCGAGTGCGAGAATGCGGCTTGCGAGCCAAGGCGGCAGGACCGAGCAGAATTCCTCGACACCCGGCTTGAGAAATTCGGTGACGCTCAAGGTCTGGTCCGGCCTGACGCCCATCTCGGCCGAGATGCGCGCAAAGCGCGGCGGGTCGATCTTGACCTGTGCCACGCGGATCACGTCCTCATATGACATGCGCACGGCGAGATGCCGCGCGGTTTCCGCGAGAAGCTGCCCATCAGCCGACGCTATTGCGTCGGCGTCGCGCACCATCGTCAGGCGGTCGAGATAAAGCCGCGCATAGGCGAGGCTTTGATAGGTCGCGAGCCGGCGCACGCCTTCCGCGATAAATGCCCGCGCCGCCTCCGGCATGCGCGCGATCTCCCTTTCGAATTCGCCGAGCGAAGCGGGTGCCGCACGATGGCGCTTGAGCGGATCGGAACGCAGGCGCGAGCCTGAGCGCGCGGCGTCGTACCCGGCGCGGAAACCGCGCAGGTTGGCGTCGACCGCCTTGCCGTCGGCGCGGATCGCCGTTTCGAAAGCCTCGGCCGGGATCGGCAGCGCGCCGGCGCCGGCGATGGCGCCGAGCATCACCGCATTGATTATCGCACCGCTGTCCCGCGCGATCGCTTCGAGATCGAGTAGCAGAGTCTTTTGCGAATTTTTCTCGACCGCCGCGATGAGCCGCTGCTGATCGTAGCGGCCATCGCCCATCGCCATCTTCTCGACCACGAGATAGGAGCGGCTGGTCGAGGCAATGGTCGTGGTCCGGCCGGGCGTGACAAAACCGCCGGCAATGGCGCGGCCGGCTTCCATCAGCTCGCTCGCAACCACGAGGTCGACATCGCCGATGCCGGGCGCCAGCGCGAGGACCGGACGCGGGTCGGATGCGGACCACCGCGCCGGCACCATTTCGATGTGGTAGGTGGTCGCGCCGGTGCGCTGCGCGACGCCCGGTATCGAGGTCGACTGCACGGGAAAATTCTGGCTCGCCGCCGCCGCGATAATCCAATCGGTGAGCACGCCGCCACCTTCGCCGCCAAGTGCGGCGACCAGGATCGTGAGGGGACGTATGTTCTCTTGCGGCTGATCGATGCGAGCGCGGTCTCCCGGGAGGAGAAAGGGTTGGGGTGACGGAGCTCGCGAGTTGCCCCCGGTCCCGAGCCCCCTCAGCCCGCCATCTCTCCGCTGGGGAGAGGCAGAAGATGTGCCGCTCAGCCACCCAATCACGCCGCTTCGCATGCGACTAAGGGTGCGGTCCCACCAATTCGGGTTGCTGATGACGTCGGCGCGATAAAACGACGGGCACAGCACTGCGGCATGCGCCACTTCTCCGCACAGGCCGCAACCGACGCAGCTCTCGACCACGGTTGCGACCGGATCGCTGCGCAGCGGATCGGGATTCGGTTTCACGGTCAGCGACGGACATCCTGAGAGCCGAATACAGGAATGATCCCCGGTGCAAATCTCGTCGTCGACGCCGTAGCGCGTTTTCACCACGCGCTCGCCGCGCTTGAGCTTTTCACCATCCTCGGCGCGGACGCGTCGCTGGCGCACCAGCATGCATTCACCGTCGGCGATGATGACTTTGAGGTCGTGTTCGGCGCTGCGCATCGCCTCTTTCAGCGTCGCCGCCATTTTCGCCACGCTATAGGTGCGCACGGTGCGCAGCCAGGTGACGCCCAGAGAGCGCAGGGTTCTCTCGATAGTGATGCCGGTCGGCGTGCCGCTGCGGTTGGCCTTGCTTGACGGCAGATATTGCTGACCGGTGGCGGAGGCGTAGCCGTTCTGCATCACGATCAGAACGCCGTCGCCTTTATTGAACATGTTGGAGGCGACGCCGGTAATGAGGCCGTTGTGCCAGAAACCGCCGTCACCCATGATCGAGATTGATCGTTTCGCCATATTCGGGCCGACCGCGGCGGCGCTCGCAAGCGACATGCCGTAGCCGAGGATCGAGTTGCCGAGCGAGAACGGCGCGAAGGTCGCGAACGAATGGCAGCCGATGTCGGCGCTGATATGGGTCGGCCCGATGTCGCGCTGCATGAGCTTGATGGCGGCGAAGACCGGCCGTTCTGGGCAACCGGTGCAAAAATTCGGCGGCCGCGGCGGGATGTCGCCGACGGCTGCCATGACCGCCGGCTTGTGCGCGACGAATTCCTGCATGCGCGCGGCAATGGCGTCGGCGTCGATGCCGACAGGACGCGTTTCGGCCAAGAAGGCGGCAAGTCCGCGCAGCAGCACTTCGTACGCATAGTCACCGCTGCGCGGCAGGCAGCCCTTGCCGAGCACGCGGGTCTGGATGTCCGCGCCGCGCAGGACGACGTTGATTTGCTGCTCGACGTAATCCGGCGAGCCTTCCTCGACCACCAGCACGGCGCTTTTGCCGGCGCAGAAATCCTTCACGTCATCCGGCACGAGCGGATAAGCGACATTGAGTACATAGATCGGAATGCGCGAGGCGCCGTAGAGATCGGCAAGATCCAGGCGCGCCAGCGCGCGCAGCAGACCATTGGTGAGGCCGCCCAGAACGATGATACCGATCTCGCCGCATTCGCCCGGGATCACTTCGTTCAGTTTCTGCTCGCGAATAAATTGCTGCGCGGCCGGCAGACGCTGATCGATTTTCAGCCGCTCCTGGGTGAAGATAACCGGCGGATGGGCGAGGCGGCCGTATTCGAACCGCGGCGGACCGCTGAGGCGATGCTGACCGCTATAGACGCCGCGCTTGTTGTCCTTGGCGATGAATTCGCCGGTGACGTGGCAGGCACGCACGCGCAAATCGAGCATCACGGGCGCGTGGCTTGCTTCCGATAGCTCGAACCCTTTTTCGACCATGCGCACGATGGTCGGCAGATCGGGCCGCGGGTCGAGCAGCCAGATCGACGATTTCAGCGCATAAGCATAGGAGCGCTCCTGGATGACGCTGGCGCCCTCGCCGTAATCCTCGCCGAGCACGATCAGCGCGCCGCCGATGACGCCCGGCGACGCGAGATTGGATAAAGCGTCGGCGGCGACATTGGTGCCGACGATCGACTTCCACGTCACCGCGCCGCGCAGCGGATAATTGATCGAGGCGCCGAGCATGGCCGCGGCGGCGGCTTCATTGGTGCAGGTTTCGACATGCACGCCGAGATCGGCGAGCAGATCCTCGGCGTCCACCATGACGTCGAGCAGGTGCGAAACCGGCGCGCCCTGGTAGCCGCCGACATAGCTCACGCCCGATTGCAGCAGCGCCTTGGTGACGGCGAGAATGCCTTCGCCGCGAAAAATCTCGCCGGCGCCGAGCCGCAGCGCATCGACTTCCTTTTTGAATGAGCGTTCCATCCGGTTCTCGGGAGCGGTTGCCGGAGGCAACATATATCTGCTTTTGCAGAATCCTACCAAGCGCGCGGGCAGGCCGCGCCGAGCACACTTGGTGACGTGCGCCGGGCCGGTTAGGGTGCCGGCCGAGCGGCGCCCCCGGGGCAAGCGCCGGGATGCGTAGGCGTATATGGACGGCCACGGCCAGATCGTCATCGAAGGTGTCCATCACACCTATCGCCCGGCCCACGGGCGGACCGTAGTCGCGCTTTCGGATATCTCGCTCGAAGTGCGGCCACGCGAATTCCTCGCGCTGCTCGGCCCCTCGGGCTGCGGAAAATCCACGCTCCTTTATCTGGTAGGCGGCTTCCTGCCGACCGAGGCCGGCCGCATCGCGGTCGAAGGCAAGCCGGTCACGTCGCCCGGTCCCGATCGCGGCATCGTCTTTCAGCATTTCGCGCTGTTTCCGTGGAAGACGGTGCGCGCCAACATTCTCTATGGTCTCGAACGACAAGGATTGCCGCGCACCGAGCGCGAGCAGCGGGCGCAAGCCTTCATCGATCTCGTCGGTCTGCGCGGATTTGAGGACAGCTTTCCTTCGCAACTTTCCGGCGGGATGAAACAGCGCACCGCGATCGCGCGCACGCTCGCATTCGATCCGAGCATTCTCCTGATGGATGAACCGTTCGGCGCGCTCGACGCGCAGACGCGTTCGCTGATGCAGACCGAGCTGCTCAGCATCTGGAAGCGCACCCCCAAAACCGTGATCTTCGTGACCCACGACGTGCAGGAGGCGGTCTATCTCGCCGAGCGCGTGGCGGTGATGTCGGCGCGACCGGGCCGCATTAAGGCGATCGTCGAAACAAAATTCGGTAATCGCGATCCGAGCATCTTGCGCAGCAAGGAATTCGTGGAGAAGGTCGACCAAATCTGGAATCTGGTGCGCGACGAGGCGATCAAGGCCCAGGAGATAGCGGCACCGTGATGCAAACCGTGACGCAGACTGTCTTGCGTTATCTGCCGCTCGTGCTCATTGCGCTCGCCTGGGAGATCGCGGCGCGGCTCAACGTCGTCGACACGCTCGCTTTGCCGCCGCTGAGCAATGTCGCGGCCGCCTGGGTCGGCCTCATCCGCGACGGAGATTTGATCGACAACGGCGCGGCCTCGCTGTATCGCGCGTCGATGGGGCTCCTGCTTGCCGTTGTCGCCGGCGGCGGCTTGGGCCTATGCATGGCGCGCTGGCGGCTGCTCGACGTTTTTGCCAATCCGCTGGTGGAGCTATTTTATCCGTTGCCGAAATCGGCGCTCATTCCGGTGACCGTGCTCTGGCTCGGCTTCGGCGACGGCTCGAAAATTCTTCTCATATTTCTCGGCTGCATGATCCCGGTCACCATCGGCGCCTATAACGGCGCGCGCGGCAGCGATCATGCGTTGCTTTGGTCGGCGCGCAGCATGGGCGCGAGCCGCGTGCGCTTGATGTGGGACGTGGTGATGCCGAGCGCGCTGCCGGAGCTCCTCAACGGCATCCGCACAGCGCTCGCTTTGGCGTTCATCCTGCTGGTGAGTTCCGAACTCATCGTGTCACAGAAGGGGTTCGGCTATTTGATCGGCTATCTCGGTTCGACCGGCTCCTATGAAGGCATGTACGCGGTCGTGCTCACCGTCGCGTTCCTCGGCTTTGCCGCGGACCGGCTCTACCAGCTTCTCATGCAATGGTTGTTGCGATGGCGCGAGTAGAAGATCACGCCTCGCTGGCGGCTGCGCAAGCCGATATTTCGCACGCCGCGGCGCGGCGTCTCGACGTCGTGTTCCGCGGCGGCGCCGGCATTTTATCGATCCTAGTGCTGCTGATCGCCTGGGAACTCTTTGCCCGCAGCGGCAAGGTGACACCGTTCATGCTGCCGCCGTTTTCCGCCGTCATCGAGCGCATCTATACCGACGCCGTCGCCGGCGATCTGTGGCGCAATCTCGGCCTGACGATGTACCGGGCGTTGACAGGTTTTTTGATTGCCGCGGTCGGCGGCATCACGCTCGGCGCGACCATGGCGCGCAATCGGATCGTGCGCTGGTTCTTCGATCCGATCATCTCGGTCGGCTTTCCGATGCCGAAGATCGCGTTTTTGCCGATCATCATGTTGTGGCTCGGCCTCTATGACCTCTCCAAAATATCGATCGTGGTGTTCGATGCTATTTTCCCGGTGGTGACGGCAACGCTCGCCGGTATCGCCGGCGTGGAAAAAGAGCTCATTTGGTCGGCGCGCAATATGGGCGCCGGCGAACGCGAACTGATGTGGCAGATCGCGCTGCCGGCGGCATTGCCGCAAATCCTGACCGGCCTCCAGGTCGCTTTGCCGATCGCGCTCATTGTCGCGATCGTCGCCGAGATGGCGATGGGCGGCTACGGTCTCGGCGGCGCCATGATGAGCGCCTCGCGCTTCGCCGACTCGCGTGGCGTGTTCGCCGGCATCGTCGAGATTGCGATTGTCGGTTATGCGCTGATCAAAGCCATGGCGCTGATCCGCCGGCGCCTTTTGGTGTGGCACCAAGAAACCGCGGAGCAGTCGTAATCCGCCTCAGTCTGGCGGCTAATGCCGCCGGTGCGGCAAGCGGCACGCTTGCGCCGCATCGCGCTTTTCGCCCACAATCGTCCCACTGGGCGAGCGGAGCATTTTTATCGGCGAGACCGCAGCGATTTCGGGAGGATAAATGATGCGTGCAAAATTTGGATTGGCGAGCGTGGCGCTTCTTTTGCTCGTCGTCGGCGTTGCCCAAGCGGAGCCGCTGAAAATCCGAGGCGCCTGGGTGGCGCCGCTCGCCAACTGGTCCTCCGTTTGGATGCAAAAGAAGGATCTCGCCGTCCATTTCGGCCAATCCTATGAGTTCGAAGCCGTCCGCTACGCCGGCACGCCGCCGATGATCACGGCCATTGCCAACAATGAGCTGGAGATCGGCAACCTTGCCTTTTCCACTTTGCCGATCGCGATCGGCAACGCCGGCATGGACGACATCCGGGTGATCTCCGACGACTTCCAGGACGGTGTCGAAGGCTACTCTTCCAATGATTTCGAAGTGCTTGCCGACGGTCCGGTTCAGAAAATCGAGGACCTCAAAGGTAAGGTCGTGGCGACTAACGCCGCCGGCAGCGGCGTCGATGTCGCCATGCGCGCCATGCTGCGCAAGCACGGGCTCGAGGCCAATCGCGATTATACGATCATCGAAGCACCGTTCCCCGCCATGAAAGCTATGCTGGCGGAAAAGAAAGTCGATTTGATCCCGGCGGTGTTGCCGTTCTCGCTCGATCCGGAGCTCAAGAAGATCGCGCGCTCGCTGTTCGCCATGAGGGAAGCGATCGGCCGCTCACAGTTCGTCATGTGGTCGGCGCGCAAGCCCTTCATCGATGCGCACCGCGCCGCACTGGTCGATTTTTTGGAAGATACGCTGCGCATCACGCATTGGTATCTCGACCCCAAAAATCACGATGCGGTCGCCCAGATTGCGTCACAGCTCGTCAAGCAGCCGCCTGAGCGCTTCGGCTGGCTCTACACCAAGAACGATTATTATCGCGATCCAAACATGCTGCCGGATCTCGATGCGCTGCAGAGAAACGTCGACATGACGAAGGATTTCAGCTTCGTCAATGCGAGCTTCGACGTCAAGGCGCACTCCGATCTCAGCATGATCGAGGAGGCGGCGAAGCGACTGAAGTGAGGCCAAGTTATTCGCTTGCCTCGGTCTCGTAGTTTCGAGATGTAAAACAAATGCCAGCCTTGCCGATTACCTTCGCCTGCGGGCTTTACGACCGCATGCTGCCGCTGCAAACGGGCGAGATCAAACCCAACGGCATCGAGCTGAATTTTCTCGCCATCTGCCAATGTCGCCGCTCAACATGCGCTAGGTCGATTGCCATCCCATTCCGCGTCGCCCGGTTCTACTGCGACAGCGCGGAGGATTTCGTTCATCCAAAAACGTCTATATGATAAAATTAACTTCTGGGACTGGGCTGCAGGAATCTTTTGATAAACGGCACAACACGATAAAAGAAATACACCAAACTGACGCCTGTAGCCAGAACTGAACCGCAAAACGCCGTCCAAAACGAAAACGCCATCAACTGGTCGGCCGAATCTCTCGAAAAATCAACAACGGCTTCTTTGACTTTTTCTGGCTGAACGTCCGAGTGCAGCGCCACAAAGAGGCTCGCTGCGGTTACGAGCGATCCGAACGCGCTCCACAGCGCGAGTATAAGAACCAACATATTAAAATTCCGATCGGAGCGCTGAAGATTAAGGCTCTCAAAGTCGTGAGCTATGGTTTCGTAGCGGCTGAGTTCTTTCTCAATTGTCTCACGCCGATTCGTAATACCGCGCCGCTGATGAATATGATCGAACAAAACAGACTCTGTATTGTAGCGAAAAAGATTAGGAATCATGGGCCGAAGAAAGGCGGCAAATATTTCATAGCGTTTTGCCAATTCGTCTTGTGTCGACTTGTACGGCGTGGCTCGAATCAACGTTCCCGGCTTCAGTTCGGCAAGCTTACCCGCAGCTCTATTGGTTAGATACTCATTATAAAGCGCGGCAAGAACCGTAAAATAAAAATAGGGGTCACCACCGATGAAGTGCTGCATTCGCTCGAAGCTGCGGGATTTCTGATAAAATCGAACAATCGCCTTCGCATTTATAAAATGTGAATAACCGCCGACGTTGCCGCCAAAAAACAGAGAATCATTGACTTCGTGATCGTCCTGATCCTCAAAATCAATCACATTTTGCGCAAGACCCGCGATGCCTCGCCCGAATGAGTCGGACTGCGCCTTGTATTGCTTCGCTTCGGTGATTGATCGCTGCAGAGACTCAAACTTGTCGAATTCAATAATTTCGCAAGTTGCGGATTGCAGGTCCGAAAATGCCACTTCGGTGAGTCTCTCGTAGCGGAATTCTGCGGGTTCCAAGTTTTTGTGTTTGCGAATTTTTCGCACCAACCCGCTAAAGACATCGCAATATTCTGATGTAGCGCCAGGAGCGACCCGCCTGCACTCGTTTTCCTTGGAGGGATGGGCTAACGCGCGAAGTCGGCAGCGCACGAAATCATCCAATTTCTGCGGACCAAGCGAATCATCGACGAAGTTCAATTTGATATTTTCTCTTGTAGAAAAGTTTTTGCGTTCCGATTGCGACATCCCTTCGTCGGTGCGCGCCAAATCCAAGAGACTAAGCACAATGGCCGGGAATACAGGAATGGTAGAGCTTGCGGCAAGGCCCAATTTCGGAAAACTGTCCGCCCGAAACAGTATCGAAAAAGTATAGGCGACGTGCCCGGGGCTGAAAAATGCCATCGTGTCCGCAAAGTGGCAGGTCAAATCCAGATTTTCTGGCGGTTGCGCGTCGGAATTCCCTTCTACGATGTCGATATGTACAAGCTCACCTTCCCACTTGGACCATACCCTGCCCGGAATTTGTACCCGAAGCATCGGTGCATAATTTTTGAAATTTTCTTCGACTTTCTCGTCTTTGGGGGCGGTACAGACTGCGACAATCGGGAGCCGTTGCGCATTCTCTTCGCTTAGAGTGATGTCCCTGTAAAACGACTGGACTGGCCTGAATAGCGGTTCTGCCTCCTTACTTTTTTCTACAATCCCCGCGAGATCATGGAGCTGCAGTTCGCGATCTTCAATCTTTCCGATGTCAGATGAAACTCGGGTTGCCGGAGCCCAGTCGATTTTCCTTAGAAAGATGAAACGGATCGCCAAACCCGCAGCATGGCCGATGGGCTTTCCATTTACCTTGGACCGACTCCGAACTTTTGACTCGATCATTTGTCCTCCACCAGTGCCAAGGTAGAGACATTTTCATCGGTCAGACCGAAAAACATATTCGCCTCATCCAGTTCGCCGCCCAAGCTGGCGTAGAACTCCCGCATGAATTGTTTTAATGCAAATAAATTGACGCACGGGGATTTATTACCTGCAAAGACTAGAAATTTCAAATTATCTACCGGGTGTTTACCCGCGCCAAGTGACGGCTGACGATATCGAACCGGAATCTTCCGAAAGCCCAAGTGGTGTAAGATCTCCCATCTGGTAACCGCGATTTGCTTGGTTGATGCGCCTTGGAGACTCGGGTCTTCTGCTTCCGCGAACAAAAGAACGTCACCGTATGCCGAGTGGACTTTGTCGACAGTCCATTCGAGGAGAGATTTCGCGATACCATTTCGACGTACTCCAGACTTTACGCATAGGTAGGTTATAAGTACGGCTTTGCTTGTTCGATAATATTCGAAATTTATGCCCCCTAATAGCAACGAGCCATCCGGTCCCGCGGAGCTATCAGCCGCTGCTGTCGCCAGCAGGATATTCACGAGCGGTTTGTCCGTCGGCGGTTCTCCGGTCATGAGCGGCAGCCATACGGTGGGATCCTCGGTCTCGTCGACCGCCGGGAAGGCCGGCTTGTAGATGAGGGCATAGTACTGCCAGCACAGGTGCCGCCGGTCAGCTTCCGACAGAGTCGGCGAATTTAGGTCGAGCGGATGAATGAACATTTCTGCAGAGACCGAAGTTGACTCGATGAAGAACCTGGCTTCATTAGCATAGCATTCTGCTAAGTAATCGCGCCGGTCACGGCTGGCTTTTTTCGTCAGGTACAACATGCCTGCTTTGCCGATTACTTTCGCCTGCGGTCTTTACGACCGCATGCTGCCGCTGCAAACGGGCGAGATCAAACCCGACGGCATCGATCTCAATTTTATTACGATCGACAACCCGCGCGAGATCTTCGATCGCATGTCGAACCGGCTGGAATTCGACGCCTGCGAAATGTCGAGCTCCGAATTTGTCAGCCGTTTCGCGGCGAAGAGGCTGCCGTTCGTTGCGCTTCCGGTGTTCGCCTCGCGCGTCTTTCGCCATGGCTTCATCGTCGTCAACCGCAATTTCGTGAAATCGGCGAAGGACCTCGCCGGCAAGCGCGTCGGCGTTCCGCTCTACACCCAGACCGCCGCAATCTTCATCCGCGGCCTGATGCAGCACGACCTCGGCATCGACCTGTCCAGCATCGAATGGGTTCAGGGCGCGATCAATGAGCCCGGCGCCTACGGCAATCCGTCCGTCATGCCGCTGCTCAAGCCAGCCAACATCAAGCCGAACAACAGCGGCAAATCGCTGAGCGACCTGCTCGAAGCGGGCGATATCCACGCCATCATCGGCTCGAATCTGCCGCGCGCACTCAAGCGCAATCCGGATGTGGTGCGGCTGTTCCCCGATTACCGCGCTCGGGAAAAGGACTATTTCAGCCGCACGCGCATTTTCCCGATCATGCACCTGATCGTCATCCGCAACGACGTTTATGAGCGCCATCCCTTCGTGGCGACCAGCCTTTACAACGCGTTCGGCGCAGCGAAGGATCTGGCGCGTGAAAAAATGCGTTACAGCGGCACATTGCGCTATATGCTGCCGTGGCTGCCCGACGACGTCGAGGAAATCGACGCACTGTTCGGCGGCGATTGCTGGCCCTACGGCATCGAGCCGAACCGCCCGACGCTTGAAGCACTCGTCAGTTACATGGTCGAGCAGGGCCTGATTCCCTCGCCCATCCCGATCGAGAAGCTGTTCGTGCCGACTTTCGGCTAGGGCGGATCTAGACCGCCTTCAGGTGCGCGTCCTTGCGCTGGTAAAGCTCGTCGTCGGCATAGCCCATGGTTTCCGGCCTCCCGCGGCCGAGCATGACCTGAAAATAAACCGGCGCCAGCGAGCCATTCTGATAGCCGTGAATGACGCCGGCCGGGCACGCAATGCATTCCCACCGGCCAAGCCGCGTGGTGACGCGTTTGCCGGCCTCATCCTCGACGAACACGTCGAGATAGCCGTCGAGCACGAAAAAGCATTCCTCGACTTCGTGGGTGTGCGCGGCGTTGCCCTGGCCGGGCTCGACATACATGATCGAGAGCGTGAAATTGCCGGTCGGAATTATTGTCGGGTCGGCGTGCTTGCCGGAACTGCCGGCGCCGATGAAACGGTGTTGCGCGCGCTTGAAACCTTCGATCTTGGCGTCTTCGAACGCGGCCCAATCCGGCTTCTTATCTTTGAAGCGGCCCACATATTTTTTCATGATTGCTTCGATCGAAACGCCCTCGAGCTCCTTGGGACGTGGATGGCGGGCGACACTCATAATCTTTACTCCGGTCAGTCGTCGTTTGGCGTGTGAATCTAGTGCGGGGCCGAGGCGCCACGCAACGCGCGTTCGACCATGACGCCGATCAGTGCTTTACGATAAGCGCCCGTGCAGTGGATATCGTCGGACGGATCGATGCAAGCCGACGCGGCGGCTGCGGTCTTGGCGATCGTCGTCTCGTCGATCATGTTGCCGTTTAGCACTCGCTCGACGGCGGTGAGCCGCAATGGCCGATCGGCGACCCCAATGGCGCCGACATGGACGTTATGCGCTTTGTTACCGTCTTCGTCGTAAAACAGCATCGCCGCCGCGAGTGCAAAATCGCCGCGCCGGCGGGCAAATTCGGCAAAGCCGAAACGCCGCAGCGTCGGCCAGGCTGGCAGGCTGATTGCCGTAATGATTTCGTCGGACTTTAGCGCCGTCATCAGCGGACCGCGAAAAAAATCCGCGGCATCGATCACCCGTGCGCCGGCTTTGCCGACGGCGGCGATCTTGGCCTCGCAGGTCACGGCGATGCCCGGCAATTCTGCGGCGGGATCGGCATGCGCAAGACTGCCGCCGACGGTGCCGCGATTGCGGATCTGATAATGCGCGACATACGCGACGGCCGCCACCAGCAACGGATGCGCGGAGGCGAGCTTCTTGTCTTCGAGGATATCGCGCCAGCGCGCCATGGCGCCGAGCGTGACGCCGTTATCGTCAATCTTGATTTGCCGCAGCTCGGCGAGTTTTCGCAGATCGACGAGAAGCGCCGGCGCGGCGACGCGAAATGCGAGCATCGGCATGAGCGACTGGCCGCCGGCCAGCGGCTTCGCCTCACCGCCATGCGCGGCCAACAGCGCAACGGCTTCGGAAATGGACGTGGGACACGCGTATTCGAATGGCGGAAGTTTCATGGCCGCAGCGTCCGCTTCGAACCGCAGAAACAGATGATAATTCAGGTATTTCCTAGCATCGGCCCAGCCAAGCGGTCAACGCGGGTCCAACGCCATGTCCAACCCGCGCGATTGCTGATACGTTTTCAACTAACGTGCCGAGGCGCGAGAGAGCGCCCGCTCCACAGCGGAGGAAGCCGATGCTGAACAAAACACCGCGCAACGGAAAGAACGGCAAGAACGGGAAAAAACCGCCCCGCGTCAGCGAGCTGCCGAAGATCACAATCCAGACCGACACCCGCGAAATCCTCGCGCACGCCGCCACCGAAGCCCGGCTCGACGATTATTTCATCGTTGACGTCGACGCCCACGTCACCGAGACGGCGTTCTGGTCGGAGCTCATCGATCGCATGGACAGCGACGTCTACCGGCAGATGGCGCGCGCCTTCAAGGATCGCGGCCCCGCTCCGGGCCTCCTCAACGCGACGCCCGGATTCCTGCATCAGGACGTTTTCGGCCGCATCCCGCACCAGCAGCGCTTGGCCGAGGCAGTACCGAGCGGGCGCACCCATGCCCAGGTGACACTCGTTCAGCGCGCCATGGAGTCGATGGGCATCGACTACATGGTGGTGTTCCCAACGCCGATGCTGGTCCTTGGCATGCACCCGCAGATCGAGACGGAGGTCGTGGTCGGCAACGCCTTCAACAAATGGCTGACTGAGGAAATCCTGCCGCAGGATCCGCGCATCAAGGCGATGCTCTACCTGCCGTTCAACCATCCCGAGGAGAGCCTGAAGGCGGTCGAGACTTACGCCAACAATCCAAGCGTCATCGGCTTTTCGGTCACCTCGACGCGCTTCCGCGCGGTCAATCACGACAGCTACATGCCGCTTTATTCCGCCATCCAGGCGACCGGAAAACCGCTCGCATTCCATTCCGGCTTCCACTGGGGCGATCAGTCGATGCAGCAGTGCAATCGCTTCATCTCGATGCACTCGATCTCGTTCGTCTATTACAACCTCATTCATCTCACCAACTGGATCATCAATGGGCTGCCGGAGCGCTTCCCGAAGCTCAAGGTGCTGTGGATCGAGAGCGGGCTCGCCTGGGTGCCGTTCCTGATGCAGCGGCTCGACTCCGAGTACATGATGCGCTCCTCGGAAGCTCCGCTCCTCAAGCGGCGACCGAGCGAGTACATCGCCGACATGTATTTCACCAGCCAGCCGCTCGAACGCTCGAACATGGATCTGACCGAAGCGACCTTCAAGGCGATCAAGGCGGACACGCAACTCCTGTTCGCTTCCGACTGGCCGCACTGGGATTTCGATCTGCCGAGCTCAATCACGACGCTGCCGTTCCTCAACGAAGAGGCCAAGCGCAATATATTGGGCTTCAACGCAGCGCGGCTCTTCAACCTCGAAGTGCCGAAGCACAAGATGGTCAAGGCCAACAAGGCGCCGGCTGTGCGCACGCCGGTCACGGCATAAGGTCCCACCAGGCGGCCATGCCGAGAGCTGCGACCAAAGCCTTGCCACGCAGAGCAGCCAAGCGCGCCGGTGCGCCGGGCCGCAAATCTGTGCACAATGCCGCCCAGAGCAAGGACTTCTGCGCGCTCGCGCGCGACGCGCTCAAGCGCGGCGAGCCCGACGCGATTTCCGACAAGACGTTGCAGCAGGTGCTCACCGCGGCGGTGAAAATCTATGCGGCGAAGGTGGAGCGGCGCGGCCATGATGTCGCGCCATTCGCGCATGGCACGGTGACGGCGACCGAGACGGTTGTGACCGCCTGCGGATTGATCCGCGCGGCCGACCTCAACATGTTCGACGTGGCGATCTGGTTTCATCGCCCGCCAGGGATCGAATAGGAGACGACGATGGACGAAATCGCGGTTGGCAAGCTGACCGATATCGCCGACGGGGACTATCGGGTCTTCGCGCTGGAAGCGATCGAAGTTGGCATCTTTCGCACCGGCAGCAAGGTGCTGGCTTACGAGAACGTCTGTCCGCATGCCGGCGGCCCGGTATGCCAGGGCAAGATTTTCAACCAGGTCGAGGAAATGATCACACCCGACAAGAAGAGCGCCGGGCTACGCTTCGGCAAGCAGCGCCATATCGTCTGTCCGTGGCACGGCTATGAATTCGATCTTGCGACCGGCTGTCACCCCGGCGACCCATCGGTGCGGCTCACTCCCGTGCCGGTCGCGGTGCGCGACGGCAAGATTTACGTGAGCGTGTCCGAGTAGCGCCCGTTAGGCTACATCTCGCGCAGCACAGTTTCTGAGAGCTTCTCCGCCACCATGATCGTGGGGATATTGGTGTTGCCGCGCGGCACCGTCGGCATGATCGAGGCGTCGATCACCCGCAAGCCGCCGATGCCGCGCACGCGCCCGGCCGGGTCCGTCACGGCTCCGCGATCGTCGGGACCGCCCATGCGGCAGGTACCGACCGGATGGAACGTGCCGGCGACATTTTCGCGGATGTGATCCGCCAGCGCTTCGTCATCCGCGACCAGCGCGGCCAGATCGACGCGCCGGTCGGCCAGCGTCGAAAAGATCGGGTCGGCAAGCGATGGCAATAGGTCGATCAGCGCCGCGATGGCCGTGCTCTTGAGCTTGTTTGCGGCCGTGATCCGGTTGAGCCGCCGCAGCCGGTCGGAAAATTTCACCGGAAAGGTCAGGCTCGTCATCGCTCGAACCGCGTCGTGCGCCAGAATATCCACGCAGCGGCGATACCCCTGCATGAAGCGTTGCAGATCGAGCTCGTGGCCGGTGAAATTGAATTCGACGCGCGGATAGGTCGCCGGATCGGCCGCGATGAGCGACACCCGGCCGCGCGCCATCGGCTTGAGCAGCGACGGCGCGAGATTGGCGACCTGGTGGCCCAGCACGCTCCACGACGTCTTGCACTGCACATTGAGATACATGTCTGCCTTCGGCGTGCCGGGCAGACCAGATGAATAGCGGAACGCCGTCATCGGGTGCGGCCGGATTCTTGCCGCTTGGCGCATGCCGGGCTTTTGCAGCAGGCCGATGAAGATGATGGCGTGGTTGGACAGGTTCTCGCCAACACCCGGCAGGTCGGCGCGGACCTCGATGCCAAGCTCGCGCAGCGCCGGCGCCGGCCCCAGCCCGGTCCGCATCAGAAATGCCGGTGAATGGATGCCGCCGAGAGAGAGAATGATTTCCCGACCGTGAAATTCCTTTTCCTCGCCGCCGATCCGAACTCTGACGCCGATCGCACGGCGGCCCTCAAAAATCAGACCGGTGGCCGTGGCGCCGTTGAGGATTGTCAGATTGCCCCGGCTTCGCACGGCGGCGCCGAGATAGCAGATCGCCGCCGAGGCGCGCTGCTCCGGCGAATTGCTCATCGGCACGGCGCCGTAGCCATCGCGAAAGTCCGCATTCATGTCGGCGATGAACGGAATCTGGCGCGCCTGCGCGAAGACATGCACCGCCTTCGACAGCGGCGCCCAATCCTCGGCCTTGGTGCGGCGGATCGGCACCGGCCCATCCTTGCCGTGCAGCGCGCCGTCGAAATCCCAATCGCTTTCGAGCTTGCGGTAGTACGGAAGCACGTCGTCCCAGCCCCAGCCGGCGGCGCCGAGCGCTTGCCACTCCGAATAATCGTCGGGCGTGCCGCGATAGGCGACCATGCCCATCACGCTCGAGCCGCCGCCGATGACGCGGCCTTGGTAAAATCCGACCAACGGCGAATTGTCCTGGCGCCGCCAGTGCACTTTGAGGTCCGGCCAGAAATAGGCGTCGTTGTAATAAGAACGCGGATAGGAATCGAGCACATCGGCCGGCTCGGTGCCCGGCGGCAGGTCGCGGCCGGCTTCGAGCAGCAATACGCGCAGGCCGGAACGTGCCGATAGCCGGTTTGCCAGGACGCAACCGGCGGCGCCAGCACCGACAATGATGACATCAAAGCTCGTCGTCATTCCGAATTCCCAAATCCGAATTCTCGAATCCGAATTC
>Ga0182024_10011616_pt1 | contig 17628 bp, 16 predicted proteins | sample P32metaG_FD_120480 | JGI IMG/M metagenome (GOLD analysis project Ga0182024, IMG submission 120480) | Permafrost microbial communities from Stordalen Mire, Sweden - P3-2 metaG (Illumina Assembly) | ecosystem: Environmental > Terrestrial > Soil > Wetlands > Permafrost | place: Sweden: Stordalen... | reverse complement strand
CTCGATCCCACCCACGCCCCAGCCGAGCACGCCGAGGCCGTTGACCATCGTCGTGTGCGAGTCCGTCCCCACGAGCGTGTCGGGGTAGAGCTGTGGCAGTTGGTCTGGTTTGGATGGGATGCCCACCCGCCCATCATTTTCGAACACGACCCGCGCCAGGTACTCGAGGTTGACCTGGTGGACGATCCCCGTGTCCGGGGGCACCACCGAGAAGTGCTCGAACGCACCCTGTCCCCAGCGCAGGAACGCGTAGCGCTCCTGGTTACGCTCAAACTCCCGCTCGGCATTGAAGCGAAACGAGTCGCGGGTGCCGAACGCGTCGACCTGCACCGAGTGGTCGATCACCAGCTCGGCCGGCGCCAGCGGGTTGATCTTCGCCGGGTCGCCGCCCATCTCGGCGATCGCGTCGCGCATCGCCGCCAGGTCCACGACCGCGGGCACGCCGGTGAAGTCCTGCATCAGCACCCGCGCGGGCGTGAACGCGATCTCCTTGCTCGGCTGGGCGCCGGCGTCCCAGCTCGCGAGCGCCTCGATGTCGGCGGCGCTGACCGAGCCGTTGCCCTCCGTGCGCAGCAGGTTCTCGAGCAGCACCTTCAGTGAGAACGGCAGCCGTGCGACGTCGAAGCGCTGCTGCAGCGCGTCCAGCCGGAAGATCTCGTACTCGCGACCGCCTACCTCAAGCGTGCTTCTCGCGCCAAAGCTGTTGTCCGTCATCGCATCTCCCGGGCCGGTCTACAGGGTCTACCGCAGTCTCGCAGACCCTCACGCGCCGCCCTGCCGCGATCGTCGCGCAGATCAGTGCGGGGGCGCGGAGGCCCGCGTGACGCGTCCCTTCCCCTGGCGCTTGGAGCGCAGCAGGGCGGCGTCGCAGGCCTCGAGCAGCGCGTCGACGCTCATCGGAGCCTGCCACTGGGCTACGCCGATCGAGGCGGACGCACCCGGATTGGCATCGAACGAGGGCACGGCCAGCAGCCGCTCCAGCGCACGCTGGGCAGCCGCGGCGGCGCTCTCCAGGTCGGCGTTCGGCAGGATCGCGACGAACTCGTCGCCGCCGTAGCGCGCGACGCGGTCGAAAGCGCGGAACTCGCCCACCAGTGTCTGGGCGACCTCGCGCAGCATCGTGTCGCCGGCCGGATGACCGTGGCGGTCGTTGACGAGCTTGAAGTTGTCGAGGTCGATCAGCAGACACGAAAGCGGGCTGCCAGCGCGCACGGCACGGCCGACCTCCTCGTGCAGGCGCCGGCGCATCGCGCGGTGGTTCATGGCGCCCGTCACCGGGTCGGTGCCCGCCTCGGCGCGTGCGCGCACCAGCGCCAGCGCGGTGGCGGCTTGGTCGACGAGCGTGGTGGCGAGCTCGATCGAGCGATCGGTGAAGACCTCCACGCCCTCGCCCTCCGAGCCTCGGCGCGGGAGCACCACCACCGCCTCGACCTCGCCCCGCACAGCGAGTCCGATCAGCAGCGCGCAGCCGGCTGTGGTGGGCGCGCTGCTCACCAGCGCGAGCCGGGGCACGCTGGCGGCCAGCTCACGAGCGTCGGCGGCGACGAAGCTGCGGCCGGTGCTCGCCACCCAGCTCACGCCCGGGGGCCGCTCACCGCGGGGAGCAAGGTAACTCAGTCGCTCCTCGCCGTCGAACAGGTAGATGACCACCAGCTCCTGCTCGTCGCCTGCCTGGCAGAGATGGTGGATATGGATCTCCTCGGCGCCCGGGATCGCGAGCAGCTCGCGGGCGAGGGTTCCGAAGATCGCTTCCGCGTCGGTGGTGCTGTCGGCGAGCACCGTCATCCGCCGCACGCCGGCCAGCAGGGGATCGGCGCCGGTCGGGAGCTTCGAGGTATCCGTACCCGTGACTACATCCATCCCTTCAATCTAGGGCATGTCGCAGGCGGAATCCACCTGGTGTGTCCAGATGGCTGCTAACCGGCGCCTTCGGCGGCCCGCAGTCCCCTCAGCAGCCAAACCAAGAACAGGAGGATCAGGGCGATCGCGCAGACGAAAGCCAGAGCGGTGTGGTTGTGAGCACCTGAGATCAGCCCGCGACCCGCGTCGAGGAAGGCGGTCGCCGGGTTGACGTTCGCGACCGCGTGGATCCAGCCCTTGAGCAGCCCGAGCGGGACGTAGACGGGCGCCAGGAACAGGATCAAAAAGACGGGGGTCTGCATCAGCGGGCCGGCCTGGATCGAGCGAAAGCGAAAGGCCACGCCGGCAGCCCAGCCATAGCCCACGAGCACGAGCAGCGCCGCCAGGCCGTACAGGCCGACGATGTCGACCCCGTCCCCGGTTATCCGCATCCCCGCGACGAGCGCCACCGGGGTGACGACGGCGAATGTGATCGCGGCGCGCGTCAGCGCCACGAGCGCGTAGCCGAGGGCGATCCCGCGCCGGTCCTCGGCCGCGAGCATCAGCCGCCGCGCAAAGCCGCTCTCGAAGTCAAATGCCAGCGTGAAGCCCGTGAACAGCCCCGAGAACATGGCCGACTGGCACAGCACGAACACGAACTGGAAGGCCGTGTAGCCGGCGGGGAAGTGAAAGCCCGGCACCGAGCCGAGGGCAGACAGCCCGCCCGCGAAGCTGGCCAGGAAGATCAACGGGAACACGAGCGAGGGCACGAACAGGTCGGCCCTGCGCACGTACGTGTGCAAACTGCGCCACGCGATCGTGGTGGCCACGCGCCACAGCCCGCCGCCGGTGGGAGCCGCTGCGCTCATGTCCGCTGCAACCTCGTGCGCATAGTCGCCATTACCGCGAGCAGGCCGACGAGCGTCAGGCCGACCGCCACGGCGAAGCCGCGCCACAGCGTCGTCGTATCCCAGCCGTAGATGTACAGGCCGCGGAAGCCCTCGATCAGGTAGGAGATCGGGTTCCAGGTCGCGATCGTGTGAAACCAGCCGGTCTTCAGCAGGTTCCGCGGGAGATTGCTCGAGGACAGGAAGATGAACACGAAGAACAGCGGGAACATTCCCTGCACCGCCTCGCCCGACCCGGTGCGCAGCGCCGCCGCGCAGCCCAGCGCTCCGAATGCCAGCGCGGTCAGCGCACCGAGCACGAGGATCACCAGCGCGCCGCCGACGCCGGCGTGCAGGTGAGCGCCCGCGACGATGCCCAGGAGCATGTAGACGCCGGACTGCAGCACGCCCAGCGCCGCCACGCCGACGAGCAGACCGGCGATCAGCGACACCCGTCGCAGCGGCGTCAGCGCGAGGCGGTTGAAGAAGCCGCTCTCGATGTCCTCCGCCAGATTCGTCCCCGTGTTGATCAGCGAGAACATCCCACCCTGGATGAACGCCACCGCGATCGAGAAGGATATGTAGGAGTGCGTGGGGAAGCCCGGCAGGCGCGTGGCCGCGCGCAGCCCGCTCGCGTTGACCGCCAGCAAGATCAGCGGGAAGAAGATGATCGGGAACAGCTGAAAGGGCTGGCGCAGCGTCTTGAGCATCGAGCGCCTCGCGAGCACGCCGACCTGCGTGAGATGCCCGCCGCTCATGCGCCCGCGGGTGCCTTGCTCGCCTGCTCCTGCTCGTGCTCCTCGCCCGCGCCGTCGCCCGCGCCCTCCAGCGAGCGCCCGGTCTTGGCGAGAAACACGTCGTCGAGCGTGGGGCTGTGCAGGCGCAGGTCGGCGATCTTCAGGCCCTCGGCGTCGAGCGTGCGGACGATCTCCGCCAGATCGCCCACGCCCTCGGGCAGCCGCGCGGCCACCCCGTTTCCAGAGGCGGCCGCCGCCTCGCCGAAGCGGGCCAGGACAGCGACCAGACGGTCGCGGTCACCCGGATCCTCGGGGATCGCCTCCACGCTCGGACGGCCGATCCCGGCCTTCAGCTCCGACGGCGTGCCCTCGGCCACGATCCTGCCGCGGTCGATGATCCCCACGCGATCCGCCAGCACGTCGGCCTCCTCGAGGTACTGCGTGGTCAGGAAGACCGTCACGCCATCGTTCGCCAGCCGGCGCACCTCGTCCCACAGCGCGGTGCGGCTCTGCACGTCGAGGCCCGTGGTCGGCTCGTCGAGGAACAGCAGCCGCGGGCCGTGGACGAGCGCGAGGCCCAGGTCCAGGCGGCGCTTCATCCCGCCCGAGTAGCCACCGACCTTGCGGTCGGCCGCATCGGTCAGCCCGACGCGCTCGAGCAGCTCCGTGCCGCGCCGCTCGCGCTCGGCCTTGCCCAGGCCATGCAGGGCGCTCTGCAGGCGCATGTGCTCGCGGCCGGTCAGGAACGGGTCGAGCGCCGACTCCTGCAACGAGGCGCCGATCGCGCGGCGCACGTCTGCCCCCTGGCGCACCACGTCCAGCCCCGCCACGCGCGCCTTGCCGGCCGTCGGCGGGAGCAGCGTCGTGAGCACGAGCACCGTCGTCGACTTGCCCGCGCCGTTGGGGCCGAGGAAGCCGTATATCTCTCCCGGCGCCACCTGCAGGTCGATGCCGTCGACGGCGCGCACGCCGCCCTTGAAGTCCTTGACCAGACCTTCGACTTCGATCCCGTTGCCGCCAAGAACCGCCTGCCCGTCGCTCATAGGTTCACCATGGCGCAGGTTATATCGACCTGCTGTCGGCAGTCCTAGATTTTGATCACCGAAGATGCCCTTGACGCTGATACGCCCGGACGGGCGGCCCCAGCCGGGCTCTACCCGAACGTCACCGTGATGGTCGCCGCGGAGCGGGCGCCGCGCGTCGCCTTGGGCAGGAAGCCGACGCGCAGCTTGACCCTCAGCGGGCGCCCCCTGCTACGGCCCCTGCGCGAGAGCGGGACTTTGATCGTCGCGGTTTTCTCGGCCTTCGCCAACTTCCGGTAGGTCGTCGCGAGGTTCGACCCGCTGCCGCTGATGCGTCCGGCGACGTAGGTCTGCACGGTGATGTAGGCCGTGTTGCCGACGACCTTATGGCCCGTGATCCGCACGGGGCAACTGGTGATCTTGATCGTCGTGTTCTGCTTGAACGTGGTTCCGTTCTGCCCGACGATCGTCGTTCCCATCACGAGCTTGTTCGCGCAGACGTTGCCGTTGGCCGTCAGGGCGGAGTGCGCTCCGATCGGCAGGTTCACCGTGATGCTCGTTACGGGAACATCCGGCGGCGCCGCGAAGTTGGTCGTGGTGATCCCGTTTTTGATGTTCGTGTTGCCGACCAGGATCACACGGATGCCTTCGCCTTCGAGCAGCAGGTCGAGGTCGGGGAACGCCGCTCCGCCGTGCGAGACCAGGATCGCCGGCCCTTTCAGTTTCGCTGAGAGCGTCGGCGTGTTCGCTCTGACGCCGCCCACAAACGAGCCGGACGGGCAGCCATACGGATTTGCGTTGAATACCGCTTCGGGACACGCTTTCTGCAGCGTCGTCAGCCTCGACGGCAGCTGCTTGGGCAGCTGTACGAGGACGGACTTGACGTTCGCGTCACCGGACGGGACGTTGATCGTCGTTTCTAGGCTGGCGCCATTGGCTTTCGAGGTCTTCGCCCCGGTTGCCGCACCCGCCGCCGGTTTGAACGCGAGCGCGCTGCAGTTGCTCACCTGGAACGGGCTCGACAGGGTCTGCGTCGCGCCGAGTGTCGAAGTCAGCGTCGTTTCCGTGGCCTCCGCGCCACAGCTGGTCGGGTTGACGAGGAATCCCTGCTTGTTGATTTCGACGCTGATCCCCTTCAAGCGCAGGGGCACGCCCTTGACGATGCTCGGCAGGGTGCTCGTAGCGACCACCCGCGCGGTGTACGGTTCGACGTTGATCGTCCCGCGAGTCACCACGTTGCCGAGGTTGAACGGCCCGGCCACGGCTCCCACCACGATCGAGAGCCCGAACGGCGCTCCGCCGTACGGCCCCGTCAGGTAGACAAAGCCTTTGAACCCGTAAGGCTGCGACCCAGCGCCCGCCGAGACGCTGACCGTGCCGATCTGGCTGGCCGACGTGCATTCACCTTTGCCCGCCTGCGGTTCGCCGCACTGCGTCACCGACGGGATCAACCCGACGAGGCCCTCCGGCAGCACCGTCTTGACCTGGGAAAGGTATTGCTGACCGTCGGTCCGTGCAAGGTTGAGCGTGTATGAGGTTTTGGCGCCCGCATAGCCCGGCGACTGGTTGACGGCGCTCTGTGTCAACGCGAACGGCAGCGGCGAGGCGCACGCGCCACCTTTGCCGTTGCTGTCGACGGTGAACGAGCTGGAGGGAGATTCCGTCGCGAACGAGCCGATGTACGGTACGAGGCTCGTGGTGGCTGTTGCCGTACCGCACGTCAGGGGGTTGGCGATCGGCGCAAGTGCTCCCCCATTGAACTTTAGTTTCACGTTGCTGAACGGCTGTTCAGGATTTTCCGAGAAGGTCGTGGTCACCTGTCCCGTCGTCGGGTTGGGCGTCACCTTCCCTTCCAGGCGCACGTCAACACCGTATCTCGCCGATTCGGCGTTGAAGTAGATCGTGTATTCCGGCGCCGCCGGGTTGGAGCCGCCCGTAATCGGTTCAGGTCCTCCACCGAGATAGACGTCGCCCGTCAACGGTTCGGCAGCCGGCAGATCCGGGACGGTCAACGTGACTTCGCCGAGCTTCGACGCCGCCGGACATGCGACCGGATTCCTCGTTTTGATCCCAATCTGAGTGGACGAGCAAGCCTGCAGGCCGCTGGCGGCCGATGGGTTCAGGGTCATGCCTTCGGGCAAAGTGACAACCGCGGTCCTGAGTTGCGACGAGTCGATACCGGTCGGACTCGGATCGTGGGGCACGGTCAGTTCGGCGGTGATCCCATCGGTTTGATCCGATTGAGTTTCTCCCGCTCCGGGTGTGAGACCGAATATAGGTTTGAAGGGAACCAACGCGAACGGCGCCGCGCCATTGCATCCTTCGGTGCCCACGGGTCCCGAGTAGCCTTTGCTTGCGGATTCGCCTTCGTAAGATTCGACGTGCAGCGTCGTTGTCGTCTGTGGTCCGATGCCCGTGCAGCTGCTAGGAAGCGTCAGAAAGCCGCCGGTGCCGATGTTGCCTTTGAAGATGATGCGCGAGCTTATGAGCCCAGGGGTGACGTTCTTGATTTCGTAGACGTCGTGATAGTCCGCCTTACCGGTCCCGGCTGCTTCAGCTCCCCATTCGATGTGTCCTTCGAGGAAGGTATGCACATATGCCCCCGGGGCTCCCAAAACCGGTTCGAGGCTGAGTGCGATACCGAAGTACGAAGCCATGCCTGCCGGCTGTTCGAGGTTGTACATTTTGCCTTCGAGCACGTAGTTTTTAAACACGCCTTTGGCTGGTTCGAGCACGACGTGAACGATGTTCGTGCCGATTTCGCTTCCCGGACATTTGGGTTCCGTAAAGGCAGGCACCCCGGGCGCGGGTTCTATTGCTGTCCCCGTGAATTCAGCTACCGAGCACTTTGCGACTGCCTCGGGGTTCGTGGACTCACCGGGGCCCACATCGGTGCGTATGTTCTTTACATTGCCTTCGGGCGCAAATTGCCCAGGCAGAGCTTGGGGAATTTCTTTACTTTTGATCGTGAAGTCCGTGATCCCAGCGGGAGGGTGGCCGGCTGCCTGCGTAAAGATTTCCGAGTGGTTCGCTTCAGTGCTCGCAGCTGTACACGGGCTTTCCACCTTGCAGTTCGACGAGAAGAAGCTTTCCACACCAAACGAGGCCTGCGCTGCAGGTGCTGAGACGGCGACGAGCGCCAGGATCGCGCCGATCAGCGGCGCCAGAAGAGCAATACGAGCGTTGGACCTCATGCCTACCTCCCTATCGGAACCATGGCTTCAATACCCGGTTTGGACTCCCCATACACCTAAAAGTTGCGCTGCCCGTCGCGGCCATTCAAATTTCTTATGAAACGAATCCTGCCGGCCCCTCCTACATTAGGCATCGCCGTCCCAGACCCTGCGTCTGCTTTGCAAATCCCATCTTACACCATGCAAGGGGTGGTTGTCCAGGGGCAGGGCTCCTCAGCCCCCGGCCGCGGAGAACCCCACCGGAGCCCCAAAGCCGACCCGCAGCAGCGCCCCACCACCAGCGGCATTCTCGGCCTCGGCGTAGCCGCCGCACGACTCGGCCGCCTGGCGCACGATCGCCAGCCCCAGACCGGACCCCGGGAGCTTGCGCGCGCGGTCGGCGCGGTAGAAGCGATCGAACACGAACGGCAGGTCAGCCTCCTCAAAGCCGGGCCCGTGGTCGCGGACGCTCAGCACGCCACCGCGCAGCTCGACTTCGACGACGCCCCCGTCCGGGCTCCACTTGCGGGCGTTCTCCAGCAGGTTCCCCACCGCCCTGTCGATCCGCTCAGCCTGCCCCGTCACGACCGTCGGCTCCAGGCTCGCCTCGAACCGCACGCCGCCACGCCGGCGCGCCTTCTCGATCGCCGCGTCGACGATCCCGTCGAGACGCACCTCGTCCGACGCCTCCCTGCCTTCGGGGGCCGTCCCCCGTGCGAGCTCGACCACGTCCGCCACGAGCGCGGTCAGCTCGTCGAGCTCTCCCACGATGTCCTTTCTCAGACCCTCCTGCTCCTCCGTCGGCAGCCGCTCCGCTTCGCCCAGCACCTGGATGTTCGCTCGCAGCGAGGCGATCGGCGTGCGCAGCTCGTGCCCCGCGTCGGCCACCAACTGGCGCTGCGCTCCGACCGAGCGCTCCAGCGCGTCGAGCGTCCGGTTGAAGCTGTCCGCCAGCCTGCCCAGCTCGTCGCGTCCCTGCACGTCCAGCCGCTCAAATGGAACCAGGCTCGCGCCTCGCAGCGCGCCCCGCGCCGTCAGCGTCTCCGTGCGCGCCGTGAAGCTTCTCACCGGCGCCAGCGCCACCCGCGCGACGAGCGCGCCCAGCGCGAGCGCGAGCGCAATCCCCGCCACGCCGACGATCACGAGCAGCTCGAGCAGCCGGCTCAACTCGCTGTCCACCTCCCCCAGCGGGCGCGCCACGATCACCGCCCCGCGCGCGCCGATCCCCTCCGTCAGCACCCGCAGCTTCGTCCCGTGCACCGTCCTGTCGGTCAGCGCGCTGCCGCTCCCGCGCCGCGCGATCGCCCTGTCCCGGGCGGTGCTGGGAATCGTCTCAGGCGTCGACCCCTGGCCGGCCGGCACCTGCAGCTTCCCGTCCGCCGCCACGAACTGCACGTACCCCGACGCGCCCCCGAACGGCGCCGGCTGGACGCGGCTGGGCAGCCCCCCCGCGCCGTGACCGGCACCGCCACCCGGCGCCCCCGGCCGCTGTGGTCCGCCACTGAACAGCCCCGCGGCGCCAGGTCCTTCCGCGCCACCTTCCACACCACGCCCCGCGAGCGGCGGCTGCGTGAACGCCGCCGCGCGAGCGCGCAGCCCCTTGTCGACTTCCCCGCGCAGGTCCGTGCTGACCGCGACATACAGTCCGACCGCCGCCGCCAGCACCGCCAGCGCGACCGACACGCCCGCCACCGCGGCGATCCGCGTGCGCAGGCTCATGGCTCGGGACTCCGATCGCCGCCGGCACGGCGCTCACGGCTCGCGCAGCACATACCCCACCCCACGCACGGTGTGGATCAGCTGCCGCGCCCCCGCCCCCTCGAGCTTGCGCCGCAGATATCCGACGTACACCCGCAGCGCGTTCGAGGCCGGGCCGAAGTCATAGCCCCACACGCGGTCGTAGATCAGGCTGTGCGCGAGCACCCGCTTGGGGTTCAACATCAGCAGCTCCAGCAGCTGGTACTCCGTCCGGGTCAACTCGACGAACCGCTCCCCCACCTCGGCTCCGTGCCGGGAGCCGTCGAGTCGCAGCTCGGCGAACGCCAGCGAATCGGTCCCGCCCTCCCAGCTGTCCGGCCCGGAGCGACGCAAGAGAGCGCGCAGCCGCGCCTTCAGCTCGCCGACGTCGAACGGCTTGACCATGTAATCGTCCGCCCCCACGTCCAACCCATCGATGCGGTCGGCCACGGCGTCGCGCGCGGTCAGGATCAGGATCGGCACGCGGTTGCCCAGGAGGCGCAGCCGGCGGCAGACCTCCAGGCCGTCGATCCCCGGCAACCCGACGTCGAGCACGACGGCGTCCGGCACCCCCTGCACGACCAGCTCGAGCGCCTGCTCGCCATCCTCGGCCATCTGCACCTCGTATCCGCCCAGCGTCAGCGCCCGGCGCAACGCGTCGCGCACGGCACGGTCATCGTCGACGACGAGGATCCTCACGACTTTGATTGTGGCGTCATCGGGTAGGAGCAGCGTGTGATCAAGCTAAAGATGGATAAGGATCGCGCACGCCGAGGAAGGACACGCGCCGGCGGCTGTATGGTCGGATGTCCAGCGTGGAGCGGGCGCATCTACAACGGGAGTCCATAGGTCGGAGACGTGAAACCGGGCAAGCTGTGGCGGTACCGTGGGTACTCGAATACCCCAGGCAAAGCGAGCAATGCGACCCCGCGTTCCCCAAATCGTGGCCCTTGGCGGCGGAGGTTTCTCGATGGAGAGAGACAGCTCGCTGCTGGACGACTACGTGCTGTCGCTCACGGATGCTGTACGCCCGCGCGTCTGCTTCCTGCCCACCGCCTCTGGCGACGCGGACCACTACGTCGTCCGTTTCTACCGCCGCTTCTCTCCATCCTGCGAGGCGAGCCACGTGTCGCTGTTTCGCCGCGACCAGGGCACGGGCGGGGTTGAGGACGATCTCGCGACCCATCTCTTGGCGCAGGACCTGATCTACGTCGGCGGCGGCAACGTCGTCAGCATGCTCGGCGCCTGGCGCGCGTATGGGCTCGACGAGATACTGCACAAGGCGTGGCGCAAGGGCATCGTGCTGTGCGGGCCCTCCGCCGGCTCGCTCTGCTGGTTCGACGAGGCCCTGAGCGCGTTCCACGGCGCGCCTCGCAGCGTGCGGGGTCTCGGGCTGCTGCCGTACTCCAACTGCGTCCACTACGACGCGGAGCCCGAGCGGCGCGCGGAGTATCACCGCTTCGTCGGCGACGGCATGAGCTCGGGATTCGCCGTCGAGAACGGCGTGGCGCCGCACTTTCGCCGTACCCGCCTGAAGCGGGCCGTGAGCTCACGGCCCGACGGATGCGCCTACCGGGTAGAGCACGCGAGCGACGGAGCCGCGCATTCTGTTCCTGCCGACGGCCGCCGGGGACACGATCGCGCAGATCAACGCCTTCCAAGCGCGGTTCGCCGGCCGTATGTGCTCGCCCGAACACCTATCCCTGTTCCGGCTCCGAGACGCCAAGCGCCCCTTGGAGGAGATCGTGCTCGGGCAGGACATCGTCTACGTCGGTGGCGGGTCGATGCGCAACCTGCTCGCGATCTGGCAGGCGCACGGGCTCGACCGTCTGCTCGTGCAGGCGTGGCGCGCGGGCACCGTGCTCGCCGGCCTGAGCGCGGGGGCGATGTGCTGGTGTGCGGGCGGGGTTTCGCGCTCGAGCGGTCCGCCCGAGGCGATCGCCGGACTGGGCCTGCTCGAAGGATCGCTGACCGTCCACGCCGACGGCGAGCCCGAGCGTCTCCCGGTGTGGCTCTCCAGCGTGCGCGACGGCACCCTCCCCGGAGGCTGGGCACTCGACGACGGCGTCGGCCTGCTGTTCCGCGGACAGCGCTTGGAGCGCGCCGTCAGCTCACGGCCAGGGGCGGGAGCGCAGCGCGTCGATCTCCTCGCCGGCGAGCTCGTCCGAGGACGCCTGGAACCCGAGCTCCTCCTCGGCGACGGTCCATCGAAGGCGCTCGGCGGCCTCGACGAGGCGGTCGAGGAGCTCCGGCACGTCAACCGGCTGCGCCGCGAGATCGTCGGCGAGGGGCGTTAAGAGCGCGTCAGGTGAGCTGCGATCCCGCTCCGATCACCTTCATGGCCGGCTTTCTGTCAGGCCGGCGCGAGCGCCGCTATCTGCGACTGGTTTTGCGCGCCTTCGCCGGCCTCGCCGGATAGCGCTTGCGCTCGGCCGCGGTCATCTTACGGATCGTCAGCGAGCCATCCTTGACCTGCCGCTCGACCTCCTCCAGTTTCGCGAGCCGCCGCTCGGCCGCACGCTCTGCCTGGGTGACCATCCATCCAGTTTAGCGCGGCGCGGGACCCAGCCCAGAGCTCGACCCCGTTGCGGGTGTATCCCGGCGCAGCCACCCTCAACGTCTCAGAGATGCGGCTTGCCCTCGGCGAGGCGTTCGAGCCCGTCGTCGGGGATCGGCTCCCACGGGGCCGCGTAGGCGACGTAGGCACGCCAGCTCGGCCGCACCCCAGGGTCGCCGTCGAAGGCCCCCATGCGCACGCTCATCTTGGTGTGGTCATCGGGGTTACGGCTGAACAGATGCGCTCCGCACTCGCGGCAGAAGAGCTTCTCAAAGCCGCCTTCGGGGTGACGCCAAGCCTGCACCAGATCATCTCCTCGCAGCATCCGCAGCGTGCTGCCGTCGATCCGCGCCTGTGCCGAGGCCGCCGTGCCGGTCCGGCGCTGGCAGCGGGTGCAGTGGCAGTAGCCGGCCGCTGCCGGCGGCTCGGTTAGCTCGAAGCGCACGCCACCACACAGGCAGCTCCCGGTGAGCGATGGATCGGCCATCCCCGGAAGTGTGCCACCATCGCGCGGGAATCGGACGCCGATGTACGGCCATGTCCGATTCCCGCCAGATATTGTCGGCCCGGTATGCCACTGTGGTCAACGTGATCTTTGATTCCGACCGCTTTTGGATCGCCGTCGAGGCCGAGGACCCGCGCTTTGACGGATGGGTCTTCTGCGGGGTGAAGACGACCGGAATCTACTGCCGGCCGAGCTGTCCGGCGAGGACTCCGAAACGCGAGAACGTGCGTTTCTTCGCCACCGCCGCGGCGGCGCAGGCGGCCGGCTTTCGCGCGTGCAAGCGCTGCCGTCCGGACGCCACGCCGGGCTCGCCCGATTGGGACCTGCGCGCGGATCTCGTCGGGCGCGCGATGCGTTTGATCGCCGACGGGGTGGTCGACCGCGAGGGCGTCGGCGGTCTCGCCGGCCGCCTGGGCTACACCGAGCGTCACGTCCACCGCCAGCTGATGGCCACGGTCGGGGCAGGACCGCTCGCGTTAGCGCGCGCCCAGCGCGCGCAGACCGCGCGCATCCTGCTCGAGACGACGGTTATTCCGATCACCGGCGTCGCGTTCGCCGCGGGCTTTCAGAGCGTGCGTCAGTTCAACTCGACGGTGCAAGAAGTGTTCGCGATGACGCCGCGTGAGCTGCGCGCGCGGGCACGGCGAGGAGACCGCCGGGAGGAGAGCGGTGCGCTGTCGCTGCGGCTCCCCTACCGGGCGCCGCTCGACGCGGAGGGTCTGATCGCGTTCCTGGGCCTGCGCGCGGTGCCCGGCGTCGAGGAGGTACACGACGGCGCCTACCGGCGGAGCCTGCGACTGCCGCACGGGAGCGGCGTCGTCGAGTTGCGTCCCGCCGATCGGTACGTGTACGCCAGCTACTGGCTGGAGGATCTGCGCGACCTGGCCGCGGCGATGCAACGCTCGCGCGCGCTGCTCGACCTCGACTCCGACCCGTGGAGCGTGGCGGAGGCGCTGGGCGGCGACGCGTTACTCGGGCCGCTCGTGCGCAGCGTGCCGGGACGCCGGGTACCTGGCACTGTCGATGGCCACGAGCTGGCGGTCCGCGCGGTGCTCGGCCAGCAGGTCTCGATCGCCGGCGCGAGGACGCTCGCCGGGCGTCTGGTGGCCGAATACGGGCAGCCGTTGGAGCGTCCGATCGGAGCGGTGACCCGTCTGTTCCCATCGATCGAGGCGCTTGCCGCGGCGGATCCCGAGCGGCTTGCGATGCCGACCGCACGCCGGCGTGCGCTGCTCGGCCTCGCCGGGGCACTCGCGGACGGAGATCTGACGCTCGATTCCGGGAGCGATCGCGGTGAGGCGCGCAGCAGGCTGTTAGAGCTGCCGGGGATCGGGAAGTGGACGACGGAGTACATCGCGATGCGCGCGTTGCGCGACCCCGACGCCTTCCTGCCGAGCGACCTGGGCGTCCGTCACGCGCTCGAGCAGCTCGGAAGAGACGGACGGCCCGCCGTTGTGGAGCGGATGGCGGAGCGCTGGCGCCCCTACCGCGCGTACGCCGTGCAGCACCTGTGGGCAACGCTTCACCCAACTGGACGAGCAACAGGAGCAGCACCAAAAAGCACGACGACACCCCCAGGCGACGCTGAACGGCTCGCCGCGTGAGACAGGAGATCAAGCCGATGCCCAGCTCTATCGCACAGATGATGTATACGACGATGGAAAGCCCGATCGGAGAGCTGTTGCTGCTGGGCGATGGAGACGCCCTGCGCGGCCTGTACATGCAGGACGGCCGCAAGCCCAGAGCGATCGCAACGGGCTGGGAGGAGTCGACGGAGCCCTTCGCGGATGTGAGGACGCAGCTGGAGGAGTACTTCGCCGGCGAGCGCACGACCTTCGACGTCCCACTCGCCGCGGAGGGAGCCCCGTTCGAGCGCGAGGTCTGGCATGCGTTGGAAGAGATCCCCTACGGCGAGACGGTCAGCTACGGCGAGATCGCACGCCGCGTTGGCCAACCGACCGCAGCGCGCGCCGTGGGCCTCGCCAACGGACGCAACCCGATCGCCGTGATCGTCCCCTGCCACCGCGTGATCGGCGCGGATGGAACGCTGACCGGCTACGGCGGCGGCTTGGAGCGCAAGCGGCTGCTGCTCGAGCTCGAGCGCGGACAGGGACGCCTGCGGCTGTAAACGGGGTTTGCAGCTCGTCGGGTTGAAACTCAATCGACTGTCCCGTTTGACTGATCTCGTCGGATAAGGAGATGGAGGCTTTTCACGCTTGGCCTTCAACCCGACCACCAGCGAATAGGAGCGATCATGCCGACCAGCAACATCAACCACGTCGTCCTCACCGGGCGACTCACAAGCGACCCCGACCTGCGCGCCCTGCCATCGGGGAGCAGCGTCTGCCACCTGCGGATCGCGGTCAACGCCAGACGGCGCGATTCAAGCACCGGAGATTGGGGTGAGAAGCCCAACTTCTTCGACGTCGTCGTGTTCGGCGCCCCGGGCGAGAACGTCGCCAAGTACATGCACAAGGGTCGCGCCGTGGCGATCGACGGACGCCTGGACTGGCGCGAGTGGGAGACAAAAGACGGCCGCCCCGCCCAGGCGGTGAGTGTCGTCGCCAAAACGGTGCAGTTCCTCGACAGCCCGCGTAACGAGGCGAATGGCGTCACCGACGACGACGCGGGGGGAGCGCTACATGGCATCGCCGGTGACGAGGAGGAGGCGCTGGATGTCGCCGACCAGGAGGCGATCGCCCTGGCCGCCGCCGAAGGGTAGTTGGCAGAGGAGGCGCATCGACCTCGATACTCCCGCCGGGTTCACTTCAGAGCAACCCGGGACGGTTCACTCGCGCAAGTTGACGGCGCGCCCGCTTCGTTCAGCGGGCGCGCCGCCGCGCGCGCCGATCCGGACCAGCTGTTCCTCCTTCTGCCGGTTGAACTCCTGTTGCATGATCCAGACTCGAATCCTGCGCTCGACGAGTCGCACGTGTCCGTGCATGTCGCTATAGACCTCCGCGTAGGAACATCGATGGTCAGTCGGCCGCCGGCTTCGGGTGCTCGAAGCCACTGTCGAAGCCACTCCTAAGCGCCGCCCCCGACGGATTGATCGGCAGGCGTGTGAGGCAGTAGCGCCGCACCTTCGGCCGCTCGCCCTGCGGCCGCGCCAGCCGAGTCTCCGGCATCAGCAGCAAGCGTGATTTGGGCATCTGTGGGTTCATGAACACAATATTCGCGCGCACGGGCAGCGAATACTCTGGACAGCAGTCCCAAATCAGGGCCCGCCGGCTCGACAGCCGACCGTCACCGTGGGTCACATAACCGCCGGCGAGACACCCTTGAACAGCAAGCTACGGAGCCGAACCTTCCAGGGTCGCGTATAGAGTCCCGCCGAGATGAGCGACGCGGTCCCCTTCGCCAACTACCAGTACGAGATCTACCTGCGCGGCATGGCGGGGCAGCGCCCCGCGCGGACGCTGGACTGGCGGCAGTTGGAGCGGGATGCGCTGAATCTGCTGCAGCGCGGGCCGCGGGGATACATCGCGGGGGGCGCAGGGCTGGGCGAGACGATGCGCGCGAACCGCGAGGCGTTCGATCACTGGCGCCTGCGGCCGCGGATGCTGCGCGACGTCTCCGAGCGGAGCCTCGAGCGGACGGTGCTGGGGACGGAGCTGCCCGCGCCGGTGCTGCTGGCGCCGATCGGGGTGCAGACGCTGGCGCACCCGGAGGGGGAGCTGGCGATGGCTCGGGGCGCGGCGCAGGTGGGGGTGCCGCTGGTGGCCAGCTCGGCGGCGTCGCACACGATCGAGCAGATCGCAGAGGCGGCGGGAGAGCTTCAGCGCTGGTATCAGCTGTACTGGCCGAAGGACCGGGAGCTGGCGCGCAGCTTCGTTGAACGCGCGGAGCGGGCGGGCTACAGCGCCGTCGTGGTGACGCTCGACACCTGGCTCTTGGGCTGGCGCCCGGCGGATCTGAGCGAGGCGTTCCTGCCGTTCCTGTGGGGGGAGGGGAACCGCAATTACCTGGAGGACCCGGTCTTCCGGGGGTTGCTGGAGGCGCCGCCGGAGGAGGACATGCAGGGAGCGATCGGGCAGTGGGCCTGGCAGTTCGCCAACCCGTCGGTGACTTGGGATGACCTGGCGTGGCTGCGCGAGTGCACGAAGCTGCCGATCGTGCTGAAGGGGATCGTCCACCCCGACGATGCGCGGCTGGCGGTGGAGCGCGGGGTGGAGGGGGTGCTGGTGTCCAACCACGGGGGGCGGCAGGTGGATGGGGCGATCGGCGCACTCGATGCGTTGCCGGGGGTGGTGGAGGCCGTGGACGGGCGTTGCGAGGTGCTGTTCGACAGCGGTATTCGCAGCGGCGCGGACGCGCTCAAGGCGCTCGCGCTGGGCGCACGCGCGGTGCTGCTGGGAAGGCCCTACATCTGGGGCCTGGCGCTCGGCGGCGCCGAGGGGGTGGCGGAGGTGCTCCGCGGCTTCCTCGCGGACCTCGACCTGGCGATGGCGTTGAGCGGGTACGCGAACATCGACGAAGTCGACGCGAGCGCGCTGGTCGTGCAGGGGCGCTGATGTGCCGGCTGTTCGCGATGAGCGGTGGGGCCGAGCCGGTGAGCGCGAAGCTGTGGCTGCTGGATGCGCCCGACAGCCTCGCCGCGCAGAGCCGGCGCAACCCCGACGGGACGGGCCTGGGGATCTTCGACGCGGAGGGGCGGCCGGTCGTCCACAAGGCGCCGATCTCGGCCTTTACCGACACCGCCTTCGCGTGCGAGGCGCGCAGCGAGCGCTCGCGCACGTTCCTGGCGCACGTGCGCTTCGCCTCGACGGGCGCGCTGACGCTCGCGAACACCCACCCCTTCGAGCAGGACGGGCGCCTGTTCGCCCACAACGGCGTGCTCGCCGGCCTGCCGCGGTTGGAGGAGGAGCTCGGCGATGACCGCGCGCTGGTGCACGGGGAGACCGACTCCGAGCGGCTGTTCGCGCTGATCACGCGGGAGATCCGCCGGCACGACGGCGACATCCACGCGGGCATCGTCGCGGGCGTGAGTTGGGTGGCCGAGCATCTGCCGATCTACTCGGTCAACCTGATCGTGACGACCGAGTCGGAGGTGTTCGCGCTGCGCTACCCGGACACGAACACGCTGTACGTGCTCGACCGTGCCGCCGGCGGACATCGCGGCGAGCAGGCGCTGGATCACCGCAGCAGCCTCGGCACCCAAGTGCACTGTG
>Ga0182024_10011615_pt1 | contig 17628 bp, 24 predicted proteins | sample P32metaG_FD_120480 | JGI IMG/M metagenome (GOLD analysis project Ga0182024, IMG submission 120480) | Permafrost microbial communities from Stordalen Mire, Sweden - P3-2 metaG (Illumina Assembly) | ecosystem: Environmental > Terrestrial > Soil > Wetlands > Permafrost | place: Sweden: Stordalen... | reverse complement strand
GCTTCCGGCAGCAACAGAAGTTGAGAGCGTTCGAATCCGGAAATGTGCGCCATGCGCGATTCTAGTACGGAGCAGGCGAAAAGGGAATCCGGTCAGCGAGAGTTTTCGCACGGTCTGCAAGATAATTGCACCTCCGATTCCCAGCGTTTTGAAGGGAACTCGTGCGCCAGTAGGCCCATCATGACGTCGTCGTGCCGTTCGCCGCCGACCAAGTCCGCCTCGCCCCGTAAAGCGCCGTCCGCACGATTCCCTGACTCGTCACGGCGTCCTGATTCTGGATCGCACGCGCGAGATTTTCGTTGTCCTTGAGTTTCTCCGCCGCGTTGCGCAGCACGCCGACCGTCGCGATATTGGCTTCGCATTCGGCGATGGGATCGGGACCGGTCGTGTCTGGAAACGTGTCGAAATAGATCGCGCCCTCGTAGCCGACCCTGTTCAACACATAGAGAAGTTCCAGCGTCCGGATCGGATGGTCCGCTTTGGGTCGCCTTCGCCTTCTGTGAGCATTTGCCCAAGCGGCGAGCAAAAATTTAGATGAGGACCCATCAAAATTCAGCGCGCGGTCATGCGTTTTTTATGGTTGAAGCTCGCGCAAGGGAGACGGTCATGAGCAATTCGGAACCTACTGATCACGAAGAAATCCAGTCGATGGCCCGCCGACAGCTTATTGGCTCGCTCGTCGTGGCGTTTGTAATCGCCATCGCTTCCGGACTGACGGCGCTCAGGCCGGCGTCTCATGTCACCGCGGATGTAGTCACGCCGCACAGAGTTGCGGCGATCCAGCACCCGTCATTTGTGACGCCTCGCGTGGCTATCGCGCAAAGCAGCGTCGAAGTTCCGTAGAATCTTAGGCGATGCGCCGCGCCGGAGGGCGACGCTTGACCGTGCTCTGTGTTTTCGAGAACAAATAGAGAACAATGTGGCGGCGTCCGGCGATGGTCTATCACAAACTGCCCGACAGGATCGCCAACCCCGGCCCGCTGTTGGCGTCATGCGGACGTGTCGAGAGGCGATGACCCGCGCGTCGAGCCAAGTCAAGGTCGGCGGAACCTTCTACTACGGCTTTCAGATGGTTATCGCTGCGATCGACGCCTTGGCGGCGCTGTTGATCCGGCGGCTCGACTATTTTTTGGACAAGGGAACGTCGCCGGCCTCAGAAGATGGAAGGGAGCGTGAGCGTATCGAACGCGAGGCCGAAGCCGGTCTGAGGCCGTGGCCCGATGGCTGACGCTCCGCCCGCACCGCCCGATAAAACCGCCGACGATATCGTTGCGGTTTGCGGCGGCGATGCGCGCGCCGCCGTGATTGAATTGCTCGCGATCATCCGCAGTTTGATTCACGAAAACCGAACGCTTCGCGAGGCCGCGTCGCCGGGATTTGCGCGGCGCCGGCCGATCGTGTTTGGTTCATCGTCGTGACGAGCGGGGCCGCCCATGTGCAACCTTTATTCCCTCACGAAAGGCCAGCAAGCCATCCGCGACTTTCGCGCGCAATGCGCGACACGACGGGCAATCTGCCGCTTTTGCCGGGCATCTTTCCCGATTATGCCGCCCCAATCGTTCGCAACGCGCCGGACGGAGTCCGTGATGCCGACAGTTATAACACCGCCCCGTGGCTCGCCTGATCTTGCCGAGCCGCATACGTGCCAAGCGATCATCGAACGCCGTCTGGCGAGGCCCGCAACGGGCTGGCGGTCGCCGGCTTAAGCGGCGGGGAAGTCGGGATGGTCAACCCTGTAGCAAGAAGATCGCCGTCAGCATGGCCGCGAACGACGCAACAGAGACTATGACGGTGAACGTGATGCCCAGCGTTAGGCCGGGCGGCTGATAGTCATCGGAGTCAGGAAGGGCGCGTTCGCTCATAGGTCGACCATACAAGCCAATCTCGAATACTTGATTGCCGTGACGCCGATCGCGAGATTAACGTGAGTTAAATCGTCGCCTAGCAAGACGCCAATCAATATCTGCGAACGTAAGGATGAGCGTAGGGGTGATATCCGTAGGGATGGACGCCAACCCTAACACCCGGCCGCGCCACGCATCCCGCTCGATAGGGTCCAGCGGCGCAATACACAACGGCGTTTGCTTCGCTCGCGATCAAAGACATCAGTGCGGCAACAATTAGAATCTTTTTCATTTCATGCCTCTTGCGTTTCTGCCTTGGCCAGCTTCGACCGACAAGTTGTCATTGGTAAGGCGACGTTCCAGATGGCTGGGCGAGCCGGGCTGAGGGTGCGTTTCTGAAATTTGCCCAAGCCAACATGGCAACGAAAGGCAGAGAGAGACGCGGGACGGAAAAGGACTGAAGTTCCGCCAGAACGAACAGGCGCCACGCTAAGGCGAGAGGCTCCAAGCCGGGATGACGATAGGTCGATGACGTTAGCGCAGATTCTTCGCCAACGTTGCCCCGGAAACGCGCACCCGTAACAAAGAGCCGCCGCGCTATGAATCTGGGGGCGCTGTTGCGAGCCAAGCGTCACATCGTCGCCACAGACCGCTGGCGATATGCGTCATGATATCGCGTTTGAAACGTCATCGTGCAATTTTTGAGCTTCAGCACTCGCGGGGTTCCCCCGATGCAACATAAGGCATTTGGTCTACGCAGCGAGTCGTTTGTGTGGCCGGCAGGCGCCACACAACATAGGCGACTGCAAGCAGATTATTCGGCAACTTGCCAAAGGGCTTGATCAGGCGATTCCCTTGAAGGCTCACGTGCACGATCGACGTCGGCGACCCGCTCGTTTTCTTTCTTCTTCGGATGAAGCTACCGCGCCCCTTCGGGCATTCCCATTTTGGTCTTTGACTTGCGTGGCGGCCGTCGCTGGCGGATCCGTTCACGACACGGCTTCGTTCAGCATTGGTAGGGATGGTAATAGCACCAGCGATACGGTCGCACTCCGTAGCCCCAGGGATGCCACGCCCCGCCGAGTCTGAGGGGTCACGAACTGGCCGCGGTATCGTAACGTTCTCACTTATTCCCAAAGGGGGAGATGCTCTTCCAATCGCTCTTCATGTCAACAACGGTCCAGCCGTTAACTTGCTGCGTCGAGCGCCTTAGAGCCCGACCATTCCAGCTAGGAACGTCAGAACCGCGACGGCAGCGGAGACAAAAACCGATGTCATGCGCGGTACCTCATGAGCGAATTTGACGAGCGCTGACCATCGCCCGGCGGCTATCGCTATCGGAGGCTTTCTCGCAACAACTGATCGTCGCGGTCAATCCCCAGCGCATCACGCGATCGGCTTTCGGCTGCGACTTTGGCGGTCACTTCGCATATTACCGTCAGAAGGTCTTTAAAAAGACGCCCCCGACGATCTGCATCTCTCTAAATGTCAATATCGTCTTCTTGATCGCGACGTTGCATGTTGCCATCAAAAGCCAGCGTTAGAGGATCTTGCTTCAACCATATTATCGCTTTGTCGTAGTCGGGTGGATGAAACGACCGGACCTGCGCGTTGCCCACCCTCATTAGGGCAGCGAGGATTGCGACATGCCGGTTCCATTTCGGGCAGTGGACGAAGGCCGCGCGCGCAATCAACGGCGCCGTATTGTTCCAGGCCCGGATTGACGCGGCGGTCGGCGCTTCGAACGGCCAGTTTTGAACCTGGGACCAATCGAACAACACGCGGAGCGCGGCATCGCGCGTTTGAAAATGCCCGAGCTCGCTGGCAACAGCTACAATGTTGAATTTTGGTTGGTCGTCTTGCAGACGCAGGACGAAATACACAGAACCTCCCGGAGGCAAGGTCTCCATGGTGCTGGATTTCCTATTTCGCCCCTGCATAAGAGGAGTCATCGCGCGTCGCTACTCAAGGAACGCCAACATCGTCCCGTTGCCGAAAGAAAAACAAGAATAATGCGAAAAAAGCAGAATCCACTTGTGCCGGTCAAATCTTCGTGAGTAGGCAATCCAGCGTTTCTGCGCAAAATGAGCGATCCTAGCGCTCATTGAGTAGCCTCATTGAGCAGCTGGAATTATTCGTAGGCATAATTGAGACCGCCTGCCCGGCGCCATTTGTTTGCATGCTCGATCGAGCGAGCGACTGGTACGTGCAGTCCACCGAACGGGTTCGGCAACTAAGAACGTTTGCAACGAGGCCCGCACAAGGGAGGTTAAAATGCTGCTTGAGGGAATGTGTTGGCCAAATCGCAACGCGCTGATTCATTGGACAGCCGCGCTGGCGCTCATCATGACAGCAATCTGCTCCTCAGCGCTGTCGGCGCAAGCGGCGGAGGATGACGCCCTCAAAATACTGAAGGGAATGTCTGACTATCTAGCGAGCCAGAAGACCATTTCGTTGTCGTACGACTCGGACATCGAAGTGATCACGTCCGAGATCCAGAAGATTCAATTCGCGAGTTCCGGCAAGGTGCTGCTCAGCCGTCCGGACAAGCTGCGCGCCACGCGGACCGGCGGCTATGCCGACGTCGAGTTCGTCTTCGACGGAAAAACGGCCTCAGTTCTTGGCAAGAACATGAATGCTTTCACTCAGGTGGATGCGCCAGGATCGCTGGATCAGCTTGTCGACAAGCTGAGAAACGACTATTCCGTGGCCCTGCCGGGAGCCGACCTTCTGGTGTCGAACGCATTTGACGTTATGAGCGCGGATGTCGTGCACGGGGCCCATATCGGCGAGGGCGTGGTCGACGGTTTTGAGTGCGAGCATCTTGCCTTCCGCAACGACGACACCGACTGGCAAATCTGGATCCAGGTCGGAGACGCGCCTATCCCGCGCAAATATGTGATCACCAGCAAGACCGAGGAAGGCGCGCCTCAGTACACATTGGTCATCAGGGACTGGAAAACGGACGCTCAGCCCGGCGCGGACGCGTTCGCCTTCAAGGCGCCGGACGGCGCGAAGAAGCTCGATGCGGGGGCTCTTTCGGCCCTGGATGAAGTCCCGCCCGGTCTGCCAAAGGGAGAAAAGAAATGAACCTCGCGACAAGTAGGCCTTTGCAGATCGCCTTGGCTGCGATGATGGGAGTTGGGGCTCTCTTTGCAAACGAGAAGCTCGCGCAAATTCCGATGGGTTCCCTCGTGTCAAAAGCCGAGGCAATCATAGGACGCCCGCTCACGCCGATGAGTTACGCGGGCGTCGCGCGCCGCACGACTCGCCGCGCTTATGCCTATGGCGCCGCGGGCGTCTACGGCGCGCCAGTTTACGGAGCGCCCGTCGTCTATGGCGCGCCCGTGTACGCCCCGGCCTGCTATCAGGCGGTCAACGCGTACGGCCAAGTCTACACCCGCTGCCCATAGGTCGGTCACGAATTCTAATTTCCTCAAAACCAAGATCCAACAGGGAATACAAAAATGCGAAAATTGGCGATTGCGACAGCGGCCGTCATGGCTTGCCTTGCGTCGGGCGCGAACGCCCAAGTGGAATTGAAGACCTACGCAGATGCCGAGGGATATATTAACGCCCAGGCTTTGACCTGCGCACAGCTCGCCGGCACGTTCCAGGAAGACGCTGATCTGCTGACGACGTGGTACAGCGGCTGGTACAACGGGCTGGGGAAGAAACATTTCATCAACGTGGGGCGCTCTAAGGAAGCCGAGCACTTGACCATCGTCCATTGCAAAGAACATCCCGACGAGACTGTGATTCACGCGATCGGGTTTGTCATCGACGAAATGCGGACAAAGCGCGGTATCGAAATCTCGAAATGATGAACGGAGTGCGGTCGCTCGTTTACACTCCTAGGCGATCGGCGGCGAATCTCTCCAATGCGTAGTCCCTGAGATACTGGGCGAGTTCAGTCGGTTCTGGATGAGAGTGTGATGCTTGAAGATACAACGCTTGAAGACACTACCGACGGTATGGCGCAGGTTGTGGGCGGCGCGTTCCGGATGGGGTCAGACGCGGCCTATCCGGAGGAACGGCCAGCCCACAATATCCGAGTCGATGGCTTCTGGATTGATCGGTACGCTGTCACCAACGCCGACTTCGCCACATTCATCGCCGCCTCCGGATATGTGACATTCGCTGAGCGGCCGCTTGACGCAACTCTGTATCCCGGCGCCCGACCGGAGCTGCTGGTCCCCGGCAGCGCCGTCTTTCGCATGCCAAATCGACCGCAGAGGCCACGCGATGTGCGCGACTGGTGGGAATATGTCCCCGGCGCCAACTGGAAGCGCCCAGAAGGACCCGGCAGCTCGATCGTCGGGCGGGAACGTGAACCGGTCGTGCATGTATCGTTCGAGGACGCTGCCGCTTTCGCGGCCTGGGCCGGCAAGGATCTGCCGACCGAGGCCGAATGGGAGTTCGCCGCACGCGGCGGTCTGGAGGGCGCGGAATATTGTTGGGGCGACGAATTCACGCCAGCCGGGCGCTGGATGGCCAACACTTGGCAGGGCGAGTTCCCTTGGCAGAATCAGGCGCAGGACGGGTTTGAAGGACGCGCGCCGGTCGGCTCGTTTCCCGCCAATGGCTACGGTCTCTTCGATATGGCCGGCAACGTCTGGCAATGGACCAAGGACTGGTATGCCGCCGGCCATTCATATGATCCCAGCAAGCCGTGCTGCGCCCCGCTTAACCCGCGCGGGGTCGCCGAGACACAGAGCTACGATCCCGCGCAGCCAGGGCCGCGCGTCGCGCGCAAGGTGATCAAGGGCGGCTCGTATCTCTGCGCACCCAACTATTGCCAGCGCTACCGCCCAGCGGCGCGCTATCCGCAGGCGGTCGACACGACCACCAGTCACATCGGGTTCCGATGCGTACTGCGCTCGACGTAAAGGGAATTACCTGAGGAGAATAAAATGAACCGACGGCAATTATTCTTTTCCACGGCAAAAACGGCGCTCGCGGCCGCCCTTGGGGGTGCGTGGCTGCCGGGCAGCGCAAAGGCGCAGGCAAGCGGCTCCGCCCCGCCCGCTTCCTCGGGTGGCGTGATCCGCGGCGATCCAGATCGCGCGACGGCCACCATCGACATTGACGGCCGCGTTCTGCCGCCCACCCCGCCGGCGTTTGGCGGCGTGATCAAAGAATTTGCCAAGGATTCTACCCCTTGGTGGCCACCGCGCGTCGTGCCGCCCGATGGCGCGCCGAACGTGCTGCTCATCATGACCGACGACCAGGGCTATGGCGTCAGCGGTACGTTCGGAGGCATTATCCCGACGCCGGCTTTGGACCGAGTCGCCAATGCGGGGCTGCGTTACACCCAATTCCACTCCACCGCGCTCTGCTCGCCAACCCGCGCGGCGTTGATCACCGGCCGCAACCACCACTCGGTGGGCTTTGGCGTGATCACCGAGCTGTCCACAGGTTTTCCGGGATATGACTCCTATATCGGCCCGGAGAACGTCACAGTCGGGCGCGTCCTGCGCGAGCATGGCTACGCCACTTCGTGGTTCGGCAAGAACCACAATACGCCTGCCTACCAGTACACCGTCGCCGGCCCCTTCGACCAATGGCCGTCGGGCATGGGCTTTGAATACTTCTACGGCTTCATGGGTGGTGAGACCGATCAGTGGACGCCTTATCTGTTCCAGAACAGCAGACAGATATTCCCGTGGATCGGCAAGCCCGGCTACAACCTCACCACCGACTTGGCGGACGAGGCGATCAATTACGTAAAGGAGCTCAACGCAGCCGCGCCCGACCAACCGTTCTTCCTCTACTACGTTCCTGGCGGAAGCCACTCGCCGCACCAACCGACGAAAGAGTGGAGCGACAAATTCAAGGGCAAGTTCGACATGGGCTGGAACGCCATGCGAGATGTGATCTTCGCCAACCAGAAACGGTTAGGGGTTGTTCCCGAGGGTACGCAGCTCACCGAGTGGCCCGATAGCTTGGCGAAATGGGAAACGTTGTCGGCCGACGAAAAAAAGCTGTTCGCCCGCCAGGCCGAGGTGTACGCGGGCTACACGGCCTATACCGACCATGAGATCGGCCGCGTCATCCAGCAAGTCGAAGACTTGGGCAAGCTGGACAACACGCTGATCATCTATATCTGCGGTGATAACGGAACCAGCCCGGAGGGCACGCTGAGTGGCACGCCCAATCAGTACACCTCGTACAACGGCATTCTGGACTTTCCCATCGCCGAGCAACTCAAGTTCTACGACGCCTGGGGCTCGGCGGACTCCTACCCACACATGGCGGTCGCGTGGTCGTGGGCGTTCGACACGCCGTTCAAATGGACCAAGCAGATAGCATCGCACTTCGGCGGCACGCGGCAGGGCCTGGCGATCTCATGGCCCGCCCGCATCAAGGACGCCGGCGGCATGCGCCATCAGTTCCACCACATCATCGATATCGTGCCTACGATCCTCGAGGCCTCGGGCATCAAGGCGCCGGAGCTGGTCGACGGGATCAACCAAAAACCGATCGAAGGCGTGAGCATGACCTACACCTTCGACAAGGCGAGCGCCGACGTGGCCTCGACACGCAAGACCCAGTACTTCGAGATGATCAGCAACCGCGGGATCTATAACGATGGCTGGTACGCCAACACGACGCCGCCGCATGGGCCGTGGATATTGAACGCGCCCTTGCCCGCCCCGGACGATTACAAGTGGGAGCTGTACAACCTGACCGAGGATTACTCGCAGGCCAACGACCTGGCGGCGCGGATGCCTGAAAAGGTCAAGCAGATGCAAGCGATTTTCAACGACGAGGCCGCCAAGTACAACGTGCTTCCGCTGGACAATGATACGTTTGCGCGGGCGCTTGCCCCGCGGCCAAGTGCAACGGCCGGCAAGACCGTATTCACTTACACGGGTGTGAACTCCGGCATCAATTCCAGCAACGCACCGAACATCCTGGGCAGGTCGTACACGATTACCGCCGAGGTCGAGGTTCCACAGGGTGGCGGCGACGGGATGCTCGTCACAATGGGCGGGCGGTGGGGCGGTTATGGGCTGTACGTGCTCAAAGGCAAGCCGGTGTTTAACTACAACATGCTCGCCCTCGCCCAATATCGCTGGGAAGGCCAGAAGGCGCTCACGCCGGGCAAGCACACTATCGTGTTCGACTTCAAGTATGATGGCCCCGGCGTTGCAAAAGGCGGCAGCGGTGTACTGAAGGTGGATGGCGCGGTCGTCGCCACGCAGAAGCAGCCCAACTCGATTGCTTTCCTGCAGGTGGCTGATGAGACCTTCGACGTCGGGGTCGACACCCGTACCGGGGTGAACGACAGGGACTACAAAGTGCCGTTCGCCTTCAACGGCAAGATTAACCAGCTGACGTTCAAGCTTGGACCGACGCAGCTGACCGAGAACGACCAAAGGACGATGCGAGTAAAGGTCGCGATCGCGAACGACTAGGGCATAAATCAGGAAACCTCTCTTGGATCTCGTCGGGTTGTGGTCGCCCATTTTTGAAAGGTATCGAACATGAATCTCAAGCGTCTTCTCCTATCTGGCGCCGTGATCGCGATCTCGACCACGGTCGCCTTCGCCGCCGATCTTCCCATGAGATCGGCTCCTCCCGTATACGTTCCCCCGCCCCTCTATAATTGGTCTGGCTTCTATATCGGAGCCAACGCGGGCGTCGGCTGGTCGAACGGCGGCAACGTCACGGTTTTCGATCCGGCCCTCGGCCCCCAATCGATCGGCGTCAACAGCCACAGCGGCTTCATCGGCGGCGGCCAAATCGGTTACAACTTCCAGGTCGGCGAGTTCGTGTATGGCCTTGAGACGGATATCCAGTACGCAAGTATTGGAGGGTCCGTTAATTGGGGCCCCTACGGGCGCCTTGGGGTAAGCACTGGATCGAGCGGCGAGTATTTCGGAACGTTGCGCGCGCGTGCAGGCTACGCAATCGATCGGACGCTCCTCTATCTGACCGGCGGTCTAGCCTATGGCGGCCTGAACAGCTCCCCGCTTGGCGGCAACGCCACGAGCAATGTCGGCTATGCGCTTGGCGGGGGCGTCGAATACGCCTTCACCCAGAATTGGACGGCCAAGGTCGAAGCGCTTTACATCAATCTCAGCAACGGCAGCAACCGGACGATCGCCGTCACGAATGGTGGAGCGGTATTTCCAATCAGCGCCAGCGCTGGGAACGGCGGCGGTCTTCTACGCGTCGGCGTCAACTACAAATTCTAGGTCCCTGTCTGACGACGGCAAACAAGGAGGAGGAGGATCGATGCTGAAGAACGTTTTGGCAATCGCGACGGTGTTGTTGTTTTCGACGACAGGCTTGATGGCGCAACAGGCCGTCAGAAAGGCGTGTGCGGCCGATATCAAAGCGCAATGCGCAGGGGTGCAACCCGGCGAAGGTCGCATCAAGGCCTGCGTGACAGAGCATTTTAAGGATCTTTCGGAACCCTGCCAGGCCATGCTGGTCAAAGCGGCTGCGATCGCCAAAACCTGCGCGGCGGATGTCAAGCAAAACTGCCCGGATGTGAAACCGGGCGGTGGCAGAATAGAGGCGTGCATGAAGTCTCATCTTGCCGATGTTAGTCAGCCTTGCAAAGACGCGTTGACACAGGCCGCTGCCGGCAAGAGCTGATTGAGTATCTCGTCGATTGTCGCCGATTGCCCAAACGGCTCGATAGGGGCGTACGGCGCCGCCGTCTTAGGGCCACGTCACTAACTGTTGGTTTTCAGGTGCGAAAGGCCTTCATCGACAAGATTGCCCCAACCGTTTTGAATAAGATGTTCGAATGCGGGTTGATAAGCCTCCAGCCCGGGATTTGCTGGATGTCTTGTTTTCGCAATTCGATTGACCCTCGCAAGCATGGAGTTGGCAAGATGAAATATGCATTCCTAGCCCTCAGCGTTTTGGTTTCCGCAACAGCTCTTATTCCTACCGAAGCGAGTGCTTTTGTCTGTGCGGCTGGCGTGTACCGAGCCGGATGCGTCGGACCACACGGCGCGGTCGCGGTGCGTCGCCCGGCTGTCGTCGCGCCAGTGCGATGCGCCTTCGTGAACGGCGTTAGGGTGTGCCGGTAAGTTTAGACGCGCCGGCCTCGTCGAAATGCAAGGTTCGGATCAAGAGAGATCGATGCGTCGTCGCCGGCCAATAGCTAATGACGGCTGATCCCACCGTTAGAATGGCTCCCCAGCTGATCTGTTGCGGATATCACACATACAGGCAAAAGCATCCTAAGCGCCCCAGTATGAGGTTATTCTTGGTTTAGACAGCGTCGTAAATGTGCTAGACTTAAATCCAACAATTTCCAATCGGAGCTCCGATGATGCCCCGTAAAAACCTATTCCTGGCCACCGCGATCGCTATATTGGCCGCCCCTGCCTTCGCCGCGGACCTGCCCATAAGGACGCCTCCGGCGCCAATGTTGTCGCCTGTACCGGTTTACAATTGGACTGGGTTTTACGTCGGCGTGAACGGGGGCTATGGTTGGGGGAGCCAAAATCCGCTCGGGCTGATTGCCCCGCAGTTTAGCCAAGCCAATAGCTTCAACGTCAATGGCGGAATGTTTGGTGGAACCATTGGCGGGCAAGTTCAAGTTGGCCATGTCGTTTTGGGCGCCGAAGCTGACGCAGATTGGGCCGGAATTAGCGGCACATCGACGACAACGATTACGAGCCTCCCGATCACCCTGCGGCTCTCCTCTCAAACCACGGGATTCATGACCGCAAGATCGCGGATCGGCTACGCGGCCGACAATTGGCTGTTCTATGGCACCGGGGGCGCGGCGCTGCTCAACGCCAGCGCCAAGGGCGCCAGCATAGCTGGCGTACCCTGTGGAAGCCTCGGCATAGCGCCCAATTGCCAGAACTCTCAATTGCGTCCAGGAGTCGCGCTGGGTCTCGGCGTCGAATACGGATTTACTCCCAATTTGAGCGCTAAGCTGGAATACATTTGGGCAGGCGCGATATCGGGAGCGAGCACGCAGTCCGTCAACACAATGCGTGTCGGCTTGAACTATCGGTTCGGTGGCTAGGCCACACTCGCATATCGTGGAACGATCGGCGGGCCTTGAACGAATTGTCTCAGCGATTCATGTTGCTGACGGATCGTGGTAGGATCGGGGCCGGCGCCCGTGCCGGAGAGGTGATATTTTGACGGCGCCGGTGCGGGAAACGAGCCCCAACACTTTGCAGAAGATACTCGCCTTCGCCGCCGCCATGGAGGTCGGCACCGGGCTTGTGCTGGTGATAAGTCCTGCGATCGTTGTGACACTATTGCTAGGAGCGGACGCCTCCGGTGTGGGGACGCTGGTCGGCAGATTTTTTGGCGTCTCGCTGTTCGCACTGGGGGTGGCGTGTTGGCCGGCCTGGCAGCGAGCCGAGAGCGCCTCGCCGGCTTTCCGGGCGATGCTGGTCTATAACGCGCTGATTGCCACGTACCTCGCTTACTTGGGCACGGCGGGACATCTGGGGGGCCTGTTGCTATGGCCGGCCGTTGCGCTGCATGCTGTGGTGGCGCTATTGCTGGCTTGGACATGGCGCGATAATCGACGGATCAAGGCTACCAACGAATGACCACGCAGGATTTTGCTCCCGTGATCCTCCAGACCGCCGCCTCAGAAGAAAACTGACCGGGTCGCGCGGAACCCGCCGCGCAAAGGCGATCATCGGACAAGAGGACAACTTGACTCTTGCGAACCCGCATTTTGATCTGACAGGCGCCAAGAGCGAGCAGAAACATGGACGGCGCGGCCGGACCGAGAACGACAATCGTCGCCCCCCTCCGATGGATTTACGTCTGGGGACCTGGCCTGCTGGTGATGCTGGCGGACACCGACGCGGGCAATGTTGTCACGGGGGCCCAGGCTGGCGCTCGATGGGGCTATAGGCTGCTGCCGCTGCTGTTGCTGCTGATTCCGATGCTTTACATGGTGCAGGAATTAACGGTGCGGCTGGGCATCCACACGGGACGTGGCCACGGCGAATTGATCCGCGAACGGTTTGGCGTCGGATGGGCGTATCGACGGCCGGCCTGGCGGCGGCGACTGTCGGGTCGCTGGTCACCGAATTCACTGGCGTGGCGGGGATCGGGGAGCTCTACGGCCTGTCGCGCGCGCTCACCTTGCCCGTCGCGGCGGCGGCCCTGCTCGCGGTCGTCGCCACCGGCTCCTACCGGCGCGTGGAGCGGACAGCGATCGTCATCGGTCTATTCGAACTCGCCTTTTTCGCCGTCGCCTGGGCCGCGCACCCGAACATCGAGACCTTGGCGAAGGACGCAGTCGATCAACCTCTCGGCAACCGTGAATTCATGTATCTGGTGGCGGCGGTCATCGGAGCGGTCTTCAATCCTTGGATGATCTTCTATCAACAGTCCGCGATTGCCGACAAGAAGCTTCGGCCCGACGACCTCAAGGCCGCCCGATGGGATACGGCGATCGGCGCGGTGCTTACCCAGTGCTTGACGGGAGCAGTGTTGGTCGCTGCGGCGGCGACGCTGGCCTCCGGCGGCGCCTCGGCGAGCATCGGCAGCGTCGGCGAGATCAGCCGCGCGCTGTCGCCCCTTCTTGGCGAGGACGTGGGACGCTTAGTCTTCAGCGTTGGCGTTCTCGGCGCCTCTCTGGTGGCCGCCATCGTGTCCTCTCTGGCGCTGGCCTGGGGCGTCGGCGAGGTCGCGGGCTATCGGCGTTCCCTGGAATACCGTCCGTTCGCGGCGAATTGGTTCTATGGCGTCTATGCGGCCTGCGTTGTCGGCGCCGCCACCCTTGTTTGGTTTGTGCCGGACCTTGTTTGGCTCAATATCGCGGCGCAGGTTCTGAACGCCTTCCTGCTGCCGCTGGTGATCGGCTTCCTTGTGGCGTTAGCCGTGAAAACGCTGCCGGAGCCGCTCCGTCCGCGAGGGCTCTACCTCTGGGTGTTGATTGGCGTCTCGGCTATCGTCATCGCCGTAGGCCTGTATGGCGGCGTTTCGGGACTGATGTAGCCATCGCAACTCGAACCATTTGAGGCGTTCACATTCTCATCGACGGGCGCGACCGTTTATCAACTCGGCAACTTCGGCGCCGATCGGAAGAAACTCAAGTTGTGGGAGCTGACGCCCTGAGGATGTCGACCATCCAGCGCATCCGGCCGGGCTGAGCACACAGACCGTCAACACAATTCGTGTAGGCTTGAGCTACCGGTTCGGCGGCGAGCATTAAGAAAGAGCGAAAAGTCCGTCAGCTTCAGATCGCCGCGCTTCGCCAGAAGCCGTTGGACCGAATAGCTGTCCCTACCGTAAACGCAATCTGACTGGCGCTCAGGCGAGAATCGGACGATGCATTGTCCCATGGGAGACATGCTCAAACTGATCTGGTGGGCGGTCATCGGGTTGTTCCGATCAAGAGCTTCGCTTGAGGCGGAGATCCTGACGCTGCGCCACCAGCTCAATGTGCTGCGACGAAGATCGCCCAAGCGGTTCACTTTCAGCAATTTCGATCGTTTGATCTTTGCCGCCCTCTATCGGTTTGCGCTGCGCGTTGCGGACGCCTTGGCGATCGTGGAGCCGGAGACCGTCATCCGTTGGCATCGTGCTGGGTTTCGTTCGTTCTGGCGATGGAAGTCGCGATGTCGCGCCGGCAGACCAAAGGTCACGCTCGAAATTCGCCAATTGATCCGGGAAATGAGCGAGGCCAATCCACTCTGGGGCGCTCCCAGGATCCATGGCGAACTCCTCAAGCTTGGCATCGACGTTGGCCAAACGTCGGTCGCCAAATACATGGCAAGGCGCAGAAGGCCGCCATCCCAGGGCTGGAAGACGTTTCTGCGCAACCACGCCGATGGAGTCGCATCGATCGATCTGTTTGTCGTTCCGACGATCTCATTCCGACTGCTGTATGGCTTGTTGATTCTACAGCACGGCCGACGCCAAATCTTGTGGGTGGGAGTGACGGCCCACCCGACGGCCGAATGGATCGCCCGGCAACTTACCGAGGCCTGCGGTTGGGACCTCTTACCGAGGTATATCGTCCGCGATCGCGACTGCGTCTACGGCGCGTTTTTCAAACGGCGGCTTCGCGTCATGGGCATTCGTGACCGACCAACCGCGCCACAGTCTCCATGGCAGAACGGGCACATTGAACGGCTGATCGGCTCGATCCGACGGGAATGCCTTGATCATGTCGTCGTCTTCGGCGAGCGACACCTGCGGCACATCCTCCTCTCGTACATGTCGTATTACAATGGCGCGCGCACTCACCTATCTCTGAGCAAGGACGCGCCGATCCCGACAGCCTGGAGCCCGGTGCGCATCGGGTTTGGCCCGTAATAAACGCCACGCGGCCGGCGGCGCGCCAGTTTGCTGGCCGTCGGAAACGCGGCCTTTCGCCTTGCGATCTTCGTTGTCATTCGCTTTAGCGGCGTAATTCGAGCGATCTCTGCATCCATTGAGTAGTTTCATTCTCCCTTTGACCATATAATATAAGTCATGGGCAGCGACGCCCGAAACCGGAGGAACGATATGCTCGCGTCCCCAACAAGCTTCTTCGCCGGGTCGATAGCGTTGGCGATCGTGGCGTTGTTCGCGCTCCTTGCAGGGGCGAATGCGCAAACCGTGCAAGGGGCGGCCCATCGTAAGATCCCAGCGTCGCGGCATCTCACTGTCGCGCCTCTCTCGCCCACGGACGAGCTACAAACCAGCACATCTGCAGCCGTTGGATCGGAAGATCGCTATTTCAACGATACGCTCACCTCTGGAAATTTGAATTCGATGGGTCAGAATGGTCGCTACGGTCAACCTTCGCCGCTGCCCAGTTCAACTGACTTGTTGTTTCGTTTCTGAACGGCCACACTCACCATGCCGAGCAGCGGCCTACTAGTCGACGACCTTAGCCAAGTCATTTCTCACGCTACCGCCCCGGCATTTCTGCTCGGGGCAGTCGCCGCTTTCGTTTCGGTCTTGATTGGCCGTTTGAATCGAATCATAGATCACAACTCTGCCATGACCGCCTTTGACGATGATGATCCGGCAAGGAAATTGCTAAAGGCAGATGTCCCCCGCCTCAGACGTCGCGCAAGACTGATGCATTGGGCGATACAATATGCCGTCATAAGCGGAATTTTCACCACCTTCCTGGTGATCATCGCCTTCGTAAGTGCAGCTCTCGGCTTCAATCACGCATATGGCTCGGCGATCTTGTTTGTGCTCGCCTTAGTCTTTTTTGCGGCGTCGCTGCTTTGTCTTTGGCTCGAAGTGAGAATCGCCGTCAACGGAATGGATTACTTTCAGTGAGCGACTTCTGCGAGGAACGAGAATGGCCGTTCGTAACGCTCTACGATGCGGTTTGATAGCGACGGCGGTTGCGCTGGTCACGGTCGCGCTGAATTCCGAGTCGGTTTCGTCCCAAACGCTGAAGAAAGTTAGGGCGCGTGGGTCGATAATCTGCGGTGTCAACGAGGGACTGGCGGGCTTTTCCAGCGCCACCCTCTCGTGAACGAGCTTGAATCTTTGCGAAGCATGAATGCGATGCTTTCCCGAGCCGAATTCGTATTGTGAGGAAATCGCCATGTCTCGTGCGTTTGTAGACCAGAAATGGAAGGAACCGCCCGAGCGCGCGGGCGACAATGCGGCGCCGGATCAGCCTGGGCGCCCAGGTATGCTGTGGATTCCCGGCGGGACATTCCTCATGGGGTCCGACAAACACTATCCAGAAGAGGCGCCCGCGCACGAAGTCTCCGTCGGCGGCTTTTGGATGGATCGCCATACCGTCACCAATCGCGACTTCCAACTGTTCGTCGACGCGACCGGTCATCAGACGCTCGCTGAACGCCCCGCGAATGAGGCGGACTATCCCGGAGCATTGCCGGATCTCTTGCTCCCTTCGTCGGTCGTGTTCGAGAAGGCGCCGCGCAGGATCGATCTTCGAGATCCTCACAACTGGTGGACTTATGTGGCCGGGGCCGATTGGCGCCATCCGCAGGGTCCGCAAAGTTCGATAGTGGGCTTGGAGGATCATCCGGTAGTTCATGTGGCGTTCGAAGACGCTCAGGCCTATGCCGCCTGGATTGGCAAGGAATTGCCGACCGAGGCGGAATGGGAATTTGCGGCGTGCGGCGGCCTCGATGCGGCGGAGTTCGTCTGGGGCGGCGAGTTCATGCCGGGCGGCAAACCAATGGCGAATACATGGCAGGGCGAATTCCCCTGGCAAAACCTTTTGGAAGACGGGTTCGAGTGCACGGCGCCGGTCTGTTCCTTCCCGCCCAACGGCTACGGCCTCTATGAAATGACCGGCAACGTTTGGGAGTGGACGACGGACTGGTATCAGGACCACAAGCTCATCCAAAGATCGTGCTGCACGCTCGATAATCCGCGCGGCGCGAAGCGCGAGGCGAGTATTGATCCCCGGACGCCACAAATTCTGATCCCTCGGAGAGTGATGAAGGGCGGCTCTTATTTGTGCGCGCCGAACTATTGCCGTCGCTACCGTCCGGCAGCGCGCATGCCGCAGCAAATCGATACGTCCACTTGCCACCTCGGTTTCCGATGCATCGCGCGATAATGAGTGAAGGGGGACGAATGGAGGAGGAATAGCTCTTCCGCGACGAGTATTGACGCGCTGGGCATCGACGCTCATCCAACGAATCGTTTTGAGCGAACTGTTGCGGAGGCGGTGGAACTGAGCTTCCATCGGAGCCTTTTCGCAAGTATTGTGGGCCTAATACCAGGGCTCACTGTTCATGACCTATGCGCCCACTCGCGCGTCCCGATGGACATGATGCGCCACGGCTGATCGATGAGTTTGTTCCAGGCCTCGCAACAGTGGTCGACAATATCGTCG
>Ga0182024_10011614_pt1 | contig 17629 bp, 19 predicted proteins | sample P32metaG_FD_120480 | JGI IMG/M metagenome (GOLD analysis project Ga0182024, IMG submission 120480) | Permafrost microbial communities from Stordalen Mire, Sweden - P3-2 metaG (Illumina Assembly) | ecosystem: Environmental > Terrestrial > Soil > Wetlands > Permafrost | place: Sweden: Stordalen... | reverse complement strand
GTTGCGGAACGACGAGATGCGCGCGGTGCTGCAGACGGCCGGCTGCGTGATCTGCGCGGCCGGGCCCGGCCTGGCCCCCGCCGACCGCCGCCTCTACGCGCTGCGGGACGTGACCGGCACCGTCGAGTCGATCCCGCTGATCGCCAGCTCGATCATGTCCAAGAAGATCGCCGAGGGCACGGCCGCCCTGGTGCTGGACGTGAAGGTGGGCAGCGGGGCGTTCATGCGCGAGGAGGCGCAGGCCCGGCTGCTGGCCCAGACCATGGTCACCCTGGGCGAGGAGAACGGGGTGGCCACGTCGGCCCTGCTGACCAGGATGGACACGCCGCTCGGGCGGGCCGTGGGCAACGCGGTCGAGGTCGCCGAGTCGGTGGCCACGCTGCGCGGCGAGGGACCGCCGGACCTGGTCGAGGTGACCCTGGCCCTGGCCCGGGAGATGCTCCGGCGGGCCGGGATCGACGCCGACCCGGCCGCGGCGCTGGCCGACGGCCGGGCACTGGACACCTACCGGGCGATGATCCGCGCCCAGGGGGGCGACCCGGACGCCCCGCTGCCAGCGGCCCGGCACAGCAGGCAGGTGCTGCCCGCCCCCGCGTCCGGCTGGCTGCAGCGGCTCGACGCCCGCGCGGTCGGCGTGGCCGCGTGGCGGCTCGGCGCCGGGCGGGCGGTCAAGGAGGACCCGGTCAGCCCGGCGGCCGGCGTGCTGTGCCTGGCCAAGCCGGGCGAGCGGGTCGAGCGGGGCCAGCCCCTGCTGGAGCTCCTGACCGACGACGAGTCCCGCTTCGGGCAGGCCGAGGCCGCGCTGGACGGTGCGGTGACCGTCGGCGACCAGCCACCCGGCGCGCTACCGCTGGTCATCGATCGCCTGTGCTAGATCGCCAGTGAGAGATCGTCTGTGACAATGGAGGGCATGGGTCCCACATTCGAGGAGATCAGGGCCGTTCCCAAGGTGCTGCTGCACGACCACCTGGATGGCGGCCTCCGCGCATCCACGGTGGTGGACCTGGCCCGTGAGATCGGCTACGACCGGCTCCCGTCCCAGGACGTGGGCGAGGTCGAGGCGTGGCTGCGCCGCGGCGCGCACCGCGGCCACCTGAAGTACTACCTGGACGCGTTCCAGCACACGGTCGCGGTCATGCAGACCCGCGAGGCGCTGATCCGGGTCGCGGCCGAGTGCGCCGAGGACCTCGCCGCCGACGGGATCGTGTACGCGGAGGTGCGCTTCGCCCCCGAGCTGCACGTGGCCGGCGGACTCACCCTGGAACAGGTGGTCAGCGCGGTGCTGGAAGGCTTCCGGCTGGGCAGCGCCGGACGCGGCATCACCGTGTACGCGCTGCTCACCGCGATGCGGACCGCCGCGCGCTCGCTGGAGATCGCCGAGATCGCGGTCCGGCACCGGGACGAGGGCGTGGTCGGGTTCGACATCGCCGGCGCCGAGGCGGGCAGCCCGCCCACCCGGCACCTGGACGCCTTCCAGTACGTGGCCCGGGAGAACTTCCACATCACGATCCACGCCGGGGAAGGTTTCGGCCTGCCGTCCATCTGGGAGGCGCTGCAATGGTGCGGGGCCGAGCGCCTGGGCCACGGCGTGCGGATCGTGGACGACATCCGCATCACCGCCGACGGCACCGCCCAGCTGGGCCGCCTGGCCAGCTACGTGCGGGACCGCCGGACGCCGCTGGAGATGTGCCCGACGTCGAACGTGCAGACCGGCGCGGCCCCGTCCATCGAGGCCCACCCGATCGGGCTGCTGCGCCAGCTGTCCTTCCGGGTCACCGTCAACACCGACAACCGCCTGATGAGCGGGGTGAGCCTGTCGTCGGAGTTCGCGCTGCTCGGCGAGGCGTTCGGATACGGGTGGTCCGACTTCGAATGGCTCACGATCAACGCGATGAAGAGCGCGTTCGCGCACTTCGACGAGCGGCTGAAGATCATCAACACGGTGATCAAGCCGGGATTTGCCACCGCCCGCGCCGCCAGTAATGCTGTGGTCCGGGTCCCCGGGCACCGGTGAGGCCGGTGACGGGGGTGCCAGTGAGGGGACGACGGTGACCGCGGAAAGCACCAAGGCGAGGCCGGTGGTGAGCCTGGCGGCCGGGGCGGCCGTGCCGGGAGCTGGCCTGATCAGCCCGGCCGCTCTGCTGGCCGAGGGGGCCACCTCGGACGCGGCGCTGCGCCAGCTGCTGCACGGGCTGCCCGGCGTCGACCAGGTGGGCGCGGTCCAGCGCGCCGCCGCCCTGGCCACCCGCTCGGTCAAGAAGGACGCCAAGCTCTGGGCGCTGGACACCGCGGTCCGCATGGTCGACCTGACCACGCTGGAGGGCGCCGACACCCCGGGCAAGGTCCGCGGGCTGTGCGCCAAGGGCCGCCAGCCCGACCCCGCCGACCCGGACGTGCCGCCCGTCGCCGCCATCTGCATCTACCCCGACCTGGTCGCCGTGGCCCGCGAGGCGCTGGCCGGGAGCGACGTGAAGGTCGCGTCGGTGGCCACCGCGTTCCCGTCGGGCCGGGCCTCGCTCGCGGTCAAGCTGGCCGACGTGGCCGACGCGGTCGCGGCGGGCGCCGACGAGGTCGACATGGTGATCGACCGGGGGGCGTTCCTGGCCGGCCGCTACGGGCAGGTCGCCGAGGAGATCCGCGCGGTCCGCGAGGCCTGCGGCCCGGCCCACCTCAAGGTCATCCTGGAGACCGGTGAGCTGGCCACGCTGGATAACGTGGCGCGGGCTTCGTGGCTGGCCATGCTGTCCGGGGCCGACTTCATCAAGACCTCGACCGGGAAGGTGTCCCCAGCGGCGACCCCGCCGGTCGCGCTGGTCATGCTGGGCGCCGTGGCCGACTTCGCGGCGGCCACCGGGCGCCGGGTCGGCGTGAAGGTGGCCGGCGGGGTGCGCACCGCCAAGGACGCGGTCCGCTACCTGGTCCTGGTCAAGGAGACCGCCGGGCCGGAGTGGCTGACCCCGGCCCTGTTCCGCATCGGCGCCTCGAGCCTGCTCAACGACCTCCTCATGCAGCGCCGCAAACAGCTCACCGGCGTCTACCCCAGCCCGGACTACTTCTCGCTGGACTGACCCGGCCTCGTCAGGCGCGGATCACCCGGCGGATGATCGCCACGACGATCGAGCGGCTATAGCAGCCCTGAGCCAGCCGGTGGCGTCGAGGCCGACTCCCGCCGCCTGCGCCTTCACCTCCACCCGGATGCTCGCCGGATCAGCGCCCGTCATGAGGGCCACGAGGTCGGCCACCGTAGCGGATACATCGTCCAAGCGCCGGGCTTGGGTCACTTCGTCCAGTTCGGGCACCGTGATTTCCCACCACTTGCCGGCCCGCTGGCACACCGCCGTGTAGGTCGCAGGGGCGCTGGTGCTGGCCGCAGTCACTGGAGCCATCCTTCCCGCAGGCAGGCCATGTGCCGTTCGATTTTGCGAACCACGCCTGCGCTTGAGCATGGACTTCACGGCTAACACTGTCACACCCCACTCCGGCAACCCGCGGTCAGCTGTCGTCGGGGTAGCCGCTTTGCGGGGCGGGGACGGCCGGCTGTCACCCGGGATTGTCGCCGCGATGACGGCCCGTGGTCACGAGGAGCGTGGGACCTTCAAGAAGGCGCTGGAGTCCTTCTGCCACAGGAACACGACCGCAGCCAGCCCGATCAGCCAGATGATGGCCGCGAAGATCCTGGTCCCGGCGGTCTCAGGCCCGCGGATCCCCACGTCCGGTGGTCCGATGAGCAGCGCCAGGGTGCCCAGGCCGAACAGCACCGACCCTGTGGCCCGCGCCCAGTCCCTGCCGCGCCCGCTCGCCCGGGCCACCAGGACCCACAGCCCGACGCCGATCAGGCCCAGCACGAACGCCGTGACCAGCGTGGCCGTCGCCCCGGAACTGAGCGAGCCCGCCGGGGTGCTCAGGCCGGACTTCCTGGCCCCGGCCCTCAGGTCGGCCACCAGGATGCTCCTGGTGGCACCCAACGTCGCCAGGTCCACGATCGCCTTGATCAGGCTGACCGCCGCCCCCAGGTACATGAGCCGCACAGCGATCCGCACCGAAGCAGGGCCAGCGCGACCGCTGGCCACCTGCGTGCCTGCGGCCAGCTCACTTAAAGAAGGCTCAGCTGCGGCCTGGACGATCTGGGCGGGGTCGCCGAGCCGTTCCAGGATGCCGGGCACGACGGGTGCCGGGCCCTGGGCGGCCCGCGCCTCAGCGATGTGGGCCGTGATCTCTTCGACCAGCTCAGTCCGGCGGTCGGCGGGCAGCGCGCTGGCCGCCGACGTCAGCTGTCGCAGGTAGTCGGCAACCAGCTGGTCATCGTTGTGATCACTCACCGTCGGATCTCCTGTTCCGGTTCATGGCGGCTAATCCGTCGCCTGGTCAGGCGCCCCGGGACTGGCCGGCGGATCCCCGGCCGAGCTGGCCAGCAGGTCATCGACGCTGTCGCGCAACCGCCGCCAGGAGCCGGTGAAGTCGGCGAGGGCGTCCCGGCCAGCCGGGGCGAGCCGGTAATACCGGCGGGGCGGCCCCGTCGCTGACTCCTGCCAGCTGGTCTCCACCAGGCCCTGCCGGCGCAGCCGGGCGAGCAGCGGGTAGACCGTGCCCTCGCCGGTCACCATGCCGTCGATGTTGCCCAGGGCGTGTACCAGCTCGAACCCGTACCACTCCTTCTCCCGGAGCATGGCGAGCACACAGTAGGGCAGGACGCCGCGGCGCATTTGCGCCACCAAGTTCCCGGCTTCGCCAGCTACCATGTACTACATAGTAGCGCCGTATCGGCGGGCGTCAATCCGTATCGGCGGGCGTCAATCCGTATCGGCGGGCGTCAATCGGGTCCCCGGGCGGCAATGCCCGGAATCGTGATGTGGCTAGCTGCCGTCGGGGTAGCCGCCGCGGTGCGACACCATCGGGTAGTGGGGGAGCGCGCCGGCCGGGTCGGCGATCATGGCCTGGGTCAGCCGGGCATAAGGCGGGTTGGCCCGCCAGCCCTGGGGATCGGGCACCAGCCCGGCCGAGATGAGCGGCTGGCCCGGTCCGGAGTCCGCGGCGGCGTACAGCGCCCGCAGGGCCCCGGCCAGCCCATCGATCACGCCGTCCCCGGAGCGCGCCCGCCAGCCATCCACGACGCCGCCCGCCCGGCGGTGATACGCGGCCTGGGCCCGCTCCCCGCGCGGGGTGAGGCTCACGTACTTGCCCCGGCCCCCGGCCGGGTCGGGTCCGCTCACCGCGAGACCCCCCTTTTCCAGCCGGCCCACGGACAGGCTGACCGCCTCCCGGGACACCCCGGCCAGGCGCGGCACGTCGGCCAGCGCGACGCCGTCCGCGCTGAGGACCCGCAGCGTGTTGGCGCTGACCGGCAGCGACAGCCCCGACTCGCCCTCGAACCCGGCACGGAAGCTCATCAGCGCCCGGGACAGCAGGGCGGGCAGGCCGGTGCCGGGCACGCGGTGCCCGGGCGCGACGGTCGGCGGGTTCGGGCCCTTCTCGCGGCGATGCGCCCCGGAGACCGGCAGGAAGGCGGGCCACTCGTCGCCCGCCGGCCCCACCACCGTCCGCAGCGCCTCGCTGAGCTGCCCGATCACGGCCCCGCCGAACCGGTCCCGCCAGCGCTCCTCGATCACGCCGGTCAGCGGCTCGCAGATGTCCTGGGCCAGGCGGCCCCACCGGGTGGGCCGGACGAACGCGTCCTGGCGGGGCGGGGACGGCCGGCTGCCGCCCGGGCCCGGCCCGACCCGCACGTACCCCCACCGCTCGAGCCCGGGCAGGTTGACCAGCGGGACCAGGTCCGCTACATCCCGCAGCGGCACCCCGTCGGGAGACAGGAACCGCAGGAAGTTGGCCCACATGGTCAGTGACACCAGCCACGGGCCGCGGCTGGACCCGGCCGCCGGGCCCCACGTCGTCCGGTGCGGAAGCTGCCGCTCGGCCTCATTGTCGAACTCGATCGTGAACGCGACCAGCGCCTGGGACAGCAGGCCGGACAAGCCAACCTCCGCAACGAGGACCGCCGCCCCCTGGTCCTCTCGCCTAGGTTCCCTCGCCTGCCGGGCCGGTGTGGCCGGCCGCCGCCGGGACGCGGGCGGCTTCCCGGGCGGGTCGGCCGGGGCACCATCCGGGCCGGTCTCTGCCCGGCCACGGCCGGCCTCGCCCGGGTCGGCCCGGCCCGGGCCGGCATGGCCGGCGGCGGGGTGGCCGTGGCTGGGATCCAGGGTGGCCCGGATCAGCAGCGCCCGGGGCCGGGCTCCGTCTCCGGCACCGGGGCGTTCGGGCTCCGGGCGTTCAGGCCCCGGACGTTCAGGCAGCGGGCGGCCGTGCGCGCGGAGCACCTCGCGCAGGTCCGCGACGTCCGCGGCCCAGCCCAGCCCGGCCAGCCAGCCCACCGGGTCGTCCGGGGCTCCGGACTGCCGCAACGTCGCCAGCCGCGTGTCCGCGAGCCCGTCAGCGTCCCGGGTGGTCATGGTCAGGCCCAGCCAGCTGCCCGGGGCCGAGAGCCCGGTGACCCTGGCCAGCAGCCGGTCCACGTCGTCGGGGGCGAGATAGACGAGCAGGCCTTCCGCGATCCATGCGGTCGGCTGGGACGGGTCCAGGCCCGCGGCGCGCAGCGCGGCCGGCCAGTCGTCGCGCAGGTCGCAGGGCACCACGACCCGCTCGCAGGCCGGCTCGGCGTGTGCCGCGGCGAGGACCTCATCCTTGGGGCCGAGCACGTCGGGGGTGTCCACCTCGAAGCAGCGGGTGCCTGGCGGCCAGGGCAGCCGGAACGCCCGCGCGTCGAACCCCGCGCCGAGCAGCACCACCTGGCGGCAGCCCTGCTGGCTGGCCCCGGCCAGCAGCTCGTCCAGGAACACGGTCCGGCCCACCACCCAGACCCGGAGCGCGGCCGCCCGGCGGCCCCCGGGCGGCGAGTCCGGGTCCAGCCCGCCGGCGGCCGCGAACGTGGCGGCCAGCGGGTCGGCGAAGAGGCGGTCCGGGCGGGCGGTCTCCTGGGCCCGGACGGCCGCGACGGTCAGCCCGGTACCGCCCACGCCCTCCAGGGTGACCGTCCCGCGCGGCGAGGGTGCCCCGGCCCCGTCGGGCCGGCTGGCCCCGGTCCCGTGCGCGGCTGCCACGGTGCCGGTCCCGGCGGGGGCGCCGGGCCCGCCGGCGTGGCCGGATCGGGTGCCGCTCGTCTGGCTGCTCCTGCCCTGGCCGCTGGGCCCCGCCGCGAACGCGCGGGCGGCCTGGTCCGCGAAGCGCTCCGCGAGCTCACGGCCGGCGGCCAGGTCCGCGACCGTCTCAGCCAGGCCCTTCCGGCCGGCCAGCACGGTCCAGCAGGCCAGGATCAGCGGCCGGGCCCAGATCGCGCCGGGCAGCCGCCCGATCTCGTCGTCGGTGGGCGTGATGTGCTCGCGGTAGCCGGCCACCACGGCGTCCAGCCGGGCTGGTCCCCGGCAGCCCGCCGCCCAGAGCAGGAAGGCCAGCGCGTACAGGCGCGGTCCGCGGCCGGCGCCGGTCCAGTCCACCAGGGCCAGCCCGCCGTCCGGCCCGGCGATCGCGTTGGCCGGCACGAAGTCCGGGTGGATGAGCGCCTGCGGCAGGTCCGCGCAGCCGTCCGCGCGGTCCAGTTCGGCCCGCAGCGCGGCCAGCAGGGGCTGCTGATCCGCGGGCAGCCCGGGGGCGGCCTCGTCCAGCAGCGACCGGGCCGCGGCGATCTCGGCGGCCGGGGCGCCCTGGTGCACCAGGTGATGCCAGCCTCCGCCGTCGCGGACCCGGTCACTGGGCAGCGTGTGCAGCCGCCCGAGCAGGCTGCCCAGCTGGCTGTAGGTCCGCCGGCTGCCGTCGGCCCGGGTGCCCTCCAGGTACCGGGTGACGAGCACGCCCTGGCCTGCGTGAGCCGAGACCGGTTCCTGCGCCGCGCACCGCTCGGCGGGGAAGTCATCCTGTTCCAGGCGCCGGAGCAGGGCCGCGTCACCCTCGGCCGCCGCGATCGGCCGGTCCGCCGTGAAGACCCGCGCGACCCAGTCCGGCCCGTCCCGCCGGCCGACGCGGTACACCCCCAGATCGAGTTCGGTCAGCCCGCTGGCCTGGATCCCGTACCGGTCTTCGAGGTGGGCGGCCAGCGTGTCCTGCCCTGACCTGGGCTGGATCATCCGGCTGGTCGGCGGTTCGGCCACGACGCCCACTGTAGAGTCCCCGGACCGGCGGGCCATGGCCGGTCCCGGGGCCAGCGGGGCGCACAGCGCGTCGAGCGCGCCCGGGTATGCCTGCTCGGCGGCCAGGCTGAAGCCCACGACGATGCCCTGCCGGGGGATCAGGTCCCCCTCGGCGGCGAGCCGGCCATGGGCGGCGATCACTGGTTCTAATCCTGATCCAGCCTTGTCCTAGAGTCGTGCGCGGTGCCCGGCACTACCGATGCAGGCAGAGGGGACAGAGATGAGCGCCGACCCGGACAGCTATGTCGACCTTCGCTCGGACACGGTGACCAGGCCGTCGCCCGCCATGCGGCGGGCGATGGCCGACGCCGAGGTGGGTGACGACTGGTATGGCGACGACCCGACCGTCAACCGGCTCCAGGACGCCGCCGCCGAGTTGGCCGGCAAAGAGGCCGCGCTGTACCTGCCGACCGGCACGCTATGCAATCAGATCGCCATGCATGCGTTCGTCCGGCCCGGACGGTTCGTGGCCTGCGAGGCAACCGCTCATGTCGGAGGGACGGAGGCGGCTTCCGCCGCCACTATGTCCGGGATCGCGTTCCGCCGGGTCCCGGCCCGCGCGCGCGGGCTGCTGTCTGCCGACCAGGTAGCGGCCGTGCTGGAACCCGATCCGTACGACGTGGACCAGGTTGATCTGGTCGCGATCGAGAACACCCATCAGCTCGGCGGCGGGTCGGTGCTGCCCGTGGGTGACCTGGCGGCTATCGCCAAGGTCTGCGCCGGCTGCGGCACCCCGCTCTACCTCGACGGCGCGCGCATCTTCAACGCCTGCGCCGTGTCCGGCACCACGGTGGCCGACTACGCCGGGCACGTGGATGCGCTGATGTTCTGCCTGTCCAAGGGCCTGGGCGCTCCGATCGGGTCGTTGCTGGCCGGGGACCGCGAGTTCATCCGGGAGGCCCGCCGGCTGAAGATCCTCCTGGGCGGCGCCTGGCGTCAGGCGGGGATGATGGCCGCGGCCGGCCTGATCGCGCTGCGGGACGGCCCCGGGCGGCTCGCCGAGGATCACGCCCATGCCCAGCGGCTGGCGGAAGGGATCGCCGAGATCATGCCGGACGGCGTGGACCTGGGCGCTGTCGTGACCAACATCGTGTTCGTCGATGCCAGCAGCAGCGGCCACTCGCCGCGCGAATGGGAGCAGCGGCTGGCCGAGCACCGGGTCAGGGTCACGCTCGTCTCCGGGCGAGTGCGGATGCTCACCCACGCCGACGTGACGGCACGGGACATCGAGACGGCGCTGGCCGCCTGGCGCCGTGTCGCCGCCGAGCTGATTCCCTGATCACTTCACTGAGCCTGCCCCAAGGCCGTTCCCCCTGGAGCAATGCAGCATGATCGTTTTCGCGCAGCTGAGTGACACGCATCTGGACGGCGGCCAGCCCCGGGCCGACCGGGTCCGCGCGGTCATGGCCAGCCTGGCCGGCGGCCGGGCGCCGCTGGACGCGGTGCTGGTCACCGGGGACATCGCCGATCACGGCCTGCCCGGCGAATACGAGCAGGCCCGCTCGCTGCTGACCGGTCCGTGGCCGGTGCTGGTCTGCCCGGGCAACCACGACGAGCGGGCGTCGTTCCGCCGCGTGCTGCTCGGCGGCGAGGGTGATCAGCCCATCAACCAGGTACACCGGATGCCCGGGTCGGTCTTCGTCCTGTGCGACTCCACCATCCCCGGCCATGACGACGGGTACCTGGCGGACGACACCCTGGCCTGGCTGGACACCGAACTCGGCGCCGACCCGGTCACCCCGGCTTTCGTGGTCCTGCACCATCAGCCGGTGCCGCTGCACACCGAGGCCGCCGACGTGATCCGGCTGTCCGGGGAGGAGCGGCTGGCGGCCGTGATCGGCCGGCATCCCCAGGTGGTGGCGGTGCTCTGCGGGCACGTGCACAGCGCGGCGGCGACCACGTTCGCCGGCCGGCCTTTGCTGGCCGCGCCGGGCGTGGTCTCCACGGGCGTGCTGCCCTGGGAGGAGCGCGACAGCGCCGACCTGACCGCCCCCCCGGCCGTGGCCTACCACGTGCTCGGCGACGACGGCCGCCTCACCACCCACTACCGCCCCATCGCGCTCCGGTAACCCCGCGCACTGCGGAGGTTAGTGACCGGCCTCCATTAGTGGGCGGGGAGGGTGAGGGTCTGCGCGGCCAGGGCGTGGGCCGGGCGCTTGCCGGTGAAGATCCAGGTCAGCCTGGAGAAGTAGCGGTGCCCCGCGTGCCCGGGCCAGGACGTGGGCCGCCACAGCACGGTCAGGACCGGGTAGTCGATGTACTTGCCCTGCGCGCAGTTCGGCGTGCAGTCGTCCACCTTGAGCACGCCGTTGCCGTAAGCGGTGCCGCGCCAGGTCTGCCAGTGCAGCGTCCGCAGCAGCTCGTTGGCGGTGCAGCCGACGTCGTAGCCGCCCGGCCGGACCTGGCCCTGGCCGGCGCAGCTGACCATGACCACCGGGCTGGACGCGGCCGACGCCGGGACGACCGCCAGCGCGGTGGCCGCGCCGGTCCCGGACAGGGCCAGCAGCCCGGCGGCCACGGCGATCCGCATGCGAGTAAGCCTCATCAGGTGACTCCTTCCAGCAGGGGCTGGACCCCCCTCATCACCTGCTAAGACGCCCGAGCCTGAAGATTGGCTGACAACCGTTGGTCACGGTTGCGCATCGGCGCGGAACGGAAATTCTGTTAGCGCCAGACCGACACCGGGGCGTCCGGCCGGGCCGGAAGGTCGGGCCGGGGACGCGCGTCGAGGCGGGACGGCAGGGGCGGCGGCGCGGGCGCGCCGGACGGGACCGACTCGCCCCGCGCGGGCGGCGCGGTCGCGGGCGGCGGGCCTGCCGCGGGCGGCGGGCCCGGCACGGCCGGGGTGCCCGGCCCGGCCACGGCCGGCCCGGGTGCGGGGGCGCGGTCGGCGGCGCTCATCCCCGCGCGGTCGGTCACGGGGTGCACGGAAAGGCCGGCCGTCTCGGTCAGGAACTGCCAGCCGCCCGCATGGTCGCCATTGGGGTAAATGGCCGCGCGCACCGTGGCGAGGAGCTTCGCGACCGCCAGTTCCAGGTTTTCCTGGGTGATCGTCATCGACGCCGTCACCCAGCCCTGGGCAAGTGAGGAGGTCAGGTCCACGTCCTCGATCGCCGGGTCGGCCTCCTCGATCCCCGCCAGCGCGTAGGCGAGCGCGTCGAAGCGGCCGCCGTCGAGGGGACCGCCGCCCTGGACCCTCATCTCGCCGTAGAACCTCATCGCTGCGCCCCTTGCTCACGGGTCTTCCGGAGGATGCTAGCCCAAACCACCTGACCATGAGCGAAGCGCGATGAAGCCGCCTGCGGGTGCCCTGCTAGGCCAGGGCGAGACGGCCCTGGCTCATCACCGCCACCCGCGGGGACCGGCGCGCGATGCTGCTGTCGTGGGTGACCAGCACGATCGTGAGCCGGCGCTCGGCGGACAGCTTCTCCAGCAGGGTGATGATCTCATCGCGGGTGCCTTCGTCCAGGTTGCCGGTCGGCTCGTCGGCCAGCAGCACCTTCGGGTCCTTGACCAGCGAACGGGCGATCGCCACCCGCTGCCCGCAGCCGGGTGCTGATGCTGACCGCCGCGGCGGCGGTCGAGGACCGGGTGGACGGGCTGGACCGGGGCGCCGACGACTACCTGCCCAAGCCGTTCGCGTTCGCCGAGCTCGTCGCCCGGATCCGGGCGCTGTTCCGCCGGGCCCAGCCGGGCCTGGCGCCGCTGCTGCACCGAGGCGATATCCTCCTCGACCCGGCCCGGCGCAGTGCCCGGCGGGCCGGCCGCGTCCTCGATCTCGGGCCCAAGGAGTTCGGCGTGCTCGAGATCCTGCTCGCCGCGCAGGGCCGGGTCGTCCCGGCCGAGGAACTGCTGGACCGGGTGTGGGACGAGATGGCCGACCCGTTCACCACCGCGGTCAAGGTGACCGTCAGCCGGCTGCGCCGCAAGCTGGGCGATCCGCCGGTCATCGAGACCATGGCCCAGGCCGGCTACCGGATCTGACGTGACCGCGGGTACCGGGCCGGGCAGGAGGGGCGCGTGGACCGGGTGGACGGCCCGGCTGGCGGGACGGGGGCCGCGGCGCACCATCCGGCTGCGCCTGACCCTGCTGTACGGGGTGCTGTTCCTGGTCTCCGGCGCGGCGCTGCTCGCCCTGACCTACCTGCTCGTGGCCAGCAGCCTGCCAGTCGAGCTGCGGGTCTCCGGGTCCGCGGCCCCCGGCCAGCTGCTGCCGTCGGCGTCCGCGCTCCAGGCCCAGGCCGGCCAGCAGCGCACCGCGGCGCTGGACTCCCTGCTGGTCCAGTCCGGGATCGCGCTGGCCATCATGACCGTGCTCTCGATCGGCCTGGGCTGGGTCGTCGCCGGGCGGGTGCTGCGCCCCCTGCGGACCATCACCGCGGCCGCGCAGCACACCTCGGCCAGCAACCTGCATGAGCGACTCGCCCTGGTCGGCCCGGACGACGAGCTGAAGGAACTCGCCGACACCTTCGACGCGTTCCTGGCCCGGCTGGAGGGCGCGTTCGGCGCGCAGCGGCAGTTCGTCGCCAACGCCTCGCACGAGCTGCGCACCCTGCTGGCCCGGCAGCGGACGCTGATCGAGGTGGCGCTGGCTGACCCGCAGCCCAGCGTCGAGTCGCTGAAGGCGGCGGGCGGGCGCGCGCTGGCCGCCAGTGAGCAGCAGGAACAGCTGATCGACGCGCTGCTCACGCTGGCCCGCACCCAGCGGGGGCTGCGCGCCCGGGTGCCGATCGACGTGGGCACCATCGCCCGCGACGTGCTGGAGGCGCGCCGGGACGATGCGCAGCGGGCGGGCCTCACGGTGCGGGCGGACCTGGGCGCCGCGCCCTCGGCGGGTGACCCGAGGCTGGCCGAGCGGCTGGCGGCCAACCTGGTCGGCAACGCGATCCGGCACAACGTCGCGGGCGGCTGGGTCAGCGCCAGCACCGCGATGCGGGCGGGCCGGGCGGTGCTCACCGTGGCCAACAGCGGCCCCGAGGTTCCGCCCGCGCAGGTCGGCCGGCTGTTCGAGCCGTTCCAGCGGCTCGGCGAGGACCGGGTCGGCAGCGGCGGCAGCGGCCTGGGACTGTCCATCGTGAAGGCGGTCGCGGCCGCGCACGACGCCTGGGTGCACGCCCGGGCCCTGCCCGGCGGCGGCCTCGAGGTCCGGGTCCACTTCCCCGCCCCGCCGGTGGCCGGGAGCCGCCCAGGGGACGGGCTGGTGGACGGGCTGGGGGAGCGCCCCGGGTCAGGAGATGGCCTCCAGGCGGGACATCTCGCCCGGTGACAGGCGCGGCGGCGGCCGCGGCCACGTTGGCGGCCAGGTGGTCCGGCGTCCAGGTCCCCGCGGCCGCCGCCGGCCTCGCCTCCGAAGTCACCCGCTGAGTGTGCCATCCGGGGACTGCTCGACGGGGCCGGCTTGACGGCGCGCGCCTGGGTCGCCATTCTGTAACCTACGTGTTTTGGAACGAGGTGGTTATGGAAGCGATAATGACGGCAGGACCGGACCGGCTCAGCACGGTGTTCGGTGCGCTCGCCGATCCGACCCGCCGGGCCATCCTCGGCCGGCTGGCCGCCGGGGACGCCACCGTGGCCGAGCTGGCCGCACCGTTCACCGTGTCCCAGCCGGCCATCTCGCGCCATCTCAAGGTGCTTGAGCACGCGGGGCTCATCTCCCGCACCCGGCGGGCCACCGCCCGGCTCAGCCATCTCGAGGCGCAGCCCCTGCGGGACGCGACCCGGTGGCTGGCCTGCTACCGGCAGTACTGGCAGGAAAGCCACGACCGGCTCGACGAGCTACTCGCGGCCCTGCAGGAGGAACCACGGCGGGACCAGCCATCTGGCCGGCCCGCTGATGGCCGCACCGATCCACGGGAGGACGCCTCATGACCCAGACCGACATCGTCGCGGTGCCCGGGCTGCCGCAGATCGTGATCACCAGGGACTTCCGCGCGCCGCGGGATCTCCTGTTCCGGGCGTACACCGACCCCGAGTTGCTGGTCCGGTGGCTGGGCCCGCGCACCATGCGGATGACCGTGGACCGGCTCGACGCCCGGGACGGTGGCACCTGGCGCTACGTCCACTACCAGCCAGATGGCGAGGAGCACGCCTTCCACGGCGTGTACCACGGGACCCCATCGCCGGACGGGATCGTCCAGACCTACGAATACGAGCGCATGCCGGGTCACGTGAGCCTGAACACGGTCACGTTCGACGAACGCGGCAGCACCACCACGTTCCGCCAGAACACGGTGTTCCAGTCGGTCAGCGACCGCGATGGCTACGTGCGATCCGGGATGGAGGAAGGTGTCCGCGACTCCATGGAGCGGCTCGGCGAACTCCTGGCCGCCCTGACCACCGCCGGCCACCGGGGAGCGTGACATGTTGCTGGAGGGCAAGAACGCGGTCGTCTACGGAGGCGGCGGGAGGATCGGCGGTGCGGTGGCCCGCGCCTTCGCCCGGGAGGGCGCCACCGTCCACCTGGCCGGGCGGACCGCGGCCCCGCTGGACGCGGTGGCCGGGGAGATCCGCGCCGCGGGCGGCACAGCCGAGACCGCCACCATCGACGCGCTGGACGAGGCCGCGGTCAGCGCGCACGCCGACGCGGTGGCGGCCCGGGGGGGCAGCCTCGACATCTCCTTCAACCTGATCTCGCACGGCGTCGTGCAGGGCACTCCGCTGGCCGAGATGACCTATGAGGACGTCGAACGGCCGGTCCGCACCGCGCTGCGGACCACCTTCCTGACCTCCCGGGCGGCGGCGCGCCACATGATCACGCAGGGATCCGGGGTGATCCTGATGTTCGGCGGTTACGGGAACCCGGTGCCGCGGGTGGGCGGGCTGCAGCTCGCATTTGGTGCCCTGGAGGCCCTGCGCCGGGGCCTGGCCTGCGAACTCGGGCCGTCCGGGATCCGCGTCCTGACCCTGCAGACCGGCGGGATCCCCGAGACGCTGCCCGGGGGGCTCGCGGCCCGGCAGGCGATCACCGAGGGCACCGAGGCCCGGACCATGCTCGGCCGGGCGGCCACGCTGGCCGACGTCGGCCACGTCGCGGCGTTCGCCGCCTCCGACCACGCCCGCAGCATGACCGCGACCGCCCTTAACATCACCGTCGGCTCAGTAGTGGACTGACCCGCCTCCCGGCCCGGCGCCCAGCCCGCCTGGATGGGAGGCGGAGCGATCAGCCCCTGGTGGAGGACTTCAGCTCCTGGAGGCTGGCGATCGTGGACCGGCCGGCCGCGTTGCTGCTCACCCCGGACTTCACTGGCCCCACGCCGCTGGCCACCCAGGTCGGGATGAAGGCCTGCGGCGGGCCCGCGAGAGGGCAGATCTGTCAGCATATGTTGACGTTCCACGGCCGTCAGCATATGCTGACGGGCATGGAACCAGTACTCGAGATCGCCGAGGGTGCGGCCAGCACCGATCCGGAGGCCGGGCTCCGCGCCGTGGCGGCCCTCCGGCAGCTCACCGAACGGCTGGAGATCCTCCAGGTCGATAACGCCCGGGCGCTGGGGTGGTCCTGGCAGCAGATCGCCGAGCGTCTCGGGGTCACCAAGCAGACCGTGCACCGCAAGCACGGCCGGCGGACCGGGAGGCGATAATGCTCGAGCGCTTCACCGATGACGCCCGCACCGTCCTGGTCCAGGCGCAAAGACACGCCCGCCGGCTCGGCCACCGCTACATCGGCTGTGAGCATCTGCTGCTGGCCCTGGCCGGCGCCGATCAGCCGGCCAGCGCGGTCCTGCGTGAGCGGGGCCTCACGCCCGAACGGGTCGAGGAGGAAATCGTCCGCCGGGCCGGGCTCGGGGCCGGGGCTGGCCTGTTCGCTGACCTCGACCGGGACGCGCTGGCCTCGATCGGGATCGATCTCGACGCCGTGCGGGCCAGGATCGACGCCTCGTTCGGCCCGGACGCACTGACCCGGGCCGACCGGGCCGTCCACCGGACGACCAGACGCCCCGGTCCCGCTCGCGGCAGGCTCATCCATCGCTGGCGGCACCGGGACCGGGTCCGGCGCGTCGGGCCGGTGCGGGCCGTGGCTGCCCCGCCCGAGGGGCGCTACCAGGCCGCAGACCAGCCTGACGGGCACATCCCGTTCACTCCCGGCGCCAGGAAATGCCTGCAGAACACGCTGCGGGAGGCGCTGGCCCAGCACCAGACCGGCATCGGTGTCGAACACCTCGCGCTCGGCGTGCTCGTCACCAACAGAGGCCTGGTGCCTCCCATCCTGGACGAGGCCGGCCTGTCCGCCCCGGCACTGCGGGCCGCGATCCTGGACCGCTACCGCCCGGCAAGCTGACCAGCCGGGTCGCCATCGCAACCCACGGCCCTGCTCGTGGTTCACTTCTGTTCATCCGATCGGGAGACGCAGGGTGACCCACCTCGTGGACGGCAGGACCATCGCCGCGACGATGGCCACGGCGACGGCCGCGGCGGCCGCCGTGCTGCACAGCGCCGGGATCACCCCGGACCTGGCGGTGCTGGTCCCCACGGACGATGCGGGCGCGGCCTGGTACGTGCGGTCCATCCAGCGGGCCGCCGCCCGGACCGGCATCGCGTGCCAGGTACACCCGATGAGCGGCCCTAAGTCCGCACCGCCCGGCGCGGAGCAGATCGCGGACGGTCTCACGGAGCTGGCCCTTGACCCGGTGGTGCACGGCGTCATCTGCCAGACCCCGCTGCCGCCCGGGGTGGACCTCCCGGCCGTGGCCTCCGCGATCCCCGTCGGCAAGGACGTCGACGGCGCGAACCCGGCGTCCCTCGGCGGGCTGGCCGCTGGGCTCCCGGGGGTGTTCGCCCCGGCCACCGCCGCCGCGGTGCTGGCCATCCTGCGGCACGAGCGGGTCCCGCTGATCGGCCGCCGCGCCGTCGTGGTCGGCCGGTCCACGGTTGTGGGCAAGCCCGCCGCGCTGCTGCTGCTCGCCGAGCACGCCACGGTCACCATCGCGCACTCCCGGACCCGGGATCTTCCGGCTGTCTGCCGGGAGGCGGACGTCCTGGTCGTGGCGGCCGGCCAGCCGAAACTGATCGGGGCGGAGCATGTCCGCCCCGGGGCCGTGGTGATCGACGCGGGCACCAGCCCCACGGACGGCGGCGGGCTGGCCGGGGATGTGGACGCCGCCGCCGTGACCGGGATCGCCTCGGTGCTCACCCCGGTGCCAGGCGGGGTCGGCCCGGTCACCACCGCCGTGCTGATGCAGCACACCGTGGCGGCGGCGGGCCGGGCCGCCGAGCAGGATTAGCTGACCCGGGTGGACCGTCTGCTGGTGATGGTCAGGTCCAGCTGGGTGGGCAGCGACATGTTGCCCAGCGCCTGGCGGGCGTGGGTCAGCGCTTCGGTTTCTATCCGCTGGCGCAACGCGGTGAGGTCCGCGGTTTCCTCGAGCACTGCCCTGACCACGAGCTCCGGATCGTCCGGGTCGCCGATCAGCCGGGCCTGCGCCGAGTCCACGCCCCGGTAGCCCTCGATTTCCCCG
>Ga0182024_10011613_pt1 | contig 17630 bp, 14 predicted proteins | sample P32metaG_FD_120480 | JGI IMG/M metagenome (GOLD analysis project Ga0182024, IMG submission 120480) | Permafrost microbial communities from Stordalen Mire, Sweden - P3-2 metaG (Illumina Assembly) | ecosystem: Environmental > Terrestrial > Soil > Wetlands > Permafrost | place: Sweden: Stordalen... | reverse complement strand
CCACCATCACGCCCCGCGCTCTCGACGTCGAACTCATTTCTTCTTCGTCGTGCCGGCGGGCTTGGTGATCGTGCACTCGGTTCCCGCGCGCGCGAGACGCGCCGCGTAGTATTCGTTCCAGCGCGAAGCTTCCGAGGTAAGCGCGGCCTGCGCGTTCGCGAGCGCCGCCTCGCGTGCCTGCAACGCTACCAGAAGCTCGCGCAGCGATGTGTTCAGCGCCGTCGCGAGTTTCTCCGCGTCCGCGCTATCGGCTGCGCGCTGCCCCGCGAGCGCGGCGATTTGAGCCAGCTTCCTGCGCGCCTCTTCAAAAGCCGCGCGGCGCTTCACGCTCTCGGTGAGATCCGCGAGCTGTCCCTCGACAGTGCTCCGTTCCTGCTCGGAGTCCCCGCGCTCGGCGCGCATCTCGCGCAGCCGCGCCTCTTCGCCGGCGACGGCCAGCTGCGCCTGTTCCCGATCTGCCCTGGCCCGATCGGCCGCGGCCTTCAGCGCGTCGCGGAGCGCGGCCTGCCGGGCCTCCGACGCCCGGCTGACTTCTTGAATGGCGCTGTTTACACGCGGATCGCACGGCAGCATGCGCGCGATCTTTCCGTCGAGCCCCCTGGCGAGCGCCTCCCACTCCGCCGATTTCTTTTCGGCAATCTGGCGCAGCGATGGCGCGGCAGCGTCCTGCGCCCGGCCGCTCGATGCCGCAAGTAACACCACAGCGGCCGGCGCGAGCCACTTCACTGCCCGCCCGTGCTCGGCTCCCCGGCGTTCTTTACGTATTTGTCGAACCAGCGGAGCTTCTCCCATAGAACGTGCTCGATGGTCTCCTTGGCGCGATAGCCGTGGGCTTCGTCGGGCAGAAACACCAGCCGCACGGTACCTTGGTTTCCGCGAATCGCCTGATACATGCGATCGCTCTGAATCGGGAACGTCCCCGAGTTGTCGTCCGCCTCACCGTGGATCATCAGGATCGGGTCCTTGATCTTGTCGGCGAAAAAGAACGGCGACATTTTGACATACGTATCAGTGGCCTCCCAGAACGTGCGCCGCTCGCTCTGGAACCCGAACGGGGTCAGCGTGCGATTGTACGCGCCGCTCTCCGCGATCCCCGCGCGAAAGAGATTACAATGCGCCAGCAGATTCGCCGTCATGAACGCGCCGTAGCTGTGGCCGCCCACGCCAACACGATGCGGATCGACATAGCCCCTCTCCGCAGCCTGGTCGATCGCCGCCTTCGCATCGGCGGTAATCTGCTCGACGTAGGTGTTGTTGACGACGTCGATAGTGCCCACCACAGGCATCGTGTTTTCGATCACCGCGTAGCCGTCGAACAGGAAGAACAGTTCGGAGTACCCGGTGATCGTCGTGAAGCGATTCGGCGAACCGGAGATCTGTCCGGCCGTATCGCCATCGTTAAATTCGTACGGATACGCCCACATCACAGCCGGGAGCTTCGTGCCGGGCTTGTAATCCGGCGGCAGATACAACTGCATCGAAAGTGGCACGCCGTCGGCACGCTTGTAGGTGATCAATTGCTTGGTGATCTTGCGAACCTGCGGAGCGGGATCGGTGAAGTTGGTCAGCGGTTTTTCGGTCGCGCCGTTGTGCAGAATGTAGTTCGGCGGTTCGGTGGTGCTTTCCCGGCGCGTAATGAACACCTTGCCTGTGTCGTCGAGAACTGCGTCGACCGTTTCATATTTGTCGGGCGCGCTCTCAAAAATGCGCTCGGCTTTGAGCGTCGCCAGGCTGAAGCGATCGAGGAACGGATGGTCGCCCCGCGGCGAGGCTCCTTCGCCGGTCAGTAAAATCGTATCGCCCGATTGCAACAGTGGACGCTCGCCGCCGCCGCCCCCGCGCCCTCCGCCGCCACCCCCGCGGCCTCCCCCGGCTCCCCCGCCCTGCGCTACCGGCCGGCCCGGATCTTTATAGCGATCCTGCGAATTGCGGCTCCAGATCAGCTTCGGCGCCGCTGCCGGTTTCGACGGATCGAGCTCGAACGTCCGCACGACGCGCGAAATCCTTGCCTGATCTTCCACCAGCATGAAATCCTTGCCGAACTGGATGCCCTGGAAGCGTTCCTCGGTCTTGAAAACCTCGGTGGGCTCACCCGTGAACGGCGCTTTCATCGCGACGATGCGGTCGCGATGCGGCACGTTCTCCTTCGGATTTCCGCCGTCGAGCGCCAGCACCCACATCACCGTAGCCGGCTCGGTCGGAATCCAGCGAATATCGCGCGGCGTGGCCTGCACCCCTCCAATCGGCACGCGCTCCTGAAGCGGAATGCTCGCGACCGTGTGCACCATCGCGCCAGTCGAGCTCCACACTTCCACTTCCTTGGGGAACTGCCTGCCCGGATAGAGATAGGAAAACGGGCGATGCTCGCGCGTCACCAGCATATCCTTGCCGTTCGGCGACAGGTTGATGCTTTCGATCATCCCCGGCTTGCCGAGCGGCGTCACCTTGCCGGAGCCGGCATCCACGGCGGCGATTTGAGCCGTCGCGTAATATTCGTACAGATCTTCATCGTGCGGGTTTTCGAGCAGGTCCTCGAACGTCGCCGCGCCGCTCGCATGGCCCAAACTTTCCTGCACCGCGGGACCCTTGGGGACGCGCGGCTCGGCTGGCGCAGGCCCACGATTGGCGCGCACCATCTTGACGATCACCGTCCGGTTGTCCGGCAGCCAGTCGATCGGATCGCCCAGCACCGCGTTCAGTTGCACGCCTTCAATTTTTCGCGCCTTGCCGCTCGGGTCGCCAACCCACAGCTCGATCCCGTGCGCGCCGGTGTTTGAAAACGCGAACTGCTTCCCATCCGGCGACCATCTGAGCGGCCCTGCCTGCGCATTCGGCGGCAGCGCGAGCCTGGTCTTGGTTCCCTCCGGCAGCTTCACGATCTCGATCGACACGCTGTGCGGCGCAAGATGCAATCCGTTGGTGCGCGGATCGATGCGAATGCCGGCTATGCGCAGCATCGGCTCGGATACTTCGTTGATCGAGGGGTACCGCTCGCCCTGCGACAGCGTCGCATAGGCGTGCGTCGGGTTAACGCTGAGCGTCGGCAACGTGGGCGCGTTCAGGATGTCGAGGATTTCCTTCGACGGCTTCTGGTATGGCAGTTGATCCGCCGTAATCGGGACGGAGAGAACCAGCAGGGCTGGAACGAGCAGAAACAGCGTGCTTCGCATGAAGGCTCCCTTGTGCGTGTGGAGGCGCATCCGCAAGCTTATGTAAGGAGACCCGCCGATGTCAATGGCCGCGCGCTCGCCTGTCGCCGCGTGTGGGAAATTAGGATGGCATGCAGCGATCCGTCAAACGAGGGGCCTGGCTCGACAGTCTCGTCCTGCTTCTACTGACCACCCTCCTCGTCTGGCCGATCTTCAGGCGGGAATACCTGAACAAGTGGGCCTCGATCGAAAGCACGTTCATCGCTGACGCGCGAATGCTTGCGGCCAGGCTGCCTCATCCAGGATGGCAGCCGCTATGGTACTGCGGCACTCGTTTCGATTACATTTATCCTCCCGCGCTCCGCTATGGAACCGCGCTCATTTCGAGGTTCGGCGGGGTGTCGGCCGCACGGGCCTATCACCTGTATATCGGCATCTTTTATGTATTGGGAATCCTCGCCGTTTACTGGATGGTTCGGATCGGCAGCGGACCGCGTCCCGGATCAAGAGCAGCCGCATGGCTGGCGGCGGCTGGAACCGCGCTTCTGTCTCCGTCCTTTCTGTTTCTGCCGGTATACCGGCATGACAGCACCTACTGGATACCCCAGCGGCTTCACAGTCTCATCGAATACGGAGAAGGACCGCATATCGTCGCTTTGTGCGTCCTTCCCGCGGCGCTGGCTTTGTGCTTTCTCGCTCTTCGAGGCAAAAGACCAATCGCCCTCGCGGGCGCCGCGGTTCTGTGCGCGTTTACGGTCGCGAACAATTTCTATGGCGCGACGGCGCTCGCAATTTTTTTTCCGATCCTCACGTGGTCGGTGTGGGTAGGACAGCGCGACAAATTCGTCTGGCTTCGCGCCGCCGCAATCGCGGCGCTCGCGTATTCGCTGTGTGCATTCTGGCTCACGCCATCCTACTTCCGCGTGACCGCCGCAAATCTGAGCCTGGTCGCGGTGCCCGGAGAGACCCGGCCGCGGCTCATCGTGCTCGCAGCGATGCTCGCGTTCTGCCTTTTCAGTTGGGCGTGGGCGCGCGATAAACCCGAGCGCATCTGGACCGTTTTTGTTACCGGCGTCACGTTGTTTCTCAGCCTTTACGTGCTCGGCTTGTTCTACTTCGGATTTCATGTGATCGGACAGGCGTACCGCTTAATTCCGGAGTTCGATTTGGGCGTCATTCTCGCCGCAGTGGGACTCGTAAGCGTGTTGTGGCGCCGGCCGAAACTGCGTGTTTTGGCAGTCATCATTCCTCTGATCGGAGCAGATCTGGCGCGCCATTATGTTCGCCACGCTTACGTCCCCTTCGCAGAAGCGACTCACATCGAAAATCAATACGAGTTCGTGGTCGCCAAGTGGGTGCATGATCACCTGCCGGATCAGCGCGTGATTCCTTCCGGTACGGTGAGGTTCTGGTATGACGCCTGGTTCGATCTTGCACAGCCCGGCGGAGGGTCCGACCAGGGCGTGTTGAATCCTGTGATTGTTGCTGCGCAGTATCAGATCTCAGCCGGGGAAGGAGCTACGGCAATTCTCATGCTTCAGGCATTGGGAACCGACGCGGCCATCGTCCCGGACAGAACTTCTCCTGAACCCTATCACGACTACGAAAATCCTTACAAGTTTCGCGGTCTCGCGCCGGTGTTGAACGATGATCAGCATGGAACCGTGATCTACCGGATTCCTCGAATTTATCCCGGCATCGGCCGCGTCGTGAACACTTCGCAAATCGCCGCAATCGAGCCCATCCAGTGGGGAAATTTTGTCGGCACGCTCACCCGCTACGTCGCGGTGATCGAAAATCCGGCGCAGCAACCGACCACGGTCACCTGGAAAACTTTCGAGGAAGCCGATCTCAACGCGAGCGTCGCGCAAGGACAATCCATCCTGTTTCAGGAAACCTTCGATCCCTCTTGGCGCGCTTATGAAAATGGCCGGCTCATTCCGATTCGCAAGGATCGCGTCATGAATTTCATGCTGCTTGACGTGATCGAGGGCAATCACACCATCCAGCTTCGCTTCAAGACGCCTCTTGAGAACCAGATCGGCAAAGTGATCTCAATATTGGGGTTCGCCGTGGTCCTGCTCCTGATTTGGCGCGGCTTTGCACGGCGCCCGACCATTTCTTAAACCGCCCGTTCGACCTTTTCTTTCCGGCTCGCATAGGCGCGATCGAGCAGATATTCGAGTGTCGGAAGTGGCGTACAAACGATGAAGATCTGGTACGAAAACAGCGATTTTGAGATCAAAATGAGCGCTTTATTGATCGCCAGCGCCATTCTCGCGAGCACTCCGTCGCCCAGCGCGAGCGGAAACGGCGCGGGCACGCCCTTGACCTCCACGATGCGATAGCCCGACTGCTCGAGCAGCGCTTTGGCCGTCCGGAAGGTGAACAGCCGCGTGTGCGTCAGGTCCAGGATTCCGCGCGGCCCATAATTAAACCAGCCGAACAGCAGCGCCAAGCGAGTAATGAAGAACGCGATGTTCCCCGTGCTCAGGATCACCTTCACCTCGCCTTCGCTCGCGCGCGATTGGCGCAGGGAATCGAGGAATCGCTCGGGCGAACGCAAGTGCTCGACGATATCCAGCAGGAGAATGTAATCAAACGCTCCGGCGTCGAGCGGAAAATCGGAATCGTTCAAATCATGCCGCACGAAACGCTCCTGGCCTGCTTCGGCGGCCGGAGGAAACTGATCGACGCCGGTGACGCGGCAGCCCTGCGAGGAAAGCGCGCGGCTGATGTAGCCCGATCCGCAACCGATATCGGCCACTCTCGCGCCCGGCGGGATGCGCGCAAGCGTCATCGTGTGCGGGCTCGCAAAGTTCAGCTTCGGGCGATACAGCGGATTGGCTTCATCCCGCGGCGAAACGTCGAACTTGCGCTCGTAAAGAATGCCGAAATCCTGCGCGCGCGAATACGAAGTCGTTTTCGCGACATTCCATGCGTATTTGAGGCCGTTCACGTGGCAGATCTCGTCGCCGTAGTAGGTGGGAATGGGAAGCTCTTTGATCCGAAGACGCGCGCGCAGAAGCTGGATGATGATTTCGGTATCGAAGTGAAAGTCGTTGGTGTTGCGATCGAATGGAATGCGCTCGAGCGCCTTCACGGAATAGAGCCGGTAGCCGGAATGAAACTCGGAGAGCGAGCTCCCCAGCAAAATATTCTGGAACGCCGTCAGAATCTTGTTGCCGGCGTACTTATACAGAGGCATGCCGCCCTTGAGCGCCCCCAGGCGCGTCATCATGCGCGATCCGAAGACCGCGTCGGCATCTTCATCAATTAACGGCTGGAGCAGCTCTGGCAGGCATTCCGGTTTATACTGGCCGTCGCCGTGAACCAGCGCGACGATGTCAAATCCGTTTTGAATCGCGTAGCTGAAACCGATCTTCTGGTTACCGCCATAGCCCTGATTGACAGGGTTGTGCAGGACCGTGATCGAAAACGGCGCGTCTCCGGTTTTTTCCAGATCGTGCGCGCGGCTGAAAGTGTCGTCGCCGGAAGAATCGTCGATGATCAGGATGTGCGTATCGTAGCGCTTGAGCGTAGCGGGGATTCTGCGAACCACTTGCTCAATGGTCCGCTCGGCGTTGTACGCGACGATAAAGATCAATACCCGCGCATTCGGATTCAATAGATCAATTATGCCCCAGCGCGGCCCGAAGATATTGGATTATCTAGTCTCCGATCTTCTCCGGCCGCGTCATTCCGAGCGCAGCGAGGAATCTGCTGTTCCGCCGGTTGTTCGGACTAGCCCAGCGCAGTCCCGGTCAACGCGACTCAATTCTCCGTCGGTACTCTTTCCATGTGGTCGACGACGATGATCTCGACCGGACCCTTCTTCTGCTCGAGTTTCAATCCAAGCTGCGATTGCACAGCCTCAATGAGCGTGGGTCCGGGTTCGAGATCGGACGCTCCGGTTCCAGCGCTCATATCCCAAAAGAGGGCGAAATCGTACTTTCCGGTGAGCCCGGTCGCGTCGATGACCGGATGATGTAGCTGACCCGACAAGAAGGATGTGGCGAAGAAATCCATTGTCTGCCTTGGGTACACCATCCGAGCCCGGCCGTTACCCATCGCCATGCCTTGCGTGATGGCGGGATAGCCGTCCTTCGCCATGAATTTCTCCGGCTCCGGCGGCTTCTTATCCGCCTCGGCTTCGTCGTCCTTATGCGGAGGCTCCTCAACCGACGGCTTCAGCTTCAACCCGCTTTTCGCAACCACCAATTCAGATCGCAGCATATCTTTCGATTCGCGGTGCACGGCCAGCTTGAAACGCTCCGCCAGAAGATTTTGCATCATGAGCTTGAATTGCTCTTTCGTCGCGCCCTCCGGAATCTTGGCAGTGGTGGTAAATCTCTGGTCTTCCGTCCAGCTCGGCGCGGTAACTTGGAAACGATCGACGCCATAGGCCGAGACAAGCAGATCGAGAACGCTACAGTTCTCGCAGGTGAACACACCGGGATCGTGCGTGCCTGGACCGCCGTCGATTCGCAGCGTGTATCCGCGCGCGAAATCCACGTGCGCCGGTTTGATGGAGGCTACTTCGAATGCCGGCTTCGCATCGGGCGTCTGGCCGGATAGCGCTGCGCACGAGAAAAGGATAAGCATGACTCCCGCGAGTTTCATGTCAGTTCTCCGTGGGGACTTTCTCTGCGTGGTCGATCACGAGTATATCTACGGGCCCTTTTTTCCGCTCCAGCTCGAGCCCGAGCTGTTCCCGTACCGCTTCGAAAATATCCGGACCGGGCAGCGGACGATCGCCTGTACCCAACGGAGTGTTTCGATCAGAAGCAAGCCGGCTCGCCCCTCCCCGTACCGCTCGCGTTCCTCTGAAAAACAGCGTGACATCGAATGTGCCCTCTAGTCCTGTCGCGTCCACCACCGGCGCGTTGAGCGGCATCGAGAGAGTCTGCGCCAGCATCGCCATCGTCCGCTTGCCGGTCGGGAATGTGGTCGTGTAGAACGTCGGACGGCTCGCCTCCGGCGGCGGCTTCGCGGGTACGGTCGGGTCGTCGGACGACTGAGTCATCTTTGGGCCGCCTTTCGCAACGGTCAGCTCGTACAGCTCCATTTGTTTCTTTTCGAAATGCGCCGCGAGCTTGAAGCGCTCAGCGAGCAGGTTCTGGAGCATCAACTTAAACTGCTCGTCGCCCTCCGCAGGCGGAAGCTTTTGTGTTTCGGACGGAATCTTTGCGGCGATATCGAACCGCGTGGTCCGCACCCAATCGGGCCCGGACACGCGTATGCGATCAAGTCCATATGCACGCATGACGAGAAGCACCAGCGGGCAATTCAGGCACGTGAACTGGCCGCGATCTTCGGTGCCGGGACCACCGCGCATGTCACGCGGTCCCGGTATCCCGTCCGGCGGCGGCGGCGCGGGTTTGACCGCCGCGACTTCGAAGTATTGACCGAAGCACTGCGTGAGAGCAGCGACAAAGACCAACGAGAGTCGTGTTCGCGTCACGCGTGATCCTCCTCACACGGCGTCTGATAGCATGACGAGGCGAGCTCACGTCGCGTTTAGGGATTTTTTGCGACAAAAACGCCATGCGACAAGAAAAGCCCGCATCCAATCCGACGCGGGCGCGGCGCAGCGACTTTCCGGCAAGCGATTAATGCTTGGCTTTATAAATCCGGGAGCTCATCTTGTTCTGCTGCTGGTTGACCTGCTGCTTTTCCTGGCCGGTCAGATGGCCGCCGTTGGCCTGCCGGTCCGTGTGGACCTCTTTGTTGATCCCCGATTCGTTCTTTTCAAGCCGCGCGGTTTGGGCGGCGTTCAGCTTTCCCGAGGAGATCCCGTTGGCGATCCGATCCTGCTGGTTCTCGGCGCGCTTGCCAACTTCGCTGTTCCCGTTACGTTGGACCGCGGCATTGTGCTTGTCCCGATAAATCTGGTTGCTGATCTTGTTCTGCTGGCTGTTGACGATCTGCTTCTCCTGGCCCGTCAGATGGCCGCCATTCAGCGAACGATCGGTGTGCACTTCCTGATTGATCGCGGATTCCTTCTTCTCGAGATTCGCGGTTTCGCCGGCGGCCAACTGGCCGGACTTGACGCCCTGCCCGATCCGGTCCTGCTGATTCTCGGCGCGCTGGCCGACTTCGCTCGACGGGGCACTGGCGGGGGTGGTTGACTGCGCGAATACTCCGATCGCCAACAATGAAGACACTACGGCCGCAATAATGATTCGTGTCATTTTCTTATTTCTCCTATGATTTTTTTCGGCGGCTCGCGCGCTCGCTGCTCCTCGCTCCGGAAGCCAGCCTACATCCGATTAAAGGCGGCCACGCGAGAGAAGTTGCACGAAGCGGGAGTTAATTTCAGTTCACCGAAACGTGAACACCCGGGCGCGGGAACGAATGGGCATCCATTGGGTAGACTTATTCTCTTGGAGACGAAATGAAAAAAGTACGTTACGCGGTGGTGGGACTGGGCCATATCAGCCAGGGCGCACTGATGCCGGGATTTAAAAATGCGCGCAACAGCGAATTGACGGCGCTGGTATCGGGAGATGCGGCGAAGTTGCGAAAGCTCGCGAAACTCTACGGCGTTTCGCACACTTACTCCTACCAGCAATATGACGAGTGCCTGAAGAGCGGCGAGTTCGACGCCGTGTATATCGGCCTTCCCAATCAACTGCACTGCGATTACACGGTTCGCGCGGCGGCGGCCGGAATTCATGTTCTGTGCGAGAAGCCGATGGCCGTGAATGCAGGCGAGTGCGAACGAATGATCGCGGCGTGCGACGCAGGCAAGGTAAAGCTGATGATCGCGTACCGGCTGCATTTCGAAGAGGGCAACCTGGAGGCGATCCGGACGGCATCATCGGGAAAACTGGGTGAGCTTCGTATTTTCCACGCGACGTTTTCTCAGCAGGTGGCCGACAAAAACGTGCGGACCGAGGAATCGGAGAACCAAGGCGGAGGCAGTGTTTACGATATGGGTGTGTATTGCATCAATGCGGCGCGGTACATGTTCCGCGATGAGCCGATGGAGGTGTTTGCCGCTGCCGCGACCTCGCCAACAGACCAGCGCTTTAAAAACAGCGCGGAAATGACGTCGGCCATCCTGCGCTTTCCGGGCGATCGCCTGGCACTGGTGACCAGCAGCTTCGGTGCGGCTCAATTTTCCGAATTTTGCCTGATCGGGACGAAAGGACACATTCGCCTCGCACCCGCTTACGATTACAAACAGCCGATTGTCTCCGAAGTGGTCATCGGGACGAAGACGAAGAAGAAACAATATCGGGAGACGGATCAGTTCGGAGCCGAGCTGATCTATTTTTCCGATTGCATTCTCGAAAATCGCGAGCCGGAGCCAAACGGAGTGGAGGGGTTGGCCGATGTGCGCGTGGTGCGGGCGATTCTCGAATCGGTCAGGACCAAGGGACCCATACAGCTGCCGCCTTTCAAGAAGGTTGACAGGCCCACGCTCAGTCAACTCATCCGGAAGCCGCCGGTAAAGCAGTTGAAGCTGGTTGACGCGCCGCCGCCGACACGTTAGCCGGCAAAGGGCGCGGCGGCGCCCTCAATTCGAGCCAGTAACGATGCCGCCGCGCTCCGTTTTGCCGGCTGTTACTTAGGAGGCGCGGGCGTTTCAATAATACCGGCGCGCGAGCGTAACCTTCCGGCTCCGGATGGTGAATAATAAGTGCGCCGTATGAACGATGCCGAGCTGCTGAAGCGAATCGCCGGGGGCGACGAGACAGCGTTCCTGGTTCTGTATCGCCGCCATTGCGACGCGGTGCATCGCTTCGCGTGGGTGATTTTGAGAAGCGAAGCGGATGCGGAAGAGGTCGCGCAGGAATGCTTCCTGACGCTCGCGCAACGCGCCGCGTCATTTCGTCCGGAACGGGCGCAATTGCGGACATGGCTGCTCGGAATCACCAGGAACCTGTGTTATCGGCGCGGGCGGCATCGGATTCAAGAGGACGCGGAAGCGGCGGAGCCCGCCGAAGCGCCAGAGATCGAAGCCGCGATGATCCGCAACCAGACCGCGGACGCCGTGCGCAAAGCGGTGATGGAGCTGCCGAAGGCTCAGCGAGAGGCGATCGTTCTGTTCGAGCTCGAAGAGTTGAGCCTGGCGGAAACGGCCGAAGTGCTGGGCATCGAGGCGAACGCGGTGAAGGCTCGGCTCTATCGCGGGCGCGAATTGCTGAAGAAGTTGCTCGCTCCGAGTGTATGCGAGAGGAAAACGGTATGAGTGATTTTGAACGCGATCCGGAATTGGATCAGATGCGCGCGCTGTGGCCGCCGGCGGCGCCGGCGGGCCTTGAAGAAGAGGTCTTGCGGGCGTTTCGGCGGTCGCAATCGCCCGCTCCGCGGCGGCGATATTGGATGTTTGCCGCAGCGGGCGTAGCGATCGCGGCGGTCGGAATGACTGGCGGGATTCTTATCGATCGCGCAATAAGACCGGCTCCGAAATCGCCTCCGGCCTTGCAGATGATCAAGGGCAATGGGAGCAAGTTCGTGCCGGTAAAGCAGCCGCGGTTGGTGGTGATCAGTCGAGGAGAACAACCATGAAGTGGAATTATGCGTTATTATTTGCTGCTTCTGCCTCGCTAGCTTTGGGGCAGCCGGTCTATCCGTCGCAATCGATGGCGCGGCCGAAGCTGGCGAATGGAGCGAGCGTCTATTACCAGGGATGGAAAGAAGTCGGGGGATATCAGAAGTCGGCCCCGGACGCGCCGCATGATATCGACGTTTCGGGCAACGCCGTGGTGCGGAGGCTGATCAAAGAGGATGGCTCGGTGTGGTTCGGATACCAGGTGCACTTCGATAAGGTCGGCGACGCGACCTTTCGAGTCTCCTTCTCGCCAATTCCGGGCGTTCCGTTTTTCGAGCAAGCTCCGGAGGCGCGCGATATTCATGACGGCGAGAGAGTGATGATGAATGTGCTCGAGGAGCCATCGACGGGCCGAAAAGCTTTCGATACATTTCAGGTTTGCCTGCCGGGAACGGTGGGGACGTATCTCCCACTGCCCTACGAAAGTGGCGTTCCTGGAATCATTCCGGCGGGAACGGCGCTGCGGCTCACTCATCCGCGACTTAGCCGGGGAATGGTGCTGGCGCGGGAGAGCGGAATCTCGATGGATACGCACGTTTCGATGAATGTGCCGAACCTTGGCCGCTTCACGTTTTCGTCTTCGCCTGGCGCGGGCTATAAATTGGAAGCGCTCGCCGAAGGGAACAGACTTCGTTTTAACGGAGGGGCGGATGAGTACCGGATTGAGGCCGACACGCCGTTCGTCGATCAGGCGGGAGCGTGGCTGCTGTGGGTGCGCTTCGATCCGAGCGCCGGCGCAGTGTCTTCGGCAGTCACGCCGAAAGCCGTCACGGCATCGCAGGATGGTCCTGCTCCGCTCGAAATCACGGCCACGCCGACGACCGCACTGAACAATCCATCGATTCCCGCTCTCTCGCTTCAGATCAAGAATGTTTCAACGAAGAACATTTTGGCGTACAGCTATCACATTCAGTTCACGGACTCGGCAACTGGGATAGGCATGGGGCGGGGCGGCAGCTCGACGACGCTGATCAACACGAATACGGATCAAGCCAACCCAATGCTGCCCGGGGCGATCACGCGACAGCCAAGGCCAGAAGTGCCCCCGCGAAACCCTACCGGTATCGTGCCAGGGTACTCGATCAGCGTGGACCTGGTAATCTTCGACGACGGCTCGACCTGGGGTCCAGGGACGGCTCCGCTGAGCGCACGGCTGCTCCAAAACGTGCAGCTCTGGCTCGCCAATCACAAACCTCAGGAATAAATTCGCTCGTTTCCCTTGTTCGTCATATATAATTCTGAGGAATGCGGACAAACTCAGGCGTGCTGGCCGGTTTCCTTGGATTCGTCGTCTGCGCGAGCGTTTGGGCTCAGGATTGGACGCAATGGCGAGGTCCTAATCGCGATGGCGTCGCGACGTTTCACGAGCCCAAGGCGTGGCCCGAGAAGCTGACCGTCAAATGGAAAGTCGCGATCGGCGAGGGTTACGCATCTCCACTTTACGCGAACGGCCGGATCCTCGAATTTACGCGGCAGGGGGATGACGAGGTCGCCATGGCGATCGATCCGGCGAACGGCAAAATTCTTTGGCGCGAAAGTTACCCGGCTGAGTTCAAACCCGTTGACGCCGCGGCGAAACACGGCAAAGGGCCGAAATCGACGCCGCTCTATTACGACGGAAAGCTCTACACCTTCGGCATTTCCGGCATTCTTTCCGCGTTCGACGCCGCGACCGGAAAAGTCGCGTGGAGAAAAGACTACAGCAAAGATTTCAAGGGCACGTGGCCGATGTTCGGGACGTCGATGTCGCCGGTTGCTGCGGACGGGTTGATCGTCGCGTTAGTCGGCACCAACGATGACGGAGCGGTGGTGGCTTACGACGCGAAATCCGGCGCGCAAAAGTGGATCTGGAAAGGCGACGGCCCGGCGTACGCTTCCCCGGTGATTGTCGAGATCGCCGGGACGAAACAGGTGGTGACGCTGACGCAGAAAAATGCCATCGGGCTTTCGCTCGCGTCGGGAGAGCTGCTGTGGCGCATCGATTTTCCGGGACGAAGCGGCATGAATATTCCGACTCCGCTTCCCTTCGGACAGCGGCTGATTCTCGCGGGCGATCCGGGCACGATGCTGCTCCAGGTGAACAAGCAGGGGAACTCGTGGTCGACCGAGAAGGCGTGGCAGATCACCGAGTTGACGATGCGCTTCAGCTCGCCCGTGCAAAAAGGCAATCTGATTTTCGGATTCTCCAACCGGACCAGCGGGATTTTCTTCTGCGTCGATGCTACGACCGGAAAGACGTTGTGGACCAGCCCGCCGCGACAAGGCGACAACGCCTCGATCTACCTTTCGGGAGACCTGCTGTTCCTGTTGAAAGATAATGCCGAGTTGATCGTCGCGCGGGCAAGCGGGGACGGCTTTGAGCCGCTGCACAAATACGAAATCGCGGAGAGCTCTACCTACGCGAATCCGCTGATGCTCGCGAACGGGATCGTGATCAAGGACAATACGAACCTTTCGTTCCTCAGTTGGGAGTGAATGTTGACCCGCCGGGAATTGCTCATTCTTACGGTGGAATCCACGGTGTTTGCACAAGAAAACACGGTGAATTCCAACACTCAGCGGCGCATCGCGCAAATCATCGGCGCGTATGAGCAGCAGGGCAATCATCGGACGGCGACGGAAGTCGATCGCATTTCAGGTGATTGGCTTGCGGACGAAGTGAGCAAATGCGGCCTGAAGCCGTCGCGCGAGAATTTCACGATCGATCGCGTCGTTCCGGTCGCGACCGTGCTGTCCGTCGAAGGGCGGCGAATCGATGGAATTCCGTTGTTTGACGGCGGTTTTACCGATGCTGCGGGAGTAAGCGGGCGATTGGGCGCGCTGGGGAGCGACGCGCCGATCGGACTGACCGAAATCGCGCCAAACACCGCGGGAGCGGGTGCACTCATGGAAGCACGGCGGCAAAACCGGCATCGCGCAATCGTCGTGGTAACGCGAGGCGGACGGCCGGGACTTTGCCCCAGCAATGCCGAAAACTTTCTGCATCCGTTCGGTCCTCCGGTGCTGCAAGTTTCAAGCCAAGAAGCCGGCGCGCTCGGCGATCTCGCGAAGCGCGGCGCGGAGGTGTCGCTTTTCACCCGGGTCAGTCGGACGCGCGCGGAAGCATTTAACGTCGTTTCGAGGGTTAGGGGCGCGAATCCCGCATTGCCGCCGCTGGTGATCATGACGCCGCGCAGCGGCTGGTGGAGTTGCGCGAGCGAGCGCGGCGGCGGTATCGCGTGCTGGCTGGAATTGATGCGAGTAATGCGCAAGGAGAAGCCGGCTCGCGATGTGATCTTTATCGCATCGAGCGGACACGAGCTGGGGCAACTCGGTATCGAAATCCATACGGAACGCCGTCCTGAGCTGATCAAGGGCAGCCGCGCGTGGATTCACTTCGGGGCCAACGTCGGCGCCGCGCAGGACCCCGGCAACACCATTCAAGCTTCCGATGACGAGATGGAAAACGCGATGTCCGCACCGATCATAGCGGCCGGACTCACAATCAATCGACGGGTTCCGCGCGGAACCATCCCCGGCGGCGAAGCAGGCGTGATTCACCGCGGCGGGGGGCGTTACATGTCGATCATCGGACGCAACGCGCTGTTCCACAATCCGGCCGATCACGGCCCGCAGGCGATCGACCCGGGCGTGATCGCGCGCTTCGCGACTGCGTTCACGGCCATCGCCAGAACGCTCGCCGGCGCGTAATTTTTGCTAACGTAGGCCGATGCGGTTCACGATTGCCGGATTGCTCGCCTGCGCGCTCGGGTTCTCTCAAACTCAAGACGTCAAGACCACGACGCTGAACAATGGCATGAAGATCCTGATCCAGGAGGATCACGCCATTCCCAATGTCGCGATGTATTTTTTCTACAAGATCGGCTCGCGGAACGAGCGGCCCGGAATCACCGGGATTTCGCACTTTTTCGAGCACATGATGTTCAACGGCGCGAAGAAATACGGGCCGAAGGAATTCGACAACCAGATGGAGAAGAACGGCGGCAACAATAACGCCTCGACCGGCAACGACATGACGATTTACACCGACTGGTTTCCCAGCTCGGCGCTCGAACTGATGTTCGACATGGAATCGGATCGCATCCGCGATCTGGCGTTCGATCCGAAACTGATCGAATCCGAGCGCGGCGTGGTGTATTCGGAGCGGCGAAGCTCGGTCGACAACAACAACAACGGCATTTTGCGCGAGCAACTGGAAGCGGCGGCGTTCATCGCGCATCCGTATCATTGGCCGGTGGTGGGATGGCCGTCGGATATCGAGGCGTGGACCATGGAGGATTTGAAGGCGTATTTCCGCATCGGATACGCGCCGAACAACTGCACGATGGTGGTGGTGGGCGACGTTTCTACGGCGCAGGTGATCGCGCTGGCGAAGAAATACATCGAGCCGATTCCGCGGCAGGAACCGCCTCCGCCGGTGCGCACGAAAGAGCCGGCACAGCTCGGCGAACGGCGAGTCACGGTGAAAAAGCCGGCTCAACTGCCCATACAAATGATCGCTTTCCATGTTCCGGAGGCGACGCATCCGGACAGCCAGGTGTTAAATGTAATTGCGACGGTGCTATCGCGGGGGCAGAGCTCGCGACTTTACAAAAAGATGGTGGAAGATGAGCAAATTGCGTTATCGGTCAACGCCGGGAAAGGCGACACGTTCGATCCGACGATCATGACTTTCACGATCCAACCGCGCAGAGGCGTCGAGCTCGCGCGCACCGAGAAGGCGCTATACGAGGAGCTAGACCGGCTCCAATCGACCGCGGTATCGAGCGACGAGTTGCAGAAAGCGAAGAACCAGATTCTGGCGGGGCACTACCGGCAGTTGAAAACCATCGCAGGACGCGCCAACATGATCGGACACTACGAGGTTTACTACGGCGATTACTCGAAGATGTTCACGATCGACAAAGAGGTGGACAAAATCACGGCGGCGGATATACAGCGTGTGGCAAAGACGTACTTCACCGAGAAGAATCGCACGGTGGCGACGCTGATTCCCGAAGAGGGCGCGGCGGGCGGCCGCGGGCGGCGAGGAGGCAACCAATGAGAGCGGGACTTGCAGTTTGTTTGCTGATTGCGGCCGCCCCGTTGGAATTCGGGCAATCGCTGAAGCTGCCGCCGTACACCGAGGAGAAATTGCCGAACGGCGTAACGATCGCGATGATGCCGCGCGCGGGCGTGCCGCTGGTGCATTTCAGAATCGTGGTGCGCGGAGGGTCAGAAGCCGATCCGCAGACGCTGCCCGGCCTTTCAGGTGTGACCTCGCAAATGCTGCGCGCGGGCACGGCGAAGCGAACCGCGGATCAGTTTTCAGAAGAGCTGGACTTTTTGGGCGGAACGTTCGGAGGCGCGGGAGGCGGCGGGCGCGGCGGTGGTGGAGGAGGAGGCGGGGGATTTTCGCCCGACACGGCGCTTTCAGCGGAGTTTCTGAAAAAGGATTTCGATCGCGGGCTCGATCTGTTGAGCGATGCGCTGCTGAATCCGACTTTCCCGGAGGATCAGGTTCGCAAGGAGATCGCGCGGCGCGTGGACGCGGCGCACGCGGCGAAGGACAACGCGCAGGGCGCGCTGCGATCGTACTTTCAGGCTACATTTTTCGGAAAAGAACATCCGTATGGAAATCCGCCGGATGAAGTGAGCCTCGCGCGCATCACACGAAAAGACATCGTCGATTATTACACCCGGGTGTATTGCGGGAGGAACATGATCGTGGTGGTGACCGGCGATTTCGATCCGGCGAGCGCGAAAACGAAGCTCGCCAAAACGTTCGGGAGCGTGCCGGCGGGCAGCGAATACGCATGGAAACCAGCGGGGGCGCCGTTGCGGCGCGGGCGGCTCCTGCTGATCGACAAGCCGGACGCGACGCAAACGTATTTCATCATCGCGCAGCCGGGCATCGACCGGAAGAGTCCGGACCGCGT
>Ga0182024_10011612_pt1 | contig 17633 bp, 15 predicted proteins | sample P32metaG_FD_120480 | JGI IMG/M metagenome (GOLD analysis project Ga0182024, IMG submission 120480) | Permafrost microbial communities from Stordalen Mire, Sweden - P3-2 metaG (Illumina Assembly) | ecosystem: Environmental > Terrestrial > Soil > Wetlands > Permafrost | place: Sweden: Stordalen... | reverse complement strand
GAATAGGCCACGTCTATCGCAAGTACCCACGCGGCTGTGCTCAAATGCAAAAGATCTAGGGTCATGAGTTCGCCTGCCAGATTTCACTTCGCACCTGCGAATTCCGGCGCCGACGATTTGGAGCGCAAGCCCCGCATCTGGTTATAATCGGCGCCTGCCACCGAATCTTAGCTTCCGACACCCGGGGGACTTCCATGCCACCTCGCACCGATTCTCCCCGTCTTGCCATTCGAGTGCCCGATATCAGCCGCCGTGACTTCATCCGCGGTGCTGCCAGCGTCGGCGGCCTGATGCTGGGAATCTATCTGCCCATCGGGAAGGCAGTGGGGCAGGAAAATGCCTCTGCGTCGGCGGCCAAAGTGACGCCGCCGCGCGCGCCTTCGGCGTTCCTGCGCATCGCGCCCGATGACACGATTACGTTGGTGACGCCAGCCGTCGAAATGGGGCAGGGAGGCCACACCGCGATGCCCATGATCCTCATGGAGGAACTGGACGGCGATTGGACGCGACTCAAGGTCGAGGATGCACCGGCTGCCGCGATGTACAACAATCCCCTGTTCGGCAGGCAAATCACGGCGGGAAGTTTTTCGGTGCGGGGCTGGTATACCGAGTTGCGCCGCACGGGTGCCGCGGGTCGTGAGATGCTGGTTTCCGCCGCCGCCAAGCAGTGGGGAGTACCTGCAGCGGAGTGTGCCGCCGCAGGCAGCGTAATCACGCACGCACCCTCGGGCCGCACCTGCACCTATGGCAGCGTAGCCTCCGCCGCGGCCACTTTGCCGGTCCCGGCGCAGCCGTTGTTGAAGACTGGCGGATTCGCGCTCATCGGGACCTCGCCGCTGCGCATCGATATAGCCGACAAGGTTGACGGCAGTGCCCGGTACGGCATCGACGTCAAGCTACCCGGGATGCTGTACGGCGCCGTGAAAACCTGCCCTACGCTCGGCGGCAAGCTCAAGTCCTTCGACGACGTCAAGGCCAAGGCGGTCCCGGGCTTTTACAGCACTGTGGCGCTCCCCGATGGTGTCATCGTCGTGGCGCGTTCTTACTGGCAGGCAAAAAAGGCGCTGGCGCTGGTCACCGTGGACTACGACCTGGGCGCGCTCGCCGGCGTGAACAGCGCCGCGGTGTCGCAGCGACTGCACGATGGGTTCGACGAAAAGGGGATAGTGGCGCGCGACGACGGCAACGTCGATTCCGCCTTCGCCAACGTAGCCTCGAACGGCCCTGAAAAAGTGGGTTCGGGGTTTCTAGCCACGGCGCAGGCGGCCGGCGTGCCAACGCTCGAGGCCGTGTACGAGGTGCCTTATCTCGCCCACGCCTGTATGGAGCCCATGAACTGCACGGTTCGCGCCGATGAAGCCGGGGCCGAGGTCTGGTGCGGCACGCAGTCGCCGCAGGTCGCGCAGCACGCGGCGGCCGCAGTGCTTGGCATCGCGCCGGACAAGGTCAAGGTCAACACGCAGTATCTCGGCGGCGGCTTCGGCCGGCGCGGCGAGGCGGACTTCGTGGCACAGGCTGCCGCGGCGGCCAAGGCCGCGGGCAAACCGGTGAAGCTGCTGTGGACGCGAGAAGAAGACATTCAACACGATTTCTATCGCCCGGCGGCGGCCATCAAGTTCCGCGCGGCGCTCGACCGCGAGAGGAAGCTCACGGCGCTGGAGTGCAACATCGTCACGTCGTCGAAGCCGAGCTTCGCGTCTTCCGGCCCGCCGTTCTACACCGAAGGCGTATACAACCTGAGCTACGCTATTCCCAACCTGCGCGTAACCGGCGTCGACAAGAACATCGGCGTGCGCTTCGGGTTCTGGCGCTCGGTGAACGAGTCGCACAACCCCTTCATGCTCGAGGGGTTCATGGATGAGATCGCGCATCAGGCGGGGCAGGATCCGTATCAGTTCCGCCGGTCGATGCTGCAGCATCCGCAGGCCGAGCGGCTACTGGGCGTGCTCGATGCCGTCGCGGAGAAGGGCGGCTGGGGCAGGGCGAAGCCAGGTCATGCGCTCGGCATCGCGGCGTTCGAAGCCTTTGGCAGCTACATCGGTTCGGTGGTGGACGTCACCGTCAAGGACAAGGCGATCACCCTGCACAAGGTCGTGACCGCCATTGATTGCGGCGTGGCGGTGCACCCCGACAACATCCGCGCGCAGTTGGAGGGCGGCATGGTCTACGGCTTGGCGGCCGTACTGCGCGGCGAGATCACCTTGGAGAATGGCGCGGTGAAGCAGAGCAACTTTACCGACTACCCCATGTTGACGATGGCCGAGATGCCACGGACGGAGTCGTACATTCTGCCGAGTACGGCGCCGCCCGGCGGCATCGGCGAACCCGGGACGGGACCCATCGCACCGGCCTTGGCGAATGCCATCTACGCTGCCACGGGTACACGCGTGCGCTCGTTGCCACTCTCCAAGCATGGATTCACCTTCTCCGTCGCGAGGGAGACATCATGAAACTCACCGTCAACGGCAAGACACACGACCTTGATGTCGAGGGCGACACGCCGTTGCTCTGGGTGATCCGCGACGAGGTGGGCCTCACCGGGACCAAGTTCGGCTGCGGTGTCGGCGCCTGCGGCGCCTGTACGGTCCTGCTCGAAGGCGAGCCCACGCGCTCCTGCGTGCTGCCCCTGAGCGCAGTGGCCGGGAGGTCCATTACTACCATCGAGGGGTTGTCGGCTGATAAGTCGCACCCTGTGCAGAAGGCCTGGATCGCGGAAAGCGTCCCGCAATGCGGCTACTGCCAGTCGGGCATGATCCTTACGGCGGCCGCTCTGCTCAAGCGCAAAACGCATCCCACCGATACGGAAATCGATTCGGCCATGACCAATATCTGCCGCTGCGGCACGTATGATCGCGTGCGCAAGGCGATTCACCGGGCGGCAAGAGGTTAGCGCGCCAACATCGCGAGGTCCGATGAATACTTCTACCGAGATCAAAGCGAACGATACTCTTGATGAAATCACTCCGCATATCGTGACGTTCGGAACAGAAGCGTATGTTTCCGACGAGTACGCCCGCGCCGAACCCGAATTGCTTTGGCGCAAGACTTGGCAGGTTGCCTGCCGCCTCGAGGAGATTCCGACGGTGGGAGACTATGTTGTTTATGACATCGTTGACGACACGATTCTCATCGTCCGAAGTGAGCCGGATAAGATCAGTGCCTTCCACAATGTGTGCGCGCATCGCGGCAAGCGGCTGGCCAACGGCCACGGTCATGTGCTGCACTTTCGCTGTTCGTACCACGCCTGGCGCTACAACCTGAAAGGCGAGAATACATTCGTCCTCGACAAACCGGATTGGTGCGGCAGGTTGAACAAAGAGCGCCTTAACCTGCCGGCCGTGAAGGTCGATACCTGGGGCGGTTTCGTTTGGATCAATATGAATCCCGCTTGCGAACCTCTCGCACAGTATCTTAAGCCCCTCGCGGAGCTGCTCGATCCATTCGAGTTCGCCAAGATGCGCTACCGCTGGCGCCTCTGGACGCATTTCGACTGCAACTGGAAAGTCGCGCTGGAGGCATTTTTGGAGGCCTATCATGTGGAGGGGACGCACCCGCAATTGATCAGTTATGCGGACTTCTACACCTGGAGTCAGGCCGACGGCATTCATGGCCATAAAGGCTTTCGTGAACGCAAGCCGGAACTTAACACCCTCGAAAGCAACACTTATTTCCGACCGGGCAAGGGCGCAGACGTACGTAGCTCCATTGCGAAGATGCAAAAGCAGATTTATGAAACGACAAACGCCAGCACGACGCAGACCATGGTGGATGCCGCGGCTCGGTTGGTCACTGAATTACCGGAGGGTGCTTCAGCCAGTGAGGTAACGGCGCACTGGCTTCAATCCGCCAAGCGCGACGATGCCGCCCGCGGCGTCATCTGGCCCAGCATCAGCTCGGAGCACTTGGCCAAGTGCGGCAATTCAGCTCATTTCTTCCCGAATTTCACCACGGCTTATGGGTTCACGTTCGCGCTGTGCTACCGTGCCCGCCCCGACGGCGTCGATCCGAATAAATGCATATTCGAGGCCTTCGTCATCGAGCGCTTTCCAGACGGTCAAGAGCCGGCCACCGAATGGGTTCACGCCGATGCGAAGACCGCGCGAGATAAATGGCCCCCAGTCCTTCTGCAGGACTTCGACAATATGAGCAACGTACAAAAAGGAATGAGATCGGGCTATTTTCGAGGGAATCTACCGAACCCATTGCAAGAGGTCATGGTCAGCAATTTGCATCACAACCTTGCGCGGTTTATGCATCGGGGCGATGTGATACCGCTCGAACCATTCAACGCGGAGTAAGAATAGATGACCATTCAGACCATGCAGCAGCGTATTCTCGATTTAATTCAGGCGGAAAAGATCGACACGCTTTTCGGGATCCCCGATCCGAGCTTTTTCGGCCTGTTCATCGAGGCGGAGAAGCGCGGCATCCAAATCGTTTCGCCGCATCACGAGCAAGCGGCAGCGTTGACGGCGGATGGATTTTTCCGCATGACGGGCAAGCCCGCGGTGATCTGCGTCAACAAGGGGCCCGGGGTGGCCAATATCCTCGCAGGTGCCAACTTCCTGCGCAAAGAGAACGTGCCGGCGGTATTCATCATGGCGCAGCGTCAGCGTTTCTACGAGCAGCGTGTCCGGCGCGGCAAAATGCAGTACATGAGCCAGCCGCCGCTTTTTCAGAACGTCGTCAAATACCTTGGCGTCATCGAATATCCGGAACAGACCGATGAGATTTTTCATGAAGCCTTCCGTCAAGCGCTGAACGGCGTACCGGGGCCGACTTATATCGAGCTGCCGCTCAGCGTCATGCAGGCAAAATTCGATCTGCCACCGGCGCTTGCTCCGCACAGATACCGGCTGGTGCGTCAGCGCGCTGACGACCTCGCCGTGGCCGAGGCTGTGGAGTTGCTGAAGAACGCAAATAACCCCGTCCTGCTACTGGGTCAGGGCGGTTTCGTGAGCCGAGCGCATTCGGTGATGACGGATCTTGCGGCAAAAATCAGCTGCCCGATCTTGGTCTCCAATGCGGTGGAGGCAGTGCTGCCGGGCATGGATGAGCGCACCTTCCCCTATTCCTCGGAGGCCGGCACTGAGATCGCCTCTTCATCCGACGTCGTGCTGGCGATTGGCACCGAGTTGGGCGAGCCGCTCAACTACGGCCGCGGTCATGCTTGGAAGGTAGGCGATGCTGAACGCAAATGGATTTATTTGGAGCGGGACCCGTCCGCGATCGGTGTCAACCGGCCTATCGATGTTCCGCTGGTCGGCGATCTGCGCGACATCATTCCGCAGCTCATCGAGAAGTTAGGCGGATTGAAGCGCAAGCTTCCCGCCCGCCTGCGCGGATGGACCGCCATGCGCGACAACGCGAAGCAAAAACTAATGGAACTGGTGCCAACCACGTCGCAGCCGATTCATTGCGGCCGGCTTGCCATCGAGGCGACCAAGGTGGTCCCGGAAGACGCCATCCTGGTGCGCGACGGGGGTGCTGCCAGCATGTGGTTCTCGGCGCTCCTGCAGTGGACCCCGCGCGACTCCATGTGGAGCTCCAATTGGGGCGCCATCGGCAACGGACTGCCAATGGCGCTCGGCGCGCAGCTCGCCGTCGGGCAAAAACGCCGCGTCGTGCTGCTCACCGGCGACTCCGCATTCCTGTTCCATATCACCGAACTGGAAACTGCCGTACGCAAGAAGCTGCCGCTCATCTGCATCGTTGCGGTCGACCATGCGTGGGGTATCGAGGCTGCGTCCTATAAGGCAAATTTTGGCGACAACACGCCCACCCCTGAAGCGCGCTGGGGCCATGCCGTCCGCCTGGACAAGACCGCCGAGAGTTTCGGCGCACACGGCGAGTACGTTACGCGCGCCGAGGGTATCGGCCCTGCCGTCGAGCGGGCGTTGGCTTCCGGCAAGCCAGCGGTCGTTCATGTAGAGGTCGACCAGGACGCGAACAGCACGTTCAAAGGGATTCCCGGCTTCCAGGAATTCCGCAAATGGTTTGGCGAGGATGGCGATTTTCTCGGCGTGCCAGGGGTTGCGCCTGCGCCCACCAAGCCCAGCGGCGGCTCAACCGAGCAAAGTAGCGGGTACTAGGATTTTGGGGATCCGGGCATTCTTTTAGGGGGTGCCATAGCGCCTAGCTCAACCGCTTAATCGTCATGACATTCTTCTGATTAGCCGTGGGATGCCCGCACACCGTCGGATTCCAACTGGTTTCCACAATGACCCAGCCAGCAGGCGCTTGGCCGCTGCAGGCGACCATGGAGGATCCGATCGGCTTTTCAGTGACCTGAGCAATCACCCAAACGTTGTAGGTCTTGGTCGTCGGATTGCCGCACGTCGTGGGATTCCAGGCGTCATCGACTTTGATCCATCCCGCTGGCGCTTGGCCAGCGCACACCGATTCGGTTTTGTCCGGGACGGCAATCGCCCTTCCCGGCTCGCCTGCCTGTAGAGCCGATGCTGACGCGCATAGCGCGAGCAGCGACGCGGACGGCAGTGCGCCAAAAGAAACGGCTTTGATGTTCATGGATGTCCGAATTCGGAAGCCTTCAGCCGGGCCATCCGGCATAGCCCTCGCTCATCGTTACGTATTGTCGCCCGAGCTCCGCGAGTTGCCGGCAGCCGATCAGTGCCAGCGCACGATGAATCTCTTCGCTGAAGATCTGCAACGCACGATCCACGCCAGCTTCTCCGCCCGCTGCGAGCCCGTACAATGTAGCACGTCCCACCATGACCCCTGAGGCGCCAAGGGCAAGCGCCTTGAGCACATCCGCGCCTCGCTTGAACCCGCCGTCGACCAAAACCGTCACTTTGGTTCCTACCGCATCCACGACAGCCGCCAGCGCGCCCATGGAAGGCACACAGCCATCGAGACTGCGGCCGCCATGATTGGAGACGATGATTCCGTCAACTCCGCAGCCTGCGGCAATCCTCGCGTCCTCGGCGGTCGACAGACCCTTCAACACGAGGACATCGTTCCACTGGTGCCGCAAGGTCCGCACTTCGTCCCAGGTGAAATCATCCGCCGTTTGCGCGAATGTTCCATCGAGAAAACGCGTCTTGCCAGTCGGCATATGGGCCATGTCGGGAAATCCGCCGCGCAACGCGTAGCGCAGCATTGTTCCGAAGCAATAGCGTGGTGCCTTCAGGATTTGCAATTTTGCGCGCATGCTGAGCGCGCCCGGCATCCATCCGCCGCGGCGCAAATATTCCCGATTGCCTAACACCGGCGAATCCATGGTCACGACCAGCACCTTCACGCCGGCTCTCTTCGCGGTGCTCACCTGATGCCGGAGCACATCGCGGTCCTTGGCTGGATAGACCTGGCGCCAAAGCAGATCGCCGCAGATGGCTTGTATCTCGGCCACCGCGGCGAAATTGCTCGTGCCAAGCGTAAAAGGAATACCGGCGCGAGCGGCTGCCCGCGCGAGGCTGTGCTCGCCCTCAAAGGCGAGCAGCCCCGCAAGGCCGGTGACCGCAATACCGATGGGCATCGAATGCCGGATTCCGAATAGCCGCGTGGATATATCGCGCTGCGACACATCCATCCCCACCCGTTGCCGCAGAAACACGCGTTTGATGCTGTTGCTGTTCTCGCGCATCGTGATCTCATCCTCGGAGCCGCGGTCTAGGTATTCGTAGAGGCCGAGCGGCAGTCGCCGACGCGCTAGCGCGGCCAAGTCATCGATATTACAGGCGCGCGCCATGGCATTCATTCATGAGTCTCCCCGGTGCAACTCTGCGGCTATAGCGCAAAAGCACTCCCGAGGTCAAAGCTCGAATGCCACCCAAAGTGGGATTCGGCTATACGAATTTTGGCCGCGGACACTGGATTAACCAAAATTCTCAGGTAGTCTGCGAACATCGGCTGGTAACGCGGGGGCTCATCTCGTGACACGAGTTTTGATGGCATCGACCGACACCGCGCCGGCGGTCACTTTACCGGCGGATTCCACCGGACCTATGGAAACGCTGGCACTATTTCACCTAGACAGCGATTCGATTCATCTCCACCTCCAACGCCTAGGCCGGGGCGCCACCCTGAATGTTGATGGCACGCCGACCGATAAGCTGATTTACATTTGGAAGGGGGCAGTTGAAGCGGGCGGTCGCAATCTCGTCCCTCGCTCGACCGCCATCGTCGAGTACGGCTCAGCCCTGCGACTGACGGCGCTCGAGCCGGATACCTCGCTGCTTGTATTCCATCGGCGACAGCGCGGCAAGGACCGTCACGCCGGCGGGCACGTACACCTATTGCCGTCCGACCGGGTGCCCCGCATCGACAATGCCGGCGGGAGCCGAACGGGGATGGCGCTTCATGCTGATGCGCAATGTCCCACCTGCCAGGTGTGGTTGCACGAGAACGATTTCGGCGAGGCGGGCGGGGAGGTCGCGGTGCATTCACATTCCGAGGACGAGGTGATCTTCGTGCGCGCGGGATCGATGCGCCTGGGCAAGCGCCTACACGGGCCCGGCACCGCCATCTCCATCGCCGCCAATACCAAATACGGTTTCATGGCAGGCCCCGAGGGCCTGAGCATTCTGAACTTCCGCACCGCCGCTCCGACTTATGTCTCTGCCGATGGCTCTGTGGTGCTCGATGAGGCTGAGCTTTGGCACAACACCGTTGGACAGCTCGAATACCTCGCGCCGGTTTGCGTGATGGAGAATGCCCATGGATAGCGTGGGAGTTTCCATCATCCCGATGAGGGTGGGCGCCCGCGTCGCCGATCTCGCCCCTGGGGCAGAGAGTGATCCCGCTGTGAAGCACGCGCTGTATGAGGCCTGGCTGGCGCATGGGTTTCTCATCTTCTCACGCATCGATTCGATCGAGCGTCACCTAGCCATCAGCCGGTGTTTCGGCGAACTCGAGCTGCACCCCATGCCGGAAGTTCGATCGAAACTCAATCCCTTGCTGATCGACCTCGGGGGCGCGAAACGCAATCCCTCCTACGTGTACGACGATCGAGATCTGCGAATCAACCGTATTCCCTGGCACCGGGATACTGCCTATACGCCAGACATCTGCAAGGGGGCCATGCTGCGCATGGTCGAGGTTCCGGTTCATGAGGGCGAGACGCTGGTGGCCGACACCGCCATGGCTTACGACGATCTGCCGGAATCCATGAAGCGGACCCTTGAGGATCTCGAGTACAAGGCGACTCTGCGGCTCGGACCCATCAAACAGACCCGGCAAGGCGCCATCTGGACCCGAGTAAGACCCTCCACGATTGAGGAAGATCCCGCCAGGCTGGCCAGCGAAGACAATCCTGCGGTGATCCGCCGCTATCCGTCGGTGGTGCACCCGGCCATGCTGACCCATCCCGAATCGGGCCGGCGGTGCATCTTCTTAAGTCCCACCTATGTCGATCAGTTCCTCGGACTCAGCGCAGTCGAGAGCGACGAGCTACTCGCCGATCTCACCGCTCACATGCTCCAACCGCGCTATATCTATGAGCACAAGTGGCAGGCCGATGACGCGATCCTGTGGGATAACCGTCGGTGCATGCACGCCGGCCGGGGCAACCGGTTGGATGAGCCGCGCTGGGGATTGCGCACTACCTTGGCGGGCGCGCTTCACACGGGGCGTTTCTTCTCGGAGAGCGATGCACGAACCGATCTTCCACTACTTGCGGACTGACACACTCATGCCGATATTCCTCCGCTACGAGCAAGCCGGCGCCGTCGGCTACGGCGAGTTAAGCGATTCAAAGGTGCTGCCGCTCGAGGGCGAGTTCGCACACTGGCGCCGAACGCTGGGAGCGCCGATCGCGCTAACGGACGTGAAACTGCTGGCGCCCGTCTTGCCGAGCAAGGTCGTGGCGATCGGCCCCAACTACAAGGCGGCGCTCCCGGCGGGGATGGCAATTCCGGAACGGCCTATGTATTGGATCAAGCCGGCCTCCGCGCTCAATCATCCGGAGGGAGTGATCGAGCTGCCGCCCGGCGTGCCTGCGGTCAATCACGAAGTGGAACTCGGCATCGTCATTGGACAGCGCGCCACGCGGGTTCCTCGAACGGCCGCGCACGAGTACATCTTGGGATATACCTGCGTGAACGATGTGACTGCGGGCGATTTCTCAACGCCCGGTGCGTTCGGCACCTCGGTTTACATGATCTATGGAAAGATCTTCGATGGCTTCGCGCCCATCGGGCCTTGGATTGTCACCGATCTTGACCCCGCGAACCTCCATGTCGAGTGCCGAGTGAATGGCAAGGTGCGGCAAAGTCACCGTACCTCGGACCATATCTTCACGCCGGCGCAGTTGGTCGAGTTCGTGTCGCACGTGGTGACGTTGCTGCCGGGCGATGTCATATCCACGGGCGCCCCGCCAAACGTTCAGCCAATTCGGCATGGCGACATCGTCGAGATCGAGATCGAAGGCATTGGAGTGCTGCGCAACCATGCGCGTAATCGCGCCGATGCTCCGTCAGCCCTCGACGCCTAAATCAAGCCTTCGCGCCGGCAATGCGGGCGGCCAGGAATTCGGTGCGGAAGTACGGAAGAAGGCGCTGCAAGAGTCTTCGCTCTCGCCAACATCGCTATAGCCTGGATGGGAGGCCTTTGGGCGAGCCCCCGCTCAAGGTTCCTCGAAAACCGGCGGACGTCGCGCGAAGAATGCAGCGATGCCTTCAGCAAAGTCGCGGCTATAACCCAGTCCATGCTGAATTTGCGCTTCGCGCCTCAGGGCATCGGCGAGCGACCCGTCGAGCGCTTCTGTGATGACCTCGCGGGTGGCGCGAAGTGCCGGCGTGGACATTGCGCACAAACTGGAAGCCACGTTGAGCGCTGCCGTGTGCAGCGTCTCCGGCGGCACGCATTGATGGATCATCCCCCAGTTTTGTGCCTGTTCGGCACTGACCCTTTGATTGAGCAGCATCATTGCGTGTGCCCGCGCGCGGCCAATCAGCCTGGGCAACAACCACGTCGCGCCAAGATCTGGAATAAGACCCAGCCTAGTGAAGCCACATTCGAAATAGGCTCGCTGAGAGGCAACTACGACATCTGCGCACAGGGCCAGAGGGCAGCCCGCGCCGGCGGCGGCGCCATTGACGGCGATGACCAGCGGCACCGGAAACGTCATCAATCGCACCAGGAGCGGATTAAAATAGCGTTCGAGCACATCGCCCAGGTCATAGGGCGGCGTATCCGCCGGTCGATCTCGATGAGCGGTAATGTCGCCCCCAACGCAGAAGGCGCGGCCGGCGCCTGTCAGCATTACGCAGCGCGGACGGGTCGGCGCGCCCAAAATCTCATCCAGGGCGGCGTTGAAATCGACCACCACCTCCAGCGAGATTGCATTGAGCGCTTCGGGCCGGTTCAAGGTCAGCGTCGAAACAGGTCCATCACTGCTGAGCAATACGGTCTGAGTCATTGTCGGCCCTCATACCTAAGGCGATTACTGCACGGATTACTGCACCTGGCGCGCAAAGCCTACAACCTGGCAGTCGGCACCACACACAGCATCCGTGCCGTTAATTTCCACGCCCAGAGGGGTTGGCCAGCCTCGTAAGGCATGCGCAATCGAGCGCAGCGTCAGTAGGCTCGTGCCGCGCAGATCGATCTCACTGGACGTCGCACCGCCAATGCCGACGATTTGTATGGGTCTTTTCATTGACGATCATAATTGCGGCTTGTTAGACTGATCATAATAAACCATGTGATCAATTAATAAAGATAAATACTGACGCGTCGACTTAGGTCGCGGTTGAGAGCTCGCGCCGGACGTTGAGTGATGTCTGCCCATGGCCGAGACGATAAATCCCCAGTGGAGAGTCGCAGCCTTTCCAAGAGCGGGTCCTCAAGCGTCTGATTTTCGCTGGGTTGAGGCCTCGTTGCCGACTTTGCGTGACGGTGACGTTCGCGTGCGGAACATATACTTGTCGCTTGATCCGACCAACCGGTTGTGGATTAGCGGGCAAGAAACCTATCTGCCGGCGCAACGCATTGGCGATGTTGTGCGCGGCGGAGCGATCGGCATAGTCGAGGAATCGAGGAACGCGCACCTGAAGGCCGGCGACCTCGTTTCCGGCTTGCTGGGCTGGCAGTTGTACTACACCGGCGCCGGACGAGGACTGGCACCGCTTTCACTGATAGAGGATGTTCCCTTGCTTGCACACCATGGGGTACTGGGAGCAGTGGGACTGACCGCTTACTTTGGTCTGCTCGACATCGGACGTCCTGAGCTGGGCGAGACCGTGCTCGTGTCCGCGGCGGCTGGGGCCGTTGGCTCACTGGTGGGGCAGATCGCAAAGATCAAGGGCTGCGAGGTCGTGGGACTTGCGGGCTCTGAAGACAAATGTCGCTGGCTGACCGAGGAGCTTGGCTTCGATAGGGCCATCAACTACCGGACCGTGGATCTCAACCGAGCACTGCGGGAGTCCTGTCGCAAGGGCGTCGACGTCTATTTCGACAATGTGGGCGGCGAGATTCTCAATGCTGCGCTGGGCTGCATCAATCGCAAGGGACGTGTCGTGACCTGCGGGCTGATCTCCCAATATAATGCGGAGGAACCGGCGCACAACCTATCCAATCTTTCGCGCTTTCTGATTCAGCGCGCACGCATGGAGGCGTTTATCGTCGTCGACTATCTGCCGCGGGCGGCCGAAGCATTGCCGCAACTTACGGAATGGCTGCGCGCTGGAAGACTCAGGTACCGCGTGGATGTCGTGCAAGGTCTGGATCGCGCACCCGAGACACTCAACAGGTTATTCGATGGATCCAATCAAGGTAAGCTCGTCGTGCAGGTATCGCCTGCGCCCTAAGGCGCGGTCAAAATCCATAGACGGCATTTGCCAATGCGATGGTACTGCGACATTATTGCTTGTAATAATTAGTGGATTAATTAAATTAATGGCCGGCGTATGCAACTGCACACCAGCGTGAAGCGCATCGACGCCGTCGGCGTCGTGAGTTTCGACAATCCACCGACGGGGATAATCACAAACAAGGGCGCCGCCCACCTGTCGGATGCCATCGAGACCCTGTTCGGCGATTCTTCGGTTCGAGCACTGGTGATTACCGGCGCCGCACCCGGAGTGTTCATTCGGCACGCCGACGTGGCGCAGATCGTGCGAGCCGGTGAGGCCTTGACGGCGGGGCGCATCGGCGTCGAGGATTTCCTGACCTCACCATTCTCCCGGCTGACGCGACTCTGCGACGCGGCGCCAATTCCGGTCATCGCCGCGATCGATGGCGTGTGTATGGGCGGCGGTTTTGAGATCGCATTGGCCTGTACGTTTCGGATTGCCGGTAGCACTGTCGAGCGAATTGGACTGCCGGAGATTCGTCTCGGCATCTTTCCGGGCGGTGGAGGTATCCAGCGTCTCGGCCGACTGATCGGCATTCATAGAGCGCGCGCCTTCATTCTGCGAGGCGCCGTGATCGGGGCTGAGCAGGCACTGTCGATGGGTCTGATCGACGAAGTCGCGCCCTCGGCATACGGCCGTGCGATGGAGCTGGCCAATGAGTTGGCCGGGCGTTCTCCCGTGGCGGTCCGCGCGATCATGGAATTAACCCATATTAACGATTATGAGGCGGGGCTGCGCGAGGAAGCGTTGCGTTTCACGGCGCTGCTCAAGGAGCATCCCGAAACGCTTGCGCGCTTGCGTATGTTCGTCGCCGGAGGTGAAGACCTCGGTGGGATTCCTTAAGGGGTAGCGACAATGAATTTGACGTCATTCCCGGAGAATTGCCAACCAGGCAGTGCCTGCGGGTCAGACGTTTTTCCACGCCGGCGCGCGGCGCTGCGCAAAGGCGCGTGGTCCTTCCTTGAAGTCTTCAGATTTGAAAAGTTGGCGCACGGCCGGGTAGGTGAACTGACCCTCAATGGCAGCCTGCAAGCTCGGTTCGGTCAGGCCCTTGAGAACCGCTTCCTTCGAGGCGCGAATCGACATCGGACTGCAGGCCATTATCTCCTCGGCCCATCGCCGGGCGACTGGCATCAGATCGGGTGCAGACGTGACTTCGTTGACGAATCCTAGGCGTGCGCCTTCCATCGGTGAAACCTTGCGGCCGGTGAGAATGAGCCCCATGGCCTGTTTGAGGCCAATCTGGCGTGGCAACCGGTGCAAGCCGCCTGCCAACGCGGCGACTCCTACTTTAGGTTCCGGGAGCGCAAAGCTCGCGGTATCGGCGGCCACGATGATGTCGCAGGCCAGCGCGGTCTCGAAGCCGCCCCCATAGGCGACGCCGTTGACGGCAGCGATAATCGGCTTGTTTAGGTCGAAGCGTGAGGTGAGTCCGGCGAAACCGCCGGGCGGAAATGTCAGTCGATTCCCCGCGGCCTGGAACTTAAGATCATTGCCAGTGCAGAACGCGCGCGCCCCCGCGCCGGTGACGATTGCCACCCACTGCTGCGAATCGGCAGCGAATTCATTGAAGACCGCGTCGAGTTCGAAGTGAGCGGGCGGGTGCAGAGCGTTCATCATGTCGGGACGATTGAGCGTCACGATGGTGAGATTCCCCTCACGTTCGACGGTGCAAAATTCTCGACTCATGAAACGCTCCTTCGCCTACCGGACTTCCCACTGTAGGAGTGAGTCCGCAAGCGTACTCACCATCCCTTGTTGACCCACGGCGGAGCGATCCGACGCGGTCAGCACATTCAAGGTATCGCGGTCCTGCGCCGTCACCATGGCGATCAATCGCTGTCCGGCGGGCACGCGCGCGATCGCCACGCCATGGGTGGGCACGCCGGTGCGATCGTAGAGAATGGTGAAGGTTTCGAGGCTCGCCGGCCCGTTATATTCATTGATCAGAGGTGGCACCGGCCCCCGAGCGGCGTCAGCGTGTTCCTGCACACTGTACTTAGGGCTAAGCGGCCGCTCAGACGGGCGGGCGCCCAGAATCAACGTATGGTGCTTGTTGACGAAGCCGCCTTGGCCGTACAGAAGGCCAAAGCCGTCGGCGTCTGCCCGCAGCCGCCGGGTCATCGCGCACACGGCATGACTCATATAATTATTCAACGGACCGCCAAAAAAGCTCAAGCCGCCTGTTACGGTTGCCGCCGTGTCGGCGTGAAGCCCGAGGCTGCGTAGCGCCATTTTGGGTACGCAAGGAAAACAACTGTACAGTTCCAGATAGGCAATGGCCGCCGCCTTCTTGCCGATTTCGTCCAAGACTCCCTGCAATACGGCGTCCTGTGCCACCGAGTGGTAGTAGGCGTCGCGCTGTAGGTAATCTTGAGGTTCGCAAGCGGCGGCCCCTGCGTGGAAGTAGATCAACCGATCTTGGGTTATTCCCGCGCGCCGTGCTCGATCCAGGCTGCAGATGAGGACGGCGGCGCCTTGATTGACATTCGGGTTCGCCACCATGGATTTGGTGTACGGCCACGCGATCAGGCGATTGCCCACAGACGGGGTAACGATGTCCGCGGAATCCTTCGCCTGAGTGGACCATGTGTAGGGATTGTCTGCCGCCACACGCGAGAATGCGCCCCACAATGCGCCGCTTTCGTTTCGCGCCTGCTCTGGCGTTTGGCCCCAATGCGCCTGGCTGGCGATTTCATAGAACGGATAGATGTGCGCGGGAATCGACGCACCGAGCCGCTTGGCCAGCGGATGCAGCGCGATGAGGCCGTCGTAGCGATTGTCCTTGGCCGACATCGGCGTCCAGGGGAGCACCAATCCGGCCTCCTTCGCCTTGGCGCGCGCATACATGGACTCGCCACCGACGATGGCGGCGACGTCGGCCGCGCCCGCCGAAATGCGTAGCGCCGCCTCATGCAGCATGCGAATCGGCGTCTCGCCGCCCACCGGCCCATTGACAAGGCGCTTGGGTGAGGCTCCGATGCGGCGAGCGAGCAGAGCAGGGAGATCGTCGTAACGCCAAGTGACCTGACCCACCACATCGAGCGAATTCAAGCCTGCCAGCCAGCCGCCGCCCGCATCTTCGTCGGCGCGGCGTAGCGCCTCGGCCATCAGCGCGAGCGGTTCCATAGAATCCTGCGGATCGGCGGGTCGATCTGTAACCTCGCCGATACCGACCAGCACCGGCATGCGCTCCGCGCCCGGGTTCACCGCGCGCACTCCGGCGTGGACTGATTCCATATTACCAAGGCATCCAGCGCTTCCACAGTGCCGCCGAACACAGTCAGTGGATTGATCTCCAGCGAGAGAAGTTCCGGCCCCAGTTCGAGCGCGCAGTGACCGATGCCGACAATCGTGTTCGCCACGGCGAGGCGATCCACCGACGGCGCACCGCGAAAACCATCGAGCAGTTTGGAGCCGCGCAGTTCACCCAGCATCTCCAGCACATCGTGCGCTGCCACCGGCAGCGTACGCAAACTGGTGTCGTCGAGCGCTTCGACCCAGACGCCGCCAAGCCCTAAGGCAATGAGCGGACCCCATTGAGGATCGCACCTCACGCCAACAAATAGCTCCACGCCACCGCGCCGCATCGGGGACACGAGCACACCGTCGATCTGCGCATCAGGACGGAGCTTGATGACACGTTCCAGCATCTCGCGATAGGCGCTCGAAACTGCCTCATCACCCGCGAGATCCAGCGCCACTCCGCGAACCTCAGTCTTGTGCTGTATCTGTGGCGAGGCGATTTTGAGCACCGTACAGCCGCCGTAGCCGCGGGCTGCAGCGACGGCCTCCGCCTCCGAGCGCGCCAGCGTGGCCGGAATGACGGGTACGCCGCGACTGGCGAGGAAGTCGAGTGCGTTGCGCTCGCTTTGCAGGACGGGTCGCGGGCGGATCTCTACGATCGGCGCGAGAGTACCTGGTTGGCCAGGGCGGCAGAGCCGCGACCATTCGATCAGCTTGCCAATGGCTTTGAGGCCGTGGTGCAACCCGCCACCAGAGTACACCACACCGTTTTCGGTTATCACGCCCGCGCCCTCCTTGGAGAGGCCCGCCAGGGCATGGCTCAATAAAACGCCGCGCGCACCGTCACCGGCAAATCCTTTCGCAATATATTGGATCACGCCGGCGGTCCAAGGCACGGCCTCAGCGTTAGTCGGCGCATCGAATAAACAGGCGACAATGCCGAGTCCCGGATCGCTGCGCAGCACCTTGAGCGCGCGCGCCAGCAGTTCCGGTTCCAATACGGCCGCCCCGGTGATGTCGAGCGGATTAGCGGCTGTGGCGAAGCTCGGCAGCACCTCGCGCAGGGCTTTCTCGGATTCCGGCGTGAGGCGGGCGAGCGGTGTGCCGGCGGATTCGGCTTGGTCGGCCGCAACCTCGCACAGTCCGCCGGACATCGCCACCAATCCGACTCCGTCGCGCTGCACCGGTCCAACCTTCGCCATCAGATCGCCGGTGATCACCAAATCTTCGATGCTGTCGACGCGCACCACGCCGAGCTGGCGGCAGACGGCGCTGAAGACGCGGTCATCGCCGACCAGTGCGCCGGTGTGCGCCTGGGCGGCCTTGGCTGTAGCCGGATTGCTGCCGACTTTGAGAACGACCACAGGTTTACCGGCCGCCTGAGCACGGCGTACTGCCTCGGCGAAGCGTTGCGGGTCGCGAACCGACTCGACAAACAATGCGATGGAGCGGGTACGCGGTTCCTCGGCCAGATAGTCGATGATCTCCCCGACTTCCACATCGGCTTCGTTTCCGGTCGATACCATGTACGTCAAACCGATGCGCTGTTGATGAGCAAAAACCGCTATTTGACCG
>Ga0182024_10011611_pt1 | contig 17634 bp, 18 predicted proteins | sample P32metaG_FD_120480 | JGI IMG/M metagenome (GOLD analysis project Ga0182024, IMG submission 120480) | Permafrost microbial communities from Stordalen Mire, Sweden - P3-2 metaG (Illumina Assembly) | ecosystem: Environmental > Terrestrial > Soil > Wetlands > Permafrost | place: Sweden: Stordalen... | reverse complement strand
CGCGCCGACCACATGGGCCGCCGGCCATCGTCTGCATCACGCCAAGGCTGACACCCCGGAAGACATCTCGAGCCCGCGCTGGGGCGGATTCTGGTGGGCGCATCTGCGATGGCTGTGGCAGGCTGGCGAGCCGCCTATCGATCGGTACTGCCCCGACCTCAGCGGCGTTTCGTATCGCGCGTGGCGATGGTTCCAGACGCCGATCCTCACGCTCTCATTCTTCATCGGACTGTATTTCAGCCCGGCCGCCTTTTTCTGGCTGGGCGCGATTCGTTTGTGCTTCGGGCTGCACGCGCAATGTTTCGTTAACAGCGTCTGCCACACCGAACCCGGCGTCACGGTGGGCCAGGATTCCAGCCGCAACGTAACCTGGCTCGGGCTGATGCATCTGTTCCAGGGCGAGAACTGGCATCGCAATCATCATGCGCGCCCCGGTTCTGCGCGTCTCGGATGGAGCTGGCGCCAGCCTGACGCGGGCTACATGCTGATACTGGCGCTCGAGAAACTCGGTCTTGCCACCGACGTTCGCCACGGCACGCCGCACGGCAGGGGCGGCAGAGCCGACGCGGACGATCTGATCGTCAAGGCGGCGTAATCGCCAAGCGCGACGGGCCTTTTATTTGGCGTAACCGGCGGTCACGCCATGCGTATTCCTGTAAGAGGCATGCACATGAACACCGCCGGTTTTGTTTTTGCCGCGATTCTTTCAGCAGTAATCATGTTTGGAACGGTAGTCGCCGCTGCGAACGCAGGGATGACTCACGTCACGTCGTCGGCTGTCGTCACGAGTCTATAATTTGTTTGAGGCGCTCGCGCTGGCCGTCGGGCTACTTCGCAGTGATCACGAGGAGACTTTCGAGGAGAGATTAAGCAGTTCCTGGAGGGTCTGGTTGAAGCGGTAGAACTTATCCTCGCGCAACTGGTCGGTGGACTCGAGCCACAGTTCCTCGCCGACCAGCGCAAGCGAGCTCAGCGTATGCCGCAGCTGCGGGCGGCCGTGCTCGGCAATCTCGCCCAGCATCCGATCCCAAATCTCGCGCTTGCCGCAGATCACAAAGTCCGGATCGTAGTCGTTGAGATCGACGATCGGCGTTGCCTCGGTCAGCTGATAGCCGTCGATCACCAGCCCCACGATCCGATCGCCGCCGTTGCCGGTGTTGTTCGGCACCACGCGCACGGCGAAGCGCGTCTCCGCGTAACCGAGCCGCCGGAAAAGTTCACCCTCGGCATGCATCAGCTTGCCGAGGGTGAGAAACCAGTCTGAATCTGGAAACGCCGCCATCAGGCCGCCGCTTCGAACAGTTTGTTGAAATCCGTCGGCAGGATGCATCGCGGACGGCGGTCGAGTCCCGCCGAGTCGCATCGCTGCAGGTACTCGTGCACGATTCGCCGCCACAATTGTCCCTGCAGCTCCATGCCCTTGTCGAAATGCTCGACGCCGCCGCCCATCAGGATCGCCATCGGCTCGACCGCCTCCGGCACGCTGAAAGTCTCGAGCAGAATCCGCTCGGCGTCGTCGAGCTGTTCGTGCAGTTCTTCTGCCACTGCGGGATTTGCCTTGAGCTGGGCGCGCAGATGCATGGTGCCGAAGCCGACGTGGCGCGATTCGTCCTGCATGCAGCGCCGGAAGATCTCCTGATCGACGCGGCTCGGCGCCAGGAACTCGCCCTGTCGGAACATCGTCAGCACAAAGCCTTCACCGAGCAGCTGCAAGCGCCCGGTCTGCGCGGAGAAGCTCGGGCAGTCGAAGATTCGCTTCAACGACAGCTCGCTGATTGGACTCGCCTTGCCGAGTCCGCCGCCGTTGGCGAGCGCGCGCTTTCGGAACACGTCCATGTGACGCGCCTCGTCCATCGCCTGCGTCGCGAGGAACATCTTCACTTCGAAGAAATCGTGATTCATCTGCCCCATCCATCGCGTCGGCGCGTCGGCCGCGATGAACTCCACTTCGGTCAGGAAGGTGCACAGCTGACACATCGCGCGCTCGAGATCGTCGGGCAGCGGCTTGAGTTCCGTCCACGGGATGTCGCGCGCGGAGCTCCACTGGCGCGCGACCGCCTCTTCGTACAGCTCGCTCACATTGTCGGCCCAGCATTCGGCTTTCTCGTTAATCGTGAATCCGAGTGAGGGCAAGTCGTCGGAAATCACCGCGCCGCGCGGCGCCATCGAGCGATGCGCTCCGCCGTGCTCGGGGACGATTCCGTAGCTGCCGATCTCGATGTCCTTGAGGCGCAGTCCGAGGTTGCCGGGCTTTGCGCGCACGCCCCATTCGCCCATCTGGTTCATCCAGCCGAGGTCAGGCGTGCCGGATTCGTAGAGTTTCTGAAGATAGACGGAAGGTTCGAGTTTGTATTTCGCTTGCGACCCGACCCGCTCTTCATCCTTGATATGCACTGCTCCCATCGGCTGGCCTCCTGAATGTGCGCGTTACTACATCGGCTACCAGATGCGTTTCTGGAATGTCAATCGAGAGTCTCACCCGTTCATCGCCTGCCGTTTTACATTGCAGCGGCGCGATGCTTTGGTAAACGAGGCTCCTCACCAATCCAGCCAACAACGGAGGACGCGTCGTGTCGATACTTTCAGAGTTCAAGCAGTTCGCAATCAAGGGCAACGTGATCGATCTAGCAGTCGGCTTCGTAGTCGGCGCCGCGTTCGGAAAAATCGTGACCTCGTTTACCACCGACATCCTGATGCCGCCGATCGGGCTGGCGCTCGGCGCTGTCGATTTCTCGAACCTGTTCATCAATCTGTCGTCGAAGCACTACGACACCATCGCGGCTGCAAAAGCCGCGGGCGCTCCGACGCTGAACATCGGATTGTTCCTGAATACGATCATTGATTTCGTGATAATCGCGTTCGCGGTCTTCCTGCTCGTCAAATGGATTAATCACCTGACCGGCGCCGACAAGCCCGCACCGCCGAATATGAAGGACTGCCCGTATTGCGCTACTCCGATCCCGCTCGCCGCAACTCGATGCCCCCATTGCACGTCGGAACTGAAGGCCGCCTAGTCTTCCAGGATCGATCGCCCACAAAAGCAGGCGGGCGCGTGCATCGCACGCGCCCGCCTTTGATGCATAACAAACGATAACGCTTACTTATGGCCGCCGATCACCTCACCAGTCGATGGATCCAGCAAGGTTTGGTTTCGATGGCCCGGGTTCACCTTCTGCGTAAAGTCGAACATGTTCTCGATCGATCCGGAAATCGCGTCGAACGAACCATTGCCGATCCGCCCGAGGCTCCAGTTGTCTTCGATGAAGTGGATGATCGAGCTCTGGTCGGTCAGCGAGTGATCGACGAAGTTCTGCTTTGCGAACGGCGAAATCACCAGCATCGGAATTCGCGGCCCGTAGCCGCAGCGGCCCTCGATGCCGTCGAGCGGAGTGCCGTTGCCGCATTTACCGGGGCCGTTAAGCTGATCGCTGTGCGACGCGCTTGTCGCTTGCAGGACCGCTGACGAGTTGATGATTGGACCGATCTGATGATCGTACCAACCGTCCGAATCGTCCCATGTGATCACGATCGCAGTGTTGCTCCAGAAATCGGAGTTCTGGATGGTATTGATGACGTTGACCACGAATTCCTGCTCCATCAGCGCGTCCGAGTAGCCCGCATGACCGTCCATATTGGCCGGGGCCTTGAGGAAGCTCACCGCAGGCAGATTGTTGGCGTTGAGCGCGTCGAAGAAGTCGTGGATGTCATAGTTGTGGTTGGCCGCCGTATCCGCACTGGTACCGTACTCGCTCGGGGGAACGCTGGGCCGCGCGTGAGTCGGATTCGCGGTGCTGCCAAAATACTGGAAGAAGGCATGATGCGGAATGTAGTCGTTGGTAAAATTGTTAGCGGGCGGGGGAACCGTGAGACTGTTGGCGGGAGTCGCCACACTGGATCGTCCGCATCCAGTCGTCCCGTTGGGATTCGTAATCGTCAGATCGAAACCGCCCATGAACGAGCCCCAGCTCAACCCCTGCGCGCTCAGCAGGTTGCCGATGTTCTGTCCGCCAATCTGAACGTTAGTTGCACTCGAGCAGACGTCACCGGTGGGATCGAGGTCGGAGACCAGCGTCCCGTCCACGACGCTGGTTGAGGTTCCTGTGAGCGTCGCGGGATGGGTGTTACCCGCGACCAGGTTCAACACGCCGGGCGTCGATGGCCCGAAGGTCGTTCCGTAGAAGTTGTCGTTCAGCGCGTAGTTCTGCGCGTAGTTCCACATCGCCGTGACGGTGTTGCCGTCGAAGTAGCCCATCACGATGCCGTTGCCGTTTCCGTAGGAGTAGAAGGGGAGGCAGAAACCGCCGTCGCCCGAGCCGACAGCGAGCGGGAACAAATCCATTAGCCCCATGTCAAATGCCTTCTGCTCGTCGCCGTAGTTGTGATCCTGGTCGCAGGTCGAGGCCTGGCTACGATCCAGAAGAAATGGATTGATGGCATTGGTGCCGTTGGCGGCGTTGAGCGCATTCGGATTGTTGGTCGCGAGTGCGCCCGTCAGTCCGTTGACGGTCGGGGTTCCCGGTTGCGCGACGAACTCCGGCTCGCCAGCAGGGTTGGTCGCATTCGGATAAGTGGCGAAGTAATGGTCGAACGACACGTTCTCCTGAAAGATCACGACGACATGCTGGATCGGCGTCGCCGTACCTGAACCCGGCGCCTTCGGTCGTGCCATCGCCGGCCCCACGCAGATCGATGTGATCGCGAGCGCACAGATGCCGTGCGCGAGTAGTTTGGTTCCTCGCATACTTAGTATTCCTCCCTGGAATGCGGTTTGCGTGCGGACCAACTCCATCCGCGAGACGCGCACACTAACCGGGGATCGTGACGGCGCGATGAATGAGATCTTTCGACACGGGAAATTTCGTGTGACGGGCGCGAGTCAGTTTCGCGTCACGAGGATAAACGGCGATGGAAAAAAAGGAACCCGCGTCGATGACAACGCGGGTTCCAGTCGTTTAAGACAAGCTATGTGCTGATGCCGCGGTTACTCGCCCGCCTGCGCGACGTCGGCCATCGCCTTCGCAGCGCGCTCGCAAATCTCGCTCAGCACTTCGTCGGTGATAACGGTCGAGAGCGCGATCATCCCGCGCGGTGCGAGGAACAGTCCCTGGTTGAGCGCCGCAAGATGGAAGTTGGCAATCGCGCGCGCGTCCTCGCGGGCGATCGTCGCAGGCGGCGCGTCTTTGAGGAAAAATACGTTCAGCAGCGATCCGCAGTGCTGCACGGAAAACGGCAGATCTACCTGGCGCGCCGCGCGCGCGAGCTCCGCCGCCAGCCGCTCGCCCTGCTTGGCCATCTTGTCGATTCGCGCCTGCGTCAGTTCGCGTATCGATACGGTGCCGGCCGCGCAGGTGACAGGATTGCCGTTGAAAGTGCCCGAATGAAAAATCGAGCCGCGATTGCGCGGGTCGAAGGTCGACATCACTTCTTCGCTGCCGCCGATCGCGCCGACCGGAAATCCGCCGCCGATGATCTTGCCGAACATCGTCAGGTCCGGCTTGACCCCGAAAATCTGCTGCCCGCCGCCTTCGGCCAGCCGCAGTGTGATTACCTCATCGACGACGAACATCGCGCCCGCGCGGCGCGTCGCCTCGGCCACGCGCTCGAGAAATCCCGCGGGCGGCTCGACGATCCCCGCCGAGCCGAGTACCGGCTCGAGAAACACTGCCGCGATTTCCGCGCCGCGCTCCGACAGCAACGCCTCGAACGCCGTCGCCTCGCCGAAGTCCGCGAGCATCGTGCGCTCGCCGTCCTGGCCGGCCAGCCCGACTTCCAAATCGTCGTACGATCCATGATAGCCATAGCGCGCCATCAGGATGAGCTTGCGGCCGGTGAGGCGTCGCGCGACGTGCGCCGCGAGCATCCCGGCCTCGGTCCCTGAATTGCAAAATCGTACGCGCTCCACCGACTCGACGCGTTCGCACAACAGCGTCGCCAGTTCGGTCTGCGCCTCCGAGCGCGCCGGCCACGTGCTGCCGTCCCGCACCGCCTTGGTGGCGGCCTCGACGATCGGCGGATACGCGTTGCCGTGCACCAGACTGGTGTAGTTGCCGAGCAGGTCGATGTACTTGTTGCCGTCAACGTCCCACAAAAACCGTCCCTCGCCGCGCTTAAGAGTGAGCGGGTAGGGCTTGTAATTGGTCGTCGTGCGCGTGTCACCGCCAGGCATCACGCGTTCGGCGCGCTTGGCGAGCTGCGCGGATTTTTCGGTCACTCCGCGATATTGTTCCTCGATACTGGTCATCGTCCCCATCCCCCGACGCGATGCAACAACAGGTTGCGCCTCTGCTTCCACTATAATTTCCTCCATCGTTTGCGTTCCCTGCAAGACAGGCTCCCTCCGTCGGCGGCTCTGCCGATGAACCCTACTGTCTACTATGACCGCGCGAACGAATCAAATTGTAAGAAATTATAACATAAGGACTGTCGGAGGTTAATTCCAGCCTCCGGACCCCGGCGGCGGGCTCGCTAGAACTCGTCCCACTCCCAGCCGCTCACTTCACCGCCGCAATCGCTTCCATTTCGACCATCAGCCCGTCCACTGCGAGCGACGTCACGCCCACCATCGTCGAGGCCGGCGGCTCGCCTTCAGGAAACAGCTCGGCGCGGGCCTCGCGCATCGCGGAATAGTCGGCCTGCTTGTAGTTCACGATGTACGTGTTGGTTTTCACGATGTCGGCGGCGGTGGCTCCTGCAGCGGTCAGCGCAGCTTTCAGATTACTCGCGGCCTGTCGAATCTGCGCCTTGAGATCGCCCGGCCCGACCAGCTTGCCTTCCTTATCCACTGCGACCTGGCCCGAAATGAAGACCAACTTCGACGCTCCCGCGATCGTCACGACTTGCGTAAAGCCGCGCGGCGTCATCAGCGTATCCGGATTGAGATATTTCTTTTCCACGTCGTTGCTCCTCGCTCAATTTTTCGATTTGCCGTCGCCGTATTGTAGTACCTGTACTTTCTCGACTGTGATCAGCCCCGAGCCCATCATCTTGTCGAGCACGGGGATGAACGCGTCGATCTTCGCCTGGCTGTCGACGATCTCGATGATCATTGGCAGGTCCTCCGACAGGCGCAGAATTTTTGCCGAATGCAGATGGCTGGATCTGCCAAAGCCCATTGGGCCGCGCAGGACTGTCGCGCCGCCGAGTTGAAGTTCGCGCGCCTTCAGCACGATCGCTTCGTACAACGGCTGGTGGTTCGAGCGTTCGCTCTCGCCGATAAAAATTCTCAACAACACCGCATCGCGTGGGATTTGCATAGCTACACTCCCCGATTGAGCGCCGTCGCGGCGACATACCCAATCGATACTGACACGAGGCACAGGACAACCGAACCGGCGGCGTTCAATGCAGCCGGCATCCACTCGCCCGCCTGCATCAAGTAGAGCGTCTCGAGCGAGAAACTCGAAAACGTTGTATAGCCGCCGCAGATTCCGATCATCACGAACTGTCGCGCCGGCGTGCCGACCAGCAAGCGTCCATCCGGACCCGTCAACGTCGCGAAAAATCCTATCACCAGGCATCCCGTGATATTCACGATCATGGTGCCGTACGGAAACGTGCCGCCGGTAAGCGTGGTGACGACGCCGGAAACAAAATACCGACCCATCCCGCCGAGCGCGCTGCCAATCGCAATCAAGACATACGCAAGCACCCAAACCTCCCGTACGTTTCAGGCCGCGACGTGGCCGCCGTCGGCGACTGCATTCACAATCAGGTGAAGATAGATTAGTCCGCCGTACGGATGCCACCGCTCGAGCATCTTGCCGACGCTGTCGTAAGTCGGCGCCTCGCCCACGCCGAGCCATTCGAACAGTTTGTTGCGTCCGCCGACATCGTCGCCAGGGAAAATGTTGATCCGCCCGAAGCCGCGCAGCATCACGTACTCCGCGGTCCAACGCCCCACGCCGCGAATCTTCGAGAGACGCGCGATCGCGTCGTCGTCGCCGAGTCGCTCGATTGAGGCGAAATCGCGATCCTTCGGATCGATCGCCATCTGCGCGAGACCGATCAGATACTCACCCTTCTGCTTGCTGAGCCCGAGCGCGCGCAAAGCGTCTGGAGTCGAGCGCGCAATCGTAACCGCGAGAGGGAACGATCGCATCTGCCCCGCCACGCGCTCAATCCCGGGCGTTCCGCACGCCCCGGCAATTCGATTCAGTACATGCATTCCCGCGCTCAGCGAAACGAGCTGGCACGCGACCGCGTTCGCGAATCCTTCAAACACCGTGGCGTATCGCACAGGTCTCATTCCTCGCAAACGCTCGGCCAGCTCACGCAGATGCGTATCGCCGCGCGCGAGTTTGTAGAAGTCCGAGAGGTCGCGTTCCAGCCCGAGCATCCTCGTCACGATAGCGCTGACTTCCGCCTTCGCCGTTCGCGGCCGCGCCGCTGAAATCCGCACTTCGATTTCGGGACGCTCACCGCAGCGCGTCTGCGTGACCGCGATCGCGACCGGCGACTTGCCGATAACCAACACGCGCCGCCAGATTCCGTCGTCGAATCGGTCGACGACGTTATGCGCCCGCCGGCGCAGCGCCCACACCGTCAGGTCGAGACGGAACGGTGGCCGCGGCTGAAGCGTGAACGTCAGCTCGGGCACAAACGGCGTCCGAATCCGCTATTCGATTTCGCTATCGGGAATCTTTTGCTGCTGCGAGGCCGTCGCCTTGCTGCTGCTCTGCGTGCTCTGCGCGCTGGACGCACTTGCCGCGGGCTGATTCTTGTCATGCTCGTACTTGTAGCCCGAGTAGGCGAGACCGGGAATCATCATCGCGAGACATCCCGAACAAAAAATCGCCGCGGCCGCAGCCAACGCGATCGTCGCAAATAATTGTCGCGTCCTCCGCATCTCACCAAGCCCGTCGATTGTTACGCCTCGTGGTTGTCGATGCCGGCGCGATGCTCCAGTGCACGCACGCGCCGAATTATTTCGGGCAGGCGCGTCAGCACGACGGCGTAGCGGCGGAACTTGCGCACGTCCACCGCCGGGATGCCCGAGACGACCGCGTCGTCCTTCAAGTCGGTGTGGATGCCGGCTTTCGCCACCACCATCACGCGATCGCCGATCGTGACGTGGTCAGCGCATCCGACTTGTCCTCCGAACAGGCACCATTTGCCGATTCGGGTCGAGCCGGAGATTCCGGTGTGCCCTGAGAATCGCGAGTACTCGCCGATTTCACAGTTGTGCCCGATATGCACCTGGTCGTCGAGTTTGACGCCGCGATGCAGCACCGTCGCGCCCATCATCGCGCGATCCACGGTCGAATTCGCTCCAATCTCCACGTCGTCCTCTATTATAACGATCCCGACTTGTGGAATTTTGGTCAAGTCGCCTTTCTCCTCGACGAATCCGAATCCATCGGCGCCAACTACCGCGCCGTTCAAAAGCGTCACGCGATTTCCAATCACCGTGCCTTCGCGAATCGACACTCCGCTATGCGCAGTGAAGCGATCGCCGATGCGCACGCCCGGGTAAATCGTGACGTTCGGATGAATCACTGCGTCACGCCCGATCGATACGCCTGCACCGATCACTGCCGACGCGCCGATCGAGGCGTTGGCACCGAGCGTCGCGTCGGGCGCGATCGAAGCGCGCGGATCGATTCCCGGTGCGGGCCGGTACGGCGGAAAGAAGATCTCCAGCACGCGCGCGAAGTCGGCGTATGGATTCGCGCTGATAAGCGTCGCGCATTTAGCGCCAGCTGCCAGTTCCGCCGTCGTAATAGCCGCCGAAACGCTGGATTGCAGCGCGGACGCGTACTTCGCGCTCGCGACGAAAACGATCATGCCCGGACTGGCCGCCTCGATCGGCGCCGGCGCTAAAATCTCGACGCCGCCGTCACCGCGAATGTCGAGTCCCAGCTTCGATGCGAGTTGCTTGAGTTTCATCTTGGTACCCCGATTTCCCCGGTAGTCGGATTCAATGCTGCGCGCGCATCGCGATAATTGCGTCGGCCATCTCGGCGGGTTCGATTTGCATCAGGCAGTTGTAGTGACCGAAGCGGCAGGTGCGCGCCAGGCACGGGCTGCATTCGAGCTGGTGGTAAATCACGTGCGTCTTCGGTCCCATCGGCCCCGTGCGAGCGGGATTGGTCGAGCCAAAAATCGCGACAGTCGGGATTCCCAGCGCCCCCGCCAGGTGCATGCATCCCGAGTCGTTACCGATGAACCCGTCGCACAGCGACAACAGCGCGATCAGCTCGCCGATATTGGTGTGTCCGGCCGCGATGATCGCGCCCGCCTTGCTCGCCGCCGCGACCTCCTCGCACTTCGCGCGTTCCGATGGGGCACCAACCAGCACGACTTCCGCGTCCTCGCGATGCGCGAGCAAATCGATCAGCGCCCCGTAACGTTCCGCGGGCCATTCCTTCGCCGGCCCGTACGCGGCCGCAGGCGCGATCGCAAAGACCGGACATCCGGGACGCTTGCGATTCGCCGCGAGCCACTCGCGCATGCGTTGGCGAGATGGTCCATGCACGTCGATTGCGAAGTCATCAGCGCGGCCGTCGGCAACGCCAGTCGCGCGCACCATCGCGAGCCAGTAGTTAGCCTGATGCCCGGTAACCGCTTCCGGCGGCGGCGACGCCTTCAGCGTCAGCATCGCGCCGCGCGCGTCGGCGACGAATCCGGCGCGGCGCCGTACTCCAGCCATCGCGAGCCACAACGCCGACTCGAAACTGTTCGGGAACAACACGCCCAGGTCGAATCGATGCGAACGGATCTCGCCGACAATTCTGCGCCGATCGAAAAACCCCGAGAGTCCGCGCCCAACCGAGTACGGAATCACCTCATCGATCCATCGAGCGCCGTCAAAGAAGCTCGCGAGTTCCTTCTTTATAAGCACCGCAAGATGCGCGTCGGGCCACGCGCGCCGAATCGCCCGCAGCGCGGGCAGACTCATCACGATGTCGCCCAGCCAGTTAACTTCCTTGACCAGTATGCGAGCGGGTGGAGGCTCGAGCGTGACGGCAGGCGCCGCCAGCGACGGCTGACGCGATTCGAGCGCCTCCTGGCGGCGAATATTTTCCGATTCCACTTCTGCGATTTCCCGCAACGCGCCTTTAGTTCCGCCAGCGATTTCATCACGCGCGCGACGCCAAATAAACCTTCAAGAAGAAGCCCGAACGGTTGAGGATCATAAGCCCCCGCGAATTCTGGAACCTGTCTATGCGCACTTCGCGGTGAAAACGTTCGCAAAGTTCAAGCGACACTCGTTGTCCGCGACCTTCCGCATCGCGTGAGATCGTACTACTATCCGGCCATTCCCATCGGGGAATCGCACGCGAGGGGATTGCTGCGATGGCTGCATTGAGAGACCGACCGCTGATGCGCGATGCGTTGCTTGCCGGCGGAGTGATCGCCGCGAGTGCCGTGGCCGCATTGATCGCGCTGGATCGCGGGCCTGACGCTCGTCCTCATTTTGGGTTCGCAATTTCCACGCCCGCGCGCTCTGACGGGACATCGCGATCAGGAACCTCCAGCGCCGCAACACATGTGCGTCATGCCTCTGCTGCCGCGAGCGCTCTGCCTAAACAGATCGGATTCGGGCCACCTTCACCGAAAGCGAAACCCAGCGACGCCACCGTGGTCATGATGGTTCCGGATTTGCCGCGCGAAAATAATCCTGAGCCGCCGTCCTCAGGCGTGTGGAACGATCAGGGTAGCGCAGGCCCTGTCACCGGAGGCAACTCGCAACCGCTCGGGCCGATAGCAATGAGTGCAGTCGGTGGCATTTCTGCGCCGCTGACTTCGCCGGCGGGAGCATCGTTGCCGAGTTCGCCGGCCGCCGCGTCGGGCGGTGGTATCCCCTCAAATCCCAGCGCTCCGCCTACCCAACCTGCCGTGGCGCCGCATCCCGGATTCGTACTGTTGGCGGGCGGGCAGGGCAACGGGCAGTTCGCGCTCGCCAGCGCCGAGCTCTTTGATCCCGCCAAGAACGCGTTCTCAGCCGGCTCATCGATGATCGATGCGCGCGAGGATCATACGGCAACAGTGTTGCCCGGCGGCGAAATTTTGATCACAGGCGGCGACGGCGCTTCGGGCCGCGCGCTGTCGTCGGCTGAATTGTTCGATCCTATCAGCGGAAAATTTTTAGCGGTCGCTTCTAAAATGGACACCGCACGCGCTGCGCATAGCGCGACGCTGATTTCAGGATGCAATTGCCCAGCCGACGGCAAAGTGCTGATCGCGGGAGGGACGTCGGCGACCAGCTCGCTCGGTTCCACTCTAAGGAATGCGGAATTGTACGACCCCGCCACCGGAAAATTCACGGCGACCGGCGCGATGAAGGCGACGCGCGCGCATCATTCGGCAACGCTGCTCGCCAGCGGTCCGCTGGCGGGAAATGTGCTGATTGCAGGCGGCACCAGCGATGAAAGCGGCGGCGACGTTGCGACGGCGGAACTCTACGACCCAACCACGGGCCAGTTCACCTCCACGGGCAGTATGGGTACGCCGCGCGAAAATCACAGCGCCACATTTCTTTCGCCGAGCGTTGTTTCAGGTGCTCTCGCCGGCAACGTGCTCGTCGCAGGCGGCAGCGACGCTAGCGCGCCGACCGACGGTGCGGAATTTTTCAATCCTCAGACGGCATCGTTTTCGCCAGGCGGCACGATGACCGCCGCGCGGACGCTTCAATCCGCGATATTGCTGGCCAGCGGCAAAGTGCTGATCGCGGGCGGTCAGAGCAGCGATACGGAATTCCTGCAGAGCGCCGAGCTTTTCGATCCCGCGCACGCGACGTTTACCGCCACCGGCGCGATGCAGAACCTTCACGTCGGTGCGACCGCGACAGTGCTTGATAATGGCGACGCGCTGATCGCCGGCGGCAGATCCAGCTTCGCCGATCTCTACGATCCGACCGCCGGAACCTTTTCTGCGACCGGCAAGATGGTCACCGACCTGGCCGAATCGACCTCGACGCTAATCAAATAGCGGTTATTTCTTCAACGCCGCGATCACGTCGTTGACGATCGCATCAGCCTTCGCGCGCATCTGTTCGTCGGTCGCGTCCTGGATTGGATGCGCCACGAAAACGCGGCGAAGTTCCGGCAGCCCCAGCGCGTCGGCCTGCCGCTGCGCCGCGTCGACGAACTCGTTCGACGCGATTACAACCGCGGGCTTCTTATTGGTCTCGAACCATACGGAGTCGTGCACACTGCACGTTGTACACGACCCTCAATCGGCTAGCGCTTCGATAACGAAGTCGCTCTCCTGCGCGATCCGGCGGCGCAACTCGTCGGGCGCCGGCTTGGTGAAGGTTGGTTTGCGAAAGCGCTTGATCTCGATGCCGGGCAGGCGGTCCTGCAAATGCTCGGCGAGCCGATCGATCAGCACGTTGCCGCGCGGCTTGGCGATGTCGAGCAGCGCGACGCGCCCGACGATCGTGTCAGAGCGCGGCGCAAGCGTGCGTCGAATCGGCACCCGCTCGTCGGTCGGATCGATAATCACCTGTTTCATGTCGCCTCCTCGATTCGCCGGCTGACGCTGGACGATCCCATCGGACCCGAGACCCATCCAGCGAACACCGCCGAAAATTTTCCGGCGTTGCCGCCAGCCACGATAATATTGATATCCTCCGGCCGGCGAAACTTCGCAATCGTCTTCGCCAGCTGCTCCTCGGTCGGAGTGCCGAGTGCGCTCAGTGGAATTCCCTCTCCGCTTTCGTCGTCGCGAATCAATTCGCGCGTAGGCCGCGAGGTGACTTCCTGGATTCGCGCGCGCACCTGCGCCTTGCTCCACTTCTCGCGCGCAAGAGTGTCGGCATGCTCGGGCGAGATGACCAGGAGAATTTCGCCGGCATTGTGCTGCTTGGGATGCCAGCATGCTTCCAGCCCCATGCCGAGGCTGCCGCCCAGCGCGTGCGCCGTCCGCGAAGTCTGATCGGCAATCTGCCGCGAGCCGGCCTCGAGTCCGAACACCGTCACGACGTTCTCGTCCTTCTTGAAACCGCGCTCGACGTGCAGCGGCTCCCACGGACTGCGCTCCTCCCATTCGGCGAAGCAGGTCGTGAACTTGCCAGGCGCACCAAGCGTGGCGCGCTCGATCTCGCCCGGCCGCGCCCCGCCGACGTTGCGCAGCACGAGCTTCAGCGCGCGCCCGATAGTTGCGTTCGAGCGCGTGCCGTAGCCGAGCGCCATCATGCCCATGTTCATGTCAAGGCGATGGCGAATCGGGCCGTTCACCACGATCACCGGCGTCGCACCCCACGTCGTCGACATGATGCCGTGGATGTTGAACTCGTCGGTGCACACCGCTTCGAGCGCCGCAATCACGACCGGCAGATATTCGGGTTTGCATCCCGCCATCACGGCGTTGACCGCAACTTTCTCGACGGTCACCGGCGCCAGATTCGGCGGGGCGATCGCGATCACGTCGCGCGGATCGCGCCGCGTCCCCGTCAGCATCCACATCACGCGCTCGGGCGTCGGCGGCACTACGGGCAAACCGTCGGTCAGCCCGCGCTCGAACATGAATTCAAAAACGTCCTCGGCGTCGCCCAGCTCGATTCGCCGCGCGGTCAACTTGTCGCCGGTCGCCTCCGCTTCAAGACGCTCCGCGATTCCCGGCTCGACAGATTTGGAACCGCAGCCCGGCCGCGACTCAGGATACGAATTCCAATCGATGACCGGCGACGGAACGTCCGATTGTCGCGACAACTCGGCGAACATCGCGCGCCAATCGTCGCGTCCGAAACCAACGAAGCGGCGCTGCTCGTGGCCCCGTGCGTCGGCGAGGATGATCGTCGGTACCGTGTCGAGGTCATATTCGAACGAAACCTTGAGCGCGGAGTCGTCGAGCATCGGCCCGGTCAGCGCATATCGCTCGACCAGCTTGGCGTTGCCTTCAGCGTCCTGACCGATTGCCCACACATCGGCGGATGCGCCGAAAGCGCGATGGGCGGCCTCGATCAGCGGCATCGTCATTCCGCAGGTCGGACAATCTTCCTTGACGAAGCAAAGCAGGGCGGGCCGAGTGGAAGGAAATGAGCGCGCCGTTCCGCGCCCGTCGCGCAGCTCAAACGCTGGCAGTGAATTTTTCTTCGAATCGTTCATTCCGTGGATGCTCCGGTTTCGGGAAGCATCAGGAACCGATGCTGCTTTGGAGAATAGAACTCGACCGAGGCGGTCACCAGTGCTTTGTCCGCGAGGCCGCCGGCGATTAACACTTCGCCGTCATTCAATAGTGTTGCTGTGTTCGTGAGCCGCGCGACGTTGGTTTGCGCCACGTGCGAAAACCGGTTCGTTTCGGGCTGGTACAGTTCAGCGTCGCGCATCCCGACCACGACAGGGCCCCTGATTGTCCATCCACCGACGACGAGCACGTTCCCGCTGTCGAGCATCGTCGCAGTCGCCAGGTAATGCGGCGCGCTCATGTCGCCGGTTCTGATGAAGGCGCCCGCTTCGGGATCGTAAATCTCCGCGGTGTTGAGCGGTGTCAGCGAGGAGAGATTGCGAAGCCGGCTCGTCATCATTCTGCCGCTCTTCCCGCCGACGATCAGCACACGCCCGTCGTTCAGCTTGACCGCAGCCGCGCCGACACGATCGCTTTTCATGTGCGCGCGGATCGCGGTGAAGCTGCGCGCCGCCGGATCGTAAATTTCAGCGGTGTCGTATGAGATGTAACCGCCCGGCATCCCGCCACGGCCGCCGCCGGCGATCAAAACTTTACCGGTGCCGAGCAGCGCGGCGACATGCGCGACGCGCGGCTGATGCAGATGGCCGGTGCGGCTGAATGCACCGACAGAAGGATCGTAGATCTCAGCCGAGTCCAAGGTATGGATGCCGTTGTCGCTGCCGCCGGCGATCAGCACTCGCCCGTCGCGAAGTATCGTCGCGGTATGACCCTCGCGCGGCACCGACATCGAGCCCGTCGCGCTGAAAGTGCCGGCGCCGGGATCGTAGATCTCCGCGCTGGCAAGTTCCGAGCGGAAGCCCGCGTTTTGCACGCCGCCTGCGACCAGCACGCGTCCGTCGCGCAGCAATGTGATCGTTTGCCCCGCTCGCGGGACCGTCATCGAACCGGTCGAGGTGAAGCTGCGTGCCGCAGGATCGTAAACCTCGGCGCTCGAGAGCACGCCGCCGACTTGTCCGGTTGCTGTGCCGCCGCAGATCAGCACGCGTCCGTCGCGGAGTCGAACCGCGGCCGCGTTGGCGCGCGCCGTAGTCATTGCAAGCGCTTCGACGCGGTTCCCTTGCGGATTCGTGAGAAAGACTGGCGGCGTCTCGGTCACGCCGCCGCCCGCGCAGGCGCTGAATGCCGCGGCGATGAGAAACGACAGCGCAATTTGATATCGACGATTCATGCAGACCTCGCGCGCTGAATCATAGGCTCGCCGCACCGCGATGAAAAGTTGATTTATTTGTTCGGCGAACGGACGCCGTGCCGAAGTGCGTTCATCGTCGCGCGGAGGAACATCAGGCCGGGGAACACGCCACGCTTGCGCGGCTGCGTAGGCGCTTCGACACCGCGCCCGAGCTCGCGCACCAGTTCGAGCAAGTGGTCGACGTTGACGCGCGACGCGATCTCTTCCAGCGCGCGGAACCGCACCACCCGCTCGCGATCGATCACGAATGACGCTGGAAATGCGATGCCGCCTTTCTCTCCGCTGTTGAGCAGGCCGTACTTTTTCACGACTTCGCGACTCGTGTCGCATAGCAGCGGAAATTTGATGCCGAGTTCCTGGCGTACCGGCTCCGTGCGCGCTGCGTCATCCACGGAGATCGCGACCACATCGGCGCCGGCCGCGCGAAAATCCTCGAGATGCTCCGAATAGTCCGCCAACTGGCGGAGGCAGAACGGTCACCAGTGTCCGCGGTAGAAAACGACGACGCACAGTCCGCCGGCGACCAGGTCGTCGAGTCGGCGAACCATCCCAGTCGAGTCGGCGAGCGCGAACTCGGGAGCGTGTTCACCGACCGCCGGGATTTGACGTTCATCCATGAGACAACAATAGCCGCGCCCTCGCGTTAGAGGAACATCGCGCCTTCGCCGACGATCGCGCATCGTCCGCCGATTCGGATTGCGAATGCGCCGCTGTCTTTGCGCGCCACCTCGACCCGTATTTCACTGGGCCGCCCCATCTCGACGCCTTGCTGGATCAGGAACGAAGTTTTGGGCGCGGGATTGATTAATCTATACGTCGCGGCGTACGCGCCGAACGGACCTGCGGCGCCACCGGTCGCCGGGTCTTCGGTGATACCGTCAGTATGTGGCGCGAACATCCGCGATCGGACGCCGAACGCGCCCGACTCATTCGCGACAAACATATAGACGGGTTGCATCTGATCGACGGTTTCGAACAGCGTCGTGAGCGCCGCGCCGTTGGAGCAGCATCGCGCGAGCGCATCGACCGTTCGAAGGGGGACAAACAAAATCGGAAGCCCGGTCGAAACGGCCTGGATCGGCAGGTCGTCGCGAATGTCCGTCGCCGCGATTCCGAGCGCTTTCGCGACGCGCTCGCGATCGTCACGCTTCGCACCGAACTCCGCCTCGCGATGCGCCATCCAGACAAAATCCGGCCTGCCGCCGGTGTTCTCGATCGTCACTGTCACCGGCCCGATTCCGAGCTGCAATGTCGCATCGACGCGTGCGGATGCGAGCGCGACCTCGCCACGACTCGCGAGCACCCAGGTGGTG
>Ga0182024_10011610_pt1 | contig 17635 bp, 15 predicted proteins | sample P32metaG_FD_120480 | JGI IMG/M metagenome (GOLD analysis project Ga0182024, IMG submission 120480) | Permafrost microbial communities from Stordalen Mire, Sweden - P3-2 metaG (Illumina Assembly) | ecosystem: Environmental > Terrestrial > Soil > Wetlands > Permafrost | place: Sweden: Stordalen... | reverse complement strand
TCGAACGCTCGGTCGAGCTGCGCGGCGTCTCTGATTTATTCGCCGCGACCGCCGCGCTTTCCAAGAGCCAGGAAATCGCGTTTGAAAATGTTCTGGAAGTGTTCTATAGTCTGCTCACGGACCTGCTCGATCTGTCCAGTTCTTCCACGAAGAAGGTGTTGCGAAATCCAGCGTTACAGCGGGAGCTCGAAACACTCAGTAAGAGAATAGACGTGGCGTGGATTCGCAAAGCCGTCGATGGGTTTGACGTGCTTCACGCCCGGACGCGGCGCAATATCAACAGGTCATTGGGACTGGACGCGGTAGCCATTTCCCTGACGCGCCCCTCGATGGGCATAAAAAAATCAATTTCTCGGTAACGGAAGCGTACCCTGTTTCGTCTATGGTGCATCATAGCTGGTGAGAAATCTCATCTTGCTTGTTGAATTTTATAATTGAAGGAGCTGTTATCGTGAATCGCAAGCTGTTTCGCCCTACTCTGACGGAAATGAAGGAACCTCATCCCACTTCGAGCCGTTCGCACTCCACTACTTCCGGTCCGCAGCCGCACAAGAAGCCGGCGCCCCCGGAACAGACGCATGCGGAGAACTTTTATTGGATTAAGCAGATGCAGGCGCGTACGCCCGTGGTGATCGTTCTGACCGACGGGGAGACTTTGCACGGCACGGTGGAATGGTATGACAGGGACTGCATCAAGCTGACGCGGACTGGCAGCCCAAACTTGCTGATTTATAAGCAATATATAAAGTACATTTACAAGGATGGGCCCGAGGCCGCTGTCGGTGGGGCCAACGGGCAATAACTGTACTCTGATTTGCAAACTTCGTTAAATTTTCACCCTACTCCCAGCCAAGGTGCGCTTCGTGGTGCATGCCTCTTTGGGTGTTACTGGCTTGCCCCTTGCTTTTCTCTGGGAACGCCAATCTCCTTATTGACGGTTTGCGTTACGCCAAGCGGGAACTTGACGTTCCCGGGTTTCGGAATCGCGGTTTACGATTTGGGGAGATGGACAGAAAAGGTCATGAGGGCCTTGCTGACGAGGCGCCCGTCCTGATCGGTCACATCGCAATCCACGACACTGGTGGTTCTTCCCTGCCTCAGGACACGCGCGTCGGCCTTGATTTCCCCGTGTTCGACGGCCTCGAGAAAATTTATTTTCATTTCGATGGTGACGACACGCGCGCCTGACGGGGCGGCCAGAAAGGCCGCGAAGCCTCCGGCTGTGTCGGCAAGCATCGCCAGAACCCCGCCGTGGACCACTCGGTGAACCTGCTTGTGAAGATCAAGCACCGGCATGCGGAACACGGCCCTGCCGCGTTCGGCCTTCACCAATTGGAAGCCGAAGTGGAGGATCGGATTGCTGTGGCGCAGCCTGTCAGCGACTCGCGCCAGTTCGGCTTTGGACAATTTTCCTCGCGGCTTCATAGTGTCTGCATGCCTCTTGGCGAAATCTGTACCCTATCCCTTCCCTCCCAAGAATTTTGTCACCCCGGAGCCCTGCTTCGCGTCCAATAAGCGAAACACCTGGGTGGGTCCGAGGCCGGGGAATCTAGCATTGTGCCCGGGCCAGCGCAATAGATTCTCTGTCCTGTTCGAGACTGTGTTTGTTAGACTTCCTGCAAGCGGGAAGTTTGCATGGCGGTCATTCCAGAAGTGCCAAAATGAGGAGCGCGCGGGCAATTTTGCCCGGATCGAAATGAAGATTGGGATCACATGTTACCCAACGTATGGCGGCTCAGGCGTGGTCGCCACGGAACTGGGGATGGAACTCGCGGCACGGGGCCATGAAATCCACTTCATCAGCTACGCCCCTCCCATCCGGTTGACGGACGCCAACGAGCGAATTCAGTTCCACGAAGTGGAAATTTCGAGTTATCCCCTTTTCGATCACGCGCCCTATGCGCTTTCCCTGGCCGTGAAGATGATGCAGGTGGCCGAAGCGGAAAACCTCGATTTGCTGCATGTTCATTATGCGATTCCCCACTCGGTCAGCGCATTGCTCGCGCGCATGATGGCGGCGCCGAAGCCGTTGCCCTTCATCACCACGCTGCACGGCACGGATATTACCCTGGTCGGAAATGACCGGAGCTTCCTGCCGATCACCAAATTTTCCATTGAACAATCCGATGGCGTCACGGCCATTTCGCATTATCTGAAGCAACGCACCCTTGAGGAATTTGACATCAAGCATCCCATCGAAGTGATCCCCAATTTTGTGAATTGCGATCTATATCGCCGCACGCCGGATCCGGCTTTGCGCGCCGAATGGGCCCCAAACGGAGAGCCCGTCCTGATGCACCTGTCGAATTTCCGGCCCGTTAAGCGTCTCACGGATGTCGTCGAAATGTTCGCACTGGTGCGCGAGAAAATGCGCGCCAAGCTCGTGCTCATCGGCGACGGACCCGACCGCGGCGCCGCCGAATACCTGGTCCGCAAGAAGAAGATCGGGCGCGACGTCCATTTCCTTGGCAAGCAGGACCGCGTTTACCACCTGCTTTCCGAGGCCGATTTGTTCCTGCTGCCATCGGACATGGAATCGTTTGGACTCGCGGCGCTGGAAGCCATGGCGTGCGAAGTCCCTGTCGTGGCAACGAATGTGGGGGGCCTGCCGGAAGTCGTGGAACACGGAGTCGACGGATATCTTTTTACGCCGCGGGAAGTGGAAATTGGTGCAAGATATGCCCTGGAAATCTTGTCCCAGCCGGATCGCGGACGCGCGATGGGACAAACTGCGCGCGTCAACGCCAAGAAAAAATATTGCGCCAATGACGTGATTCCGTTATATGAAGCGTACTATCGTCAGGTCATCGGAGCTTTGGCCGCGACGCACGCGTAATTGTGGTCGGGATAGAAGCGCTCGAACCGCTCAGGGGGCATTCGTGTCTATGGGGTGCAGAAAGTTGTGGTTCCGCAGGGATTTCCGCGTCTGCGTTCTGATTTTCGGATTGATCGCTTCAGCGATGATGCCCGCCGCCGGCCGAGCCCAGGTCACCGCCTCGATTACTGGAAATGTGGAAGATGCCACAGGCGCCGTCGTTCGCGAAGCAACCATTACTGTAAAAAGCCAGGAAACTGGAGCGACGAGGACTGTCACCACGGATGATTCGGGAAACTATCGGGTTCTTTCCCTCCCTCTCGGACCTCAAGAGCTCAAAGCGGAAAAGCAGGGCTTCAAGTCCGTAGTGCGCACCGGCGTGAGCCTCGAAGTAGCCCAGGAAGCCGTCATCAATTTCCGACTGGAAGTCGGCGAACTTGTCCAACAAATGGCCGTTTCCGAAGAGGCGCCCGTCGTCAATGTCACGACTGCGTCGGTTTCCGGAATCGTCGATGAACGTCAGATCAAGGAATTGCCGCTCAATGGCCGCAGCTTTGACGATCTGATCACCCTCAACCCTGGCGCGATCAATTACACCGCGAAAAGTCTAAATACCAGCACGAGCAATGGGAACACGTTTTCCGTGGCCGGACGGCGCACCAGCGAGAATTTATTCCTGCTGAACGGCGTTGAATACATGGGATCGAGCCAGCTTGGCGTCACTCCCGGCGGAACGAGCGGCTACTTGTTGGGAATCGATGCCGTCCGCGAATTTAACGTGCTCACCGATACTTATTCCGCCGAGTACGGGAAACGAGCGGGAGCGCAAGTCAGCGTTGTCACCCAATCCGGCACGAATCAATTTCATGGGACGATCTTTGAGTTTTTGCGGAACAGCGCACTCGATTCGCCGGGCTTCTTCGACCAGGGGACCGTTCCCCCCTTCCGAAGGAATCAGTTCGGCGCTGCGGCTGGTGGCCCCCTCAAGAAGGATCGTCTATTCCTGTTTGGCAATTACGAGGGATTCCGGCAGGCATTGGTTCTAAGCAGTCTTAGCGTCGTTCCAGATGCTCTGGCGAGGACAGGGGAACTCCCAAATGCGTGCAGCGGCATTTACTCTGCTGTGACGAACTTGAAGCCTGCTATGGAACAGTTCATGTCCTTCTGGCCTCAACCAGATGCAAATTCGGAATTAATGGTCCCTTCGACGAAAACCCCTTGCGCAAATCCCCCTGCGATGGTTCCCAGTGGAACTTCCTTCTCGCACAACCACCCCGATTCGCACGTCCAGGAAGATTTCGGAACCTTGCGGTTGGATTACACCGAGGGGGCTCATGACACGCTGACTGGAGCCTACACGATCGATGACGGAAACAGCCTGATTCCGCTGGCTGACCCGCTCTTCGCATCGTACACCCCCTTGCGCATGCAAGTGCTCAGCCTGGCTCAAACGCACATCTTCTCGCCCCAGATTCTCAACACGCTTACGGTTGGATTTTCCAGAGCATCGTTTGCACTCGGATCGGTTCCCTTGGCCACCTTCCCTTCCGACCTTTCGTTCGTTACTGGCATGGGCCCTGGCGGGATCGTCGTCGGAGGCGGCGCCACAACGACGGCAAACGGGTCCATCACTTCGGCGGGCCCGAACAACGCGGCAGGCGTAACCAATCACAGGAATCTCTTCACTTATCAGGATGATTTGAGGATCAGCCACGGAATTCATCAGCTCAGCATGGGCGTGTGGTTTCAGCGGCTGCAGGACAATGAAGACAGCGCATCGCGGCAGCTTGGCCAGGCTACTTTCGCGAGCCTGACAACTTTCCTGCAATCGACCGTCACCAGCTTCCAGGTTGTTCCCCAACATTCGGAGTTAGGGTGGAGGAGTCTCTTCGGCGCCTGGTACATAGATGATTCCATCCGACTGCGACACAACCTCACGCTGGAGGCCGGGCTGCGTCAGGAATTCTCCACGGGATGGAATGAAGCGGACGGAAGGGCGTCGAATTACGTAATCGGCACAAACGGCGTGCTCGTCACGGCTCCGATCGTGGGCAATTCAGTGTATACCGAGAATAATGCGATCCGCCTCTTCAGCCCTCGATTGGCCCTTGCGTGGGACGTTTTCGGAAACGGGAAGACAGCCGTCCGCGCTGGCTACGGAATGTATTATTCACTGATAGACGATCTGGCGTTCCTGCAGAATTCGCTGCCTCCCTATAACGGCGCCGCGACTTTCACGGGGTCATTACTCTCGTTTACTCCAATCACCCCTGGGCCACCGCCAGCCAACACAATTTATGCACCACAGGGAATCCAGGCGAACGCGAAAACGCCGGCAGTTCAGGAATGGAATTTAACCGTCGAGCAGCAATTGAGCCGTAACACTTCGCTGCGCGTCGCCTATGTCGGCTCCTTCGGCGTGCACGAACTGCTCAGCGTTGATCCAAACACCATTCCCGCGCAGATATGTGCGACCACGACCTGTACTTCGGGGGGCACGGCAACGCTGGCGAGCTTCAAGGGCATTGCCCCAACTGTGCCGCAAGGAACAGTGTACATTCCTGGCCCGGGAGCAACCCGGCCGAACCCATCTCTCTCGGCTGGATTCTTTTGGCTCACCGAAGGCAACAGCAGCTACAACGCGCTCGAAGTGGACGTGACGCACCGCATCAGCAAAGGTCTGGAATTTCGCGGGAACTATACCTGGTCAAAAAACCTGGATATCAATTCCGGGCTGACCGGAGCGCAAGCCAACAATCAGGCGCAAATGGTCCTCAATCGGAATGATCTTCGCGAGGACTGGGGCCCGTCCGCTTTGAATCCGGCGAGCCAGGGGAGCGTTTCGGCCACTTACGAACTGCCCTTCGGCCACAGCCAGCGCTGGCTGAATGATGTCTCCCGGGCAAAAGGCAAGTTTGTCTCCGGGTGGCAGTTGAACGGCATCGGAACGTTTCTCTCCGGTCTTCCATTTACTCCACTCATTGGATCGAATCGCTCCGGAGACGGTGACACTAGAAATCCAGATCGGGTTTCGATCAATCCGTCCTTCACCGGGCCGATCGTAACGGGAAATCCGAATCAATGGTTCAATCCCGCAGCCTTCCTTCTGCCGACAGCAGGCACGTATGGAAATATAGGGAGAGGCACGTTGACCGGACCGGGATTGGCGGACGTTGATCTTTCCCTTTTCAAGAACACCAGCATTACGGAAAAGACCAACCTGCAATTCCGCGCCGAGTTTTTCAACATCTTGAATCGCTCGAACTTCAGCCCGCCCAATACCACTGTGTTCTCAAGCGGCGCCGTCAGCCCTTCCGCGGGCCTGATTACGACGACGTCCACTTTCCCGCGTCAAATTCAATTGGGTTTGAAGCTGATTTTTTAGAGTATGGTAGCGCACGCTTCAACTTGTAGCTCTTAGTCCTCGCAAGGACGAACCCCCACAAGCTAAAGCGTGCGCCACATTAATTATATTTTTGTGGTGGGAAAAATGATCGAAGGCTCGGAGGCAGTGGGAACGAGCTCCGGAATTTCAATGCGGATGAGGGTTCCCTGCCCTTCACGGCTGGAAATATCCATGCGAAAATCCGCGCCGTAAAGCACGCGCAGCCGCTCGTGAACGTTGCTGATGCCAATTCCGTCCTCAAACACCTGGGCCATGCGTTCCTTCGGAATTCCTACGCCGTTATCCTCAATGGCAATGACGAGGCGGCCGTCCTGCGCTTCGGTGCGAATGGTGAGTTCGCCGCCGCCGAGTTTGGCGGCGAGCCCGTGCTTCAATGCGTTTTCGACAATCGGCTGCAGGAGCATGCTCGGGACGAACGCGTCGAGCGTGTTCTCGTCAATCTGCTTGTGAATCACAAGGTTGTCGCGCCCGAATCGCGCGACCTCGATGTCCAGGTAGTCATCGATAAAATCGAGTTCTTCCTGCAAAGGCACAAACGTCTCATGCTTGCGCAACAGCCGGCGCAAGATGTTGCTCAGCTTGATGACCACGCCTCGCGCTGTGTCCGGATCATAGCGAATGAGCGATGAAACCGTATTAAGCGTGTTGAATAAAAAATGGGGATTGATTTGCGCGGTCAGTGCATCCATGCGCGCTTTGAGCAGCAACTGCTGGTGCTGCTCGAGATTCATTTCGAGGCGCGTGTTGCTCCAGATCTTCATCGGCACGGCGACGGCCATCACCGTGGACAACAAGACCAGCGCGATCCCCCAGCTCTTTCCGGCATCCACATAAAAAAGCCATTGCGGCTTGGTGGCATGGCCGAGCGCCTGTCGGGCCAGCTCGAGAACGACGCAGGCGGCGAGCGGCAGCATTTCCCAGGTTACCTTCTTCCCGCGGAACAGCCGCACGAGCCAGCGAGGCGTGCTCATAAACGTGTAAGGCCCAAGCCGCCAAATCTCCTCGGTGTTGGGCATGGCCTGGCGAATCAATCCGCCCACGAGCCCCGCCGTGGCGGCGACGGGCATTGATAGCCACTCATGGTGGATAAATGCCGGAAGGCTGATGATCGATCCGCCAAGCGGGCCCACGACGCGACCGCCAAGCAATCCGAGCAGGAACGACCCTTCGAGCATCAGATCCGCGGCGCGATAGGGTTGCCCTAAGATTCGCAGGATCACGCCAAACACGAGGGGCGGCGTGACAAAAAGCATCAGCTTCAGTTTTTGGTCGGAATCGCGGAGCTCGGTGAACAGCACCTTTCGGAAAGTGGCCGAGCGAGCCAGCCAGGCGCAGATCGACGCTGCCGCCCCGACGTGGAGCAGGAGCGTGAGCAGCAAATCTCCGCCGAAAGTAAGCGTTTTCATGGATCTTGCCCGCTGCGGCTACGTTAGCCAATCACCCGGCCGATGTAAAGCGCCGCTTGCGCCCATCGCCTGATATAATACGGGGCCTTTCATGCCACGCAAAACAAGACAACGAGCACGAGCCGCACGCAAGAGTGCGAAAGAAAACATCCGCATCATCGCCCGCGCCAAGTTGCCGACGCGATTCGGCCCGTTTGAAATTCTTGGCATCGAGGGGAAAAACGAGCAGGAAAGCGCCGTCGCTCTCGTTCACGGGCGGATTCGCGGCCAGACGCCGCTCGTACGCATCCACTCACAGTGCCTCACAGGGGATGTGCTTTCTTCCGAACGGTGCGATTGCCGCGCGCAACTCGAACTTTCCCTGCGCCGCATTTCCGCGGCGCCTTCCGGCATCCTGCTATATCTGCCGCAGGAGGGGCGCGGCATCGGACTCATGAACAAGCTGCGCGCCTACGAATTGCAGGACCGCGGCATGGACACAGTGGAGGCCAATGAGGAGCTTGGCTTTGCCGCCGATTCACGGGATTATGGGTTTTCAGCGGCGGCCCTTGCGCTGCTTGGCGCGAAACGCGTTCGCCTGCTTTCCAACAATCCGGACAAAGTGCAGCAGCTCGAGGATGCCGGAATTCGCGTGGTTGAGCGCGTGCCGTGCCGGCCGCGCACTTCGCGCGTCTCACACGCTTACCTCGAAACCAAGCGGACGAAAATGGGGCATCTGCTGGACCGTCTGTAACCTGACTGCCCTATTTGTGGAGGAGCTTTATGGCGCCCGTCATCCAATCCGGCTCAATTTTTCGAAATGCGACTCCCGCGAAGCTCTACGCGCTCTTTATGGACTCGGCTAAACACACTGCTGCTACTGGCATGCCCGCCAAGATCAGCGGGAAGGTCGGCGGAAAATGGTCCGCCTTCGGTGGGATGATTCTTGGAAAGAACCTCGTGTTGATTCCGAACCGGATGATCGTGCAGTCGTGGCGCTCCTCGGAATGGAAGAAGGCGGATCCCGATTCCATCCTCGTCGTCACTTTTGAAAAATCCGCCAGCGGAGGAGCGCAAGTGGACTTGGCCCACGTCGGCGTTCCGGAATACGATCACGCAGGCGTGACTCAGGGATGGGTGAAATATTACTGGGAGCCGTGGAAGGCTTATCTCGCCGCGCGCAAGCGTTCATAATCTGCGCGTCAAACTTCCTCATCCTCCCCCGACAAGATGGACAATCTCGTAGCGGTCCCCGGGTTGCACGGTAGTTGCGATCCACTGCGACCGGGGAAGAATCTCCAGGTTGCGCTCAATTGCTACCCGGTCGGCGGGCAGGCCCAGATGAGAAAGCAGGGCGGAAACGCCAAGCCCTTCCGGCACTTCGCGCGTTTCGCCATTTACGACAATTTGGATTCCGATGTTCATTACGCTACCGGGGCCGGCGTCTTGTCTCGGAGCTTCGATTTCAGCCGGAAGCGGAGTTCCCCGAAGCGGGATCCGTCCGTGGCGCGAACCACGAGGGACGATCCCTCGGCTACGTTCGGAGGCATGGGAAATTTCAGCGTCGCGAAGCCCTTGGCGTCAGTGCGTGCCTCTGCACAGAAGATGCGTTGCCTTTCATGTTCCAGGCAGGCCTGGACATCGGCATCGCCAATTCGCTGCTTTGAATTTCTTCCGCACAATTCGATTTCGAAGGTCACATTTCCTGCGGCAAACCAGTTCTTTGGATTCGTAAGGCGCAGGTCCAGACCGTCTTCCGTGTCGGCATCCTCCGCAACCTGAGCCGCTTTCTCTTTGCCGTGATTCTGGAGGGTTCCTGCCTCGAGTTCGGCAATCACTTCACGATGTTGCTGTGCCAGCCGTTTTTGCAGTTCCTGCGGCAGGGTTTCCTTTCCGGTTCCGCTGGCAAGCAGCTCGTATTTGGTGCTGCGCTTGTAAACCACCCGGCCCGCCTGATACACGACTGTATCGAGAAACGGGTGCGAGGGGCCACGGTCCTCCGTTTGCACGTGATACATGACCTCTCCGACGCGAACGTTTGAATTGAAACCGAAGTTCATAGAACAGCCAACCTTTCCTACTTGCTTACGTCGACGACTTCATCCCGTAACAGAATCGAAAAAAATGCTGATATATCTTTCGAGTGCATTTGACCACTTGGCGCTTCATCGTTATTATAGCTTGTGCTCCGATGACAGGAAACGACCTCCAAGCCTACGCGCCGCTACTTTTACACCTCATCCTGGCGATGGCCCTTTCCGGCATCCTGCTTCTGCTTTCCTCGCTGGTGGGCTGGAGGCGCCCCTCCAAGGTTAAAATGCAAGCCTATGAGTGCGGGATCACGCCGACGGGCGACGCCCGCGAGCCTTTCTCCGTAAAGTTCTACCTTGTCGCAATCATATTTATTTTGTTCGATGTGGAAGCCATCTTCCTGTATCCATGGGCCTTCATCTTCCGATCGTTGCGGTGGTTTGGGTTCGTGGAAATGCTCCTTTACATCGGGATCCTGCTGGTGGGTTACTTCTATCTCTGGAAGAAAGGGGCGCTCGACTGGAATCGCCCAGCCGCACGCCGGGACCGGACTTCGTGACGGAGACGTCTGACCTCGAACAAAATCCCATCATCGCGAAAATCCGCGGCTGGCGTCCCGAAGCCATCGCGGGATTGATTTCTTTTCGCGGCGAGTTGACGGTGGTCGTCTATCCCGAACATTTGCGGGCTCTCGCTGAATTCATGATTTCCGAACCCGACCTCGCGTTTACCTTTCTTTCCGATGTGACCGGCGTCGACCGATTTCCCATCGAACCACGATTCGAGCTGAATTATCATCTGCTTTCTCTCTCCCGGCGCGATACCATTCGCCTCCGGGTTCGCTTACCGGGCGAAAACCCTTTCATCGAGTCGGTCGTGCCCGTTTGGCCAACGGCGAATTGGCACGAGCGCGAAATCTTTGACCTTCTGGGCATCCGGTTTGAAGGGCACCCCAATCTGCGGCGTATGTTGCTCCCGGACGATTGGGAAGGTTATCCCCTGCGCAAGGATTATCCCGTGGAGGGCCCTCGCTGATCTTTGACTGGAAAACGAGCGAACCTGCGCCATGACCACTGTACAAACTGCCATCGGCCCCGAAAAAACCATGGTTCTCAACATGGGCCCCCAACATCCGTCGACTCACGGCGTGTTGCGCGTTCTGCTGGAACTGGACGGGGAAATTATTGTCAAGGCGGACGTGGATATCGGATATTTGCACACTGGCATCGAAAAGACCGCAGAAGCGCTGACCTACTCGCAGGCCATCACGATTACCGACCGCATGGATTACCTTGCGCCGCTGTCGAACAATCTGGCCTATTGCCTGGCCGTCGAAAAATTGCTTGGCCTCGAAGTTCCCAAGCGCGCGCAATACATCCGCGTGCTGCTGACCGAACTCACGCGCATCGGCTCGCACCTGGTCTGGCTCGGCACCCACGCGATTGACCTGGGCGCGATGTCGGTGTTCCTCTATTGCTTCCGCGAGCGCGAGGAGATTCTTAAAATCTTTGAACTCGTCAGCGGCCAGCGGATGATGACCAGCTATTTCCGCATTGGCGGCCTTGCGCTCGAACCACCCGTCGGATGGACCGATCGCGTCCGGGAAATTGTCCAGACCTTCCCTTCCCGGTTCGATGAGTACGAGGAATTGCTGACCAAGAACCGGATCTGGCTCGGGCGCACGCAAGGCGTGGGAGTCCTGAAAGCAGAGGACGCCATCGCGCTTGGGGTATCCGGCCCCTCGCTGCGCGGCTCCGGAGTGGATTACGACGTCCGAAAATATTTCCCCTATTCAAGGTACGACGAATTTGATTTTCAAGTGCCTGTGCGCACCGAGGGCGATTGCTACGCACGCTATCTGTGCCGCGTCGCGGAGATGCGCGAGAGCCTGAAGATTGTCCGCCAAGCGTTGGAAAAAATTCCGCCCGAAGGCCCCATTAAGGCCGACGCGCCCGGAATCGTTCCGCCGCAGCGCGAGAAAATGAAAACGGAAATGGAAGCGCTGATTTACCACTTCAAGATTTTTACGGAAGGGTTCGCACCTCCTCCCGGCGAAGTCTACCAGCGCATCGAATCGCCCCGAGGCGAGCTCGGCTGCTTCATCGCGAGCGACGGATCGCCAAAGCCGTACCGGATGAGAATGCGCGCGCCCTCATTCGTGAATCTGCAGGCGCTGCAGAAGATGGTGGAAGGCCACCTGGTGGCCGACGCGATTGCCAGCATCGGGACGCTGGACATTGTCCTCGGGGAGATTGACCGCTGATGAATTTGCCCCCGCAACTGGAAACAAAATTCCAGACGCTTGAAACTCGCTACCCGGTGAAGCGTTCGGCGCTGATCCCCATGCTGCTGTACGCGCAGGATCAGTTTGGCTACGTCAGCGATGAAATGATCGGGGAAATCGCCGTACGTCTCGGCTTGAATACGTTGCAGGTCACCGAAACGATGGCGTATTACTCGATGCTTCGCCGCCAGCGCGCCGGAAAATTTCACGTGCAGGTGTGCACGAATGTTTCCTGCATGCTCCGCGGCGGGAACAAGCTCTATGAATTTGTCCAGAAGAAGCTGGAGATCAGCCACAAGGAAACTACCGCGGACGGCGTGTTTTCCCTCGAGGAAGTGGAATGTATCGGCGCCTGCACCGGCGCGCCGGCCATGCAGGTGAATTACGATTACTATGAGAATCTTACGGTCGAGCGCACGACGCAAATTTTCGAGTCGCTCGAAGCCGGGCGAACGCCGCAACCCTCCACGCCGATTACCGGGTCCGTGAAAGAGCGCCATCCCGCCGAAGTCCCGGTCATCAGCCGACTTTTCGGCGTCAAGGATTCGCACAAGCTGGAAGTTTACCTAGCGCATGACGGCTATAAAGGCATGGAGCGCGCGCTCAAGGAATTGACTGCCGAGCAGGTGGTCGACGAAGTGAAAAAGTCGAATTTGCGCGGGCGAGGCGGCGCAGGATTTCCCACCGGGATGAAGTGGAGCTTCGTGCCAAAGGAATCGGCCAAGCCCAAATACGTTCTGTGCAACGCCGATGAGAGTGAACCCGGCACTTGCAAGGACCGCCCGCTGATGGAAATGATGCCGCACCAATTGATCGAAGGCGTCGTCATCGCCGGGCGCGCGGTAGGCTCTCATCAGGGATACATCTACATTCGCGGCGAGTATCGCTACATCCTGGACATCATGGACGGAGCCATCGACGAAGCCTACAAGGCCGGGTATCTCGGCAAAAATATTCTTGGCAGCGGATTCGATTTCGATCTCATCACGCATACGGGAGCGGGCGCGTACGAGTGCGGCGAAGAATCGGCCCTGATGGAATCGCTCGAAGGCAAGCGTGGCTATCCGCGCATTCGCCCCCCATTTCCCGCCGTCGTCGGCCTGTACGGATCGCCAACTGTCATCAACAACGTCGAGACTCTTTCCTCCGCCCCGGAAATTCTGCGGCGGGGCGGCGAATGGTACGCCGGCCTCGGGTCGCCGAAAAACGGCGGCACGCGCCTGTTCTGCGTTTCAGGCCACGTCAACAAGCCCGGCATTTACGAATTGCCGATGGGTTTTCCGCTGCGCAAGATCATCGAAGACGTAGCCGGCGGAATGCGGAACGGAAGAAAGCTCAAGGCCATCATCCCCGGCGGCAGTTCGTGTCCGTTGCTGACGGCAGAGGAAATCGACATCAACATGGATTACGATTCCGTTGCCAAGGCCGGCTCGATGCTCGGCTCGGGCGGCCTAGTCGTGATCGATGAGGACACCTGCATGGTGGACCTCGCGCGGCGCATCATGCATTTCTACGCGCACGAATCCTGCGGCTGGTGCATCCCCTGCCGCGAAGGCACGGGCTGGCTCCGTAAGATGCTGGACCGATTCCATTCCGGCGGCGGGCGCCCGGAAGATATTGATCTTGTGGGTGACCTGGCGAAAGGCATGCTGGGCCGAACGTTCTGCCCGCTCGGCGATGCCGCCGCGATGCCTACCATCAGCATCGTCAAGAAATGGCGGCATGAGTTTGAAGAACATCTTTCCGGAAAATGTCCGTACAGGCCGGCCGACGTCATGGCCGCGGTCCGCTGAGGATCCCGGTAAAAAATGGCAGATTCAAAAGATATCACGCTGAAGATTGACGACCGCGATGTCACCGTCCCGCCCGGTACTTTGGTGATCGAGGCCGCTCGTCGCATGGGAATTGAAGTCCCGTCGTTCTGCTATTTCCCGGGCCTTTCCTTGCAGGCGGCTTGCCGCATGTGTCTGGTGGAAGTGGAAAAGGCGCCGAAGCTGCAAACCGCGTGCACGCTCGTCGCGATGCCCGGCATGGTGGTCCGCACCAGCACGGCGCAAGTGCATGAAGCGCGCAAAGGCATGCTGGAATTCCTGCTCGCCAATCATCCGCTGGATTGTCCCGTGTGCGACAAGGGCGGCGAATGCGAATTGCAGGACATGGTTTTCACGTATGGCGCGGACAAAAGCCGCTTCAACGAGGAAAAGCGCCACACGCCCGAGCAGAAGTGGTCGGAAGCGGTTTACTACGACGCGCCGCGTTGCATTCTGTGTTTCCGATGCGTGCGCGTATGCGACGAAGGCATGGACGTCAAAGCTCTGGGCGTGGGCGCTCGCGGCTCGCAATCAGTGATCATCCCGAACGGCGAGGATCATCTGGAGTGCGAAGAGTGCGGCATGTGCATCGACATCTGCCCCGTCGGCGCGCTCACCAGTGGCACGTACCGCTATAAGACGCGCCCGTGGGAAATGACCTACGTCTCCACGGTCTGCACGCATTGCTCGAACGGCTGCAAGACCACACTGAGCATCCGCAACAACGAAATTCTGCGCGCCAACAATCGCGATCTCTCCGGATTCAACAAGGATTTTCTTTGCGTAAAGGGCCGCTTCGGATTTGATTTCACAAAGCATCCGGAGCGCCTGAAGCTGCCGCTCGTCCGCCGAGACGGCCAGCTCGTGCCCTCCAGTTGGGAGGATGCGCTGGCGGAAGTTTCAATGCGCCTCGCGGAAGTGCACAAGGCTTCCGGCGCGGATTCAATCGGCTTCATCGGCTCGAATCGCACAACGAACGAAGAGAATTACCTGCTGGGGCGCATCGCGCGCGCGTCCATTGGCACAAATAACATCGATCATCACCGCACCGCCGATTACGCCAGCCTCGTCGCCTCGCTTGGCGCTCAGGCCGGCGCGGCAAGCGCGACGATGACGCAGCTGTACGAAGCAGACGCCGTATTGCTCGTCGGGCACGATCCGACCGAGCAAAGCCCGCTGGTCGCATGGCAGATTCGTTCCGCCATACGCCATCGCGGCGCTCGCCTGTACATCATCAATTCAAAATCGATCAAGCTGCTGCGCAAAGCCAAGGGATTTGTCGAAGTGCCAGAAGGCCGCGAGGCGACAGCTGTCCGGTGGCTCGCCGGCGGCGAATCGCAGCTGGATGCGGGAACCATTGAGCGGCTTACCTTGTTAAAAGCTTCGCTCGAAAAAGAGAGCAACGTCGTCATCGTATTCGGCGCGGAGCTCACCGGCGCCGCGATCCGTGATCTCGCGAAATTCGGCTATTCCCTGCCCGGTGCGACACGCTACATGGCGCTCGGCGACTACGCGAATTCGCGCGGCGCAGCGGACATGGGGCTACTCCCGGACATGTTCCCCGGCTACACCCCGGTTGCAGACGCAAACGCGCGTGAGAAATTTGCCGCGCTCTGGGGCGCGAAGCTGCCGGAAAAGCCCGGGCTGGACGCGCGAGGAATGATCGCTGCTGCGGCCAAAGGCCAATTGCATGCGTTGTATGTCGTCGGCGCGAATCCGGTAAAAACATTCGGCGTCTCCCCAAAAGATCTCCGGGGAAAACTCGGTCTGCTCATCGTGCAGGACCTGTTCCTAACTGAGACCGCGCAGATCGCTGACATCGTTCTGCCGGCCGCGGCCGCCTACGAGAAAAACGGGACCATGACCAACACCGCCGGCGAAGTGCAACTCGTGCGCAAGGGCGGCGACGTCATGGGCACGCGCACGGATTTCGATATCCTGCGAATCCTTTCCTTCCAGCTCGCGCAACACGGGCTCGGGCAGGCCATCCGCCTGCGCACTCCGGAAACTGCCTTTGACGAGATCCGCCAGTATGTGCCGGGCTACAACCTTGGCATGTCGACCCTGCTGCTCGGTGAAGCCGAAAAAACTTCGCCGGTTTCTTCCGCCAACGGCAACGCGAAAATTGATGTCCCGGTTGGCGCAATCTTTTCCTCGAACGATACGCTATTTACGAGCGGGAGTTTGACGCCATATTGCACCATGGTTCGTTCCCTGCCGGAAGCAGCCGAAGAGATGGAAGTGGAGGCGCGCCCGTGAATGACGTAGCCGCGCAGCATCCGTTTCTCATTGTCGTGCTGCCGAAGGTGGTCATCCTGCTTTTCGTGATGCTGACGGCGCTGGCCTATCTCACGTGGTTTGAGCGCAAGGTCGTCGCGCATATCCAGGCGCGGTGGGGACCGTATCGCGTCGGGCCGCACGGCTTGCTGCAGCCGCTGGCCGACGGCGTAAAATTTTTGTTCAAGGAAGACGTGACGCCGGCGGGCGCGGACAAATTCGCCTATTTCCTGGCGCCGTTTCTGGCGCTGTCGCTCGCCATCACGTCGATCGCGGTGATTCCCTTCGGACCGAAAGGGTTGACGATGTTCGGCCAGGCGACGCCGACGGGCATCACGAATCTGAATATCGGCCTCCTGATTTTATTCGCGATCACGTCGATGGGAGTGTACGGCGTGGCGCTGGCCGGCTGGTCGTCCAACAGCAAATATCCCTTGCTTGGCGGACTGCGCAGCTCGGCGCAGATGATCAGCTACGAACTCGCACTGACCATGTCCGTCGTGGGCGTGATCCTGATGGCCGGAACGTTTAATCTGAGCGAAATCGTGACCTCGCAGCAGGGTTTTCATTGGGGATTTTTGCCGCGCTGGAATTTCGTCGGCTGGCCCCCGCAGCTGCTGGGGTTCTGCCTGTTTTTCACCGCCGCTGTGGCGGAAACCAATCGCGCGCCATTTGATCTTGCCGAAGCGGAATCCGAACTGGTCGCCGGCTTTCACACCGAATATTCCAGTTTCAAATTCGCGATGTTTTTCATGGCGGAATACGCCAGCATGATTACGGTCTCATGTCTCGCGACAATTTTATTTTTTGGCGGATGGCTCTCTCCGTTCCCGCAAACTTCGTTTTTCAATTGGACGCACTACATTCCGGCCGCGGCCTTCGCGATCGCCGGCCTCGCATTGATCGTACACGGCGTCCGCTATCTCACCGTGTTTGGGCGGATCGTATTGCCGGTTCTTGGAGTTGCCCTGTGCGGCCTCGCGGTATTTTGCGGCCAGCCTGGCGTCATCGAATTTATTCAGGGGCCGTTCTGGTTCCTGTTGAAGATTGTGATATTTCTGTTTATTTACGTTTGGGTGCGCGGGACGCTTCCGCGTTTCCGTTACGACCAGTTGATGAATTTCGGGTGGAAGGTGCTGCTTCCGCTCTCGATCGTGAACGTGGTGATCACAAGTCTCTTGATTGTGCTGACACAACGATGAGATTTCAGTGCAAGAAAATGAAGCGCAGAACGGCGCGAGGAACACGATGATCACGCCGCAGATCGCGGTGTTCCTGGTCCTTGCGGCGGTGACCGTGGCGGGAGCGGTCAGCCTGATCCTGCAGCGGCACCCGATTCACAGCGCGCTGTCGCTGATCGTCGTCATGGTCGCCCTTGCGGGGCTTTATCTGTTGCAAGGCGCGGAATTTGTCGCCGCCGTGCAGATAATCGTGTATGCCGGCGCGATCATGGTGCTTTTCATTTTTGTGATCATGCTGCTCAACGCCGGGGAAGAAGAGCGCACGAACGTGAGCCGGCTCGCGCGCTTTGTGGGTGTGCCGCTCGGGGTTGTGTTCCTCGTGGAAGTGGCCTATTGGATTGGCCGGGCCACGTCGCACCTCGGCTCGGCGCCGGCGGAGACGGTA
>Ga0182024_10011609_pt1 | contig 17636 bp, 8 predicted proteins | sample P32metaG_FD_120480 | JGI IMG/M metagenome (GOLD analysis project Ga0182024, IMG submission 120480) | Permafrost microbial communities from Stordalen Mire, Sweden - P3-2 metaG (Illumina Assembly) | ecosystem: Environmental > Terrestrial > Soil > Wetlands > Permafrost | place: Sweden: Stordalen... | reverse complement strand
GCTGTGGCACATCATGAAGATCTATGCCGCCCACGGGATCGAGGAGTTCGTGATCTGTCTCGGCTACAAGGGCTACCTGATCAAGGAGTACTTCGCCAACTACTACCTGCACACGTGCGACGTGTCCTTCGATTTGGCGAAGGGCGACATGGAGGTCCATCGCTCGGCGACCGAGCCGTGGAAGGTCACGCTCGCGCAGATCGACAAGCTGGCCTCTCCCACCCCTCACGCCTGACGCGAACGCTGGTGAGCCGCGAGCGCCGTACCGACCGGCCCGGCCAGCGCCGCTCCGAGCAACGCCACGGTCAGGATGAGGCTCAGCCGCAGCCAGCGCCGCGGATGCGAGACGCCCGCCGTGTCGCGTGCCGCTGACATCCTCTGTGATCGGCGTCGAGCGCCAGCCGGCGTATCGGCGGCAGCTCGACCAGGTAGCGCTCAGCAGCGCCAGCTCTCCGCAGCTTGCAAAAAAGGGGCGCCGCGGCCGAGAGGGGTGGCCGCGGCGCCCGGTGGGGTAGGGAACCTGGCGGGAGAGGGTTCCGCCATTGGGTCTGTGGTTCCCCTCGAACGCCGCCCGAGAGGAGTGGGCGACGCCCAAGATTGGTTAAGTTCTATTGCTTCTTCTTTTTGGGGCCGTACTTTTTATGAGCCTGCTTTTCGCACGTGGACCGTTTGCTCTTCTTCTCTTTCTTGCACCCTTTCAGCGCTTTCTTCAGCTTTTCAGCGTTTGTCAGCGTCTTTGTTTCGGTCGTGCCCGTGTTTTCCTGGCTGCCGGTCGGAAATGCGATCGCAGGGTTCGCGATCAAGGGGGTGGTCACGGGGTTTACGAGCGGGTCGAGGATCCCGGGGGTGGTGAACGTCTGGTCTGCGCCTTCGCTCGTGCCGGCCGGGCTGCTCACGACCAGCCGGTAGTGGTAGGTCGTGCTCGGGTCGAGGCCGCGCAGGCTCAACGCGACCGTTTGTTCGCCCTGCTCGGGCAGGACCGTGCCAAACGCCTGGGTGCCGTATTCGGTGTCCGTGCCGTATTCGAAGCGGTAGCTGGTTTCTTTGCCCTGCGGGTCGATCGTGCCTGAGATCGTCGCTTCGTTCACGGAGACCCCGCTCGCCGCGCCGGTGCTCGCGAGCGGCGGCAACCCCGCTTCGGCCGTGAACGTCTCGTCCTGACCGTAGGTGGTGCCTTCGGCGTTCCACGCCACGAGCCGGTAGTGATAGGTCACGCCTGGGGTGAGCGGGACGAGCGTCGCGGGCGCTGCCACGGGGCTCGTGCCCGCGCCGACATTGATGCCTGGGTAGCCCGCGAAGGTGCGCTGCCCGTATTCGGTGGTCGGCCCGTACTGGTAGTAGTAATAGGTTTCCGCGCCCTCGGGCTTGACCGTCCCGGTGACGTTCGCGCTCGACTGCCCGATTTCGGAGACCGCACCCGTGCTCGCGAGCGGCGCGGACGGGCTCGTCGTGAAGCTCTCGACCGCCCCATCGGTCGCGGGCGGCGTCGCATTCGTCGCGACTACACGGTAGTAGTACGTTGTGCCCGGGGCAAGAACGCCCGTGGCAACGCTCGCCGTCTGATCGCCGAAACCCGATTTTAGGGGATATTGGCCCGGGAGAGTCACCTCATTGTCGGTGAGCGCTTTGTTCGTGGCATATTCAAACGAATATGTCGTTTCCAAATACTCCGGGTTGACCTGGGCTTCCAGCTTCGCACCGGTCGAGGTCACCGCCGAGGTGCTCTCACCGTCGACTTTCGGCGCGCCGGTGGACAGCGTCGTGAAGGATTCGACTGCGCCCGGTATAGCTTTTTCGCCTTTGGCGTTTTCCGCGACCACGCGATAGAAGTAGGTTTTGCCCGCTTCCAGACCCGTGAGGGCGACGCTCGCGAGCTTTTCGGGGTATCCTTCCAGTTCAGCGGCGCCGCGTTCTTTGACGATCGTCCCCGTGAGCACTCCAGCACCATTTTCGCTCGTGGAGTATTCGAAGGTGTATTTGGTTTTCTGGTTGTTCGGGTTGATCTTTGCTTCCAGCGTCGCTTCGAACGGCGTCAGAGCCGATACTTTCTCGCTCCCCGTTTCGATCGTGGGTGGCGGCGCGAGCGTCGGGAACGGAATCGGCGCTCCGAACGTCGGGCCAAACGTGTTTTCCGCGACGAAGCAGACCGTGTACTGAGCGTTCGGCTCGAGCCCCGTCACCTCCCTGGACTCCTTGGCCGCCAGGACTTCGGCTTCCGGTTCCTCGAGGGTGCTCTGACCACCGGTACATTCCGACCCGAGGTTGTAGGCGAAATACCAGCCGGCCTGCGCCTTCACGGCCGGGTTCAGCTCCCCGTGCAGGACGGCGCTGCCCGCCGTTTCCCCGCTCGCCGCTTCGGTGAGCGGCGCTTCCGGCGCGGCGCTCGCGACGGGGACCTCCGTGAACACGTCCACGCGATCGCCGATCGAGTCAGCGACATAGGTCGCGCCGGTCGCAGAGACGGCGATACCGCTGCCACCACCGTCAGCGAGCCCCTTGGAGCCGAATTCTTCGACGAATGGTTCCCCGAACGGCCCGTACTCAGAGACGATGCTCCGACGGTCGACGAACAGGCCGTTCGTCGCGGGGCCGTTCGTCGCGGGGTCGATCGCCAGAGCGCTGACGTTTTCGCTGAATTCTCCGGTTACTTCCGTTCCGGTTGTCGAGTCCCACTTAGTCACGTTTTCGCTGCCGGGGACCAGATAGACGTTATCGCTGGAATCCACCGCCAAGCCGCGGCCGGTCCCACGGTGGGTTTCGAACGTCTTATCGAAGCTGCCCGTGTCGCTGAACTCGGCGACCACACCTTCTCCTTCGCTGTCGCTCTCGTACACCCACACGTTGCCCGAGGGATCGACCGCCACACCGAGCAGTCCGCCGAAGGCGATGAACGCACTCCCCACGCACGACGGCGGGGACTCCCCTGCTGCTGCGCACGTCCCGGTGAGCTGACCTTCATAGGCGCCCGTCGCGCTGAACTTCTCGATCACGTTATCGGTGGTGTTGGTGACATACACATCTTCTTTAGAGGGGTCCGACGCACTACCGGAGTTATCGACCGCGATCGCTTCGGGAGCATCCAACTGCCCCGCGCCCGAGCCCGCGCTGCCGGCCTGACACGTCGTGATCGTGGTACACGTCCCAAAACCCGGCAGCCCGTCGACTTCCCAGCCCCACGCACGGATGAACGCGCCATCCGATTCGAACTCGTCGATGCGACGGTTGCCCTTATCGACCACGTACACGTCTTTGGTCGCAGCGTTCACAGCCACGCCGCTCGGTTCCTTGAGCTCGCCATTACCCGAGCCTTCCGAGCCGAACGAGCCAGTCAAGCTATAGTGGGTCGCCGCGAGCGCCGGGGCGCTCGCCAGCGCGAGTCCACCGGCCAGCACACCCAGCGTGACCAGACCAGTCGTCGTCAACCTCCGAGCGCGCATCATGACTTCCTCCCCTGGCCGTAGCTGGCCTTTCGCGCCTTGCTGGACTTCTTCGCCTTCGCTTTTTTCTTCTTCTTGACGGCCTTCTTCGCCTTCGGACACGCGGTTACGCTGACGGGCGTGGACTCGTGGATTTCCGTGCCGTCCTGAGCGACGAACGCTGTCGGCATCGCGAGCTTGCTCGTGCAGAGGTTCCCGTTCGCCGCCAGCGCCGAATACTTGCCCTCGGGCAAGTAGAGCTCGAAGCTGTTGACCGGGACGTCGGGGATCGTGTTGAACGTCGAGCTGGTGATGCCCGCTTTGCTGATGAACGTCGCCGCTGTCAGATCGACGCGCACCCCGTCACCCTGCAGCACGACGACGAGGCTCGGGAACGCTTCACCGCCGTGGCTGACGAAGTACACCGGGCCTTCCAACGGGACGGGCAGGATCGGGGTCGAGGTACGAGCGATGCCGATCACCGACGCCGACGGACAGCCGGCGGGGTTCGATTCGAACTGGGCGGCGGTACACGCCTTCTGCAAAGTCGTCAGCCTTGAGGGGAGCTGCTTGGGCAAGTCCACCTTGACCTTCGCGATGTTCGACTGCGCCCCCGAGGGGAACACGACCTTCGCGTCGAGGCTGGCGCCGTCCGCTTTGGAGGTCTTGCCCGAGGTGGAGACGGTGAACTTCGGGCCGAAATGCAGCCCCGCGCAGCCTGACACCGCGAACGGGGCGGACACGTTCGCGGTGGCGCCCTGAGCGCCTGAGATCGTCGCTTCGATGTGCTGCTGGGCGCAGCTGGTTGGGTTGAACATGAAGTTGGGCCGTTCGATCGTCACGTTCGCGGTCCGCAGCCGCAGCGGGATACCGTCGAGGATCTGCGGCAACGGGTTGCTCGTGACGGTCAACGCAGCGGTCGTCGGGTCGATGTTGATCCGCGAACGGACCACGACGTTGCCGAGATTGAACGGGCCCGCGACCGTCGGCACGACGATACTCAACCCGAACGGCGCGCCCCCGTAGGATTCGGTGAGGTAGATCGACCCCTGGGTGTAGAACGGGTGATTGCCTGGGCCGGCCGCGACCGTCATCGTGCCGATCCGCGACGACTGCGAGCACGTCCCCGCATTAGCCGGGCCTTCTTCACAGAGAGGTACCCCACTGATCGAACCGAGCAACCCCGGCGGCATCTTGACCTGGATACCGGAGAGATCCTGCTGGCGGTCTTCACGCGCGAACGTCAGCGTGAACGGACTGAACTGACCCGCATTCGGGTTCGACGTGCCCGCGCTGAACGACGGCGTCAACGGCGGGCTCGAAGGACAGGCTTCGCCGGCGCCATTCCAACTGACGTCAAACGAGGATTCCGGCGTCGCGTCGGGCGTGTACGGCGTGCTCCACGGCGTCATGTCCGAGGTGGCCGTGAACGTCCCGCAACTCTGCGGCGTCGCCAACCCGGCGCGCAACCCGCCCTTGAACTGCAGCTGCACGTCGCTGACGGGGAACTGCGGGTTTTCCAAGAACGTCGTGGTCAACTGGCCCGTCTTCGTGTTCACGTAGATCGTGCCCGGCACCTTCTGGACGACCCCCGACCCCTCGATCTGAAGATACAGTTTGAACATATTCCCGTCGGAGGCGTCCTGGTTACCGCACGGATCGCAGCCGGGCTCGGCGAGAAACACGTAGCCCGGCAGCGGTTCGGCAAGCAACGGCGTCGTCACCTTCGCCGTCCCCAGCACCGACGCGTTCGGACACGAGCTGTCAGTATTCGACTCCAGGTCGAACTGTTCAGCCGTGCACGCCTGTAGACCATCGGCGGCCGAGGGCGAGAGCGAGACTCCCGCGGGCAACGTGACCGTCACGTCCTTGAACGGCGGCGTCGCAAGACCGTGCGGGTCGGGGTTCTGCGGAATGCTCAAATCGACCGCCAGACCCGAGGGTTCATCGGCCTGCGTCGTTTCCGGCTGCAATCCAAGCGACGGATCGAAATGCAGCTTTTCGCAGCCGCTCACCGGCGGCGAGCTGTAGCTCGCGCTCTTCCACGCCGAGTCGCTGAAGTCGGGGGTGCTGTCGGTGAAGTTCAACGGGCCTTCCACACCGGGACCATCGGCGAGCCAGCTTCCCGGTTCGGTGTAGGAGTCCACATGCAGTTCGGTTACCAGCGGCCCGCCCTGACAGTCGCTGGAGTTCGTAAAGAACGCGTTCGGCGCGGACGGGTCGCCATCCTCCGCGTCGGGGTCGCCGAAGAACTTCGCCGACTGCGCGAAGACGCCGACGAGCCACGAGCCGGCGATGCCCGGCACGCTCACGCGGATGTGCGCGCCGGCGCCCTGACCGACGACCGTTGGGTAGATCCCAAACTGATAGTCTTCAAAGATGAACGCGTACTCCGCCGGCTCGTTGGCCGTCGGCACCATGTTGTAGATGGGAATGTTGTACGCGGGGACGTTCTCTTCGTTACCACCATGAAACCTGGAGGCGAGGAGCAGCGTGCCGACCTGGGAAGCCGCCGGACAGGCCGAAAACCTTTCTGTTTCCGTGGGGCGTCCCACGTAAAGCTCGTTCCACGGGCACTGCGCGGCGACCTGCGGGTCGCCGACCACGCCCGGCGGAAGATCGACAACGATATCCTTCCACGGCTGCGTCGCTTTGATTTCTCGGATTTCGCCCCGGTGGAAGACGGTGCTCACGCCGAAGCTGCTCGTCAGCCCGCTGGGGTGATCGCCGGCCTGGGTGTCCTGTTCGCCGTCCAGACCGCTGAGGAAGCTCGTCAGTTCTGGGGCCGCGACTTCGAAGGGAAGCGGAGTCGAGCGGTTGACCTCTGTCGTCTGCGTGGCCTGCGCGACCGCGGCGCCGCCGCCCGACACCGTCACCGAGTTGCTCACCTCACTGTTCGCGCGGATGCTCGCGTTGAAGACGAGCAGGGGCAGCCTCAGCGGCGGCAGCGTGCCCATCGTGCCGAGCGTTCCCGAGAACGTGCAGGTCAGGGTCGATCCGCCTATCTCCCAGCCGTTGAACGACCCCGTGCCATCCAGGGGACAGTACCATTCCCCCGGTTCCGCCGGGTGTTCTGTTTCCACATCGTCGAATACGTGGGAAAGGTACCCCATTGTCACGCCCGGGGGGAGCGTGTCGGTGAGCGTGATCGTGCCGCCGTTCGTGGGCGCCTTGCCGAGATTGCTGACGACCAACGTGTAACTGTTATGCCTTTCTGGTTCTTCTCCTTCGAACGCGGTCGGCTGGGTGGTCGTCAGGATCTGCCACCCCGGGGTGCCCGCGGCCAGCGCAGGCGAGGCACTCATGCCCGAGAAGGCGATGATGGTCAAGAGAGCTATGAGAGCAGTGGTCATACTAGCTACGCGACGCGCGTATGGTGACCGGAGGTTTGTGAGCTTGCCTGCCGCTGCTTGTTGGGGCACTCGGTTGTTCATTAGTTGCCCCTCCGGTCGTTGGCGGCTCTGTTGGACTTCTTCGCCTTCTTTGGTTTCTTTTTACGCTTAACCTTCACACACTTCCCGTGGCTGAGCTTCTTGCCTTTGGAGCATTTAGGTACGCTGACCTTCTTCGGTGTGGGGGTCGCGGGATTAGGCGCCCCCCCGCCCACCAGTGGCGGATTCCCGCCGGCCTGAAACTCGCTGCCGGGGGACAGCAGGGTCGGCGCGGGGCTCAACTGCCCCTGGCAGGCATCGCCCGTACACGTCGGCAGCAGCGAGACCGGGGCGGGGAAACCGCCATCGATACGCGCGTCATACAGAGCCTGCTGGGTGTCCAGCGCCTGGGGCACGAGCCGGTCTGCCGTTTCGAAGAAGATGTCGGCGCCCGAAGGCGAGAGCCCCCACAGCTGCACCGCCGAGCCCCCTCCGAACCCTGTGCTCCTGATCGCAAACGAGGTGTCCTGCCCATCGGAGATCAGATACACGTCGCCGTCGTGGTACTCGTAGACGTTCTCGGCATAGAAGGGTTCGTCTGTGGATACCTGGACGTAGCCGTTCAGCGCTCCGGGCGTCAGGCCGTCAGGGCTTTCGAAGACGACGTAGGCGCCGTTGTTCGAGACGGCGAGCGGATAGTTCCGTTGCTGCCCGGGGATGTCGGCGCTGAAGGCGTCGGTGTTGCCGTTGTCGTTGAACCCGTTCTCGCCGATCGAGACGCGCACCAGTTCACCGGTTTCGGCGTCGTACTCGAAGACCTGGTCTGCGTTCTTGCTCGTGTCACCGGGCGTCAGATCAGCCGCGCTCATAAAGACGAGGAACTGCCCGTCGGGCGTCAGCGACGGGTTCGCGATCCCGCCGGTCGTCGCGATGAACGAGAGCCGGCCAGCCGGGAACTGCGCGTCGCGTTCGAACACGTAGAGGTTTTCGCTACCTTCGACCGCTTCCAGCCCCTGGCTGTTGCGCGCGCCCTGCAGCGCGCCATCCGCGAGGAAGTAGACGTGCGAGCCGTCTTCAGAGACCGTGACGAGACTCGGCGACGGTTCGCCTTTGGTGAACCAGTCGGCGGGACCCACGACCTCGACGCCTTTGGGGCCCCATTCACCGGCGGTGACGTGGATGATCTTCCCGTCAGGGTCGCCCGCGCTGGCCTGCGGCGCTTCAAAGTCGTACTCGTAGATGTTCGCGCTCGTTTCCGTTTGGCTGCCCAGCAGCGGCTGCGTCGTCGTGAAGAAGACCTTCGACCCATCCGCGGAGGCCCCGTCGATCTCTTCGCTCACTGTGCCCGCTGCGGTCGTGTCGCACGCGGCGCAGTCTTCCGCGGAGGGCTCGGAGATCGCGACCGTCTGAGACTCTTCGATCCGCGCGAAGATCCCGCCCACGGCCGGTTGCCCGGGCGCGCAGCCTTCCGCCGGCACATAGAAGAAGACGACCGCGCCATCGGCCGAGACGCCGCCGTAGCCGTAGGTGACATCGCCCCCGGCTTCTGGCGGCGCCGAGTATCTGGCCGCCGGACAGACAGCGCCGCTCGGGTCAACGCCGACGGGCACGGGCGGAACTTCCTCTCCGGCGAGGTCCCGCTCCTCTTCGAGACCGCCCGGGCCGTCGAACAGCACGGTTGAGAGATCGCTCGAGGCCAAGAGCAAGTACCCACTCCCCGGTCCGAGGCGATGCAGGGCGCCGTCGGCTTCGCCGATCCAGAAGCTGCCGACACCTTCTCCCGAGCGTCCATTGGTCGGGCTCTCGTAGAGAAACTCCCCGAAGTCCGGGCTCGCCTGGCGCGGCGCGCTGGCATAGACGGGTTCGCCGGCGGGAAGTTCGGAGGCGGGAAAGCGCGAGTCGGGCATGTCGATGTCGGCCTCGCTCCAGCCCGACGCGGTCCGCGTCAGCACGTAGTCGTTGACGACCGGGGCTCCCTTGGCGTCACCGAGGTTGCCGGTTGAGTTCACAGCCACACGCGAGCCATCGGCCGACATCCCCGCGAAGCCTCCCAGCTCAGCAGTCACTCTCATCGTGGCGTCGGAGGACTCCGTGAACGGCGGCGTGACGAGCTCGTAGGCGCGGCAGTCCGGGAGCTTCGTCGAGTGGGCTTCCGAGCGCAGCTGTTCGTTGGGGCAGGTTTCGGCGCGGGCGGGGGCGCTCAACACCAACGCTCCGACCAGCGCACACAACGACACCAGGCCAACCGAGAACGGCTTGCGGATAGCTACAGACATATCTCCTCTTCTCTCATCCATCCAACTCTCCACGCTTGTCGCCGCAGTAATGATATTTTGCTTGCGCCGGCCCGCGCGCTTTTCACGAGCAAGACTCTGCGCGGGGCCAAAACGACGGCCCCGCGCAGTTCTTCGCTACAGACCTACTGTGCTGCTGTCACGTCACTTCGGTTGCTTTTTCGTATCCGATTTCGTCGAGCGATTCCTCAGTCGCTTCCAATGTGTCGACGTCGAGTTTTGCTGTTACGCCGTTGACTTTCTTGATTTTCTGTTCTGTGCCCGTTAGTTCGTAGATGAGTTTGCCGGTTTTTTGCGATTTTTCAGTCGGGGTGACTTCGCCTGCCACCATGCCTTCGACTTTCGCTGGTGATACGGTCAGACATTCACTTTCGAGTTCTACGAATACTTTGCCGCTTGCCGGTTCGAGGACGAGCGCGACTCCATCTGTCGCTTCTTTCGATGTGCCGAGATCACCTTTCAACGTGTTTGTTATGATTTCGTTGTCTGCCACGCCTTTGGGTGACTTGCTTTTCACTGTACATGCTTTTGCTGTGGTGCCTATTTTTGCTTCGCATTCCGTGAACGTCACCACCACATGACCGACGCTGGTCGGGCTGGTGATTTCGCCTTTGTTCGTGTCTTTTTTGCAAGTTACAACATTTTTTACGGCCGGGACACTCAGTATGCTGGTCCCGCTTTTACTCGTGAATTTTCCTGAGGCCGGTTTGAATTCCGGCTTCGCCGCTGAGGCCGCTGAGACGGCCACGACGCTCATCGCAAGCATCGCTACGAGCGCTGGGCCGAAGATTCGAATGGATTTGATGTACATCTGCTCTCCTTGATGGGGATTGCGCTGGTTCAACGGCTCCGAGTGCTTATCCGTCCATGGCGGGCACCTCCAAAGCCCATCCCAAGCCGCCGGCCAACCATGCGCCGGCTGCCTTGGGATGCTGCGAAAGTCAGCTGAGCAGAAACGTGGCGCTATGTCAAGCGTTTTCAGGCTTTGTTTCTGACTCGGCCGCACCGCCGGCCGGCGCTTGCGTTTCGGAGTACCATCGGCCGATGCGGCGAGCAGCGAACGCGATCCCGGGCGCCGTGCTGCTGGCGGCGCTGGCGCTGGCCGGCTGCGGCGGCTCCGGCTCGGCTTCGGGCATCAGCGTGCCATTCAAAAGCGCCGCGCTCGTCGGCGGCTCGCTCCCGGCGCGCTACACGTGCGACGGCAAGGACATTTCTCCGCCTCTGGAATGGGGCGCCGTGCCCTCCGGCGTCAGTCAGCTCGCGGTGTTCATCCTCGGCCTCACGCCGAACCCGTCCACGGGCAGATACGCGATCTCCGTCGAATGGGCGCTCGCGGGCATCGATCCGGCGCTGCACAGGCTCGCGGCCGGCGAGCTGCCCCGCGGAGCGCACGTCGGGCTCGCCGGCGACGGTGAGCGGCGCTACTCGATCTGCCCCGCCAGGGGCAAGAGCAAGCGCTATCAGTTCGCGCTGTACTCCGTGCCGGCCGCGATCACGGTCCCGCCGAGGTTCACCGGCCTTGCGCTCCTGCACGCGATCGCCGATCCCGCCTCCGCGACCGCGACGGTCGTGGGCGGCGCTTTCATCGCCACCTACAAACGCAGGTAGAGCCGGATCAGACCGAGCGCGGCGATCTGCGCGCGGCCTGGATGGCCTCGACCGCGGCCCGCGGCCCCGTGTAGGGCGCGAGCACGGTGAACGTAAGGTGATCGACCAGGCACGGCAGCCGCGAGAGGCGATCGCTTGAGATGTGGGCGACGTAGCCGAAGATGATCGCCCACACCGCGCCGGTGACCGCTTCCAGGGTCAGCCGCGGCCCGTGGCGCGGCGGCGGGCCGTGCTCGGTCAGGAGCTTGGTGAGGCTCTCGACCGATGTCGTCATCCGCCCGATCATGTTGGGGCCGACTTCGAACAGGTTGATGAACGCGATCCGCAGCAGGGCCTCATGGGCGGCGAGGTGGTCGAGGAATGCGGCCATCGCCAGGTGGACGCCTTGCGGCCAGGAGTCGGCGTTCTCCAAACGGCCGGAGACCGCGCGGAGCGCTTCCTGGAAGAACTCGTCGAGGACCGCGAGCAGGCATTCCTCCTTGCTGGGGAACTGCTTGTGGAAGGCCTCGGTGGAGATGCCCGCGAATTGGGCGATCTGCTGGTCGCTCAGCCGCGAGTAGCCCTCCTCGAGCGTGAGCTGGACGAGGGAGCCGAGCGCCCGTGCACGCCCGTCTTCGCGCGCCAGGAAGGCCGCGGGCGCGGGCGGCAGGCGCGGCGGTGTGGCCAGGCCGAGCGCACCGGGCCGGACGGCGGCCGGGATCCGGTAGGAGGAGATCCAGTCGAGCAGCTCGTCGGTCAGCGTGCACGGCTCCCATTCGCGCCGCTCGAGCATCCGTATGAACAGGACGTGGCGGACGCCTCCGACGACCGCGCGGGGGCCCAGCGGCGGGAAGCCGGCCCCGCCGGGCGCGAGCTGGGAGGCGCACGCCACGAGGCGTTCGAACGTCAAGCTCGCCAACTGCATCCGCACCCTGGCCCGCGGTCCGATCCCGAGCGAGTCCACCAGCACCAGCCTCGGTCCCTCCGGGGACGCGGCGATGTCGCCGAGCAGCGCCTCGCAGCCCGCGTGCAGGCCCTCGGCCCATCCGCTTTGGAGCCGGGAGGCGTCGAGCACGCCTTGGCGGGCACGAGCCACGACGATGTCGTGGGTGGCCAGGAAGCAGTCTTCCTTGTCCGAGAACTGTTCGTAGAACGCCCTGCGGGAGACGCCCGCCAGGGCGACCACGTGCGCCACGGTCGTGGCGTGGTAGCCCCGCCGGGAAACCGACTCGATCATCGCGCCGAAGAGGCGCGTGCGCTGGTTGCGGGCGACCTTCTCCCCGCCCATGCCGTTCGGCCCGCGCGGGAGCCTGCGGTACAAGGGTGCGACCCGGCCACTGACTTCACTCATCCCCACTCCTATCGCACTCCTATCGTTGACCGCTCTGCTGAAACTTGACCGCTCTACCGAAACCTACACGATTTTCGCCGTATGCGCAAGTTTTCGTTTTCTCGACGCTGGCGCCCGGCGCGGCCCAGGCGGTCGGCGACTTCAGAACATGGGTCAGCCGTAGAAGCGCGCGACGACGAGCAGTTGGCTGAAGATGTCCTGCGCCAGGAACAGGACCACGATCAGCGCGCCGGCTGCGGGTCCCCAGCGCCTGCCGGCGCCGCGCGCGGCGAGGGCGAGCATGGCGGCCGCGAGCGGGAGCAGCGGCAGCAGGTAGCGAGGCTGCGCGTACCCCAGCCCTTCGGTGAGCCGGTGCGTGTAGGAGTCGGCTCCGATCAGCGCCATCAGCCCGGCGCTCATGGTCAGGTAGACGAGGAGCTCGGACAGGCGCGCCCGCAGCGCCCCCAGGCGCGCGATCAGCGTGCGCAGGCCGAGGATCGCGATCAGCCCCGCCGGGATCAGCGCGAGGTTGTACACCCACACGGGGAAGGTGGTGTCGAGCCAGCCGTAGAGCCCGACCGCCCTGTCGAACCACAGCTGGCGGATGGTGGACATGCCCGGGAAGTGGTTGGCCATCCCGGGCAGCCGGGGCAGGTACAGCTGCCAGGCGTAGGAGACGTCGCTGAGAAGCGATTCCCGCGGTCCGCTCGCGATGTGGACGGCGCTCGAGACGATGCCCAGCGCGGGATGGTGCTCGAGCAGGTTGTAGAGGGCGTACGCGCAGGCCGGGCTCACCGCGATCGCCATCGCGACCGCCATCGCGCCGAAGGCGCGCCTGGAGCGATGTGCGCCCGGGCGCTCGCGGACCCCGCGGAGGGCGAGCACCACGAGGCCGAGCGTCACGCCGGGAGCCAGCCCCACGAAGTTGACCTTGGTCAGCAGGCCGGCGGCGGTGAGGACGCCGATCGCGACCGCGAGCTTGCGTGTCAGCCCGCGCCTGAACGCGCGGGCGAGGCAGTAGAAGATCGCGGCGCAGACGGCGCACAGCATCGCGTCGGGAGTCACCACGCCGGAGGTGAACCCGAGCAGCGGCACGAGCGCGCCCGGAAGCCCGCCGACGGTCCAGGCCCATGGGGCCCCGGGCAGGAGCTCGCGCACGAACAGGAAGACGAACAGCGCCGTCAGCCCCGCCATCAGCGCGCTCAGCAGCCGCATCAGCTCCAGCTGATCGAGCAGCGTGCCCGAGGACCCCAGGTGGTAGGGGATCGTCTCCAACGCGTAATAGAGCGGCGGCTCGGAGGCCGCCACTCCGGCCCCGCCCATTCCGGATCGGCTCAGCGGCAATGCGAGGTCTTCCCGCAGCTGCAGCCGTGCCGCTCGCGAGGAGATCGTCTGGACTTCCGGGTGCCACTCCATCTGCGACTGATGAAGGTCCTTCAGGACGGTCTGCTCCTCCAGGGAGAAGCTGTCCGCGCCGGAGTCGGGCAGCCGTCCGCTTTCGGCCAGCAGCTGGGCGTAGGCGAAGTGAGACGGCTCGTCCGGGGCCTGGAAGGGCGGCGTGATCACAGACCAGCAGGCCGCGCTCAGGCTGGCGATCAGCGCGCATGTCCAAGCGGCCCGCGGGATTCGCCGCAGCGCCCGGCCGGGAGGGCCGGGCAGCCGCCTGGCCAGCCCGCCGGTCGCGTGCGTCACGTGCCCGCCGAACTCGGCTTCGCGGAGGAGCAGACGCGAGGCGAGCACGCAGACGGCGAGCATGACCGCGATCGCCAGGTAGGCGACCCAGGCGCCGCCCGGGGCGCGAGCGATCCCCATGCGGCGCGCAATCGAGGCGGCGAGAGACAGCCACGAGCGGGGACCCGGACGCAGGTATTCCATCCGCAGCAAGATCGCGTGACCGCCGCCGCTCGTCCCCGCCCGCGCGCCGTTGACCTGAACGGCTTCCGCGGCCGGCCCGATCGTCGTGCAGATGCGCGCGCCGCGGATCGTTGCAGGCACGCGCCTGACCGGGACGGAGACGGTTTCGTCGATTCCCCAGCCCGCGTCCCGCTCGCCCTCGGTGACGACTGTCGAGCCCGACAGCACGCTGAGGCTGACCCTGGGACCGGTGTTCGCCGACAACGACACACGGATCGCCTCGGTGCCGGCGGGCAGCGTCCCGCCACCCTGGCAGGCGGTCTCGCCGCCGTTGATGTACGCGACGGCCAAGTTGGCCGGGACCCCGTTGGCGCCGGCGACGATCAGCGGCGGGCGTGAGAGCACGACGCCGAGCGCCACCGCCGTGAGCGCGAGCCCCGCGGCGAGCGCGAGCCGCACGCGGAGCACCGACCGCGGCCCAGCAGAGGCACTCGCTCTGTTCGATCGCCGGTGCAAGGATGGGCCTGCGGTCGGAGTAGCGGGCATCTTCAGCTCTCTAACCGTAGTAGCGGGCGATGACCTGTAGCTGGCTGAAGAGGTCGTGGGCCAGGAACAGGACCACGATCAGCGCGCCCGCGGCCGGTCCCCAGCGCCGTCCGGCTCCCCGCGCTGCCAGCGCCAGCGCCGCGCCGAGCAGCGGGAGCATCGGCAGCAGGTAGCGGGCCTGTCCGTATGAGGCCGACTGGGTCGGGAATACGCGGTAGGAGTCGGCGCCCACCAACGCCAGCGCGCCGAGTGTCATGAGCGCGTAGACGGCGAGCTCGGCCACACGGCCGCGGAGCGCCGCGCGACTTGCGAGGAGCGCGCGGGCGCACAGGCCCGCGATCAGCCCGGCGGCGACGAGCGCCACGGTGTAGACCCAGTTGGGGAAGAAGGTGTCGAGCCAGCCGAACCGGCCGACGTAGCCGTCGAACCAGATCTGGCGCGTGGTGAGCAGGCCCGGGAAGTCGTTGACCGTCCCGGGCAGTCGTGGAAGGTAGAGCTGCCAGATGTAATCGGCGTCGGCGAGCAGCGAGCCGTGCGTGGTCCTGATCGCGTCTGCGACGATGCCGAAGGTGGGATGGTCAGAGAGGGCGTTGGCGGCGAGGAACACGACGACCGGGACGCCGCCGATCGCAGCGGCGATCGCCGGCGCACGGAGGGCGCCGCGGCCGCTGCTTCGCGCTGCGCGCACGGCCACGATGCCGAGCGCGAGCAATGCGCCCGGGGCGAGCCCGACGAAGTTGAGCTTGGTCAGGAAGCCGGCGGCGATCACGACGCCGGTGGCGATCGCCGATCGTGTCGTCAGCCCGCGCCGGAAGGCGCGTGCGAGGCAGTAGAACAGCGCCGCGGACACCGCGAACAGCAGCGCGTCGGGGTTCACGGCGCCCGACATGAAGGCGAACAGCGGACACAGCGCGACAGCGAGCGCGCCGACCGTCCAGGCCCAGCGCACCCGTGGGAGCGTCTCTGACAGGAACAGGAACGTGAACAGCGCCGTGAGTCCCGCCAGCAGCGCCGAGAGCAGCCGCATCAGCTGCAGGCGGTCGAGCAGCGTGCCGCTCGATCCCAGGATGTAGGGGATCGACTCCAGCGCGTAGTAGAGCGGCGGCTCCGACGTCGCAACCCCCGCGGCGGGACTCCCCTTTTTCGAAGATTCGCTGCCGAGGGCGAGCTCGTCCTCGAGCTTGCGCTGTTCTGCCTGCGAGGAGATCGCCGTGGTGGCGGGATGCTGGCGGACTTCCGGATAGTGCAGGGCGAGCAGGGCGAGCCCCTCTTCACTGGAGTAGCTTTCTTCGCTGGACGTGGGCCGCGTCCCGGTTTCCGCGAGCTGCTTGACATAGGCGAAGTGGTCGGGTTCGTCCGGGACCTGGAAGGGCGGGGTGATGAACGACCAGCTCGTCGCGTTCAGGCACGCGACGAGCGCGCAGATCAACGCGACCGCTGGTATACGCGGCTGGTTCGCGAGCAGCGGCGGGGACGCCCGGGTGAAGCGCTCACCCATCGAGCTCTCGACAATCAGCCGCGCAGCCAGGATCGTGGCGGCGAGCATCAAGATCGCCACCAGGGGCACGATCCAGATACCGCTCCAAGCGCGACCGAGTCCCATGTGCCTCGCCACCGCCGCTGCGAGCGCCAGCCACGAAGAGCGCCCCTGACCCATATATTCGACCCTCATCCGACCCTTGAGCGCTTCTCCTTTGCCCGTGCGCGCCGCGACTTCCTGCCCGGTGGTGGTTCCATATACCGTCACCCCTTCGCCTCCGACCTGGGGGATCGCGAAGCAGATCTTCACGGGAGAGATGATGTTGTTGGAAACGGCTCTCACCGGGACCGTCACCGTGTCTCCATCCCAGCCGGAGCCTCGTTCTCCGAAGGTGACGACGCGGGTGGCGGAGATCGCCTTGACTTTCACCACGGGACCGGTGAACGCTCCAAGCGAGAGTCGGATCGCCATCGTGCCCCGTGGCAGTCGTTCACCCGCCTGGCAGGCTCTGGCGTTGCTGTCGGTGACGGCCAGCTGTTCGCTCGCCGGGGTCGAGTTGGTCGCCAGCACGGTGAGCGGAGACTCCGACAGCACCACCGCGACAGCGACAGCGGTGATCCCCAGTCCCGCCGCAAGCGCGGTCTTCGCGCTGCGCATCAGTCCCGGCGCAGGCCAAGGATGCTGAGCAGGAACGAGGAGAAGACGATCTGGATGCCCAGCACGAGCAGCGTCGCGGCCGTGATGGCGACGCGTTCCTGCGAGAGGCTCCCGAAGCCGCGGCCGATCCAGTCGAGCACGATCACCACGATCATCGCCAGTCCGACGAGCGCGACCGCGCCGCCGAGCATCAGGCCGTGCTCGAGTCGCAGGCGCTCGCGGGCGCGGTCAAACCAGGCGTCGCGCTCGCCCATGAAGTAGGTCGTGTAGGTGTGTGCGCAGAGCCCGAGGCTCACGATCTGCGCACCGACGATCAACAGCAGCGAGCCGCCGATCAGCGTGTGCAGGTCCCAGCTGCGCCCGAGCGCGTCGAGATGAGCCAGCACGGTCAGCGAGATCAGGCCGCCGAGGAGGGACATCAGCGCGCCGGGCAGGATGAACAGGTGGTTGGGCGCGTGCAGCAGCAGGAAGCGCAGATGCCGCCAGCCGTCGCGGAAGCTCGAGAGCTTCGATTCCCCCCCGCGGGGGTGGTATTCGATCGGGAGCTCGCGCACGACCAGCTCCGTCTTGGCGGCGCGGATGACCATCTCCGAGGCGAACTCCATGCCCGTGGTCCGCAGTTCGAGCAGCTCGAGGCGGTCCCGGCGGAACGCGCGCATCCCGCAGTGCGCGTCGCTGACCCCCGTGTGGAAGAGGAGGTTCAAGAACCGCGAGAGCAGCGGGTTGCCGATGTAGCGGTGATGCCATGGCATCGCGCCCGGGTGGATGTTGTGCATGCGGTCGCCGACGATCATGTCCGCCCCCGCTTCCAGCTCGGCGAGGAACCTGGGAATCTCGCCGAAGTCGTACGTCAGGTCGGCGTCCGCCATCACGATGTACTCGCCGCGCGCCGCCGCGAAGCCGGCGCGGTAGGCGTTGCCATAGCCGCGTACGGGTTCGTGCACGACGCTGGCCCCGGCGATCTCAGCCAGCTCGGCGCTGGCGTCCTGCGATCCGTTGTCGGCGACTATCACCTCACCCGATATCCCCGAGCGCGCCATCGCGTCCAGCGCCGAGCTCACGCACAGCTCGATGTTCTGCGCCTCGTTCAGGCACGGGATG
>Ga0182024_10011608_pt1 | contig 17636 bp, 26 predicted proteins | sample P32metaG_FD_120480 | JGI IMG/M metagenome (GOLD analysis project Ga0182024, IMG submission 120480) | Permafrost microbial communities from Stordalen Mire, Sweden - P3-2 metaG (Illumina Assembly) | ecosystem: Environmental > Terrestrial > Soil > Wetlands > Permafrost | place: Sweden: Stordalen... | reverse complement strand
TTCACGCCCGGCGCGATCCAGACATCGCAACATCATCGCCTCGCCCACCTGCGCGGCGCCAACGTGCGGCACGCGCTCAAGGTCCGCAATCGTGCGGGCAACTTTCAGCACCCGGGTTCGTGAGCGCGCGGAAAGCCCAAAGCGCTCCACCGCCGTATCGAGCAGCCGCCGTCCGGCGGCATCGGGTGTGCACCAGCGCGGCACGTCAGCATCCGTGAGCCGCGCATTGCAGGCACCCTGACGAGCGCGCTGGATGCCGCGCGCCGCGCGCACCGCAGCCGCCGCAGTGCGGCTCGAGGTCTCCTCGAGCGCCGGCGCGTCGAACTGCGCGGCCGGCACCCGCGGCATTTCCACCTGCAGGTCCAGCCGATCAAGCAGCGGTCCGGAAACGCGTCCGCGATAGCGCTGCACCACGGGGCTCGAGCAGTTGCAGCTGCCCGCATCGTCACCCAGGCGTCCGCAGGGACAGGGGTTCATGGCGGCGATGAGCTGAAACGCGGCCGGGTACTGCACCTGCAGAGCCGAGCGCGCCACCGACACGACGCCGGCCTCGAGTGGTTCGCGCAGCGCCTCGAGCACGGCGCGCGCAAATTCCGGCAGCTCGTCAAGAAACAGCACGCCGTGATGCGCAAGACTCACCTCCCCGGGCCGCGCGCGGGCGCCGCCACCGACGAGTGCGGCAGCAGAAGCGGTGTGATGCGGAGTGCGAAACGGCCGCTCACCGAGCCGCGCCGGGTCGAAGCCCGCCGTGCTTACCGCGGCGATGGCTGCGACCTCGAGCGCTTCGTCGTGCGACAACGCCGGCAGCAGATCCGGCAGACGCTGCGCGAGCATGCTCTTGCCCGAACCGGGCGGCCCGATCATGAGCATATAATTGACGATAGGACCCACACGGGCTAGGATGGCCTTATGACGCCGAAATCCGCGCCACGTGCCTACAGTTATCTGCGCTTCAGCACCCCTGAGCAGCGCAAAGGTGACTCGCTGCGACGGCAGACTGCCCTCGCCGACGAGTACGCCAAGCGTCACGGCCTAGCGCTCGATACGGAGCTGAACCTGCGGGATCTCGGGATCTCTGCGTTCCGCGGCGACAACGCGGCGCTGGGGGCTTTGGGCGCGTTTCTCCGGGCGGTGAGCGACGGACTCGTGCCTCGAGGTTCTTTCCTGCTCGTTGAGAACCTCGACCGGATCAGCCGGCAGACGGCCCGAAAGGCGGTCCGTGTCCTCGAGGAGATCGTCGAGGCCGGTATCACGTTGGTGACTCTCACCGACGGCAAGCAATGGACTGAAGACAGCCTGGACGGCGCCGACTTCCTGCTCGCGATCCTTCTTTTTATGCGCGGCAACGAAGAGTCGGCCACCAAGGCGAAGCGCCTCAAGGCGGCGTGGGTTGCCAAGCGCGAGCGCGCCGCCCGCGGCGAAATTCAGACAGTCCGCGTGCCGGGCTGGATCCAGGCGGAAGGTTCCGGCGCCAAAGACTCGAAGGACGCAAAGCTCTCGTTGATCAAAGCGCGCGCCGCGCTGGTCCGCCGTATGTTCGACATGTTTCTTAAGGGCACAGGCAAGAAGGCGATCGCCGAAACATTCAACCGCGAGCGCATTTCTACTTGGGGTGCCGGCAAGGGCCGCAAGCCTGCGAGCTTCTGGCATCCAACGTACGTCTACAAAATCCTGACGAGCCCCGCGGTCACCGGCCGCTTTGTGCCGCACATCGAGCGCTACGACGGCAAATTCAGCCGGGAGCCACAGGAAGCTATAGAGGGCTACTACCCGCGAGCCATCGACGACGACACATTCCAGCGTGTGCAAACCCTGTGCGCCGCGCGCCGTCGGACCGTGCGCAGCGGTCACGTTGCAAGCATCGTTGCCGGGCTTGCCAGGTGCCCGAAATGCGGGAGCACGATGACGCGCGTCATGAAGGGCCGCCGAGGCGGCGTTCCGAAGCTGATCTGTACCAAGGCGAAGGCCGGTGCGGGCTGCACATATCACGCAGTCAAACTGCCTGACGTTGAGCGGGCCTTTGTCGAGAACGCCGCGCAACTCCGCAGGCCGCCGATCGCAGACAACACCCTTGCCGCCGAGATAGATGCCGCCGACGAGGAGCTCTACCACGTAAGCAAGCAGATCGAGGCGCTTGTCGACGCCATCGAGCGCAGGCCCTCCGCCGCGCTATCGAAGCGTCTTGCTGAGCGCGAGGAACAGGCCGGGGCGCTGAGAACAGAGCTGACCCGGCTGCGCGAGCGTGCCGCCGAGTCGGAATCACGTGTAGTAGCGCTACGAGCGAAGCGTCTGGCAGATACGGTCACCGGCGGCCTCAAACCGAATACGCTCGCCGCGGCGAACGCGGCGCTGCGCGAGTGCGTCGAATCGGTAACCGTGGATTACCCGGTGGGCGTCCTGCGGCTGAACTGGCGGCACGGCCCGATGACAGAGCTGAGGTTTGATAGCGGTACGGAGGCGTTCGAGGACTTGGATAAGCCAAGGAAGCGGCGTACTTAGGAGAATAACGCCAGCATGTTTGGGTGCGGTGGTAGTGCCTGCGAACCCCCGCGACCTTACAATATCAGCGCAGGAGGATACACACGTGGCGACGAAACCTAGTGACCATGACGTTGCACTTGAGCTCCTCGGAATCATGGTTTCCCCTCGGCTGAAGATGGAAGTGGGGAACGCCGTAGCGGATAGAGCGCTGTTGACTGCATACGAGGAGCAGGGTGGGAACAGAGCTGACATCGCGCGTGGACTCAAGTACGCCGTTGATCAGGAGTGGCTGCGCTTCGGCGACGGGGTCGGCGAAAGCAGCGAGACGCTCTACTTGACTGACGCTGGATTCGCAGCAGCCTAAGCAGATGGTGAGGTGTGGACGTGTACCCCCAACAGGAGCCGCGCAGGCTATCTGCCGAAGACGATGGACCCGGACGGCGGTGTTATGTGCGCGCTACCGGGGTGCGCATTACTCGGTGGCGACAGCAGCGCAGGCGGAAGGCCCCGCATGGCCGAGGCCATCGCGAAGCGTGCCTGTAAGTCGTGCTGCCGCTGATAGGCTTCCCACTGCTGCATCGTGCTGGTGTTCATATACTGCGGCAGCGGCTGCATCGCTGTGGCGACGGCGCCCGCTGTACCTGCTGGAGGCACGAGATCGCCGGGGCGACGGCCGAACGGTGCTAGGCGCCGGCAGAGTTCGACGCAGGTCGTGAGAGCAGCGGCGAGAGCGTCGCGTACGGTGGACCAGTGCCGCAGAACCCACCGCAGAGCGAACAGGCAAGTCACCTTGAGCAGGTCCCACCCGACCGTGACAACGATGTTCGGCTCCCAGTTATCGTGGAAACTCATGAGGGCCTATTCTACGCCCGCGTAGGGTACGGGGTAGGGTGTATGTGTGGTGTAGGTTTCTCAAGGCGCCGGACATAGCCAGATGCCCCGGATGTCGTCAGGACCGGGAGATCGGCCGGGGTTGAGCGTGTCCGACGGCACGCACTTCCACACGCGCAGACCGTGGAGGATCGATGGCGCAGAAGCGAACTTGACGCCTGTCATGTGCCCGCCTTCGATTGGGCTCGGAAGAATTTTGGAAAAAACGTTGGCCTTCTGCTCGCATTCCTGCGGCGTGAATGGGCCGACGACCCAAGCAGCGCGCTTACCGGTTGTGGACTCCATAAAAGGAGCCACAACGTAACAACGGTCACTGGAGGCAGTCGCAGCAGCGGTTACCTCGGCGGTTCTTGCTGCGCCAGATTGCTGAGCGCCCACGATTACGCAGTCGTCGCCCCGCGGCGAATGGACGACGCGCATCATCTTCTTGCACCCGATGACAATGCTCTGGCCTTTGACGAGCGACGCGGCCAGTTCCTTCTGACTGTCCTCAAGCCTCAGACCGACTGATTCGAAGTCCATACCCGTGGCCAGCCGGATGACTGCGTGATTCCTGAAGTCCATGTCTATCGAGGCAATGCGCCCGCTGACCTCGACGACGGCGCCCCCGATCTTTTTGTTGGTCGCCACCTCGTTCTGGTCGTAAGCCAGTACTAGCTCTGACGCTGTCGTTTTGTAGACCGGAGGCGGTGCTGCTGCGACAGTATCCTCGGGCGCGGGCTGCGACGGCGAGGTAGCGCTGTCGGGCGCGGGCTGCGGCGGCGAGGTAGCGCTGTCGGGCACTGGCTCTGGCGGCGCCGGGACGGGGCGATCGTCTTCCGACGCGATCCACGCCCAAACGATCAGAGCTAGGATGACAGCCCCGACAACCTTGAATGCGGGCCGGGTTTGACGCGCCTTCGGTGCTTCCGGAGCCGCTCTTGACACGCCTTGGGGCCGCCCACAGTGCGGACAGGCATTCGCTTCCGAGCTGACGGGCTTGCCGCAGTCCGGGCAGGTATTGAGCGCCACGCGGGCTCCCATGCTCTTTGTTGCCGCGACGAGCGCGATGCTGCTCGCCGCCTATGATTCAGGTCAAGTTTTCGGTCTGCCGTGCATCCGGCGCACGCCGGCTACATGAACTTGCGACGTCGGAAAGCCTTCACGTCGGTGGCTGTCAGCTCAAACCACTCTCCGCCCCGGCGCTTCTCGGCAAAGCGCTTATGCCAGTAGTCCTCGATGCCGTACGCATCGTCAGTGCTGATCGCGTGCATCAGTTCCAAGTCCTCGGGGAGCTGCACGGCGATCTGTCGGGCGCGCCGTTCGACGATGTCGGCCTTGCCGATCTTGTATCGCCTCTCCCGCCCAACCTTCATCAAGGCGAGGTAGACGTAGCCTGCCTCGAAGTCACCTCTGGATTCTGACTCTCGCGACTCGGGGGCGATTGCGATGGTGCGGCAGATCGCAGCCACATCAGACCAGCCGTCGGTGCGCTCGCAGAACGCAAGAAGGCGCTCGATCCACTGCTGCCGGGAGCCGCTGCGCTCCAGCACCTTATGATTAGGAAAGGCGTCGTCTTGCCGCTTCCGTAACCGCATCTCGCCAACTGTCGGGTATCGGCCGAGCCCCCGAATGAGAGTGCCGAGCTGCGCGAGCAGCACGTCCTCGTCTGTCTTCGCGCGACGGGTGTTAGGTACAAGACCCGCCTCCCGCACTGCGTCACTCCAGCGCGCCCAGTAGCGCCCGAGCCAGTCGGATTCCTTGATGCCGGTCTCGGTCAGAAACTGACGCTTCCCCAGCGGCGCGCCGCCGCCAGCCTTCGCGGTGCGCTTGATCTCGTCCAGGATGTGTTGCTTGTTCAACGCTGCCCTCCGTGCCGCCGTGCCTCGCGGCCGCGGGTGGGTTTCATCGCCGGTTTACCTCTATGGGCTCTCTGGCGCCTTCGCAATGATGTCGGGTACGAGTCGGAAGAACTTTCTGAATTCAGCTTCTGGCCTTGCAACATGCTGAAACGTCGGCCCGGGAATCAGGCTGAACCAGACCAAGCCCTCCTTGAGTCGTTCGATTTTGACAAGAAACCTATCCTGCCGGCGGTCCCATCGGAGGGTGAACGGCACATGGGTCCAAACTTGCCCGGGGTGAATTGGCCCCACAGTCTCTGGCGGTATCCAGCCGCGCTTGAGGATCCACGCGAATAGTTTCATGACTGGACTTTACACCCGCCCGCGCTCTCATGACGTTTGGCTGCCGGCCAGGATGCCAGCAAGACGCGATCAACGCGTGTGTCGCTGCGCAGTGCCCGCGGGCCGCTCTCGGACGTAATCCCGGCTTGCGCTCGCCGACCAGTGACTACTCAAGCAGCCAATTAGATTGTGACACGTTGCCGTCTCGATTCTGGTTGCTGTGACGGATTACCCGCCTCCGTTCTGGTTGCGGCACTACGCTGCGCCCGAGGCTTCACACTATGGGCACGAGGTACGTACGGGTAGCCAGACACGAGCCGCTGCTGCTGCAGCGTATCCGACGTTGTGTCATGGCTGCATTGGGAATCGCGGCAATCGCGGTGTGCCCCGCCGTTGCGAGCGCTGGGCCGTGCGACATCACGTGGGATGGCGAAACGCTCGCGCACAATGCCCAACGCAATCCGGCGTCGGAACAGCGCCTGCTGGACACCAACAAGAACGTTGCTGCCAAACTTACCGGTGCACAAATCCTGGCCGTCTCTGAGGCCAAGGATGCAATTGCCAAGCAACTTGGGCGTTCGCCTTCGCTCCTCTTTTGCTCGGACAAGGCACCCAATGCGTTTGCGATGAACACATCTCACGGCGAGGTTGTCGGCGTCACGCTTGGGCTTGCGAAATTGATGGATGGCGACAGAGACATGGCAGCATTCGTGATCGGCCACGAGTACGGACACCTAGTGCTCGGGCATCTGGCGGCCGCCCAGCAGCGCAGGGTATTCCTGACGCTTCTCGGTGAAGTGGCGGGTGCTGTCCTCGAGTACAAGACCCAGACAAAGACGCGCGTTCAAGGGCTGGGCATGGAGGTAGGCCTCCTGAGTGCGAGTTTGGTCGACAACAAGTTCGATCGGAACCAAGAACGACAAGCGGATGAGGCCGGGTTTCGGTACATGGTGGCTGCCGGTTTCAATCCCCTAGGCGCGATCCGCCTTTCGGAAGTGATGCAGCGTTATGGATCAGGCGGAATCGGTCTCTTCTTCGATGATCATCCGGGCTGGCCAGAGCGCACTGCGCGATTTCAGGCGCTGATCAAGGCGAGCCCTACGGCGCAAGCCACTATCGCAAGAACGGGAATCAGGACAGCGCTCGCAACCGCGTCGACAAACACCAACGGCACGCAGCTTGCGCTCGTCCCCGTCTACGAGACCAGCGCTGCAGAGAGCGCGCTTGCTTACGGCATCACTGCGCTCGGCAACCATGATTTTCAGGCTGGCGTCGCTTCGATTCGCTCGTCTGCAGCGGCCGGCTATGCGCCCGCGCAAAGAGCGCTCGGATACCTGTATCGCGCGGGTGAGGCTGGATTGCCGAAGGACGATGTCGAAGCGGTGCGGCTCTTTCGGCTTGCGGCGGCGCAGTCCAATGCGGCTGCGATGAACGACCTCGGCGTGATGTACGCGCACGGTCAAGGTGGTTTAAGTGTGGACGAAGTTGAGGCGGTACGTCTTTTTCGCGAATCAGCAAAGCAAGGGAGCCCGCAGGCGCTGGCTAACCTGGGCGACGTCTATATCAAGGGACAGGGAGGAATCCAAAAAGACAACAACGCTGCTAGGAGTTACTTCCAGCAGGCGGCGGATGGCGGTTATCCGGACGCTTTGGCAAGGTTGGGTGCGTTTTACTTCACCGGGGCGGATGGCTTTGAGAAGGACACACTAAAAGGCGTCGCCCTGTACCGTCAGGCAGCCGACAAAGGCAGCGCTACCGGCCGCTATCTTCTCGCCTTAATGTACATCGAGGGGCTTGGCGGGTTACAGAAGGACGACGTTGAGGCCGTCAAGTTGTTGCACCTTGCGGCGGACCAGGGCCAACCTGGCGCTCAGAGCAAGTTGGGCGCTATCTACTACTATGGCGCCCTCGGTGTTCCGAAGAGCGAAATGAAAGCTGCTGAACTCTTGAGGCTCGCGGCCGACAGGAGCGATGCCTTCGCGCAGGTGTACCTTGGACGGATGGTCCTGCTCGGGCAGGGGGGCCTTTCCAAAGACTCGGCAGAAGCGCTGCATCTATTTCAGATGTCAGCCGCCCAAGACAACGCCGAGGGCGAATTCTCGCTTGGCACTATGTACGAATTCGGCGAGGGCGGAGTGCCAAAGGACAAGGAAACGGCGGTGAGCTGGTATCGGAAAGCCGCGGCGCAGGGCTTGCCAAACGCAGTCAAGAGGCTAAGCGACCTGCACGTGACCTGACCAGCTGGGGCTCGCTGCGACCCCTGCACATGCAACGCCCGGCCCGGAACGTCGGGCCAGGATGACGCGATCAACGCGGAGGTCGCTGCGCAACGAAGCGGCCGACACGGTCGTGACCGCCTCCCTGTCCACTATCGATCGGAACTGAGGCAGGCGTCGTAGAGTTGCGCCCTCGGCTGTGACCCCACACACGCTGCCTCCCGAGAACAAGACATATGCTTCTCGCCACAAGGCGCGCTGGTCCTCGGTGCCGCCGCCCGGATGGGCACAATGTGAGGTTAGGTTTTATGAGAGCAATCACGCGTGCAGCCAAGTTTGCGGCTGCGACTACGGCGGCACTTCTGACTCTGACAGCTTGCGCCACAATAATGCACGGCACGAATCAGGACGTTGGCATCTCCAGCAGCCCGACCGGTGCCTTTGTTTCCATCGACAATATGGATAAAGGAGTGACTCCGCTTATCACCAAGTTGTCACGGAAAGACAACCATATTGTCAGGATTGCAATGGCTGGATACGCACCCTTCGAAGCGACAATGACTCGCAGCGTGAGCGGCTGGGTTTGGGGGAATATCGCTTTTGGCGGCCTGATCGGCCTCGCCGTAGATGCCGTGACGGGCGGCCTCTACAAACTCAGTCCTGAGCAGGTCACCGGCACGTTGGCTGTTGGGCACGCCGGGGCGACGAAGACCGGCGATGGCATCTATGTAGTGGTCGTGTTAAAGCCGCAAGACGACTGGGTGAAGATAGCGCAGCTTCAAAGATGATGCGCTGAATCAGTGAGGTGCTGACGTTTATCTGAGCGCTTCAGACAAACAAAGCCCAACACAGGCCACAGGACCGCCCACTGTGGCCTTGTTCATTTGCAGGCTCTCCGGGATGACGCTTCCCCCGCGGATGCCGCTGCGCTGATGCGTGAGACGAGCATCCCGGGGTAGGCGCGCCAGAAAGGCGGTCCGCCGAGTAGAATGCGCGCATGAGCTTTTTCACTACCGTGTTTGCAGACCTTGTCGAGAGCGAACGGGAGTGGCAGTGATTACCTTAGTCGTGTGGGTGATGCTCTGGACCAACCCCACCGCGGAAGGCGCGGGCCCGCCGCCGGGGCCGACGGCCTTTGGCACTAAGGAGGCCTGCGACTCGGCAGTGGCGGGATACCCCCGCGCGTCGCCGGCAGAAGAGGCCCTGATGGGCCGCCCCTACGGGTGCGCAATGAAGTTCATCAAGGTGCAGGTGCAGCCGTAATGCCGTTCGTAACGCCCGAGCAAGATGACGCGCAGCAGTGGGGCTTCAAGCTGCGAAGGGCCTAGCCGATGCCCAGCTCGTCCTTCGCCGCGCGTGAGAACGCCACGACTGCGGGCCCTGCCTGCTCGACTATTTCCTCAACGTCCGGTGGGGTTTGCCCATCCATGATCATCCGAGCCACGTGAGCATTAACGCCCAGCAGGTGCTCACGCACGGGACTCTCGATCAGCATGAGCGCGCGCGAGAAGGCCGCGGTGTACGCTTCTAGCTTGTCGCTCGCGTAGTCCGCGAAACCACCGGCGTACAGGGTTCCGGTCTTCGCCCAAATCGCGGCGGAAGCGAACAACGCCATGACCGCGGACCTGTAGGCGGCGTATGCGTCCAACCGCTGGTCGTGGAAGCGCACTTTGTCCTCATGCTTCCGCCTCACGAACTCACGCCGGGCAGCGAAACCCTCGCTGACCACGACTCCCACGACGACGCCGACCAGGCCTATCCACGCCGTGAAGTGGTCCGAAACGTCTGGTCCACACTGCACGGCCGCTACTTCCCGAACAGGCCCTTGAGTTTCTTCCCGAGCACCGCACCGAATGCCACGGCCTTCGACTTCCGGGCCGCCCCCTCCTGCAACTTGGCGTGCTTCGCGATTAGCTCTGCGTGCGATAGGTGCGGAGCCGCCGCGCCTTCTACCGCGATCTTCCGCATTGAATGGTCCTCGGTCATGCGGCCGGCGGCGATCTCACGGTTGGTTACGGCCATCAGCATCTCCACGGAGACGTCCCCGCCGACGATAGGTGTGTCGAGCCCGACGGTGCATTCCTGAACGATGAATATCTTGTAGTCCTGCGCGCGTGCCTCTTTGAAGTTCGCCAACAACTCCGTCTTATCGCCGGTTAGGTGCCGCTCGACTTCATCCATCGCCACCTTAAAGATTGCGAGGACCTTGCCGCGTTGATCGCCTGTCTTGGCGCCGTCAAACTCTCTTTGGATCTTCGCGCGAATCTCGACGATGTCGAAGCTCTTTGCCGACTTCATCTCTTCTATAAGGCAGTTGATTGACGCGTCCGATCTCTCCTTCGCCTCCGCCATCGCGAGCAACTCTGCGTCGGAAGGTGGAGGGATCTTCGCTGCTGCCTTGACTGCGAGTTGCCGTACCGGATCATCAGTAGGCATGCGGCCCGCTGCGATCTCGCGGTTGGTTACGGCCATCAGCAACCGGGGTGAGACGGTGCCTTTTAGGGTGCCGTCCGCCGTGCTCTCTTTCACGACGAGCTTCGTGTAGTCGTCGGCGCGTGCCTCCTTGAACGCCGCCAGCTGCTCCTTTGTGCCGGTGCTGGAAAGATAGCTCTCGGCGACGTTCATGGTCGCGGCGAACATCGCCAACAGTGAGTCGCGTTGCGCGCTGGTCGTGGCGGCGTCGAACTCCTCGAAGATCTTGTCGCGGATCGCCTGTGTGTCAGTGACCGCCGACGACATCTTCTCGGTCATCTTAAGTAGCTCTTCGGCTGACATTGCGGCCCCTTCCGTCGAGAGCTAAAACAGTTTGAACACGCCCGCCAGGATGACGTAGAGTTTCGTTCTCATTCGATAACTCGCTGGTTTTGCAGCGAGCAGTGTCCCGTTTCCTCGGACTCCACGGTTTGAAACCCCGGGGGAAATCCTCCGTCCGGCTTCTTGTCTACCGCGCCGAGGTGGCTGAACGTCGCCGATCCGTTGAGTCGATTCAGCTCAAGCACAGCTCCCCCGACATCTTTACCGTTGAGCGTGTCTTCGTGCATTGCGGCAATGCGCACCGGAGTATTAACCTCCACTTTCCAACTGTCGCCCCACGCATCCTTTACGGCGCCGCCGTCGAGCGCGACCATAAACGCGCGTTCGTGGGTAGCGCGCTTATCATCGATAAAGGTGCACGCGAGATACCGAAAGCTACTAGGCCGTTGGTGCGCAGGCCGTAGCTCGCCGTAAATCTGCACGGAAAATCCGACTGCGAGAAGCACGAACCCCGCCCGCGACAGTACGCGCCGTGCTAACCAGCGCCATCGCCCGCTCCGTGTTGGATTGCCGACCCACGCAACCTCGGGCGCTCCTTCCTTGGTGTAGTTCCGGGTGATCGGCGGATAGAACAGCAACAGGATAGCGCCACTCATATTAAAACCAAGACCAATCAGCGCAGGACTCATGTGCTCGCCTTCGGTTGCGGCTTATCGGCGCGATAAGCTGCAGGGCGGCTTACGCATAGCGTGCTCATGGGGCGGTCCAAGCGTCGATGCACACGCTGCGCATTCTACGCCGCGCCCCGCCTAATCGCCCCTGGCCGGGATGCCAGCATGACGCTTCCCCCGCGGATGCCGCTGCGGTGGCTTGTGATTCGCGTAAGACGGAACGGGGCCGCACCCATGCCGGCTACTGATGCTTGCAGAGAACCTTGAGCAAGTATGCCATGGGCGTCTCAGGCGGGATGGGCGCCCAATCACCCACCGTGCTTGGATCTAACAGTTTTCCCTCGAACACACCGTGCACGCTCAGCGCCCTGCCGCGTCTATTCACGCAGTCCAGCTCAAACAGAGCTCGAGAAAGTGGCTGGATGCCACCGACGTCTGCGGCTGCCTCCATGAGCGCAACCCCGTTCTGTACCTTAGGATCCGTCCCGAGTTGTTGGCGACTTGCCAGTATTTGCTGGGCGAGGGCAAAGATCTTCGGTCTCGTGCTCTCCGCGAGTCCGGCACGTTCGATATCCGCCTGGGACAACTGCTTCGTCCACACTTCGACGTGGCCGCTGGGCCGGCGAACAGCGCCGGCGGCATCGAAGAACATCGCGTCCTTACCATCTTGGCTCACGCCATACGACCGCCAATCCGTGTCGCCAGTCTGTGCCAAGGCCACTGATGCCCCTGCGAGCGCCAGCACCGCAAGCAGTCCAACCTTCGGACGACTGGCGCGCATCTTTACCTCCCTCTCCTGCCTCGGAAGTGTTCAAGGATCTTACGCCTCCGCGCGTGATCCCCAGAGGATGACGCGGATGCCGCTGCGCTGATGCGTGAGACGGCGTTACTCCTCGACGGCAGTAGCCCGCACCTCCAGACCGTCCTGCTGGCAGATCTGCAACGCATCGCGCAAGAGGCCGCGCGGAAGGTGCTCGATAGCGTCCAGCGGATTAGCGTGCCGCGAGACGATGGCGTGCAGCTGCGCGAGCTCCTCGGGCGTGGCGGAGAAGCGGCCCAGAGTGGACCAGCCTTCGGTCTTGCTTCGGATCTCAAGCAGCAGCTTCACGAGCAGAAGGATATCAGAGCCGCTGCGCGCTGCTCTCCAGCAAGACGCCTCTGAAGCGTTGGCCGCGTAGGTGGAACCAACAGGCGTTTAGGACCGTCTTGCCGGGCGGCTGCGCACCGGGGCGGCCATCGCGTGCGCGAGGGCTTCACAAAATAAATTCAGTTTCAGGCTACGAAGGCCACCCCCTCCTTCCGGAACGGCCAACACGCGCGCGGGATTTTCCCGCAAAATTTAAGTTTCAAATCCAATACACCTCGGGTGCGTGCGGAAAATCCGCGTAGCTCAGGCGTGAGTAGGGCGTGGGACGCCCAGGCTTTAGCCCCTGAATGAGGCCGAGCCAAAAGACGTGGAAGGACCCCGAATTCCTAAGGTACTACTCCCGGCCCTCGCGCAAGGGGGGTGTCGGCGGCGCTGTCGTGTTGGTTGTTAGCCGGATGGTCTATCCATTCCTGCGGCAGTCCCTGCGCCATGGTCAGCGCCAGGGCGGCGCCGGAGCGCCTGGCGCCGGACGGTGCCACGGTCCTAACACTGTGGCCGGCGGACGGTGGGACTATGTAAACCGCACTGCGCTGCGGACCTATAAAACACGGCATTTCTCCTGTACCGTTACATGCAACGTGTGTTATACTCCGAGGTGTGAATTGATCGAAGGCGGCCCGACGGAGCGTTGTAGCGCCCCGCCGAGCCTGAACACAGTCCAACTTAATCGGAGTTGAACCATGTCTGACTCAGATACTACTCAAAATACGCGCGCAGAGTACCTTGTCGCGCTTTTCCTCGTCGCACCCACGAGCGCCGTTTTCGATGTGATGGACGAGCGCATAACCCTTGAAGGGGCGCTTGCACACTATAAGCCGCGGCACGCACCGCGAGCGCGGTTCGCCGCTTGGCTACTGACTGCGCTCTACTCGCGCGCGCCTTTATTGCAGGGACGCGCGCACCGCGCGGCCATTGCGCGCCGCTTGGCTGCTATCCGGCAGGTGCAGCCATGAAGACTAGAGAAATCGCGGCACGCATCGCCACCGAGGCAGCCAAGTATCCGACGGAGATTGCTTACGTCGCGGGCACGCCGGACGCAGAGTTCCGGTTTGGCACGCTGCGCATTCGCTGTCCCGCGTATCAAGAGGCAGTGCTCAAGGTTGCGCGCAAGTATGAGCTCGGGCTGTGCTTCTACACGACGCACAAAAAGCGGAAGGGTGCATTCCCGCTGCCTGCGCATACCTTGCGCCGTCCGCCCGATGCTGACGCGCTCTTAGCTGCGCTACTCGCCGAGTGCGGCGAGGTGCAACCATGATCGCACCGGACAAGTTGGCCGAGTTCCTGAGGCTTTCGCAGGACATCGCCGCCGCTCTCGGCGGCACTGTGAGCAAGCCGCCGACCAGCGAAAACTATTGGTATGCGACGCTAGAGACGCCGGCCATGCCGGTGGCGCTGGATCTGCGCGGCAAGGATGGCCGGATAGGGGTTAGCCCTGTTTGGCCGAGCTATCGTGACGAACGCGACAACCGACAGTATATCCATGCGCGCGACGTCATGGACTATGAGCAGCGCAAGAACCCGCCGGTTACTGATATCAGCGTGGCGATCGCGCGCGGCGCTGCAGCCATCGCGAAAGACGTCACGCGCCGGCTGTTTCCTTCCGCCAAACCGATATACGACGCCGCTCTCAAGCGCTGCCGTGACAACGAGGCACACCGTGACGGCGTTGCTGCCACCACTCGCCGACTTGGCAAGGCCTTAGGCGTAGAGGTTCGCAATAACGGCAGCCGCGCAGCGCTTTACGTTGACGGCGGCATGGTCCTCGCCGTGAGTAGCGCGGACTCCGTCCGCTTCGAACACTTCTACTGCGACCCTGACACGGCGTTGAAGGTCGTTGCCCTGGTGCGAGCTGCGAAGAAGGACGAGCCGACATGACACGCACCGATTCCCTAGAACGATCATTTACGGGAAAGACGCAGGAGCACGCTTGAGCAACATCATCAACTTGCCGATGCGGCGCGGTCAGCGCCAACAGCTGTTTTCGGCCAAGTAGCACCCATGCAAAGTAAGAAGGTGACTGAAAAGAGGAACGCGCAGCAGCGCAAGCGCCGCGCTGAGAGTCCAAAACTTCGCGCGGAGGCTGCAGATTACGGCCGCCAGTACCGTGCTCGCCCCGAATATCGAGAACAGAAACGCAGCTACTACCCCGCGGACTACGCAAAGCACGGAGAGAAAATACGCGCACAAAAGCGCAACGCCGGCCGCAGACGCAACAAGACTCCAATACCTGCTCATCCAATGCCCGCACTATGCGAGTGCTGCGGCGGCCCACCTAACGGTTGCAGCAAGGAACTTGTCCCCGACCATTGCCATGCCGTGGGCGCCGCGAGGGGCTGGCTGTGCAGCAAGTGTAATCTTCTTTTGGGCCTGCTCGGCGATGACCTTGTACCACTCAAGCAGCGGTACGAACAGCTGCGGCGTTATTTGCTCAAGTACAGCCACATAGCGTGGATGGAGGGACTGTGAACCCGCCGAGGCGCCGCCCTAACGCCGAAGTCCGCTCGCGTGAGCATCTGACTCCCGAGGAAGTCGGCAAGCTTTTGGCGGCTGCACGCCGCACGGGCCGCAATGGCAGCCGCGACGAGGCGCTCGTGCTCATGGCCTACCGGCACGGCTTGAGGGTTTCAGAGCTCGTGGCGCTGCGGTGGGATCAGGCAGAATTGAAGGCAGGCTTGCTGCACGTCGCGCGTCGTAAGAACGGCACACCCTCGACGCATCCGATGCAAGGCGATGAGCTGCGCATACTGCGAGCGCTCCGGCGCGATTGGCCAGACACGCCTTACATCTTTGCCAGTGAACGCGCCGGGGCGATGACCGCGAGCAATGTGCGCAAGCTAATCGCGCGGCTTGGCGTCGTGGCGTCGATTGGCTTCCCGGTCCACCCGCACCAGCTGCGGCATGCGTGTGGATACGCCCTGGTTCAGGCCGGGCACGACACTCGCCGCATACAACTCTGGCTTGGTCACAAGAACATCGCCCACACCGTTAGGTACACCATGCTGAGCGACGGCGCGTTCAAAGATTTCTGGCGTTGAGAGGGGTTATCCGGCTACCGGGTGCATGCCGATCGCCGCGCGCAAGGCTTCTAGTGAAGGAATTTCAGATCGAAACGGAGGATTTATGAAGAAGTTGGTTTTCCCGTTGATACTTGCCGTGGCTGTTGCGTTCGGCTCTGCGCAGCGCGCCTCGGCCGCAGAACCGCCGAGTCTTGCCGTGCTCTTGAGCGATGCGATGTATGCGCTGAATCGTTATGAAGAGCTCTACACCCCCGAGGTTTGCAGCGAGTTGCACTCGTACAGGAATGAAAAATCGTGCAACGAAGGTCGACGCGAGATTGAAGGCCTGATAGCAGAAACAAAAATATCACTGCTGCGCGCCGAGGGATCCCGCAACCCGCGCCCGTCCGACCTCTTGAACGTCTCCGACACACTCGAGCAGGTGGACAGGCAGCTGTACTCCCTGGCCGGCAACGAAACTTTTACGAACCAAGAGCGCGACCAGTACCTGGATGCAGCGGTCAAGGTGCAAGCGCTCGCCGAGGAGCACTTGTCTGTGGAGGCGGTCAAGCGCGTCGTCGCCCTTGAGGAACGCACATGCGCACGATAAGGTCTGCGCCTGTGGCGAAGAGCACAACAGAACGGGTGGCAGAGCTGCGAGCCCGTCTGCGCAAGGCTGGATTTCGGCTGCTTCAGGTTTGGGTGCACCCCGGGGACAGGGAGCGTGTTAAGGCCTTCGTAGCGCGGCTCACCGCGAGGCGTGCAGGGCGGCCATGATCGCGCGCGTTCTGGAAATCGCTCGCATGCCTGGTCGTAGGCGTCCTCCTGCTTGGCTCAGGCAACGGGCAGCGGCGCTGCTGCGTGGGAAACCGTAGCCCGGAGCGCGCGGCACTTCGAGGCTGGAACTGCTGCATAGCTTGCGCCAAAGTCTAAGTACCTGAATAAAAAGCAGAATACCATTCTCAGCCCCAACATCTAGTGGCGGTCTGGCCACAGCGGACACAACATATGGTGGGGCCGGGGCGAATCGTCGTATGCTGATCCGGCCACGACGTGCCTCTTGCCGGCTCGGCGGTAATGACTCGGCGGAGTTCTTCATATCGAGCGGCGCCGCTCCCAGGCCTGGGCTGGCAAACGCGCATTAATCGATTCGCTGTGACTCCGGCGTCGGCGGCTGTCATCTCAGGCGCGACGGCGGTGCCCTTTTTGGAATTCGGAGGCAGAGCCATGTTGCACGATGAGTTGGTCGCATTGCTTGAGCAGGCGCGCACCGTTCTCGAGCGTTACATGTTCGAAGCAGACGGCGAAGCAATCCGCGACGACGTCGCCGAAGTCTGCATGGCCATCGACGATGCGCTGCCCACAGAGGGACGCGTACCGCTGAAGCAAGCCTCGCTCGAGCGATCCGCAGCGTAGGTTTTTCCAATGTGCGGCCGCTACATCATTCGCATGCAAGGGAAGTACCTAAAGGAATGGGAGACCTACGGGCCGCCGACCTGGCTCATGGACAGCTACAACGTCGCTCCGACTCAACAGGTGCCGATCGTTCGGATGCACAACGGCAAGCGCGAGGGAGCGCTGGTGCGCTGGGGGCTGGTGCCGTTTTTCGCTAAAGGCGAGCCGGGTAAGTTCAGCACCATAAACGCCCGGATCGAGACGTTTGAAACCGCCGCCTCTTACCGAGGGCCGTGGCGACGCGGACAGCGATGCATCCAGCTCGCGAGCGGATTTTATGAGTGGCATGTGGATGACTACGGGCGCAAGGCGCCCTACTTGATCTCGGTGGCCGACCAGGAGCTGTTCGGCTTCGCGGCGCTCTGGGACCGCAGCGTGAAAGACGACGGGACGGCGATCGAATCTTGCGTGCACATCACGATGCCAGCCAACGAGCTGATGGCTAACATTCACAACGCAGGAAACAATCCGCACCGCATGCCCGCGATTCTGCGCGCCGAGGATCTCGATGCATGGCTCACCGGCACTCCGGACGAGGCACGGGCCGTGCTAAGGCAATATCCAGCTGACGTGATGGACGCATACGAGGTGAGTACGCGCGTCAATTCGGTGAAGAACAATTCCCCGGACCTTATCGAACCGGTAGCACAGCGTGTCCGGCGGAGCGCCTAGCGCCGGAACTACTGGCGACCGAGCGAGAGTCATAAGGCTTCGATCCTTGGCTAGCGCGCCTACGGTGAGTCCGCTGAGCCCGGAGATCCAACGATGCGCAAATCCACCGCGCCGGCACGGCCTTTCCTCAAGGAGCGCAGCTGTTCCAGCACATTGCTCGGGTCGGTAGCGACGGAAGGTGCGCGTGCCTT
>Ga0182024_10011607_pt1 | contig 17637 bp, 13 predicted proteins | sample P32metaG_FD_120480 | JGI IMG/M metagenome (GOLD analysis project Ga0182024, IMG submission 120480) | Permafrost microbial communities from Stordalen Mire, Sweden - P3-2 metaG (Illumina Assembly) | ecosystem: Environmental > Terrestrial > Soil > Wetlands > Permafrost | place: Sweden: Stordalen... | reverse complement strand
GTCAAGCCGGGCGATACCGGGTTTGCCCGCGCGGATCTCCGCTTCAGCCACGAGTACGTCACGCCCATGGCGGCGATTTTCTTCGAGCGCTATGTCGGAAAAGATGCCAAGGTCAACGATCCGTCGAGCATCCTGTTTTTCCGCGATCACCTGACGTTCCTTGATGAGGTGATTTCCGAGGAGAAGAAGAAACTCGGCCTGCTCGATCTGGCGACGCAGTTGAAACTCAAGCAGCAGGATTTCGCGAAGAAGCAGGGCATCCGCCTGCATGGGGAATTGACCGACCGCAAGGGTTCGGAAGGTATCTGTCACTCCATCGTGCTCGAAAGCTATGCGCTGCCGGGGCAGTTGAACATCGGTTCCGACTCGCACACGCCGCACGTGGGGGCGATCGGATGTGTGGCCTTCGGCATCGGGACCACCGACGTGTTCAATTCGTGGATCACGAAAGACGTTCGGGTGAAGGTGCCCGAGTCGGTGCGGATCGTGGTTCGCGGCAAGAAGCATCCCAACGTGACCGCGAAAGATTTCATCCTGAAGATCCTGAGCCTGGATTACGTGCGCAGCGGCAAGGCGCTTGCGAAAGTCATGGAATATGCGGGCGAGGCGATCGAAGAGCTAAGTGTGGACGAGCGCGCCACCATGACGAACATGGCGGCGGAAATTGGCGGCTTCACCGGCATCGTTGCGCCTGACAAGAAAGCGGTGGACTTCCTGGTCGAGCGCCGTGGCATGGACCGTGCAAAAGCCGAGGCCATGATCGAAGGCCTGTACAGCGATCCTGGTGCGCCGTACGCACATGTGATCGAACTCGATGCGGCCGAGATCACGCCGATGGTGGCTACGCCGGGCGATCCCGGCAATGGCAAATATGTTCGTGAACTGAATACGCCGGTTCCGGTCGAGATCGCTTACGGCGGCACCTGCACCGCTGGCAAGAATGAAGATATGGATATGTACGCCGCCGTGCTCGCCGATGCGCTCAAGCACGGGAAGCACGTGGCCGATTCGGTGAAGTTCTACATTCAATTCGGATCGCAGGAGACGCGCGACTATTGTCTGCGCATGGGATATCTGGACGTGTTTCAGAAATCCGGCGCGCAGGTGATCGAGCCGAGTTGTGGGGCTTGCATCAACGCTGGTCCGGGAGTTTCCACTCGGTCCGACCAAGTTGTGATCAGCGCCCAGAACCGTAATTTCCCCGGTCGCAGCGGCCCGGGGCAGATGTACCTGGCTTCGCCCCTGACCGTTGCTGCCAGCGCCGTGGCGGGGTACATCGTCGAATACGAACCGAGCGAGAAAAAGGAATTGGTCGGAGCGTAAGAATCTAAAACGGTCTCCGACTCGCCCAGCGTCTTGATGACAGCCAGAGTGTCCAGTACCATGATCTGTCTATAACTCTTTCCGACAATTTCCGTCCAAGGTGGATATGCACAAACACTCTGTGTGCCTTCCGTTCCTTCTGTTCGCCACTCTCACTCTGGTAAATGCGCAGACGCCCTCCGCAACGCCCTCTTCCGCGCCCGAGTTGCCGTACAGCCCGAGCCTCGATGTCTCCTCGATGGACAAGTCGGTGGACCCGTGCGTCGACCTCTACCACTATTCCTGCGGTGGCTGGCAGAAGAGCAATCCCATTCCGCCGGATCAGACTTCGTGGTCGGTCTATGCCAAGCTCTATCAGGACAATCTGACTTTCCTGCGCGGCATGCTTGAACAGGCAGCGCAGCCTAATGAGCCGCGCGACGCCGTGACCCAGAAGATTGGCGACTTCTACGCCGCCTGCATGGACGAAAGTGCGGTGGAAAAACGGGGACTCGCCGCGATTCAGCCGGAACTCGATGCCATCGCGCAGGTCAAGTCCGCGAAGGATCTCACGCCCTTGGTGGCGCGGCTGCAGTTCACTTATTTCCGGTATTCCTACACCAGTTCCATGCTGTTTTCCGCCGGCTCGGTGCAGGATCCGGACGACTCTGAGCATGTGATTGCCGACGTCGATCAAGGCGGCCTGGGCATGCCGGATCGCGACTACTACACCAAGGACGATGCCAAGTCGAAAGAAACGCGTGAGCGTTATCTCTTGCATGTTCAGAAAGTGTTCGAGCTGACGGGCGACAACCCAAACATCGCCAAGCAAAACGCCGAGACGGTCATGCGCCTTGAAACCGCGATGGCGAAGGCTTCGCTCACCCGCGTCCAGCGCCGCGACCCGCACAGCCTGGTTCATAAAATGAAGGTCGCCGATTTGGTCCAACTCGCGCCTAGCTTTGACTGGGTGACCTATTACCATGCGATGGGCTATCCGGAGTTCGCCATCCTCAACGTCGATGCGCCCGAGTTTATCAAGGAACTCAACACGCTCCTCTCCTCCGAGCCGATCGACAACTGGAAGACTTATTTGCGATTCCATGTGGCTGACACTTCCTCTCCCTATCTCTCTTCGAAATTCGTCCAGGAGAACTTCGAGTTCTACCGCAAGTACTTGAGGGGCGCGAAGGAGATGCAGCCGCGCTGGAAGCGCTGCGTGCAGTATGTCGACTACGATCTGGGCGAGGCCTTGGGTCAGGTGTACGTGGCCAAAGTCTTCTCACCTGAACTCAAGCAGGACACCGTCGACATGGTGCGCCGCATCGAGGACGCCATGGGCCAGCGCATTCGCGCGCTCGACTGGATGAGCCCTGAAACCAAGCAGCAGGCTCTGATCAAGCTCGCAGGAATTCGCAACAAGATTGGCTATCCCGATAAATGGCGCGACTACAGCTCGGTGAAGATCGCACGCGACGATTTTTCTGGCAACGTCGAACGCACCCATCAGTTCGAGAGCCGCCGCGATATCAACAAAATCGGCAAGCCCGTTGACCACGGCGAGTGGGATATTTCTGCTACCACCGTCGACGCCTACTACAATCCGCAGATGAACGACATCAACTTTCCTGCGGGCGTGCTGCAGCCGCCGGTCTTCGATCCGAAAATGGACGCCGCTCCCAACTACGGTGACACCGGAGGCACGATTGGCCACGAACTGACCCACGGCTTCGACGACGAGGGCAGCCAGTTCGACGCCAAGGGAAATCTGAAGGATTGGTGGACGAAGGAAGACCGCGAGAAGTTTGATGCTCGCACCAAATGCGTGGAAGACCAGTATTCGGGATATGTTTCGGTGGAGGAGGTTCACGTCAATGGCAAGCTGACGCTGGGAGAAAACGTCGCCGACCTGGGCGGCGAGATTCTGGCCTACATCGCGTGGAGGGACGCCACCAAAGACAAGAACCTGCAGCCCGTCGACGGGCTGACCCCAGAGCAGCGTTTCTTCGTCGGATTCGCGCAGTGGGACTGCGCCAATGAACGGCCCGAAGACATGCGCGTCCGCGCCATGACCGACCCGCATTCTCCAGCGCGCTACCGCATCAATGGCGTCGTGGTGAACATGCCAGATTTCGCGGAGGCGTTCTCCTGCAAGGCGGGCCAGCCGATGGTGAAGCCGTCCGCAGACGTGTGCCGGATCTGGTAGTAGGTTGTCAACGGCCACGACTAAGCGGCAGAGAATTTTTTCGGGCCAGCTCACCTGTAGGGATCAGGAGAGTCTGATCCTTCGAGGAGAACCCACATGCAACGCTCCCGCCTGCTTCTCGTCGCTATCATCGCGGTGAGTTTCGTTGTCGCCGCTGCAGCATTCCGACGCATCTCTCCGACCCCTTCTACCGTGGCGTCGGCCGCTGGCTTCCTGAGCCCTGCGGCGCCAATGCTCGAGCCGCGCTCCGGACATACCGCGACGCTCCTTCCCGACGGCAAAGTCCTCATCGCCGGCGGCATGCGACGCAATCAGGATTTCTACAAGTCTGCCGAGATTTACGACCCGGCGACCGGCAAGTTTCAACACACGGGCGACATGAGCATCGGGCGAGTCGGGCAGATTGCAGTGCTGCTGGAATCCGGAAGGGTGTTGATTGCCGGAGGATGGGTGGGCATGCGCGGCACAGATTCGGCTGAGCTATACGACCCGGCTACGGGCAAGTTTACAGTGGTCGCAAGAATGACCATTCCGCGCGGGCGGCCGAGCGCCACGCTGTTGACGAATGGGGATGTGCTGATCGCCGGCGGGGAAAGACGGGACAACGAGTCCCTGGCCTCCGCCGAGATTTTCCACGTCAAGACGCTTTCGTTCCAACCCACCGGTTCGATGCACCATTCGCGTATCTCCCACACGGCAACGCTGCTAAAGGATGGGCGCGTTCTCATCGCGGGAGGTTATGGGGACCGGTTGGAGCCGGGCGCGGAACTGTACGATCCGAACAGCGGTACCTTCACGGAAACCGGCAGCATGAGCACAGCCCGCTGCAAACATACGGCGGGGCTTCTGAGCGACGGGAGGGTGCTGATTGCGGGCGGTTCCGATTCCCGCGGATGGAACGGGAACCTGAACAGCGCTGAGATTTACGATCCGCGCACCGCGAAGTTCACGGCTGCGGCCCCAATGAACGATAGCCGATTCAAGCTGCCTGATGAAGCCGTGCAGCTTGCCTCCGGCCGCCTTCTGATCGCGGGCGGAAGCAAGGGAGTGGAAGTGTTCGACCCATCGGTTGGGAAGTTCGAGATAGTCGCCGGGCAGATGAACGATCGATGGCATTTTATGTCGGAAACCAGGCTCCGGGATGGTAGTGTGCTCCTGGCGGGGGGGATATCCGAACAACCCCGAAGCGACCTCCCAAACCTGGATCTATCGTCCCTGAGTGACCCGACCCGTGCGAGGCAGCCCGAGGCCCGTAAGTGGTTGAATTTAGCCAGGATGGCTGAAATGAGCCACCCCGGTTCCTGCAACTTTTCTTCGGATTCCGCGTTCAAATAGATAGAGACAGTGGCTAGGGGTCGATGGCAAAAAGGAACCCCAAAAAGGCCGCCAGTCTTTAAGAAGGTTTGCGGATCCGATCGGAGTTTTGGCGGGTCTGGAACAGGGGTTCATATGCGATACATGAAACATCTTGCGTTGCTGGCAGTGCTGACGGTGCCGCTTGCTTACTCGCAGGCGCAGGTTGAAGCGGGAGTTGCCGCTGGAAACAATCAGAGCTACAACGACCAGGGTCAAGCCGATCGAAACTACCCCGATCAAGGGCAAGGTCAAGCTGATCGAGGCTATCCTGACCAAGGGCCAGCCAATCAAGGCTATCCCGACCGCGGCTATTCCGATCAGACTTACGCCGGCCCAGGATATGTGAGTGGTCCGCCGGTATGTGCGTACGGGTACTATTCCTATTACCCGTATGCCTGTGCGCCGTACGGCTTCTACGGTCCGCAATGGTTCGTTGGCGGAGCGTTCGTCGGTGTCGGCCCCTGGTATGGCTGGGGTCATGGTGGATATTGGGGACGCGGTGGATATGGTCGCCCAGGCTACGCGCGCGGCTACGCTGGCGGATACGGACGGGGCTATGCCCGCGGGGCGTACGGACGCGGCTATGCAGGTAACAACGGCCGAGGCGGATACGCGCGTGGTTATGCCGGTGGCGGCGGATATCATGGCGGCGGCGCGGTTCATGGAGGCGGTGGCTATCACGGTGGCGGATCCCACGGTGGCGGAGGTTCCCACAGTGGCGGCGGTCACGGCGGCGGGGGTCATGGCGGCGGACACCGGTAACCAACACTGAGCAAAATCGTGACTAAGGCTGGCAGCTTCTCGCTGCCAGCCTTTTTTGTCTAAATCGGGGATCCCAGCCTAGGGGTGGTGCCGATGTAATATCTATGACGTTTGGGCTGCCTGACCTCGCACTTTTTGCAGTTCCTTCAGAGACGGAAAGGAACTGGGAGTCACGACCGTGCGCTCAGGCGGCTGAGAACCAGCAGCAAGGGCCGAGGCCAGCAATTGAATGGCGTCGCCGACAAGGGGCGGCGAGATTACTGTCGCTGCCATGCGCTTCTGGCGAACCCATTCCTGGCCGGAGCGCGGGAGACCGTCGCATCCGGTGATGGGAAGCCGGAGCCAGGCATCCCGCTCGGCCAAATTGCCCAACTCTTCCAGGGCCCGGCGCGCACCAAGGGCCATATCATCGTTCTGGCCGGCGATCATTCCGACGTGCAATTGCCGCGACGTGCTGAGCGACAACCACGATTTCATAGCCTGATAACCGCTGTTCTGCGTCCAATCGCCTTTGAGGGATTTCACATCGACGCGCTGGGGCTTGGTCGAGAGCATTCCCTTAGTGCGGAGCTTTGCCACGTCGCGAACCGAGGGGCCCTCAATGTAGAGTACGCATCCCATATCCCCGAGAAACGCGCCGATCTGCTGGCCCTGAATCTTGCCGATCGCCTCGTGGTCCGACATCACCGAGAACACCGGAACCAGAGCATGTTGCCGCAGTTGCGTAATGTAATCCACGTTGGTGTTGATGATGGCCACGGCAATCCCGGCGTCCACCGCAGCCTTCGCGATCTGGGCCATCCCCGTGCCGACGGGTTCGGCCAGAATGGCATCGGGTCGTTTCGACGGGTCCTGGATGAAGGTGAGAATCTGCTGCGTCTGTTGCACCGCGTCGTTGCCGGAATAGATGATCTGAACGTTTGCCCCGAGCTGGAGCGCGGCCGCCTGGGCTGAGGCAGCCTGTTCAAGTTGATAGTCGTTGTCGTCTGTGATCAGGGAAACGACAACATTGAGTTTGTTCATGAATTGCGCGCTTTCAGCAAGGAGAGGTCGCACCGCACGTCTGCCGTCATTAACTCACCCCTGGCGGTACGCGGCCAAATTACTTCGGTCATGGGTGCTCGGGCGGTCAATACTGCAGGAATCGGGATGCCCTGGGAACGGTTCGAGGAGGCGGAGGACAGCCCTGTACCAGCCGCATCGATTCTTGCTAGAATGTCCGGTCACAAAAACGCCGCAGTAGTAAAATAGACAAGAGACTCTCAGGAGACTGATACCTTTATGGCCTACGTGATTGCTGAGCCGTGCATTGGCACCAAAGACACCGCATGTGTGGATGCGTGTCCGGTGGATTGCATTCATCCCAAAAAAGACGAGCCCGCGTACGCGACCGAGGAGTTGCTGTATATCGATCCGGTGGAATGTATTGACTGCGGCGCCTGCGTCCCGGTGTGCCCGGTCTCGGCCATTTTCGCCCTCGACGACCTGCCGGAGAAGTGGAACGCCTTCACCGAGCGCAACGCCAAGTACTTCGGGCGGTAGGATGGCTTTTGGCTCGAAGCCGTTAGCTCGTTGACTTGTTTGGGATCAAAGGCGCGCGTCCTTTATGGGCGCGCGCCTTGTTATTTCTGGCGAACGACCCAAGTTGGGCTATCGCTTTTTGGCATTTCCCAGGATTTCGGCGTCAATCCCCGTGTGTGCCTTCAGAGATTCCAGAATTCGCAGGTAATTGTGGCTGTCCATGAGCAGGACAAAGACCTTCGGTTTGTCCTGGTCGTGGTAGTGAATCTCCAGCCAGTAGGCCTTCTCATCCATGAGACCGATGGAGTATTCGTAAGCGCACTTGTCGATCTGGCCGTAGGGAATTGTCACAGGATCGCCTTTGGCGGGGCGCACTTCGACAGCCTTGTCTTTATCGCTAAAAGTCAATACAGCTTTGACGTGTTTGCCCTTCAGGGTGGGCACCCTGACGTGGCTGAACGAGGTCTCGTCGGCGAAGCCAAGAGCAGCGGCAAGCGGAATCAAGAGAAGGATCGAGACAATTCTTTTCACAATCTTAGAAGTATATCGAAGCGGGAAGCTGGCGACTCAATCGAGCCCCGGGTTTTTGCTGATAGCTGACAGCTGACGGCTGAAAGCTGCTTCCACTAGAATCAACCCTTCACCCGTCGAGTTCCCATGGCCCTCAGAGAGTCGGAAGCGATCGTGCTCCGCAGTTATCCGCTGCGTGAGGCTGATCTGCTGGTCACGCTGTTCACCCGCGCGGAGGGCAAAGTCCGGGGCGTGGCGCGGTCGGCCAAGAAGTCGAAGCGGCGCTTCGGCGGGGCGCTCGAGCCCCTGACCTACGTGCGCGCGTTTTATGACGTCCGCGAGCGCCAGGAGTTGGCCCGGCTCGATTCTTGCGAAGTGCTGGAATCTCCTATGGCTACGGAGGTCAGCTATGCGCGGGCGGTTGCTTTGGGGCACATTGCCGAATTGCTCGACGAACTGCTGCCCGACCGCGAGGCCAACGACGCTATCTTCCGCCTGACATTGTCCGTGCTGCACGTCCTGACGGGCCCTGAAGTGTGGATGCCGGTCACGTATTTCGAATTGTGGCTGACCCGCCTGGTCGGCTTCCTGCCCGAGTTGACGGAGTGCACCGTCTGCGGCCGCAGCCTGAACGGCAGCCGCGCCTACTTCCATGCGCTGGCGGACGGCTTGATGTGCCCCGACGACAAGCGACTGGCGTCGTCGGAGATTTCAAGCGACTCGCGGGCGCTGGCTGCGCAAATGTTTCGCGCCCCGGTGGAGACTTTCGCAGAAAAGCCGTGGCCGAAAGCGCAGGGCGCGGACTTGCGGAAATTCCTGATTCAGATTCTGCAACGGCATCTCGAAAAGAAGTTGGTAACGGCGGGCATGCTGGAAAAGGGAGGGTTCTGAATCCGGTTGTGTCCAACGCTTCATGTGGTGCATCGACCAAAGTCCCGCTTGAGTTTTTTCACTCGGAAGGAGAAATTACCGGTTTTGTCCTTTTTCTTCTTCCCCTGAATCTTCACTCGTTCTCCTGGATTGAGTCTGGGGCCATCAACAAGTTGGTAAGTCAGATTGTCAGCTTCGTTGGTGAGAATGTTCGTGCCTTCCACGGATCTCAAGCATCCGGTGATGGTGGTCTTGTGCAGGGTCAGGTATAGAACCACCCCGCTGACCGCGGCCAGTCCGACCGCGGCACCGACGATCTCAGCGTTCGAAGGGCCGATGTGCCCCAAATCAATCTTAGCCTGGGCTGGCGCAGGGATCGTAATGGCCAAAAGCAACACTATTGCGAGTGCGACTTTGCAGATTAGGTTCACTGAATCTCCTTAATAATGTTGAGGTGGGCCGGGGCACCCGTGTGACCGGGTGTCCCGAGTTCGCGAACTCAGGAATCGCTATTGCAGCGTAACGAGTACTTGAATCACACCCATTCCTGCCGACAGTGGTTCGAGGGCCTTTCCAACAACCGCGCCCAGCATCCTGCCGCGATCAGTTCCTCTCATGGCGTGACCGGGTGTTGAGGAAGTGACCAGAAGATCCCCCGCCCGAATGGGTCCGTTCTCAGTGCTGACTTTGCAAGGTACGATGCCAACCACTGCGAGCGGGATCTCATCGTTCGCACTGGGCGCGTCTATTTGGCGCGTGCTTCCTAGCATTCCTGGCTTGGTGGAATAAACTCCAGCGACGAGAGTGGAGTAGGGCTTCTGTGACAAGACCAGATGACGCTTTGCAGCTGGATCAATCACCAGCAGATCGCCGGCTGCGTAGCCGCCACGCTTACCCGATACCGCCATGGACTCCGCGAAATCAGCCCCGTTGGGCTGAAAGCCACCATCGGCAAAAACTCGACCAGTGCCGTCGACGCGGAAGACGCTCTGATCGTCGTTCTGGCCAACATGTCCGACGATGATGTTGCCTGAGGCGCGGTTCAGAAAGTAGCCCGCGGTGCCATCGGAGCTGTAGGTCTGGGCAAACAGCGCGACCGCCGAGCCGGTGGATGCAACTGCGTCTCCACGGATCCCCCACGAGAAGCCAAAATCCGCTGACGAGGTTAATCCTTCCACTCCCCCACCTCCTCCTCCAGTGGTACCCGTGTTGTTGCCCAGCACGGCGATCCCTCCTGGACTGTAAGTTGTTCCCAGGACTCCAAACACCGATCCACTGTTGGAACTTGCGAGACCCTGTATCGCTACGGTATTGGTGCCATCCACCGATACGGGGGTCTCCACGTCGAGCGCCGTGGGGTATTGTCCGGGTGGAGGCGTGGTGTTCGCGCTGAATATATGCAACGGGAAGAGTGGCGTGGTCGTGCCAATGCCGACATTGCCATTAGCGGATTGTAGAATCGCGGAGTCATTGATCTGAGCAGGGCCTGCGAACTTCGGCAGGTATCCTCTCTTGCCGCTGCCCGTGATCGCAGATGTGGGGATGGAGTTTTGAGTTGGGCTGGGGGTTGACGTTTGGGCCACCGAGACCGCGCTCAATGCGCAGATAAGAGCAGCCAGATGCTCGATCTTCATAGAGTTTCTCCTTGTATTTTCCGGTGTTGAGAATTCATAACCGCATGGGTCGTTGCCTTCCCCTCGGGGTTGTTTGCCCGTCAGTAGTTTGAGTCGGGGATTCACTAGTTCTGTTCCTCAGTCGCCGTACGGAGGTCACACGATCTCCGCATGACGAAGTCAAACCTTCTCTTGGCCGCTGCAAATCCTGCATGATTAATGGGGGGCTGCACGGACGCCATGGTGCCGAAGAGCCAGTCGAAGAAGGCGAGACCGATGCCGAAGTTCTTGTCCATGAGCCCCTGGTCGTTGAGCACCCGGTGATGGATATCGTGAAGGTTGCGCGCCCAGCGGAACCAGCCCCTCACAACCGGCACGCGCTCCATCCAGAAACCTTTGATATGCATGCGGTCGTGCAAATAGCTGAAGACCCAGAAGCTCCAGCCGAGAACGATCCCGAAAAACAGAATCTGGTAAGCCGGGCTGATCCTGAGGAACCAGAAAAGACCACCCAAGGTGACCAGCAGTATTCCGGCTGGGATGATCCATTCGAGTCCGATATTGCCGATGGCGATCTGGCCCGTGGTCGCATCTATGTACTCTTCGCCGGGTCGCTGCTTTTGTAGAGGACCGTAGAAAAGCAGATGGTGCTTCATATGATTCGTGCTCAGGAACGGGATCCAGCCGCTGTGGAGCAAGCGATGCAACAGGTAACCCAGCAGCTCGGAGGCTAAAACTGCCGATACGGCCCAGACTGCGACTGCAATCGCTTTCGTCATGCGCTGGAAACTAGCCGCAGGGGCAATCGCGCGCAAGCGGCAAAGCGCGGCACCGGGCAATGTCGCACTACGACATGCTTGCGCTACCAATTCTGCAGGCGTAGAGAGGCTTTGCGGACGATCCGTATATGTCTGTGAACCCCAGGATATCCGTCAGTGGTGAGAGTGAAGTCCCAGCTTTTGAAGCAATTGGGGGAAGCGAGGGTCGCTGCGCAGTGGATCAGCCGCGGGTTCGGTGGACAAATACACCAGGTATTCGCAGTCTTCGTCGTAAGCCTGATCCAGCCATTGGAAAGCGCGGTCCCGGTCGCCCAGGCCAGTCCAAATCAGCGCTATGTAGAGCGCGGCGACATACCGCTGGCCGCGCATTTTTTCCAGCTGAGCCTCGATCTTGCGGGCTGACGTCGCGTCACCGGACACAGCATACTCATGCGCCATCAAAGACAACACGCCAGGATCGTCGGGGGCAAATCCGAGCATTTTCTGATAGATAGCGCGCGCCTGCGGGTGCATTCCCGCTTGCTCGTAGGAGCGCGCCAGATTGATCATGCTAACCGGGTAAGTGGAGTCCAGTTCGAGCGCCTTCTGGGCCATCTGGATCGCCAAATCGAACTGGCGGTTTTGATAGTAAGCCTCTCCCAACGCGGTGGTTAACAACGGTGAAACCGGGTCTAGTTTGCGTGCAGTTTCCCGCTCCGCGATTGCCCGGTTCATCTCCCCCATGGCAGTCAGGTAGTACGCATAGTAGTCGTGAGCCGTGGCATATCCGGGACGCAGCTTGATCGCGCGCTCAAACTCTTGCCTCGCCTTGTCATAATTGCGTTCGTAGACGAGCAGCGAGTAACCCAGCGAAATGTGGGCTTCGGCTAGAGACTCGTCCAGTTCGAGTGCTTTTCGCGCTGCAGATTCTGCTTTGGAATAGCTTTCCTTCGGCGGAAGTTGAGTGTAAGGCGCTGAGCCAAGAAGGGAATAGCATGCCGCTAGACCTGCATACGCAGGTGCGTAACGCGAATCTATCTGGATAGCCTTTTGAAAGTAATCCAAAGCCTTCAACAAGTCGTGTGTGGTTCGTTTGTTCAGGAAATACGCTCCCCATTGATATGCCTCATAGGCCTCGGTATTGAGTTGCTCGGTCGGTTGCGCATCCGGAATCTGCCTCAGAACAGCCTTGGCAATCGCAGACGAGACCTCACTCTGAATGTGCTGAATATCGCGCAAGTCTCCTTCGTACTGATCGTTCCACACGGAAGTCATGCCACGTGCACCCACTCGACTGAGCCGAGCCGTAATCGACACCTTCTGACCGACCATCTTCGCGGCGCCTTGCAACACGTACGCCGAGTTAAATTCAGCCGCGACCTTTTCTACCGGAAGTTCCGCATACCTCTTGGTGAGCAGTAAGACGCCCATCTTTTCGGGTTGAACTTGCTCCAACCTCGCCTTGGTCTCGGCAGTGAACCCATCGACCAAAGCTTCCTGGTCGAATCCTCCGAGGTTCTTGAAGGGGAGCACCGCGAGTACTACGTTCTGACTGGGTGGCCAGAGGAGATGTGCCCCAACGGCGGCGGCTACGGCAACTCCCACAATAGCCAGAGAGATCTTCACTCGCGATGAAAGAAATCGTCGGACCGGTCCGGGAGGCAGCGGAATAAATTCTTCTTCGAAATATGCCAGATCCTGCGGGTCGTCTTCCGCTTCGGCGATATCTGCTTTGGCGTCGTTGCCCAAGTCATCGTCCTGCAATTGACGACCCTGGCTCCACGCATCGATCTCCGACTTGAACGCGTAAACCGTTCCTTGCTTCTCGTGAAGATGCCGGCGCACCGGCAGTTTTTCCGTTTTCTCCCAGCGCTGAACGGTGCGGACGTCCCGCTTGAGATAGGAGGCGATCTCCTTCCAGGAATCGAGACGGTCGGCCGCTGCGTACACGTCGTCCGAATAGGATGGGGGACTCCCGGGCACTGCTCCTCCTTTGAGGGAGTGAGTCTACCGCAACGGCAGCGCATTGCATAGCGATAGCAGCGCCTGTGCTTATTCGAGAGCATCCGGGATCAGCGTTTGCGGAGTGAGCGGGAGTGTTCTTGAAGGAATGTTTTCGGCTGTCCCTGCTGACGGCTAGCTCCCCCATCCATTACAATCAAGGATTAACCTTCTGATCTCCGGCTGCGCTGTAGGAGTTCGAGCGACCACTCGGATCCTGGGGTTTCAAGCTAAGAGCCAAAAGCTTAAGAGCCAAGGGCTGAATCTGTGACTCTGTCCTCCTCCAATTCGCTCACGTTCCAGGAACTCATCCTGCGCTTGCAGGCATTCTGGGCCGAGCGCGGATGCGTCTTGCAGCAGCCCTACGATGTTGAAGTCGGAGCGGGCACCATGGCGCCGGAAACGTTTCTGCGCGTGCTGGGGCCGAAGCCTTATAAGGTCGCTTACGTCCAGCCCTCGCGGCGTCCGGCAGATGGACGCTATGGCGAGAATCCCAACCGGCTGTTCAAGCATATGCAGTTGCAGGTAATCCTGAAGCCTCCGCCGGAGAATGTGCAGGAGTTGTACCTCGAATCGCTGGCAGCGATTGGCATCGACCTCCGCCAGCATGACATCAAGTTCGAGGAAGATAACTGGGAAGCGCCGACGCTGAGCGCGTGGGGCGTGGGCTGGCAGGTCATGCTCGATGGCCTCGAGATTACGCAGTTCACCTACTTCCAGCAGTGCGGCGGCGTCGATCTGTTTCCGATTTCGGCCGAGTTAACCTACGGACTCGAGCGCATTGGCACGTTTCTGCAGGATGTGGATTCGATCTATGACATCGTGTGGGCGCGCGATCCGGACACAGGAAGCTTGGTGAAATACGGTGACGTCCGACTGGCGGATGAGCTGCAGTTTTCTGTTTACAACTTCGAGTTAGCCGACGTCGACAAGGCCTGGAAGCATTTTGAGTTGTGCGAGGCCGAGTGCAAGGAACTGCTGGATGGGTACGCGGCACTCACAAAAGACAAAACCGTTGGTGATGAGATCGTGCGGGATAAAGCCCGCTTTCCGCTGTTGGGCGCTTACGATCTTTGCCTGAAGTGCTCCCATCTGTTCAACATTCTCGATGCGCGCGGAGCGATTTCGGTAACCGAACGTGTGGGCGTCATCGCACGCGTAAGGGCGTTAGCCGTGGGGATCGCGAAGGCTTGGGTCGATCAGCAAAAGGCCGAGTCAGCTTCAGAGAAATCCGACGAGCCTGCGCCTGCGGCCGAGAAGACGCCGAAGACGAAAAAAGAGGCGTTATCTCCCGTGGGTTAGCGGGAGCGACGTCCCGCTTTGGGTCTGCGACAGGCAAGTCGTGATTTCCATCACATTCGGCAAGAACGACCTTTTGAAACACTGGATGGTTTGAAGGCATGCCAGACTTCTTATTAGAGATCGGATGCGAAGAGATTCCGGCGCGAATGATTGCCGCCGCGTCCGAGGAATTGCGCGAGCGCGTCACGGCGCTGCTGACCCGCGAGCGGTTGTCGGGCGGCGAAGTCACGCATTTCGATACCCCGCGACGTCTGGCCGTAATGGCGGCCGGCATTGCCGCTTCGCAGGCCGACATCGTCGAGCAAGTCACAGGGCCTTCGGTTAACGTCGCCTATAAGGATGGTCAACCCACTCCTGCAGCCGTTGCTTTTGCCAAGAAGGCGGGCGTGGATGTTGCTCAACTGGAGAAGATCACTACTCCCAAGGGCGAGTACATCGCCGCGAAGGTCACGAAAAAAGGACGCAGCGCGGCCGCGATTCTTGCCGAGGGCCTTCCCAAAGAGCTCTCCACCATTTACTGGCCTAAGAACATGTACTGGCAGAAGCCGAACGAGCGCTTTGTGCGTCCGGTGCGCTGGCTGGTCGCGATGCTCGATGGGGAAACGATTCCGCTGGAGTTTGACGGCATTCGGGCAGGGAAGACTTCGCGCGGACATCGCATCCTGAGTGATGGCGCGGTGACGATTTCGCATGCAGGTCCGTTATATTTTGAGAGCTTGCGAACTGCGAAAGTGCTGGGCCGCGGTGAGCGCGAGCACCAGATTCGCAAGGCCCTCGATGCCGCCACGCGCACCATTCCCGGCGCCCGCTGGCGCGAAGATAAAGCTCTGCTCGATACCGTCGTGAATCTTACGGAATATCCGTCGGCCATTCTGGGCAGTTTCGATCCGCAGTTCCTTGCGCTGCCGGAGGAAGTTCTGGTCACGGTGATGCGCGATCACCAGAAATATTTCGCGGTGGAAGATGCCGCCGGCAAACTCGCGCCACATTTTCTGGCCGTGCTGAATACCGATAGCGATCCGCAAGGGCTGATCCGTCACGGCAACGAGCGCGTGTTGCGGGCGCGCTTCAACGATGCGCGCTTCTTCTGGGAGACCGATCAGAAGAAGTCTCTGCTCGAGCGCTTGGAATCGCTGAAGCATGTGACCTTCCAGAAAGACCTGGGCAGCTACTTCGACAAGACGCAGCGCGTGCAGCGGTTGTGCAGTTGGCTGAGCGAGATCCTCAAGCAGAGCGGCGTTACAGTGCGGCCCGGAGTGATTCACAAAGCGGTGTGCCTTGCTAAGGCCGACTTGACCACCGAACTGGTGAAAGAATTTACCGAACTGCAGGGAATCGTCGGCGGGTTGTACGCGCGGGCGCAGCAACTGGACGAGAGTTTGCCCGAAGCGACGCGCTTTGCCATCGCCGATGCGATTTACGATCACTACAAGCCCGAATCCACCGACGACGATGTTCCGCGCTCGACGGAGGGTGCGGTGCTTTCGATCGGCGATAAGGCCGACACGATCGCCGGCATGTTCGCGCTCGGGCTGGTGCCGAGCGGGTCGAAGGATCCGTTCGCGCTGCGCCGGCAGGCAAATGCGATTGTGAAGGTCATCGCGGAAAAGAAGTTGCCGTTGCGTCTGGGCGACTTGATGCGCGATGCGCGGTCGGGGTACCAGCGGTCAGAAGCGGAGAAGAAATTTGTTGACAATGCGAAGTTCAACGAATCAGTGGCAACGTTCTTCCGAGAACGACTGGAGTTTTATCTCAAGGATGTGTGCGGATACGCGTACGATGTAGTGAAGGCGGTTCTAGGAGCAGACGCGGAAGACGTAGTTGATGCGCTGCAGCGAGCCGAGGCGGTCAAGCAGGTTCTGCACCTGCCCGAGTTTCAGGCGATTGGCGCGGCCTGCAAGCGCATGCGGAACATTCTGAAGCAGGCAGCGGAGAAGGGTATCGCGCCGGCTGCGTCATTCGAGGATCTGCCGAATTCTCCGCAAGAAGAGAAGAACCTCGCAGCCTATGTCGAAGTGAATGGTCCGAAGGTCGAGGCGCTTCGTAAAAAGAAAGAGTACGGCGAAGCGCTGACGTTGCTCTCGACCGCTCGCGAGCCGGTAGATGCATTTTTCGACAAAGTAATGGTGATGGTCGAGGATGCCAAGTTGCGGGCGAACCGTCTGGCGCTGCTGCGGACATTGCTCAAAGAGTTTTCCACGATCGCCGACTTTTCGGAGATTGTGACCGAAGGCAAAGCGTAACAAGTTTTCTGGATGGAATCTGAATCTACACAAAGGACTCATATATGGCGACGATGACTCTCCCCGAAACTGAAGTAAAGGAATCCAAGAAGTCCACCACCAAGTACGTTTACTTTTTCGGCGGCGGCAAGGCCGACGGCAACGGCAAGATGAAGGATGTGCTCGGCGGAAAAGGCGCCGGACTGGCCGAGATGACTAATGCCGCGCTGCCCGTGCCTCCGGGATTCACCATTCAGACCGAGGCCTGTCGCGAGTACATGCGGACGAACGCGACCTCGAAAGAGGTCGAGCGGCAGATGGACGAAGCCCTGGCGAAGCTTGAAACGCTGCAGGGGCAGAAACTCGGCACCGGCGAGAATCCCCTGCTGGTGAGCGTGCGCTCGGGTGCGAAGTTCTCCATGCCCGGCATGATGGACACGATCCTGAACCTCGGCCTGAACGACAAGAGCGTCGAAGCGCTAGCCAAGCGGAGCAATAATCCGCGGTTCGCGGCTGACTCCTACCGGCGGCTGATCCAGATGTTCGGCAACGTCGTGCTCGACATTGAGAAGGCGGCATTCGACGAAGTATTTGACGCCAAGAAGAAGCAGCGTAAGACGAAACTCGACACCGACCTCACCGCCAAAGATCTTCAGGAAGTAATCGTTGAATACAAAAAGGTCGTGAAGAAGCACGCCAAGCGCGACTTCCCGCAGGATCCGCGCGAACAGCTGGTCATGGCCCGAGACGCCGTGTTCCGGTCCTGGCAGAACGACCGTGCGAAGCACTATCGCCGTATCAATAACATCGATGACATGCTCGGCACAGCGGTCAATGTGCAGGCCATGGTATATGGCAACCTCGGCGACACCAGCGGCACGGGTGTGGGCTTCACGCGCAATCCAGCGACGGGAACCAAGGAATTCTACGGCGAATTTCTGATGAACGCGCAGGGTGAGGACGTGGTTTCGGGCGTGCGCACTCCGGTGCCGATCCTCGAACTGAAGAAGATCATGCCGAATGTCTACGACCAGCTTCGCGAAATCACCACGCGGCTGGAGAAACATTACAAAGATATGCAGGACTTCGAGTTCACCATCCAGGACGGCAAGCTCTACATGCTGCAAACCCGCAACGGCAAGCGTACGGGGCTGGCCGCGGTGCGGGTGGCGATTCAGATGGTGGAGGAAGGACTGATTACGAAGGAAGAAGCC
>Ga0182024_10011606_pt1 | contig 17637 bp, 11 predicted proteins | sample P32metaG_FD_120480 | JGI IMG/M metagenome (GOLD analysis project Ga0182024, IMG submission 120480) | Permafrost microbial communities from Stordalen Mire, Sweden - P3-2 metaG (Illumina Assembly) | ecosystem: Environmental > Terrestrial > Soil > Wetlands > Permafrost | place: Sweden: Stordalen... | reverse complement strand
CGGAAGTTCGCCTCCGCCTGTTTAAGCGTCTGGTTGGCTGGATCGATCTGCGCCTCAAGCGAGTTAAGCTGCGGGTCGTTGAAGAGCGTCCACCAGTCTCCTTTCAGGTGTGCGTCGCTGGGTTGCGCCGGCTTCCATCCGTCTTCTGACTTGAAGTTCTCAGGCAGCGGCTCTTTGAACTCCGGCGCAAGCGGGGCTGTGGGGCGCGCATACTGCGGCCCGACCTGGCAGCCGGCAAGTGCGAGGCCAGCTCCCGCCGCGAACAGAAAGGCCGTTTTGCGCCAAAAGCGGGTCCCGATCATGATTGTCCTCGCGTGCTCGCCGCCTGCGGGTGGACTTCGGTACCGCTCACGAGCGAATCGGGAGGATCGAGGATGACTTCATCGGCAGGCGTAAGGCCAGAAGTGATCTCCACGGAGTTGCCAAAGTCGTGGCCAATGGTCACTGGCACGAGTTGGGCCTGGTCGCCGCGTACGACACCGACGCGAAGCCCTTCGGCGCGGAACAGCAGCGTGTTGGAAGGGATCGTAACCGTATTCCCAATCGCCGGCAGATGAAAGTGGACAAAGACATAAGCTCCCGGACGCAGCACGCTCTTCGAGTTGTCGATATCCACTTCGACATTGAGGGTGCGCGTTGAGTGGTCGATGGCGTTAGCGTTGCGCACGATGGTGCCAGGAATGCTCAGGTCGGGATTCGAATCCTGTGTAAGCGTTGCGCGATCACCGTCGTGTATGGCGTCGGAGTCTACCTCCGGTACGGCGACATACACCCGCAGCTTGTGGGTCGCATCCATGTGAAACAGCTCGCGCGGATTGGCCGCCCCCGAGCCCGCGTCGATCAGGTCTCCGATGTCTGTATTGCGTGCGGTAATGACGCCGTCAAAGGGCGCAATGATTCGTTCGTAACTCTGTAGCTGTTCGAGGCGGCGCACATTGGCTTTGCTCGCGTCGACAGCGGCCTGCGCAGCGATGTAATTAGCGCGGGTCTGGTCGGCCTCCTGCTGCGAGACGGCGTGCTTGGCCAGGAGCGCCTGCCACCGATTGCTGGTCACACCGGCAAGGTCCGCATTGGCCTGCATGCGTTCCAGTTCGGCACGCGACTGGTCCAGTTGCTGGTCGATCTCGGGCGTTTCGATCTCGGCAAGAAGATCTCCTTTGCGCACGTGTGCGCCAATATCGAAGTACCATTTCTTCAGGTAGCCGTTGGTGCGCGAGTAGATGGGCGTATCGGTAAACGCCTCCACGTTGCCGGGCAGCGCGAGATCGTCGGCCTTCGATCCCTCCACCGGATGCACTACATTGACTGACAGAATGGCGGCGTCTTGAGTCGCGTGGGCTACTGCCGCCTCGTTTGCTGCACGCACATGCAGGCCCCAGGCAATTGCACAGGCCAGCGCAACCGCGCAGAGGATGCCGGCCAGGCGGCGGCCAACCGGAACTTGATCGGGTGTATCGGCCTTCGCTGGTCCAACAGTCTGTGGAGATGCAGGCGAAGATGCGACTGTCGCCACCTGCTCCTGCTTGCGGGTCACATCATCCATCTCAACGATTTCATTGCCGCTGCTCATGCGTGTTCCTCCACAAGGTGCTTCTCCATGCGTGCCCGCTCGCTCTTCTCCGTCCCATGAATCAATGCAAAGACACTCGGAACAAAGAGCAGCGTGGCGACGGTCGCGCAAAGTAGTCCGCCGATGACCGCGCGGCCCAGCGGCGCATTCTGTTCGCCGCCGTCACCGAGTCCAAGAGCCATGGGGACCATGCCAATAATCATGGCCAGCGCCGTCATGATGACGGGACGGAAGCGCGTGGCTCCCGCCTCCACAGCCGCGCTAATGGCGTTGCCGTGCTCATCGAGACGGCTCTTGGCAAACGAAACAACAAGGATGCTGTTGGCCGTGGCCACGCCCATGCACATGATGGCGCCCATCAGCGCAGGCACGCTCAGCGTAGTGCGCGTAAGAAACAGAAACAGCACAATGCCGGCCAGGGCCGCGGGGAGCGCGGTGATGATGATGAACGGATCGGTCCAGCTCTGGAAGTTGACGACGATGAGCAGGTAAACCAGGACGATCGAGAATACCAGGCCGCCCAGCAAGTCGGTGTATGAGCTTCGCATCGTATCCACCTGACCCTTCAGAGTGACAAACGTGCCGCGTGGCAACGACTTCGCGTTGCTATTGAGAATCTCAGCGATCTGCCGGCTCACGCCGCCCAGGTCACGGTCCTGCACGCTTGCGTATACATCGACCTCGCGCCGAATGTTGTAGTGATTCACGACATCCATCTCATGCCCACGCCCGACGCTGGCAAGGTCGCTAAGGATCTCCGGATTTGCCGGTGCGCTTGCCGCCGGCGCGCTGCGTGTTGCGCGGTTGATAGGGATGTTCTCGAGGTCCTGCATAGTGTCCATTTTGTACTGCGGCGTCTGTGCAACCACGTTGTAGTTCACCATGTTGTTCCAGTTGAGAAAGAACATGGGTGACACCTGAAAGCTGCCGCTTAGCGTGTTCAGCACGCTGGTGGAGACGTCCTGCTCCGTGTATCCGCCCTGCGCGGCCTTGGTGCGATCCACGTCCACTTGCAGCGTAGGATAGTCGAACGGCTGCTGAATGCGAAGGTCGGTGAGCCCAGGAACGTCGCGGAGCTCGGCGAGAAGCTTGTCTGCCTGGGCTTTACTTACGTTCACATCGTTCCCTTCAATCTGGACGTCGATCGGCGCGGGCAATCCAAAGTTGAGAATCTGCGTTGTGATATCGGCAGGCAGTGTGTAAAACGTCGCTGCGGGAAACATGCGGGGAAGATTGCGCCTGAGCGCGCGGACATAATTTGCTGTGGGCCCGTGATCGGGCCTGAGCGTCACCAGGATGTCGCCATCCCCCGCGCCCAGCGCGCCGTTGGTCAGATGCTGGGTGTTCAGGGCGCTATAAGGCAGCCCGATGTTGTCGAGAATGTTGTCGATCTGCGAAGCCGGTATCTCTTTGCGGATCTCGCCCTCGACCAGGTCGAACAGGCGCGCAGTCTCTTCAATGCGCATTCCGGAAGGAGCGCGAACATGCAGAATGAACTGCCCACTGTCCGTCTGAGGGAAAAAGTCTTCGCCAAGGAACGGCACAAGAATGAAAGCGGCGAGACAAAGCCCGAGGAATGACGGAATGAAGATGCGGCGCCGGAAGACCAAGCCCTGCAGCAGTGAATGGTACCGCTCGCGCACGCGCCCAAAAACCCGCTCAAACCCCTGCTGAAAACGCGCGAAGAGCCCTTTCGCGGCGGTGGCGCCGTGCTCGTTGGCGCGCAGCAGATACATCGCCAGCGTGGGCACCAGCGTGCGGCTCAGCAGGTAACTGGCCAGCATGGCAAACACCACCGCTTCGGCCAGCGGAACAAAGAGAAACCGCGCAACGCCGCCGAGGAAAAACATGGGTAGGAAGACAATGCAGATACAGAGTGTCGAGACCAGAGCCGGTACTGAGATCTGCGACGCACCCTCAACAATGGCCTCGCGCAGGGCGCTGCCTTGTTCGATAAAGCGCTCAATGTTTTCGATAGTGACGGTGGCGTCGTCGACCAGAATACCCACGGCCAGCGCCAGGCCGCCGAGCGTCATGGTGTTGATGGTCTCGCCAATCAGGCCAAGGATAATGATCGATGACAGAATTGATAACGGAATAGAAATTGCGATGATTACCGTCGATCTCCAACTGCCCAGGAACACAAGGATCATCATTGCAGTGAGCGCGGCGGCAATCACGGCCTCGCGAATGACACCCTGCACCGCCCCGCGGACAAAGATGCTCTGATCCGACAGTGGTGTCATCTTCAATTGCGGAGGCACCGTGCTCGCCACGCGAGGCAAAATCCCACGAATTCCCTTGACCACGTCCAGCGTCGACGCATTGCCGCTCTTTAGGATTGAGACCAGCACGCCGCGGTGGCCATCCTGACGCACGATGTTGGTCTGCACCTGGAAGCCATCGCTCACGCTGGCTACGTCGCGCAGATAAATCGTTGTGCCATTCACCTGCTTGATCGGAATATTGGAAAGACCCTCAACGGTGCGTGGTGAGCCGTTGGTCCTCACGTCGTATTCCGACTGTCCGATTTTGATCGTGCCTGAAGGCATGACAACGCTCTGAAGCGCCAATGCGCTCAACACATCGCCCGGAGCAATGCCTTTGGATTGCATCGCCGCCTGGTCCATGTTCACGCTGACCTGGCGCTGCTTGCCGCCGTAGGGTGATGGCACCACAGCACCGGGCACGGTTATGAGCTGCGTACGGATGAAATTTGTCGCATAGTCGTTCAGTTGCGCTTCCGACAGGCCCTCGCCTGAAATGCCGATCTGCAGGATCGGCACGCTGGATGCCGAAAAATTGATGATCTGCGGGGGCAGCGTGCCGGGAGGAAGCTGGCGCAACAGATACTGCGATGCCGCCGTGACCTGGGCGTTGGCTGTATCGAGCGACGCTCCGGGCTGTAGAAATACCTTTACGATCGCTTCGCCGTTATATGTCGTCGACTCGATATGCTGAATATTGTCGACCAGAGTGGTAAGTGCCTTCTCGTATGGCGACGTTAAACGCCCTTCCAGTTCTTCAGGATTGAGGCCGGTATATGTCCAGCCGATCGAAACCACGGGAATATTGATGTTGGGAAAGATATCCGTGGGCGTGCGCAGGATGACCACCGGCGCGGCGATGAGGATCAACAGCGCGAGAACGATAAATGTGTACGGTCGGTTTAGAGCAAGCTTGACGATCCACATAGAGTCCTTTTGCGCTCCTTGGTGCCGCGATCGCACCCCAGCTAGCCCCAATTCGGCATTGCGACACGATTGGCCTGGCCTATGCAGTTCTTATGCATGACTCGTGCCATTTGGTTTCTCTTTTAGAATCATCAGCCATTGGGCGAAAACGAATCCTGCTTGGAAAGTTGCTGTCGAAGGGCCGACACCGACTGACAGATCGGGTCAAAGCAAGAAGCCGGTGCGCGCCGCTCCTTTGTTCTCCAGATCAACAACCGCGGCCAATTCAAGTTCCACAAATAGATGACCGGATCAACTACACAACGGCCAGCGGATTTTCAAGCGGTCCCATCGAACTTGCCCCAATAGTTCTCGAAAAACCGCATCTCTGTCCGAGGCAGTCCGATACGACCTATTTGAGGCCATATCCACCCAGTGCATAGTTCCACGTGCCACGCGTCGATGAGGAAAAGCAGTAATTGGTCATGCTGCGCACACGTCAGGCATAGCGGAAAAGCATCATAAAGCCAAAATCCATATGGCTCTGCTGGTGGCAATGGAAGAGTGTAGCGCCCGGATTTGCGGCGACGAAGTCGACCTCAGCTGTGCTATTGGCGGGCACTACGACAACGTCCTTTCGCAGTCCGGACATGGGTTTTCCGTCGAGGCTTGTCACCTCGAAGGTATGCCGGTGGAGATGGATGGGGTGATCATCGGTGCTCTTGTTACGCATGAGCAGACGGTAGCGCTTGCCCTCCTGCAGCATCACAGTGTCGGTCTTCGGATAGGACTTTCCGTTGATTGTCCAGTAATCGAATTCGCCGTGCCCCCGGAATTTTGACTCGAATAGCAGGAGAATCTGATGGTCAGGCTCAACGGTCATGGATTCGGGGTGGGCGAAAGGTCGATAGGTCCATAGCACCTCGGGCGGATCGATCCACTTCGGCTCTCCCTGCTGGCCAACGTATTCGACAACGATGCCCATACCTGCCTTACGAATGTCCTCGCGCGTCTCGCCGAGGATCCAGACGCCGGGATTCTTCATCTCGACAATGACATCGGCGCGTTCCGCCGGCGCCAGGCGAAGCGCAGTGATGCTGGCCGAAATCGCGACCGAGTTGCCATCCATCGAGACCAACGTCATCTCGTGGCCCGCGAGGGCGAGCCAGTGCGTTACGGTTGCGCTGGCGTTTACGATGCGAAGGATGACGCGTTGGTTCTGCTTTACCTGGAGCGGAGCCCCTGCACCGAGTACGCGGTCGTTAATGGTCGAGTAGTCGTACGACACGTCCATCGAAGCGTCCGTTGCCGCACCCATGTAGGCATTCCAGTCGTGCAAGGTGAGAAAAACTTCCTGGTCGTAGGCTCCGGGCTCGTTTTTTGGCTCGACGTAGAAGCAGCCGAACTGCCCGGTGTAGAGGCCCCTCTTCAAATCATGGCCGGCACTCGTGTGCGTGTGGTACCAGCGCAGTCCCGAGGGCTGCGGCGTGAAGTGATAGCGTTGCCGCGCGCCGGGCGCGATCATCGGCGATCCCTCCTCCATGGCGCCGTCCTGGTCGGAGGGAATCCAGAGGCCATGCCAGTGCACGATCTCCGGGATGCTAGTGCGATTCACCACGTCAATTGCGATCGGCTTGCCCTCGGGCCAACGGATAAGCGGGCCGGGCACCTGGTCGTTGTAGGCAATCGTGTCAACATGCTTGCCGGGTGCGATCTCCAGCTTCAGTGGAGCAATTTCCAGGTGCACATCCGCGGAGGCTTGCGCCCATAGACCATCTTTCGCCGAAAGGGACACGCCGAGTGCAGCTGCAACTGCGGACTTCGCAATGAATTCACGCCGGTTCATTGGCATACCTCCCTCACTGATTGCTTTCGGAGCTGCCTGCACGATGGTGCGTCCAGTCAAAGCGTCTGCCCACAATTCCCTTTACGATCAGATGATCGGTGCCTGCGGTCGTTCCTACACCGACACCGAAGTTGATCTCCCAGTTTGGTGAGACATTCAGATCAACCGCCGGAAAGAACTGCTGCTGTTGATTGTGAAACGAGTCAAAACCGCGTAGCGATCCATAGTCCGCGTAGTACTCGAGGCCGCCGGAGATGTACTTGTTGAAGTCAAAACTGACTTTGGCATTCGGCGAAAATCCTACGCCCTGATTGACGGTCTGTCCGTGAAACGATCGCTCCAGCGCCGGATTCACGGCGAAGTACCAGCGCCCTTTCGTCTTGTCCACGATGGGACGGATCTCCCAGGTCCAGGTGTCCGTCGAGAATTGGCGTCGCTGGTACCCTACTTCGGTGGAAAGGCTTACACCCAGAGGCCAATGCCAGCTGTCAGGAACGCGAACGCGGGGACGGATGTGGTCGCCGACCCATTGCCATCCATCGCCATCGCGAGCGCTGGTGAATATATAAATACCGACTTCAGACCAGCTGTTGATGCCCTGAGTGATCTCCACCGTCTCGTGTTCAGCGTGATTGGTGGGATAAAGCCCGTCGGCCGCATACTTCGAACCTGGGAGCGGCTTGGTTCCGTTCGCGGTAAAGTTGCTGTGCAGTTCCAGCATGGTTGTTTTCGGCGCGACTGTGTCGGCGCCGTAAACCTGAATTTCGTAGTTATTCTGCGCGTGTGCTACGCGACCGCAAAGGCCGCCGAATATCGCAGCGATGAGGATCAACAGCGCGAGAACGATAAATGTGAATGGTAGGTTGAGAGCAACTTTGACGATCCACATGCTGTTCCTTTGCGCTCCCTGCTGCCTCGGTCGCCGCGTAGCTGACTTTCAGCGTCGCCAGTTCCATTTTCTTCGGGCTCTTGATGTGCCTGAGACCGGCCAAATCGTAGCCTCCGCTGGTTCCATCCATTCGAACCAAGTTATCTGGGATGCATGACGGCGACCACGGAACTCGAACTCCCGGCCTCTGCCGCAGCAGATTTGGGCGGCGACACCAGGATGGGCAGAATCACGGATACCGCCATGATGCCTGCGATCACGTGGGGACCGCTTGTAAACGAGCCGCTGCTTTGTCGCATATGCGCGATCAGCAAAGGCCCAAAGGCGCTCGCGGAACCCCACGCAGTGAGCATAAGACCGTAGATGGGCCCAACATTCTTCGATCCGAAATAGTCGGCGGTAAAAGCTGGCATGGTGCCAAATCCGCCTCCGTAACACATCAGGACGGTGAATGCCACGACTGTAAGAATCGCCGCCGAAGACGTGCTTGGCAGTATCCAAAAGAGACCGACCTGAATCAGGAAGATCGCCACGAAGGTCCATCGCCTGGTGATTGCATCGGAGATCCAGGCCCAGAAGATTCTGCCCACGGCGTTGCCAATGCTGGCAACACCAACCATTCCCGCGGCCACAATGGCGCTGACTTTGGCAATCTCCTGAAACATGGGCGATTCTTGGGAAATTACCGAGATGCCCGCTGACGTATTCAGAAACAGCAGCAGCCACAGCGCCCACCACTGCCATGTCTTTAGCGCACCGCCGAGCGTGTAATCCGTTGCTGCACGCTGCGCAGTCTGGGTAAGGCTGGGGGCCCATCCCGCCGGCTTCCACCCAACCGGCGGGTTCTGCGTGAAATAGGCGGTGGCCATGGTAATCACGAGATACGCGATGCCGAGATATGCGAATGTGTGTAAGACTCCCACACTTTGAATCAGGCGCGTAGCCACAGGCGCCGTGACCAATGCCCCTGCGCCAAAGCCGCCCACTGCGATACCGGTAATAAGGCCCCTGCGGTCGGGAAACCACTTAACCAGTACCGCTATGGGGACAATGTAACTGAATCCAACTCCTATTCCTCCAACGAGTCCGTAGCTCAGGTAGAGCCACCAGAGCTTGTTAGTGGAGAAGCTTGCCATGAAGACACCGAAGCCGTAGAGAAATCCGCCAGTAAGCGCGACGACGCGAGGCCCTTTCTTGTTCAGCCAGAGGCCGCCGAAGAAAGCTGAAACTCCCAGTACAAAAATTGAGATTGTAAAGGTCAGTGTCACTTCCTCTATGGACCAATGAAATTGCTTTGCCAGCGGAACCCGGAAAACGCTCCATGCGTATACGGCTCCAAGAGCCATTTGCATCAGGAACCCCGCTGCCGCGATCCCCCAGCGATTCGTGTTTTTTTGGGTTTCCATCATTTGCAGCTCCCCCGTAAATTGATTTGATTCCCCAGATTCTCTAAGAAGCGGTTAACGAGCGCGATGCTTCTACGCAGTTCTTTATGACGGAATTGACTGAGAAGCGAGAGCAGACCTGGCGGCTCGATGACTGGCTTCGCGTAGCATCCCAGTGTGTCACTTGCTGCCGTCGCAACACACTGGAGTACGTCAGGATTGATTGCGCCAAGCACTTTGCCAAGAATCATCGCGTTGCGAATAGCGCGAATGGATTCATCCGACTTGGCGGCATCGACCGCGGTTTCAATCAGCTTGTCGCTTGCACCAAGCGCACCGCGCAACAGTTCGAAGACGCCGTGGTCGTGTAGCTGCTGCAGCAACTCATACGAGTCGAGCAAGGCTTCCGCGTGCTTAACGGGCGCTTGTTCGAGCCGCTTGCGCAACTCTTCGCGAGGGTCGCGGGCCGGTAACTCCAGCGGGATTGGTCGAGCCATATTTCTCTCCTTGCCAGCAGGCGCAGCTAGCGGGTCTGTATCTGAACCAGTTGGTCGCCGGGTTGGCGATAATCCTTACGCTTCCACTTCCGTTCCACCTCGACGCCGGTCTGCGGTGTCGGGTGCCCGTGGCGCGAATTTGTCCGCGGCAGCGGGTCGTCGCCGATCTCTCCCAATACCCGGAGTTGCACAGACGTCTCCTTGTAAGCGGGGGTGTGGGTCACCTTGTCCGTATGGCTGCTGGTGAGACGGTTAACAGCCTCTTCCGTAGAGTTCATGGGCATATACAGTTCTTTTCCCTGCACTCTTGTGGTGATGACTGCCTGTGCGCGCACCTTGCCGTAACGCGATGTCAATTGCACCCAGCTACCGGTCTGGATACCGCGCTCGCCCGCAAGGTCCGGCGATACTTCAACAAAGGTGCACGGAGTCTTCTCGCGAATGCCCTCAGTTCGATAGGTCATGTTGCCTTCATGGAAGTGCTCCAGAAGACGGCCGTTGTTCAGGTGCAGGTCATACTGGGCATCCTGTTGATCGGTTGGCTCCGACCAGGGAACAGGGTAAAACCTGGCCTTGCCGTCAGGAAAATTGAAGTTCTTTGTGTACAGCAGAGGTTGATCGCTACCATCCTCAGCCACGGGCCATTGCAGCGTCTTGTATCCTTCCAGGCGCTCGTACGTGACGCCGGCAAACAGCGGCGTAAGTGAGGCAATCTCTTCGTAAATCTGAGAAGGGTGCTCGTACTTCCAGCCTGCGCCCAGCCGATTGGCGATGTCCTGGATAATGATCCAGTCCGGACGGCTATCTCCCAGAGGCTCAAGAGCCTGGTAAAGACGCTGGATACGCCGCTCGGTGCTGGTGAAGGTCCCTTCCTTCTCCAAGCTCGGACTGGCCGGCAAAATCACATCAGCAAAGCGGCAGGTTTCACTGAAGAAGATCTCCTGCATGACAAAGAAATCGAGCTTCGATAGCGCATCCCCTACGTAATTTGCGTTGGAATCGACGAGGCTCATCTCTTCGCCGAATACGTACATGGACTTGAGCTTGCCATCGTGTATGGCCTCGATCATCATGTGGTTGTCGAGGCCCGGCTTAGGCGGCAAGGTAACGTTCCACGCCTTCTCAAACTTGGCCCGAATCGCCTGATCGGCTACATCCTGGTAGCCGGGGAAGAAATTCGGCATGGCGCCATGATCGCTGGCGCCCTGCACGTTGTTATGCCCGCGCAGGGGGTATGCACCTGTTCCCGGCTTAATGTAATTGCCGGTTGCGAGCAGGAGATTGGAAATAGCCGTTGAGGTGTCAGAACCCATAGAGTGCTGGGTCACGCCCATGGCCCAGAGAATGCACACCCCCTCTGCCCCCGCGATCATATGGGCAACCTTTGTAAGTGTTTCGATCGGGAGGCCGCACCTCTGACTTGCCATTTCGAGCGTGAACGACTCCAGGCTCTTCTTGAACTCGTCGGCGCGATTGACCCACTGGGCGATAAACTTCTCGTCAGCGAGTCCGTTGTCGAAGATGTATTTCGTCACCGCGGAGAGCCAGATAAGGTCGGTGCCGGGCCGCGGGTGCAGGAATATGTCTGCGCGATCCGCCATCTCGTTCTCGCGCAGGTCAGAGACGATCAGTTTCTGGCCGTGCATCTTGTGGGCGCGTTTGACACGCGTTGCGATCACCGGATGGCTCTCGGCGGTGTTGCTGCCGACGATCAGCACCAGTCCCGCCTTCTCAATGTCGGTGATCGATCCGGAGTCGCCGCCATAGCCAACTGTTCGGAATAGACCCGTGGTCGCCGGCGCCTGGCAGTAGCGCGAGCAGTTATCCATGTTATTGGTTCCGATTACCGCCCGGGCCAGCTTTTGCATCAGATAGCTTTCTTCGTTCGTGCACTTCGAAGAAGAGATGAAGGCGAGCGAGTCGGGGCCGGTGGCTGCTTTAATTTCAGAGAATCGGCGTGCCACAAGAGTCAGTGCCTCGTCCCAGGAAGCTTCACGGAATTGATCGCCCTCGCGGATGAGCGGCTTGGTGAGGCGGTCTTGACTATTGATGTGCCCCCAGCTGAACTTGCCCTTGATGCAAGTGGAAACTCCATTGGCCGCGCCCTCCAAGGGCTCCACTTTCAGAATATGGCGGTCTTTCGTCCAGACATCGAAGCTGCAGCCGACTCCACAGTACGTACAGACGGTTTTGGTTCGCTTGATGCGCGACTCGCGCATGTGCGATTCCACTTCAGAAACTTGAAGAATGGAGCCATAGCCCATCTCCGGCTCGATGTCTTTGACGATATCAATCATGCCGTCGAGCGCGGTCTTGGGTAGAGAGGTCATGTACCCGGCCTCTCCAAGCATTGACCGTTCCATCAGTGCATTACACGGACAGACAGTGACGCAGTGGCCGCACGAAACACAGCTCGATTCGCCAATCGGCGCTCCGCCATCCCACAGCACGCGGGGATGAGGGTCCTCCCAGTTGATGCTTAGGGTTTCGTTCACTTCCAAGGTCTGGCAGGCCTGAACACAGCGCCCGCAGAGAATGCACTGGTCGGGATCGTAGCGATAGAAGGGATTGGACATATCCACTTCATAGGGTTTCGGCTTATAAGGGATTTGCTGATGCTCAACCGCAAGCAACTTGGTGGTGTTATGAACGGTGCAGTTGCCGTTGTTGTTGTCGCAAACCGTGCAATAAAGCATATGATTGCCGAGGATGCGGTCGAAGGCTTCGCGTTGCGCCGCGTCCGCGCGCGGCGAAGACGTGACAACGTTCATGCCCTCTGCAGCCATCGTTCCGCAAGCTCTTACCAGCTTGCCGTCGACCTCAACCATGCAGGTATCGCAGGATTGGATCGGTCCAAGCTGGGGGTGATAGCAAACATGCGGTACTTCGATTCCGTAACGGTTGATCAGGTCGATCAGGCGCTCTCCAGGCTGAATTGCCAGCGGCCTGCCATCAATGGTGGCTGTCATAGCTGTCAACCCTCCGCGGTTGATCTTGGATGGTATCCCATGGGGTAAGAGCCCGTAAAGTTAATTTGCGAACCGCCTGGCGTTGTGATTAGCAGCTTCTGGGCCAATCGATTCGACGACTAACCTCCTGGATAATAAGGGGCTTCATGCACTGGTACAGCCGGTCGTGACGGCCATCCGTCATCGATTGTCGAAGCTCTGACAGTAGTCGGGTCCCTAGGGCGGGCAGCACACCGTATCTGGCTGATTCTGAATTGATCCGGGATGGCGAGATACGTGCAAAGTACAGCTGTGGGTCGATCGCCGCCAGCGGCGGCACGACCGCCAGATGACAAGGAGATTACGTCATGCCAGGATCAAAACTCAATAAATCCAATACTCAAGTTGGATTCATCGGCCTTGGACTCATGGGGAGCCGGCTCACGCGCCGCTTGGATTCATTCGGATGGAACATTCGAGCATGGAACCGCAGTCCAAAGCCTGCAGATGAGCTAAACAGATGGGGGATAGCCATTGCACCATCAATTGTGGACCTGGTAGCTGAATCGGATGTAATTCTCTCTTCCTTGGCAAACGATGCCGCTGTTCGGTCCGTCTATCTCGACACCGGCGGCGTGTTTTCTACGGCAAGGCCGGGGACAATCATCCTCGAAATGAGCACGATCTCGCCGGAATTATCGAGCCGCCTACATCAGGAGGCCCGCACGAGAGGTGTTAACTTCCTCGATGTGGCCATCTCTGGTTCGACACCTGCGGTCGACGCCGGAACGATCACACTGCTTGCCGGCGGTGACAAAGAGATGTTCAAGCAATGTGTCCCGATCTTCGAGTCCATTGCCAGGCAGTGGTTCTTGATTGGACCCGGCTCTTCAGGCGTTCGAATGAAATTGGTTGTCAACCTCCTGCTGGGCATTGACATGCAGGCGATCGCAGAAGCAGTTTCCCTCGGAGAGCACCTTCAGATCGATCGGAACGTTTTGCTGGATGTCCTGTCGAAGACCGCGGTGGTCGCTCCCGCGATGGCCGGGAAGTTCCGGAAAATCAAGGACGGTGACTACTCTCCGGAGTTTCCGCTGCGGCTGATGAGCAAAGACATGGATCTGGTGATGGATGCCGCGAGGGCGTCCGGCGCTGATTTGCCTGCGGCTTCTGTCGCCAAATCCGTCCTGACGTCCAATGTCTCCACGAGTGGCGACCTGGACCTGTCTGCTATAACTCCGTTTGTCATTCGTCAACAGACTAGGGCCGCGGTTTAGCTCGTATCAGGGACCTCGACATTTACAAGAAACTGCGGCAAGACATCGCAAAGCGCCCGTATCGCTGGCAACTCGGAAGCGGTCCTGAAACCAATTGGGCGTGTCAGTTCAAGTCGTTTATGACGGATTTTGAGTCAAATGGGCGTTGGTTCTCTTCTGGAGGATACTGTGGACTTGAGGCTCACTGATAAGGTTGCGCTGGTAACTGGATCGACAGCAGGGATTGGATTTGCGATTGCCCGTGCGCTTGGTGCCGAAGGTGCGCATGTATATGTGAACGGACGCACTCAGGAGCGCGTGGATGCGGCGGTGGCGGCGATCCGGTCGCAAGCAGGAACGATCAAAGCCGATGGCATCATGGCGGACTTTTCCAGTCCAGCCGGAGCTGAGGCTGTGATTGCGAAACTGCCTGTAGTGGATGTGCTGGTAAACAATGTGGGCATCTTCGAGCCGAAGCCGTTTGCCGAGATTCCCGATGCGGACTGGTACCGCTTTTTCGAGATCAATGTAATGAGCGGAGTGCGGCTCGCGCGACACTACCTTGCGGAAATGCTGAAGAAAAACTGGGGGCGCATTCTTTTCATTTCGAGCGAGTCGGCCGTGCAGATTCCGCCCGAGATGGTGCACTACGGGATGACCAAGACAGCGCAGGTTGCCGTTGCGCGGGGTATTGCGGAGTCCGTGGCCGGGACCGGTGTGACGGTCAACAGTATTCTTGCCGGGCCGACCGCGTCGGAAGGAGTGGGCGCCTTTGTCGCGGCGATGGCAAAACAGCAGAACAAGTCGAAGCAAGTGATTGAAAAAGAGTTTTTCGAGCATGTGCGGCCCTCGTCCCTGCTTAAGCGCTTTGCCACCGTGGATGAAGTTGCGGCAATGGTGACCTATGTGGCCAGCGAGATTTCTTCGGCCACCAACGGCGCCGCACTGCGGGTAGACGGCGGCGTGGTGAAGGCAATTCTCTGAGGTGGGAAATCGATGGAACTGGTTTTCAAGGCTCTGGATCAGTAATTGTCTACACCGCGCCACTTGGATCGATTCAGGAGTCTCTGCGCTTTCGCACGCATCTGCATTAACAAAACTTCCTTGAGAGGAGGATTTCATGGATCGAAGAGATTTCCTAAAGACTGCCACCGTTGCTGCCGCAGGATCAGTTGCGCCTGCGGGCGCACAAAACGCTCAGCCCTCCCCCGCAACCCAGCGGCCTGAGTCCCCGAACATGATTTATCGCGTGCTCGGTCACACCGGTGAACGTGTTTCCGCGATTGGCATAGGCGGTTATCACCTTGGGAAACAGCAGGACCCCGATGAGAGCATCCGTTTACTTCGCACTGCAATCGATCGCGGTATCACGTTCATGGATAACTGCTGGGACTACAACGGCGGCATCAGCGAGGTCCGGATGGGCCAGGCGCTGCGCGATGGTTACAGGCAGAAGGTCCTTCTGATGACTAAGATCGATGGCAGGGATAAGAACACCGCGGCCAGACAGATTGAGCAATCGCTGGGACGCCTGCAGACGGATGTGATCGATCTCCTGCAATTCCATGAGGTCATTCGCCTCGACGATCCGGATGTCATCTTCGCGCCGGGTGGAGCCATGGAGGCTGTTCAGGAAGCAAAACAAGCGGGCAAAATCCGCTACATCGGCTTCACCGGTCACAAGGATCCCAGTGTGCATCTGCGCATGTTTGAGACTGCTGACAAGCATGGGTTTCACTTCGACACTGTGCAGATGCCTATCAATGTGATGGATGCGCATTTCCGTTCGTTTCTGAATCAGGTTGCGCCAGTCGCGCGGGAACACGGCACCGCCATTCTCGCCATGAAGACCTTCGGCGATCCCTACATTCTCCAAAGCAAGACAGTGACGCCCACGGAGGCTTTGCACTCTGGGCTGAACTCCCCGGCGTCGGTGGTCATTACGGGCATTGACTCTCCGGAAATACTAAACCAGGCGTTTCAGGCCGTGCAAAGCTTCAGACCGCTGGATCAGCAGCAGGTTTCAGCCATTCTCGCGAAAACAAAAGAAGCCGCCATGACCGGAAGGTTTGAGTTATTCAAGACCAGCTCGCATTACGATGGCACGATCAAGAACCCGTCCTGGCTCGGCTACACCAATGGGTGAGCGCAGCTACCGCGGGTGCATTTGCGGATGTTTCATCGCAAAATGTTGTCAGCCGGAAACGAGCGGATGCGTCGCACCCAGGCTGATCTCACCCCAGAAATCGTCAGGCAGATTCACAACAATGGGTTCGGAAGTGCTTCGGACAACAATCCATTGGAAGGGGACGTCGCTGGAAGGATTAATCTCCTGGTGCGGAAGCCATGCCGGGACATAAAGGAAATCCCCTGCTTGCAGCGTCGCGTTGAACTCCCCTCGCTCGCCCCACCGAACGTAAGAAGATCCGCTGAGGACATAGGCGATCGTGTGTTGCTCTCCATGGTGATGGATTGCTGTGCGGGCTTCAGGTTCGACCAGGAATAGGCCTCCCCACATGGGCGATTCTATGCCCGCTCCTGAATGGATGGCGGCAAAGCGGTGCGATCCGGGCGTTTGAGCCGTCGCAGAGTCTAACTGTTCTGGACGGATTACGCGAATAGATTGATATTGCATGAAATCTCCCTGAGTATTGATTTCGCTTCCTGCGCGTTCCAGACGTGGAAGGTTACTCCCAGTCCATGGGCATAAAACCCAACGGGGAAAGGCTGAAGCCCTGATGACACGAGGCCAATCCATCCTCGATCGATTGGACCGGGGCCTATTTGCCGGCGTATGTGACGTGCCACACGGAGCGTGATCCGTCATCCGTAACGAACATGCTGCCGTCTTTGGCGATGGCTACGCCTACGGGACGGCCCCAGACCTGACCGCCTTTCGTCACGAAGCCGGTAACGAAGTCTTCATAACTCCCATCCGCTTGGCCATCGTGCATGGGGATGCGGATAACTTCGTAGCCGGCACGGTTCTTACGATTCCAGGAGCCGTGCTCGGCGGCGAAGGCATCGCCGTTGTATTGCTGCGGGAATTCGCCAGCATGCGGGTAGAAGGTCATCTCAAGCGATGCCATGTGGGGTTGAACGAGAACGTCGGGAGTAATCACCTTCGAGGAAAGATCAACGCGCTTGCAGGCTTTTGCCTGGTCACCTGTAAGTGCCGGAGCCTGTAGATTGGGGCCAGTCCCATTGGTGCATGGCTCAGGGAGGCGCGGATCCTGGCGCCCGCCCATATAGTACCAGGGCCATCCGTAGAAGCCGCCCTCCTTGATGGATGTTACATAGTCAGGCACAAGGTGATTGCCCAGGTTGTCGCGCTCATTGGTGGAGCACCAGAGCTGACCGGTGGTTGGATTGATCGCCTCACCGACGCAGTTGCGGATGCCGTGAGCGTAGACTTCGATGAACTTGCCATCGGGCGTGTATTCCAGAACATCGGCGCGGTGGAATTCTTTCGGATGAGTGTCGGGGTCGTCCGCATTGGATCCAGAACCCACGGAGACAAGCATGTGCTGGCCGTCTTTGGTGAAGACGACGTCGCGGGTCCAGTGACCTCCGCCGGTGAGTTGGGCATAACCGGGAATATCAGGAACGATAGTTTCGGGTGTCGCATTGGCGTGCAGGTCGCCAGAGTGGTAAGGAATGCGTTGTACGGTTGTGGCGTTGCCGACGTAAATGTAATTCGGGTTGTCGGCAGGATAAAAAGCAATGCCGAAGGGATGGTCCAGACCCGTTGCGAACTTCTCGATTTGCGCGGCTCTTCCGTCTGCGCCCACGCCGCGAAGAATGAAGATTGTTCCAGCGCCGGAGTCGGCGAGAAAGAGATCGCCATTGGGTGCGGTACGGATAAGGCGCGGCATTGTGAACGTGCCGCCGCTGAGAACCATCACCTGCTTGTTGTCGGCGCGCTGCATCGGGGCAGAGTCGCCGCCTGCATAGAGTGTGACTTTGAAGCCGGCAGGGGCGAGCGGCCACGCATCGGCGGGGCGCGGAACAACATGGGGCGTGTTGTTTACTGCCTCATCCGGATTCGGCTCGGGCAAGTCGGCGAGAGTGAT
>Ga0182024_10011605_pt1 | contig 17638 bp, 13 predicted proteins | sample P32metaG_FD_120480 | JGI IMG/M metagenome (GOLD analysis project Ga0182024, IMG submission 120480) | Permafrost microbial communities from Stordalen Mire, Sweden - P3-2 metaG (Illumina Assembly) | ecosystem: Environmental > Terrestrial > Soil > Wetlands > Permafrost | place: Sweden: Stordalen... | reverse complement strand
TTCGCATCGACGCGATGGCCGCGCTTTTCACGCTGTCATGGAGTCTTGTCATGCTCGCCCGATCAGGCTGCGCCCGCGCGTACGCGCTGGCGCTGGTGCTGGCCGCCCTGCCCTTCTCCCAAGCTTTCGCCCACTGTTTCGTCGGGCCGCGCTTCCTGCCCGCGACACTCGCCATCGACGACCCCTGCGTCGCCGACGAGATGTCGCTGCCGACGGTGTCGTGGTCGAGGACCGCCGACATGCCGCCGGCAGCCGAATGGGATGTCTCAGCCGAGCTGTCGAAGCGCATCACCGAGGATTTCGGCCTGTCGGTCGGCGACACCTGGTCGCAGATCGACCACCCCGGCGGGCCCAAAATGGCCGGCTTCGCCGATCTCGAGACCACGCTGCAATACCAACTGCTCAAGAACGAGACCCACGAGCTGGCGATGCTGCTCGGGCTGATCGTCGACTGGGGCGGCACCGGCGCCACCGATTCCGGCATCGGCACGCCGTATTCGCTGCTCACCCCGACCTATTATTTCGGCAAGGGGTTCGGCGACCTGCCCGACGCGGCCGGCTGGCTGCGCGCCTTCGCGGTCACCGGGCAGATCGGCTACCAGGTTCCGACCCGGTCGTATGACCTGGTGCAGAATGCCTTCATCCCGCAGGTGCTGGCGTGGGGTGCGTCGGTGCAATACAGCATGCCGTACCTCAAATCGGAGATCGCGGATCTGCAGCTTCCCGACTTCATCAATCACCTGATCCCGATCGTCGAGGCCCGCATGGCGACGCCGGTCGCCAACAATTTCGGCAACAGCTTCATCACCACCGGCACCATCAATCCGGGCGTGATCTGGGTCGGCAGCTATTTCCAGGTCGGGCTTGAGGCGATGGTGCCGGTCAACGCCGCGAGCGGCCACGGCGTCGGCGTGCTCGGGCAGCTGCATCTTTATCTCGACGACATGTTCCCGCAGACCATCGGGCAACCGCTCCTTGGCGGCCCGTCGGCCGCTCCCCGCAAGCTCAGTTTCTAAGGGTCAAGCCATGCGAGTGTTCTTCGCCGCCGTATCTTTGTTTGTCATCGCCTGCGGGACCGGGGGGGCCGCCCGGGCCCACGCGTTCCTCGATCACGCGAGCCCCCTGGTCGGCGCGACGGTGCAATCCGCGCCGCACGAGGTCGCGCTGTCGTTCACGCAAAATCTCGAGCCGGCCTTCAGCTCGGTCGAGGTGACCAATGCAAGCGGCGCCCGCGTCGACCAGGGCACGGCGCAGATCAGCGGCAGCACCATGCGCATTGGATTGAAGCCGCTCCAACCCGGCAGCTACAAGGTGCGCTGGCATGCCCTGTCGGTCGACACCCATACCACCCAAGGTAGTTTCAGCTTCCAGGTCGGCGGGCCATAAAGCAGCCGATGATTTATATCCGCGCGATACACTTCGCCGCGACCATCATGGCGGCGGGGGTCGTGTTCTTTGCCGTCTGCATCGCCGCTCCGGCGCTGCGCCACAACGGCATCGCGCGAGCCGCGGCCGCGTTCCGCAGCCGCCTCGCCGTGATCGGGTGGTGCAGCCTGTCGCTCTGCGTGCTTTCGGGCGCCGCCTGGCTGGTGCTGACCGCGGCGGCGATGAGCGGCGCGCCGCCGGGTCGCGTTTTTTCAGAAGGCGTGCTGTGGACCGTGTTGCTGCGCACGGACTTCGGCAATGATTGGCTGGCGCGGCTGGTGCTCGCCGGCTTGCTCGGCGGCGCCTTGGTTCCGTTGCTGTCGCGCAAACCCGCCGCGCCGCGCTGGATCGCGGCCGCGGCCGTGGTGCTGGCCGCGGCGCTGGTCGGCAGCCTGGCCTGGGCCGGTCATGCCGTCGGCAGCAACGGCATCGAGGGTGTCGTGCATCCGGCCGCCGACGTGCTGCATCTCATTGCCGCTGCGGCGTGGCTCGGCACGCTGCCGCTGTTGGCACTGTTTTTGGCGCTGCTCTTGGCGCAACCGCAGCACGACGACGACGCGGTCGCGGCGGCGCGTGTGGCGACATTGCGCTTTTCCGCACTCGGCATTGTAAGCGTCGGCGCGCTGCTGGCGACCGGCATCGTCAATACCTGGTACCTCGCCGGCAGCGTACCGGCCCTGGTCGGAACGCCGTATGGCCGCCTCCTCCTGGCAAAAGTGGCGCTGTTCGCCGGCATGGTCGCAATTGCGGCCGTCAACCGCTTTCGGTTGACGCCGCAGCTCGTGCCAAATGCGAGCTCAGGCGCGAGTTCGCGCGCCCGCGACGCGGTCCGCCGCTTGCGCCGCAATGCGCTGGCCGAAACCCTCATCGGCGCCGGCATCGTCATCATCGTCGCCGCGCTCGGCACCGAACCGCCCGCCAGCCACGTTCACCAGCACCCGGTCTATGGCGCCGTCCCGGCTGACGCGGCTTTCGTGCACATCCATGGCGAAGGGGGCATGGCCGACATCACCATATTGCCCGGCCGCGCCGGACTGGCGCGCGCCACCATCCGGCTCTGGGACGCCGACCTTGTTGGACTGCTCGACGCGCGGGAAGTCACCGTCACCCTCGCGCCTCCCACCGCCGGCAGCAACCCGACGACGCGGGTCGCGGTGCAGGATGCTGATGGCGCCTGGCAGGTCGGTCGGTTCAGGCTCTCGCAACCGGGCAACTGGATGGTGACGGTGGACGCCGTGCTCGGCCCTGCCAACCATCTCGTGCTGGCCGCGCCGATCGTGATCGAGCCCGAAAAGTAGGGCTGCGCTAAAATTCCGAGTGCAGACGCGCGCCGATGACGGAAACCGGGCCGCGATTCCGGTTGTAGGCCGGATTGACGATGAACTGATAATCAAGGGTGACGCGCCAATCGTAGACCGGGAACAGATAATAGGTCTCGATGATCTGCTCGAGGCCCGGATGCGGCAGCATGCCGTCGCCGACCAGGATGCCGACGCCGCCGTCGTCGAGAAATTCCTGATGGATTTTGGTGATGCCATTGACGACGCCGGCAATGGCGAACGTGTCGTCGGGCCGGCCCCACGGCTTGCCGGCAAGCTGCAGGCCCGCGGCCACGGTGCGATCGACGTCGGTGTACTCATACGGCTCGATGTTGCCGTCGGCGAAGCCGGCGCGCATGAAGGCGCCGAGGTCGGACGTGATCTGCTGTTCGAGGTTCATGTCGAGACCGCCGCGGCTGCGATACTGGCGCACCGTGGCGATATCGGCCGGACTTCCGGTCATCGCGGCCAGCGCGATCGCGTCTTCGAAGCTGCCCATGCGGCCGCGGCTGAGAAATCCCGTGACCGCGATCTTGCCGGGTTGCCCCCACAACTCGTAGCGGCGCTCGATTTCGCCGAGCCACTGAAATTGCTGGAATGTCGGATCGAGCTCAATGCTGTTGGGCACGACAGACAGATCGAACAGTCCGCCGCGCAGTGTCCAGTCGCCCTGGTACCATTCGGCCGACGCCCCGTAGCTGTAGCCCCAGGCGTCGGCGGCGTAGTCGAACGTGCCGGCGTCGATCAGCGCCCAGTTCATGAAATCCTTGCGCGGATTTTGCGCGTATTTGTTGGTGTCGAAAACATCCGAGACCGAAAATTTGCCGACGGTGAGCACCAGCCGGTCGGCGGTCTGCGCGCCGGCGAATTGATTGTAGTCGGCATCGACCTTCTGGCTGTCACCGCCGAGATCGATGGTCTGCCGCACGAAGGCGCGCTGAATCCGTGAATAAGGCACCGCGGCGCCGACCTTGAACGCGGCACCGCTGGGGAAGCCGGCGACACCTTCGGTGTTGCTGAGCCCAAAACCCTGGTCGATCTCCGGATCGATCCAGAATTCGGCGCCCTGCCACAGCTTGAATCCGACGCCAAGCGCGGCGTCCCAGGTTTCGCGTCCCTGGTTCGGCCGCAGGCTGTTAGGCCCGACATAGGGCGAGCGGAACGGCGGCGCATATTGCTCGATGAACGTGGTCTGGCCGTGCACCGCAAACCAGTCGAGCTCGAGCGCGGACGGCCCCTTGGCCAAGAAGCCGGGATCGATGCTGTCGCCGCCGAGCCGGTAGTTGAGACCGAGCCGCAGGCTCTGCAGCGCCAGATCGGCGGTGAAACGCTGGGCGCCGGCGGGAAAATCCACCGCGCGCGAGCCGTAGTCGGTGTAGAGATATTGAAGCTGCGCCGTCCAGTTCGGCGTCAACGCCACTTCGACGCCGGCGCCGGCCGCCCCGCCGACCCGCGGCACCATGAACAGGTTCTCCACCTGGCCCGGTATGGCGGTGCCGCCGGCCGGCGTGCCGGCCGACTGGGTCCGGGTGAACTGGTCGTACGTCCAAGCCAGGCCGCCGGTGGCGTAGAACAGCCAATGGCTCGCCTTGCCGAGGTTCGGCGCATAGCCGATGCGGCCGCGCACCGTGCCGGAGAACTCGACTTGCTCGGAATAGGTGGCAACGCCGATTGCGGTGGACGACAGGGTCGAGGTCCCCGCGATCGTGCTGGGGAACGACGCGTCGGCTTCGGCGCCCAGCACCAGCCGGGACGGCAACATATAAGTGTAGCCGGCCTGGAAACCCGCGAAATAGCTGCCGGTGCCCTTGAAGGCGTCGGGCCCGTTGTAGAGATCGAGCGAGCCGGCCAGCGGCGGCGCGACGGCCGCTGTCGGGGCGGCGGACCAATCCGATGAGCCGCCCGCATAACCGACGTGGCCGCCGACATAGAATCCCGTCCAGTCATAGCTTACCGCGGGCGCCGGCGGCGGCGCCTTGACCGGAAGGTCGGCCGCAGCGGCCCGCCCGGCAAGGGCGACGACCGACAGGGCGGCAACGAGCAGTCCCCTCATCCGCACCCCAGCCCCCCTGAGCCAACTGATCGGGCCCAACCCTGCTGCCATTTCGACGATGACAGGAGCGTGACAGCGGTCTCCTGCAATGCTCCCGGAGACTGCCGCGAAGGTCAATGCACCCGCCCCGGCCCGCAACCCTCATGGCGTCGAGGATGCAGCTATACAGCCTCGGCTACACTTTGCAACACAGGCTGCGGTGTACCCCAGCGGCGGCGCCTCTCGACAACTCCATGGTCGGACTATATACCATACCCCCTACCCTATACAGAGGCTCGGCGTGTCGCACACCAAAATCGAGAAGAACAAGCTCCTGAACCGGGTCCGCCGCGTCCGCGGCCAGATCGAGGCGGTCGAGCGCGCGCTGGAGGGCGAGCAGGGCTGCGCCACCGTGCTGCACCTGATCGTCGCCGCCCGCGGCGCCATGAACAGCCTGATGACCGAGGTGATCGAAGACCATATCCGGCTGCACGTCGTCGATCCGGTCAAGGACGCCGAGCGGCTGCGCGGCGCCGAGGAATTGATCGAGGCGGTGCAGGCCTACCTGAAGTGAACGCCGGGAGCATGAACGCGAGCATGAACATGAGCATGACCGGCACCGACGCAGCCGCCCACTCGCACATTTTTCTCGGCGAGGGCCACGACAAGAACGAGCGGCGCACCTGGCTGGTGATCGGGCTGTGCGGCTTCATGATGGTCGCGGAGATCGCCGGCGGCATGGCGTTCGGCTCGATCGCGCTCATTGCCGATGGCTTGCACATGAGCACGCACGCCGGCGCGCTGCTGCTCGCGGCACTCGCCTACACCTATGCGCGCAAGCGCGCCGGCGATCCCGACTTTACCTTCGGCACCGGCAAGTTCGGCGATCTGGCCGGCTTCACCAGCGCCATTATCCTGGCGATGATCGCGTTGCTGATCGCCTACGAATCCGTCAGCCGCCTGTTTGCGCCCGTCACCATTCATTTCGCCGAGGCGATCCCGATTGCCTGTGTGGGCCTCGCCGTCAACATTGCCAGCGCCTGGCTCCTCAGCGGCGGCGGGCACCATCATCACGGCCACGGCCACGCCGATAGCGGCCACGCCCCTGGCGGCCACGACCATGGCGCGCATGACCACGACGCGGCGCACGCCATTGCCACCGACGCCGGCGTCGCCGTTCTCGAAGTCTTCGAAGACGGCGTGCCGCCGCGTTTCCGGCTGCGCGCCGCAACCGGCCCGGCTTTGACAGCGCCGGCGACGGCGGTCGAAACCGTGCGGCCCGACGGCAGTAGGCAGCTTTTCGCCATGGCGGATCGAGGCGGCTATCTGGAATCGATCGAGGAGATTCCCGAGCCGCACGCGTTCACCGCACAGGTGCGCATCGGCGGGCGGGATCATGCCGTCGTCTTCACCGAGCACGAGCATGCCGACGCCGCGGCGCATCGCGACAACAACATGCGCGCCGCCGTCATCCACGTCATGGCCGATGCCGCCGTATCCGTGCTGGTGATCACCGGCCTCGTCCTCGCCCGCAGCTTTGGCTGGCTGTGGATGGATCCGCTCGCCGGCATTGTCGGCGCCGCCGTCATCGCCAGCTGGTCCTACGGCCTGATCCGCGACACCGGCGCCATCCTCCTGGACATGACCCCCGACCGCGCCATGGCCCAGCGCATGCGCGAAACCATCGAGGCCGACGGCGATCGCCTGACCGACTTGCATCTGTGGCGGCTCGGGCCCGGCCATCTGGGAGCGATCGTCTCGGTCTCGACCGCCAAGCCCCGGGGCCCGGACTATTACCGGCGGCTGCTCGATCGATTCCGCTCGCTGTCCCATGTGACGGTCGAAATCGAGCCGCGGTGACCCGAAGGGCTTTCGGGCCCTGCGGCAACAGCGTCAGCGCAGCGAGAAGCGGATCGGCACGGTGAGATCGAGCTGCGCTTGCGTCATGCTCGGCGGAAACGCCGGCAGCGGCTGGGCGCGTTCGATCATGGTCATGACCTCGGCGTCGAGGTCGGGATGGCCGGAGCTGCGCAGGATGCGGTGCGCCAGCACATGGCCGGTGCGGTCGACCGAAAAGGCCAGCACGACCACGCCTTCCACCCCGTGCGACTGCGCGTCGCCCGGGTAGCGCTTGTAGCGCTGCAAATGTTTGACCAGATCGGATTCCCATGAGGTCGAAACCGTCGGCGCGCCGCCCTTGGTGAGCGCCGGGGTCGGCGCCGCCTGCGGCTTGTTCTCCGGCGGCTTCTCGACCGGTTTTTGCTCCGGCATCGCGACCGCATCGGGCGGCGGCGGCGGCTCCTCGATCTTCTTCTCCTCGGGCTGCGGCTGGGCATCGACTTCGGACTGATCGACGTCGCTGTCGACGGGGGCCAGCTCGATCGAAACCGGCGCGGCATCGTCGCCGAGGTCGTCGGGGATGCGGACATAGAGGTACAGCGCAATGGCGGCGAGGTGGATGGCGAGCACAAAGAGCGCCGCGATGACCCAGCGCCGCAGATCGCGCGGATCTCGTTCCTCGAACCATGTCGGCGCGAAATCGGTCATTTCGCGTCGCGGCTTTCCATGCCGACCAGGGCGATTTTGAGATAACCGGCCCCGCGCAGGTCGTTCAACAACTGCATCACCGCGCCGTAGGGCACCGCACGATCGCCGCGCAGGAAAATGCGCTCCTCCCGGTCGCCCGCGGTGGCGGCGGCCAGCGCGCCGGGCAGCGCGTCGCGGGCGATCACGTCGTCGCCGATGGCGAGGCTGCCGTCAGCCTTGAGCGTCAGATAAACCGGTTTGTTCGGCCGCTGCTGCGGCTGCGCGGTGGATGACGGCAGCTCGACCGGCACGTCCACGGTGGCGAGCGGCGCCGCCACCATGAAGATGATGAGCAGCACCAGCATCACGTCGATAAACGGCGTGACGTTGATGTCGTGGACCTCGGTGAGCTCGTCGGAGCCGTGATCGAGACGTATGGCCATTGTGGCGGCTCGTGCCTATTCGGCGGCTTGGGCGAGCGGCAGCCGGGCGCGGTCGAGATCGCGGCTGACCAGCCGCATCACCTGCGCCGAGGCGTCGCCGAGCAGCGCCCGATAATGCGCGGTCGAGCGCGCCAGCACGTTGTAGATCATGACCGCGGGGATCGCCGCGATCAGTCCGAGCGCGGTGGCCAGCAAGGCTTGCGCGATACCGGGCGCCACCACGGCGAGGTTGGTGGTGTGGGCATTCGATATGCCGATGAAGCTGTTCATGATGCCCCACACCGTGCCGAACAGCCCGACGAACGGCGCGGTCGAGCCGATGGTGGCGAGCACGCCGGTGCCGCGCGAGATTTTGCGGCTGGTCGCCATTTCCAGCCGCTCGAGCTGCCAGGCGATGCGCTCCTTGACACCGTCGCCGCGCATGCCAGCGGATAGCCTGATCTCCTGCGCCGCCGCCTGCAGGAGGCGCGCCACCGCGGTCTTGGCGTCGCGCAATTCGTTATGCGCCTGGGCGAGCGTCGCCGCGTCGGCGAGAACGCGCAGACCCTTGCGCACGTCGCGGCGCGCCGCGTGCAACTCCAGCACCTTGGCGACGTACACCGTCCAGGTGACGAGCGACGCAAAGGCGAGCCCGATGATCACCCCCTTCACCACCAGGTCGGCATTAAGGAACATGCCCCACGGCGACAGGTCCTGCGGCAACTCGGCGCGGCTGACGGCCGGCTCGCCGGGCGGCGCCTCCGGCGGCGGTGCCGCCGCTTGGGTCGGGCTCGACGGCGGCGCAGCGGCCGACGGTGTCACGGTCGGCGCCGTTGCGGTCGGCGCAGCGGCCGTGGGTGCTGGTGCGGCCGGGCCCGCAGCGGTCGGCGCCGGCGATTGCGGATTCGGGGCAGCCGTCTGCTCGGCCCCCGGTGCCGTCGGTACGCCGCCGGTTTGAGCGCGCGCCGCGTGCCACAGCGGGCTGACGACCAGCATCATGGTGCCGAGGACGAAAAGAATCGGCGCCGGCGCCCTGCGTCGCGATTGGCTGGCCGGCGGCGTTCGATTGGATCGCCGGGCGCAACGATCATTCTGCATTTCAAACCGTTCCTATTCCCATTGCGTTTGCGCGCCCCGCTGCGGCCGCCGATTCCATGGTGGCGGTAAAATATGACGTTCCGGTGTTACGCATGCTCGACAGTGTCGTGGCGCGCCGAAGGCTTTCTTCTCTTTGGAATAAACAAAAACTGCTCCGTTCGTTCTGTTTCTGTGTTGGCACGGTCGCTCCGGCCAAGCAACCTAAAGCTTCTTGGTGACGCCGACGAAATAGCCGCGGCGCGGTCCGTATTGCGGCGCGAACACGCCGATGCCGCTGCCGCTGCGCATCTGGTAGATGGTGTCGAACAGATTGACGACGTCGAACCGCACCGTCAGGGGCTTGCCGTCGGGCTGACCAAACTCATGCGACACGCCGACGTTGAACTGCGAATAGGCGGGTTCGTGGTCGATATTGGCATCGCCCTTGCGGAAACCCGAGCCGTAGACCATGTCGGCGCTGAGCTTTGTTCCGCACAACGAATCCCGCCAGGTCTCGCCGGGCGTCGACGGCCGGCCGCAAAATTGATAAGCGGCGCCCGCGGAGGCGGTCTGAATTTGGGTATGATCGGTGAAGATCCAGTGGCTCGCGAGATACTGGAACAGCGTTAAGCCGCCGAGATCGGCGAGCGGCGTCGTGTTATCGAACAGATACTGGTTCGACACCACGTCGGTGGCCTTTTGCTTGGCATACGCGTAGTTGCCGTAGGCCTGGAAGTTGCCGCTGGTGAATTTGGCGGAGAATTCGACGCCCTCGTTGATGCCTTGGGCGTAATTGAACGCGCTGAGCACCAGCGCCTGACCGAAGTTGCCGTTGTCGATCAGGTCAGTTGCGTTCTTGTAATAGGCGTCGACGCCGAGATCGAGCATGCTGCAGTCTTTGGCCGTGGCGGCATGGCATCCCAACGGAATCTTCTGATCAACCCCGGCATCCAGGTAGTGCGACCGTTCCGGCAGCACTGGGCTGTTGCCCTGGCCGGCCGGCGGCGCCGCCGTCGTGTTGTTGAACAAGGCGATATTGGCCGGTGCCGCCTCGACCAAGACCGGCGGCGTGAAGTAGCGGGCGTAGCCGGCGTGAAACGTCGTATTCTCGAACGGCTTGTAGGTGAAGCTCAGGCGCGGGCTCAATTGGTTGGCGTCGGTGAATTGCCACATCTGGTCGAAGCGCAAGCCGGCATTCATGGTGAGCTGGTCGGTGATCCGCCACTCGTCCTGGGCGTAGACGCCGGCCAACCAGCCGAGCTTGGCGACATCGTCGGTGATCGATTCGGGCAGTCCGCTGTCGGTGCCGTCGCACAGCGTGCAAGGCTCGACCAGCGACGTATTGTCGACCCAGGCCTTCTGGGCGCTGACGACGAAGCCGGCGCGCAGGGTATGGGCCGGATTGATCAGATACGACGCGTCGCCCTGGATGCCGTTGGTGGCCGACTGCCGGCTGATGTCCGAGGCGATGCCGTTCAATAGGAGATCGCCGATCGGGTCCGGTACGAAATGCAGGTCGTCGTAGCGGGTGAAATAGGAGATCTGTCCGTCGAAGCCGTTCGCCGAACGCTGCAGCGCCAGCACGGCGTATTGGGTATCCTCGAATTGGTTCTCGTTGAGCTTGGCCGAATTGAACGTCGTGAACGGGAATGGCGGTGCGACGATCCCATTGAGCGGCGCGCCGTTGACGTCGGGAATCTGGAAATTGCTGGTCGAGGTCCCGGCGATCAGGCTTAGCCGCGTCGTCGGATCGACGAACGCCGACATGTAGGCGAAGCCTTTTTCCTGCGAGGAGAAATCGTGGATGGCGTTGAGCGTCGGCAGCGGATTTTCAATGCCCTCGGTGGTCTGCAGATAGCGGCCGCTGACGAAATACTGCACGCCGGGGAAGCACCAGTTCGACGCCGACGGCGCTGCCTTGGTGACGGTCGTTGCGGCGGTTGCCGGACATTGGCTGCCGAACGTGCCGCCGTAGTCGAAGCTCGGCTCGACGGTGCCCCGGCTGCCGCCGTAATAGCTGACGCTGCCGGAATTGTTGAAGGCGTCGGCGCGGGTGGTGATGTCGACCAGGCCGACCGTGCGCAGCCCGAACTCCGCCGGCAGCGCGCCGGTGATCAGCGCAATGCTGCCGATCAGACCGGTGTCCAAAACGCTGCCGAAGCCACTGATGCCATCCGGCAGCATGACGCCGTTGATGCGGAATTGCACGTTGGCGTGATCGTTGCGGACATGGAGCAGGCCGCTCGCGGCGGAGTCCTGCGACACCCCCGGCGCCTGCAGCAGCACGCGCTCGACCGGCGCATTGGTGCCCTGCGGCAGCGCCTGGATGGTGTCGTGGCTGAGCGTGTCTGAGGTGGTGCCGATCGTGGTGTAGAGATTGCTGCGGCTCTGGTCGAAGGAATTGCTCTTGGCGGCGAGCTGCTCGGCCGGCGAGACCGGCGCCACCCGCGCAATCGGGGCCGCGGCCGGATGCGGCACGGCGCGCGGTTTTGGCTTCGGCTTCGCCCCCGTGACGGTGACCTGCGGCAGCGCGGTTTGCGCGCGCGCGGCGCCATCGGCTCCGATCAACGCCACGAGCGCTGAGCCGCCCAGGATCAACGCGCGACCCATGTGATTGCCCCGAACCCACATGACAAGCTCCAATACCCAATGTTCCACGCAGTGACCGAATGACCGGGCCTCTCGGCGGTCGTGGCGTCGCGGCAAATCGCAGTGCGACTATATTGTGATGCAAAGCAGATGCCGCGATCGAGCTTGCGAGCGTCGCCGGCGCACCAGATTAGAAGACGGCGCAGCGATGCCGAAGCTCAGCAACCCGCGTCAGGCGGCGGGCGGCGCGCGGGACTGGAATGGCGCCCGTCGCGGCGCGACGAAAAGCGCCGCGACGCGGTCGACCTGCTCGACGGCGCGGAAGCCGGCCAGCGGCGGCAATTGCGGCGCCGCGGCCACGAAGGAGGTGTTCAGCAGCGCCATCGTCGCGCAGATGGCGCAGTAATCGTCACCCTGGTGGGAGGCTTGATCGGCGGAAAGCGCCGTGGCTTCGGCGGCGGTCGGCAGCACCGTCGATACCGACAGCGCGCCGCCCTTGGCGGAGCCAAACAGATCTTCGGGATGGATATGGCCGAACGACAGGACGAGCTGCAGCGCCAGCGCGAACAGCGCCAGCCGGCCGCCGACCATCCTGTTCGCCCGGAACCATCGCATCGCGCAAACCTGTCCTCAGGAGACCTGATGGTAACGTTACAATGTTACATTTTGCAAGAGGCCAGTCATGCCGCACCCGTTCGCTCGCCGAGCGGCCGATCCAGCCTTTGCCAACGATAGAGGAGATACGAAATCATCCAGCTTGCAATGAAGATGCCGGCAACGAGATAGCCGAAGCTGGCGAGGCTGCCGCTGAGATTGCCGATGGCGGTCCAGAAAGCGCCTTCGAGCCGGAGCTTGTCGCCAATCAGCGCCAGCGCCTCGATGCCGCCGATCAACACCGCGACGACGACCGAGATCGCGGTAATGGTGAGATTGTACCAGATTTTCCGCAGCGGATTGAGGAACGCCCAGCCGTAGGCGCCGACCATGAGCACGCTGTCGGTGGTATCGACGAGAGTCATGCCGGCGGTGAACAGGGCCGGGAAAATCATGACCGTGCCTATTGTCATGCCGCCGGAAGCCTGGCTCGCCGCGACGGTGAACAGACTGATTTCGGTCGCGGTATCGAAGCCGAGACCGAACAGGAAGCCGATCGGGAACATCTGCCAGCTCCGCGACACCATGCGGAACAAGGGACGAAACACGCGGGCGAGCAGACCGCGGCCGGACAGCAAGAGATCGAGCTCCTGCTCGGCGACCGGTTCGCCGCGGCGGGCCCGGCGAAAACTTCTCCAGACGCCGCGCAATATGACGAGATTGATGGCGGCGATGGCCAGCAGGAAAAACGCCGATGCCGCCGTGCCGACGATGCTGCCGATCGATTTGAGCTCGAGGAATCGACCTTGCAGCGCAAATGCCGCCGCCGCGATCGCGGCGACGGCGACCCCGATGGACAGCGAATGGCCGAGCGCGAAGAACAGGCCGACGGCGAACGGGCGCTTGCCCTCCTGCATGAGCTTGCGCACCACGTTGTCGATGGTCGCGATGTGATCGGCATCGACGGCATGCCGCAGCCCGAGCACGTAGGCCAGCAGCGCCGTGCCGAGCAACGTCGGGCGGCCGGCTAGCGCAATAACCGCCCACACCCACGCCGCGCCGTTGAAGACCAGCAACAGCGCATAGATGGCGCCGACCTTGGCACGCAGGTTGACCGATGCGTCGTCGACCGCCGATCGCAGGAGGGTCAACACGGTCTTGCCCTAAAACGTCGCCGCGACCGTCAAACGGACGGCGAGCGGCTCGATCGGATGCAGGACATAATCCATGACGCCGTTCTGGCACACCGCCGCCGGCACGGTCGCAACAGGAAAGCACATGGCGAACAGGCTATCGGTCTTCAGCAGCGAGCCATACGCATAGGTCGCCTGGTCCGACCGCGAATTGAGCAAATTCAGTCCGTCGAGTTGAATCCGCCAGCCATTGGCGAACCGGTAGCCCATCTGGGCGTTGACGACGCTGAACGGCGGCGATTGGAATGCGCCGTCCTCGGTGAGCGGGCGCGCGCTGATATAGCGCCAGCGCAAGGCGCCGAACCAGCCGGTGTCGTTGCCAAGCGTCACGCCGGCGGAGGCCACCATCCACGGCGCGTTGTCGACGAAATTTCCCGGCGCATTGCCGATCTGCGCCTGCGGGTAACCGGCGAGCGACTGATAGAGCAGCCCCTGCGCGACGTCGTAACCGAGAAAACGGGCACGCGACAGCGCCAGATCGGCGTCGATATGGGCCCACGGCACCGGCCGGTAGTCATTGGTGATCTCGATGCCGGTGCGCAGGCTCGGCCGGCCCGGCGTGGTATCGCCGGTGTCGCCGCTGAAGAATAATTCGGAATCCTGATGCAGCGTGAACACGCTCACCGAGCTGTCGAGTCCCGGTACGGCCTTGCTGCGCAGCCCGATCTCGGCGCCGCGCGCACGCACCAGGAACGGCGACGCGCCTTCCGGCGCGGTCGGATCGCCGGGCACCTCGGTCACCGTCGTGCTGCGCGCGTCGTTGCTGTGATAGCCCATGCCGGCGCCGACGAATAATTCGGTGTCGGCGAACGGCCCGATCACCATGCGGAATTTCGGGCTGCCGATCGCGGCTTGGGTATTCCCGGAATTCGCCGGCTGCAGCAGCGAATCCACCGACGCCGCGAAGTAATCGCCGCGCCAGCCGGCGGTGGTCTTCAGCCAGTCGGTCCAGTGCACCGTGTTCTCGACGTAAATGCCGGCATTACCCTCGCCGATGTGATCGGCGAGGACGTTCGACAGCAGTTGGCGCTGATAGGTGTTGGTCAGCGCGACGTCGATGCCGTCATAGCGCGACTGGATGCCGTACACGGTTTCGGTCGGCAGGTTGAAAAGGCTGCCCGCGATGGTGCGCGAGGCGGCGCCGCCGCCGTAGATGCGATTATCGTGCTGATGAAACTGATCGCCGAACACCGGGTCGGTGAGAAACCAGGTGTAATTGTTGAACAGGTCCATCTCGTATTTGACGAAGTACACATTGGCCTTCCACGATCCGTCGGCCTCGCTCTGCGCCACGCGGCCGGACAGCGAGAAGCGGCTGGTGTCGCCGCCGTCGGTCGGATCGAGTTCGCCATAGCGGTCGATCAGGCCCGACGTGATGGCGCGCAGCGGCACCTGGTCGGTGGAATTCCAGGTATTCGAATAGGCCATCGCCGAGAGCGAAAGGCCGTCGGTCGCGGTGCCCTGGCTGTAGCGCAACAGGCCGCTCAGCTTGTGCATGGCGTCGGGCGTAACCCACGGCCCGTTGTAGGTGTTCACCTCGCCGGCATAGAGCAGCGCGCCGCCGCCGAGCCCGGTCGAGCCCATGGTGAACAACCGCGCATAGTCGAAGCTGCCATAGCTCACCTGCACGATGTTCTTGTCGACGCTGTCGCGCAGATTGAGAAACAGCGAGCCGGCGCTGGCGAAGTCGCCGACGTCGGCGAAATACGGTCCCTTGCGGATATCGAGGCTGGCGACGGTTTCCGGCATCAGCCAGTTGAGGTCGGTGTAGCCCTGGCCGTGCGCGTGCGACGGCAAATTGATCGGCATGTCGTCGACGAAGGTCGCCATGTCGGTACCGTGGTCGAGATTGTAGCCGCGCAGGTAATACTGGTTGGCCTTGCCGCCGTCGGCGTGGGCGATGGCCATCAGGCCGGGCGCAGCTTCGACGATCTCGCCGGGACGCGTGATCGGACGGGCGTTGAGATCCCGCCCCGAGACCGTCATCTGGCTCGCCAGCGTGGGCACTACCGCTGCGCCGCCCGCAATATTGCGGGCGCCGGTGACATAGGGCGATGGCGGCGCCGGCGGCGGCGCTGTTGGCGCGGTTGCGGTCGGTGTCGGCCTGGCCCGCGCCGCATGGACTTTGGCGTGCTTTGCCGTCACCCGAATGGTTGGCAGCGCCGCGCCGTTCGATTGTTGCGGCGAGGTGGCAGGCCCGCCGTCGTCGACCGGCGAAGCCTCCGTTGCCGGCGGCGACTGCGCCACGACGCTCGGCGCAATGCAACACAACGCGCCGGCAAGCATGGCGCCGCAAACGACACGTCCGGCAACGTCGCACAATTGGACACAAGACATCGCGGTCGGCACGCCCAGTGGCACGTCACCGCGAACTTAAGCCTCCCCGCACATCCGCGATGGATGATTGGTTCGCTTAACCGCCAGTACACCCCGACCGACAGCGCTCGCGCATGACCCCGGCTGACGGCAGGTCTCCTGGCTCGCGGTTCTCAGCCTTTTGTCGCCTTCCCGAGACGGAAAGTCCCAGTGGATCTTTGACAAAGACGCACCGCTTACAGTTGCGGGGGCAGCCGCGGCATTGGACGAGACTCTCGTCCGCACCGTGTTCCCTTTTGATCCCCGACCGGGGGAACCGTCGGATCAAGCTAAGCCGTAATTCGCGACGCAGTCAAATCCCGGTTCCTGTTGATCACGCGAAGCCCTTGATCGCACGGCACATTAACGGCTCGCCGCATTCTTCGTCGAATCGTAGGGGTTGCCGTGCTAAGGGGCCGCCGCAACGGGGCGCCCGGCTCGGGCCTAACCGGCGGTTAAGCATGAGCACCATGGCGAGCACGACCAATAACGGACCGGACGGCCGCGCCCAGGGGCTGGTCGCGTCCTATGTGCGCGCCGGTTATGCCCATGTCGAGCCGCCGGTGATCCAGCCGGCCGAGCCGTTTCTGGACCTCTCCGGCGAGGACATCCGCCGGCGCATGTTTCTCACCAGCGATCCCAACGGCCGCGAATTGTGCCTGCGGCCCGATCTCACCATTCCGGTGTCGCGCGCCTATCTGGCCTCGCCGGCGGCCGGCACGGCGGCGGGCTTCTGTTATCTCGGCGCGGTGTTTCGCCACCGCGACAATGCGACCTCGGAGTTCGTGCAGGCCGGCATCGAATCGTTCGGCCGGCAGGACAAAGCGGCCGCCGACGCCGAAATGCTCGCGCTCGGTCTCGAAGCGACCACCCAGTACGGCCTGGCGGCGCCGGAAATCCGCATGGGCGACGTCGGGCTGTTTGCCGCCTTCCTCGCCGCGCTCGATCTGGCGCCGGCCTGGAAGCGGCGGCTGATCAAGGATTTCAATCGCAAATCGTCGCTGGCCCACGATCTCGACCAGCTCACATTGGCGTCGGCCAACGGCGCGCCGGAATATCAGGGCGTCCTGGCGGCGCTGGCGAATTCCGATCACAAGGCCGCGCACCACCTGGTGATGGATCTTTTGTCGATCGCCGGCATCGCCACGGTCGGCGGCCGCTCCGTCGCCGAGATCGCCGACCGCTTCGTGGAACAGGCCGCGCTCAATGCGCCGACGCGGCTGCCGCGCGAGACCCGCGCCCTGATCGAGCGCTTCCTCACCGTGCGCGGCGATCCCGACGAAGGCGCCGGCGAATTGCGCAGCCTTGCCGCCGACGCCAAGATCGCGCTCGAGCCGGCGCTCGACCTGTTCGAAACCCGCACCGGATTTCTCGCCGCCCGCGGCGTCGACGTGCGCGCGATCCAGTTTTCGACCGGCTTCGGCCGCGGCTTCGATTACTACACCGGGTTCGTGTTCGAACTGCAGGACCCGCGCGCCAAAAGCCCGCTGGTCGCCGGCGGACGTTATGACGGCCTGTTAAGCCGGCTCGGCGCCGGCGAGCCGATCCCGGCGGTCGGCTTCGCCGCCTCGATCGAAGAGCTCGCCGCCTGCGCAGGCGCACCATGAGCGCGACTGCCGCGCCGCTCATCCTCGCCGTGCCGTCGAAGGGCCGGCTGCAGGACAATGCGGAAAGTTTCTTCGCCCGCTCCGGCCTCGAGCTCGTCAAGCCGCGCGGCGCCCGCGATTATCGCGGCGCCATCGCCGGCTTCAACGGCGTCGAAGTGGCCTATCTGTCGGCCGCGGAAATCACCACGCAGCTCGCGCAAGGCGCCGCCCACCTCGGCATCACCGGCGAGGATCTGGTGCGCGAAATGATCCCGCGCTGCGACGAGCGCGTGGTGATGGTGACCGGTCTCGGCTTTGGCTTCGCCAACGTGGTGGTGGCGGTGCCGCAGGCCTGGATCGACGTGCGCAGCATGGCCGATCTCGACGACGTCGCCACGGCGTTTCGCCTGCGGCATGAACGCAAGATGCGGCTCGCTACCAAATACGCCAACCTGACCCGCGGCTTTTTCGCCGAGCATGGCGTCGTCGACTATCGCATCGTGGAGTCGAGCGGCGCCAC
>Ga0182024_10011604_pt1 | contig 17639 bp, 15 predicted proteins | sample P32metaG_FD_120480 | JGI IMG/M metagenome (GOLD analysis project Ga0182024, IMG submission 120480) | Permafrost microbial communities from Stordalen Mire, Sweden - P3-2 metaG (Illumina Assembly) | ecosystem: Environmental > Terrestrial > Soil > Wetlands > Permafrost | place: Sweden: Stordalen... | reverse complement strand
CCAGCTTCACTGTCTTCGGACCCCAGGACTGGGCCGCTCGCATACCGCTGGCGATTGCTGCACTCGCCCTGTTTGTGGTGGTGTACCGCTTCGGCCGCCGCTTGTTCGCTTCCGATACGGCCGGCTTCTATGCCGCACTCATCCTGCTGACCTCATTCGGCATTTTTATTTACACCCGCATCATCATTCCAGACGTGATCGTTTGCCTTTGGCTCACTGTCTCCATGATGCTGTTCTGGATCTCCCTCCAGCAGCCACGGCCTTCTCGGGGGACGGCCTGGGGCTTTGCTGCTGCTTGCGCCCTTAATGTGCTCACCAAAGGGCTCATTGGAATCGTCTTCCCCCTGGGCATCGTCTTTATCTTTCTGTTGCTCAATCGCAATATCGGCCACCTGCGGCGCTGGCACCCGGTTTCCAGCATCCTGGTCTTTCTGGCCATTGCACTGCCTTGGCATATCGCGGCGGGTATGGCCAATCCGCCGCAGGGGCAGGTGCGCGGTTTCTTCTGGTTTTATTTCGTGAATGAGCAGGTGCTCCGCTATCTCAACCGCAGGGTTCCGCGGGACTACGACACCGTGCCGCTGCTGCTCTTCTGGGGCTTGCTCGGGATCTGGCTGATACCCTGGATCGCCTTCATATTCAAGGCCATCGTTCCGGTGCGGATGAGATCGTCGCTGCGCCGGGTCAAGCTGCCACGCCACGATCAGGCATGGAACCTGCTCGGCCTATGGGCCGCATTCGTCATGGTCTTCTTCAGCTTCTCCACCCGCCAGGAATACTATTCGCTGCCCGCGTTGCCGCCCGTCGCCCTGATGATCGGCGGATGGCTGGGTCGAGAAGAAAAATGCTCCGTACGCGACCCGCGCCGCATTGCCGGCCGCCGCATCGCTATCGTTCTCTTTCTTTTGGGGGCGACGGGTTCGGTGCTGGCGGCGTACGTGGCGATAGGCGCCCGCCCGCCTGCCCCGGGGGTAGATATTTCCACGCTGCTTACGCAAAATCCGCAGGACTACGCGCTCTCCATGGGCCATTTTCTCGACCTGAGCCTGCGGTCCATGGGCGCCTTCCGGCCCGAGCTCATTCTGACTGCGATTGCGCTGGCGGCAGGAACGTTCGCCAACATGATCCTGCGCTTCGTCAACCTGATCCGCATGGGCAACTACGCGCTGGTCGCCATGATGGTGGTTCTCCTGATCGCCGCGCACATGACCCTGGTCACCTTCTCGCCTGTGCTCTCCTCCAAAGCCCTGGCCGATGCCATTGCTCCACGGTTGCAGGCCGGCGATGTGGTAGAGATCAATGGCGAATACGAAGCCGGCTCAACCCTGGGCTTCTATTTGCGCCGCCAGGTCCGCATTCTTAATGGCCGTTCTTCCGATCTCTGGTATGGCTCATTCTTTAGGGATGCGCCGCAGCTCTTCGATGACGAGGCATCGTTCCGCAGGCTGTGGAGTGGCCCGCAACGCGTCTTTCTATGGACTCCACAGCATCAGCTTCCCCCACTGCCCGGACCGGCTTTCGCGATCGCGCAGAGCGGGGGCAAGGAAATTCTCAGCAATCGACGCTAGTCTCTAAACCGCAGTCAAGCGGCTCATTTTCCCGTCTTTCAGGGAGAAATGCTGACCGCGCCATGCCACGGTATTGCCGGCGAAGCTCCAGATCCAGATGCCTACCGCCACTACGTCGCGCGGCGCCAGCAACCACAGATCACGCAATACCTGGCGATCGCCCAGCACGCCCACACCGACCGCCAGTGCCAGCGCCACCCTTGCCAACAAGGTCAGGCTAAGCAGCGCAATACTGCTGAGGCTGGCGCCCGAGGCGATCAGGTTGCACAGCGCCCAAGGCAATCCGTAGGTGAAAACCATGCCGGTGTAGCCGAGCTTTCGGGAATCGCGGGTGCTGCGGCTCCAACGAATCTGGTGGGCCAGAAATTGCCGGAAGCGATACGCAGGCAGGAAGGTCTCGACCACCTCGCCGCTCAAGGCTACTTCGAAGCCGCTCCGCCACACGCGCGCGCCCAGCTCGTAATCGTCCGCCAGGTAGTCGACCAGCGGCTCCAGGCCGCCAATGGCCTCCAACGCCTGGCGAGAGACCGCCAGGGTCGAGCCCAGGCCAAAGCGAATGCCGTCTTCGATTTGCCGCGCCGTCAGCACCCCGGCAATGAAGTCGGTGGCTATTCCCAGTGCTTCCATGCGCGAGCCAACGGTGCGGTTCGCTTGACCCCGGTAGAGCGCCGTCACCAACCCCACGCGGCCCCGCCGCCGCTTGGGGAGATGGAAGCAGCCCATGATCCGGCGCAGGTAGTGAGGGGAAACCTTAATGTCGCTGTCGTTGATCAGAATGTAGTCGTATTGCGCGCTGCCCAGCATCTGCACCAGGTTACTCACCTTGCCGTTGGCGCCCAGCAACTGCGGGCACAGCACCAGGCGGATGGTCCGCTGGGGAAACTCCTCTTTGAGCTTTTCAATAGCCGTCACTGCCGGATCGGCCATGCTGCTGACCCCGAACAGGATTTCGTAAGGACCCTGATACTGCTGCAGGCAATGGCTGGCAAAGCTGGCATACATTTCCGGGTCCAGACCCTTGACCGGCTTGAGGATGCTGACGCCCGGCTGAAAATCGGGCAGCGGCCGGCTTAGTTGATGCTGGAACGCGCGCGCACTCCACAGCGCCAGCAGGTAGTAGCCCAGGCCGGCAAGGCTCAGAATGGTAGTCACGGTAGCGACAGCAGTGGGCAACATGAGAGCGACTTTAGTTTAACGGTTTCGCAATTCCGTGGTCTCGTAGAGATCGCGAGGTGTGGTTACCCTGGGGAGAAAACCACGAAAAGGGCCTGAGCCGACCGCGGATCTACTCGTAGCGCAGGGCAACGATGGGATCGAGCGACGCCGCCTTCCACGCGGGATAGATGCCGAAGAGGAGGCCGATTGCACAGGAAACGACAAATGCGGTCGTGGACCAGGCCACTGACATTTCCGCCGGCAGCACCGAGCCCAGAATCAACTTGAGCAGAAGGGTAAGCAAACCGCCGACCAGGATGCCGACCACTCCGCCCAGAGCACACAGAGTGACCGCTTCGAGCGTGAACTGAAACATGATGTTCTTTCGGGTCGCGCCCAGCGCCTTACGGACGCCTATCTCCCGCGTTCGTTCCGTAACGCTCACCAGCATGATGTTCATCACGCCGACGCCGCCGACCATTAAACCCACGCTGGCGACCCCCACCAGGAAGATAAACAGCCCCCCGGTAAGCTGATTCCACAACACCAGCAGAGCGTCGGAGCTGAAGATGGCGAAGTTGTCCGGCTGGTCCGAACGCACCTTACGCCGGCGGCGAAGCAGCTCGCGGATTTCATCTTCGACTGCGATTTTGTTTTTCACGTCGTCGTATTTGACGCTGATCCAGTGATCGAGAATCTCGGGGTGAATCTTGTGGAAGGTAAAGACGGGAAAATGCGCTGAGTTATCCTCTGGATTCTTACCCCCGCCAAAGATCTGTTTCTGGGGCGCGAAGACTCCCACTACGGTGAACACATCGCCACTGATCTGCACCTCCTTACCCACAGCGGGATCGTTGCCAAAGAGCTCCTGGGCCGTGTCCGAGCCTAGAACCACCACGTTCGCCCCGCGTTGCGCCTCCTGAGGGGTAAAGTAGCGTCCCTGGGCAAGATCGAGATCGTAGACATTCGGTTCATCCTGCGACTCGCCTTGCAGAACAGTGTTCTGTACTTTATGGCTGCCGTACTTGACCGAGAAACTGCCCTGCGCTCCTTCGGGCGAGCGGTATTGCTGCGATGCATCGACCGCAATCACGTGGGGCAGTACCTTCATGGCCTCGCCATCGTCATAGGTCAACTGCTTTCTGGCCAGCATCTCCGAGGTGGGCCGCGAGCCGAAGACGGGAAAACGAAAAACCCAATACACGTTGGATCCCAGTGACTTGATCAAGCCATTGACGTTGCCGGTCAGGCCGTTGATAACCGAAGAGATGAGAATAACGGTGGTGACCCCGATCATGATGCCAAGCATGGTAAGACCGGACCGCAGCTTATTGGTGCGCAGCGTGTCCATCGCCATCCTGATGGCTTCGTTTGTATCTGCAAGGCTCATCTTCTATAACTCCGAACGCAAGGCCACAATGGGATCGAGCAGGGCGGCCTTGCGGGCCGGATAGACTCCGAAAAAAATACCAACTGCCGTGGCTACAAACAGGCCCAGGGCCACTGACCATAGCTCAATCTCGGAGGGGAAGCCAATGACCAGAGTGATGGCCTTGGCAAAGACTACCCCGGCAATCACGCCAATCAGGCCGCCCACCAGCGACATGGTGGCCGATTCAATCAGGAACTGCAGCATCACATCGTTTCGCCGTGCTCCCAGCGCCTTGCGCACTCCGATCTCCCTCGTCCGCTCGGTCACACTCACCAGCATGATGTTCATGATCACGATGCCGCCAACCACCAGCGAAATGGCGGCGAGGGAGACAAATACAGCGGAAAAACTGGAGCTGATACTCTGCCAGATGCCGATGAACGTACTATTAGTATCGGTCGAGAAGCTGTCTTCCGCTCCGGGAAGATCGTGGCGGTGGGAACGCAAAATGGTGCGTACCTCACCCACTGCCAGCTCCAACGGATCGCCAACGCCGTGGGCTCGGGCATAGATGATCAGGCTGCGATTGGATCCATAGGCGTTGAGAAAAGTTGTCAGCGGGACTGCCACCCAGTCATCCTGGCTCTGCCCCAGGGTCTTGCCTTTGCGCTCCCCGACGCCAATGACCGTGTATTGGCTACCGTCAACCCGGATCTCTTTGCCGATGGGATCGATCGAGCCCATCTGGTTGTCTACGATGTCAGGCCCGATGATGGCGACCTTGCTGTTGTGCTCCTCATCGATAGGGACAAAGCCGCGGCCGCGGTCGATGTTCATGTTGTAGATGGGAGGCATGTTCCAGGTCCAGCCGCGAACGCTGGTGTCGGTGCTGGAGTGGCTGTTGTAGACCACTTTGCCAGTGGTGCTTGCCATGGCGCCGGTGCTGGCGCAATCCTTGCACTTTGCGGCGACTTCGCGGTAATCGTCGAACTTAAGGTCTTTGCGTTTTTGGTATTTGTTGAACTCCGCGTCAGTGAAGACGACAGAAGGCTGTTTGGAGGCGGTAAAGACATCCGCACCGTAGCCGTAGACCTTGGTGGCGACAAATTTGTTGGCGCCGTTGACTAGCGTGATCACCATGATGACCGCGGCCACGCCGATCATCACCCCCATCAGGGTGAGAATCGAGCGCAGCTTGTTGGCCCACAGCGACTGTAGCGCGATCTTGATTGCCTCGGTGAGTCCCATGCCGGTCAGACAGTGATACGAGTTTAGACGCTTTCGGCGTTTCCCCCGGGGGCAAAAAGAGCATGGCTTCCGAGAGTCTTTTCCCAGCTGTCAAGCCGCTCCCTGAGACTTGCTTGCAGCGCAGAAAAAGCGGAGGCCCCGCAACTCGGTTAGAGCTGCGGGGCCGCGTTTGCAAGTGGGCCTGTAAGCCGAATTCTGTCGAGGACGATCATTCCTCTAGGCGGCGTATTGCTACGCCGCTCAAGCGACCTACCCGGAGGTTTCCCACCGCCCCAGCGAACCGGGATCGGGACCCGGGTGAGCGCGCCGGACCAGCACGCATCCGAGGCCCGGGTCTGGCCGTCGGATTCCCTCCCTATTTGGTCTTGCTCCGTGTGGGGTTTACCCTGCCACCGCCTTTACAGGCAGCGCGGTGCGCTCTTACCGCACCTTTTCACCCTTACCCCGGGCGATAAACCCGTGGCGGTATCTTCTCTGTGGCACTGGCCGTCTTTGAGCCTTGACGCTCAAATCCCGGACGTTATCCGGCACACTGCCCTGCGGAGTTCGGACTTTCCTCTCCCCAAGCACGCGAGTGCTTCGGCAGCGACCGCCCGGCGCACCTGCAACTCCATGCTAGTCCATATTGCTAGCTTTTGGGGACGGTTATCGTAAGCGTAAGCTGCGGCTCGGTGGGCGGCGTAGTGGTCGCGGAGCCGGTGGAAGATTGCGCTTCCACGGTGACGGTGTAAGTACCGGCTGGTGTGCCCGGATTACCCGGTGGCCCGTGGTTCAGATATCGATAGCGCTGCGCGCACGCCGTTATGCCCAAAGCTCCGGCAAATGCCAGCATTCCTAGCACCACGTTGCGCCAGGCTCCGCGTTTGCAGGCGACCAGGCCCGCCAAGCCGAACAACACCGGAAACAAGAACTCCGCGATAAGGGGAGAGGGAGCTTGCGTTTGAATCTGCATTGAGCTTGTCGCCGGCGTGCAGGTGCCCGCGCTGCAGCTTGCCAGTACATTAATCGGGGTGAAGTTACAGGTCGTGTTAACGGGAAGTCCCTCACAGGAAAGGCTGACATAGGCATTGAAGCCATTCACCGGGGTCACTGTCACCACGGCGCTCACAAAGCTGCCTACCGTAGTGGAGAGCGAGGTGGGGGTAACCGCCACGGTGTATCCGGCAACAGTCGACGCGTCGGCATGCACCTGCTCAGGTTTTGAGGTCGAGGCCTGGTAACTTGACTGCCCCTGGTAAATTGCCACCACCTGGTGGGTCCCGGCAGAAAGAAGGTCCGTCACTAGAGACGCATTGCCTTCGCCATCCAAAACCGCTGATCCGAGATCTGTCTGCCCGGAGCGAAAGTTCACCACCCCCGCAGGCGAGCCGGCTAAATCCGCGCTCACATGGGCCGTCAGAGTCGCCTTGGTGCGCGGACCTGCATTATTGGTAGCAACCGTCAGCGTGGTCCGGGTCGCTGCTGTGTTTTCTGCTGCTGCGGCCCCGGCTACCGTGCCCAGAAACAACATGCACCAAGCAATGGTGCGTATACCCTGTTTCATCCTTTGGATCTCTGCTCTCTTAACTTCGCTGCCATGCTGTTGACTTTAGACTCATTGTATCTGCGGAAGGCGCATCGCGTTACGCTTTTGCCTGGACCACCAGGCTCTGAGCCTGCGCGCTTACGAATGGATCGTCGCCGAAACCGTTCAGCCAGCAAACATCGGGCTCACGACGGAACCATGTGAGCTGGCGCTTGGCATAGTTGCGGTGACCCTGGCTGGCAGCTGCAATGGCTTGCTCGAGCGTCAGCTCGCCCGCAAGATACTGTGCGGCCTGACGGTAGCCTAGCGAGCCGAGCGCGGCCGGGTGTCCATAGCGGGCGATCAGTTCTCGCGTTTCTTCGATCAAGCCCTGGGCAAACATGGCCCTAGCCCGGGCATTGATGCGTTCATAGAGTGGGCCTCGTTCCGGATCGAGGCCCACCCGCAGGACACGATAGCCGCTCAGTGCCTCTCGGCCTTCCTTCCAGGCTTCCGACATGGGCCGGGAAGCGGCCAACGTCACCTCGATGGCGCGTATGACCTTGGCCACATCGTTGGCGTGGATGCGGGCCGCGGAAGCCGGGTCGAGGCGTTTGAGGATCCGGTGCAATGCGCCCGGACCCCGGGTTTCTGCTTTGCGTAACAGGCGGTCGCGGAGTGGCGCTGACCGTTGCGGACCGGGAAACAAGCCCTGCAGCAGGGCACGAAGGTAGAGACCGGTGCCCCCGGTGACGATGGGCAGCCTGCCCCGGCCAGCGATGCCGGCGATAGCGGCGCGTGCATCCCGCGAGTAGTCTCCTGCGGTGTAGAAAGCATCCGGGCTGATCACATCGAGCAGATGATGAGGCACCTGCTGCCGCTGCTCGGCCGAAGGCTTGGCGGACCCGATCTCCAGGCCGCGGTAGACCGCCACCGAGTCACAGCTGACAATCTCACCGTCGAATCGGCGCCCTAACTCGATGGAGAGAGAGGTCTTGCCGCTGCTGGTAGGACCCAGAATGACGACCAGCAATGGCGGCGGGTTTACCAAACCCTCCACCAGCCGGGCGGAAACAGGTCATGCACTGACGCACGGCCCAAACCGGCGAGCAGAAGCAGGACAGCGATCACCAACAGGCCGTATATCTGGCGCTTGCGGAACTGAGGATCGGCGGGCACAGGCGGTTCTCAGCGAAATTTGTCCGGGTCGAGGTTGTAGTAGAAGCCGAAGCGGAGCTCCAGGAATGGTCCCTTGAACTCCTTCGGGAGCGGCGGATAAGGAGAGGCACCGGTAATGCCGCCCCAGGCTGCACGGTCGAGCGAGACGTCACCGGATGGGAACTCGAGGATCATCTCTTTCACGCTGCCGTCGGGAAGGATCTTGAAGCGCACGCCTACCCGGCCTTGCTTGTCGAGGGGCGGCCGCGCCGACTCGGGAATGATGGGAATCCAGCTGCGATAGGTGGCTTCAATAACCCGCCGCATGTATGGCCCGAAATTGACGCCCAGGGTGTCGCTGAGAATTTCCGGGCCAACACCCATGGCCGGATGTTGGGAGGGCGCATTTTGCCCATAGTCGCCAGAGGTTCCGCCGGGATTTTGGGCGGCATTCCGTTCTGCCTGGCGAATGGCATCTCCGGCGGTTTGTGGACCGGTATCGAAGCTGGGCTTGCTAGGCGGAGTGGGGGCCGGCTTGGGTTCATTGAGCAGCGATTGCTGCTGTGGCGGCGGTGGGGGTGGCGGAGTCGCCGGACGAGCCTGCGCCTGTTGTTGGGGCTGAGGGGCGGGCGGGGCCGCCTGTGGCGGGGCTGCCGGAATGGGTGGTCCGGCCCGCTTCATGGCCTCCAGCTGTTGCAAGGTCTTTTTGTCGAGCGTGGGATGGGCTGATTTCGCGACTCGATCCTTGTCGGAAGGCGGGGCCTGCTTCGGGGGCTTGACCCGCCGCTCCGCATCGGGGGGAAGATTCAGATATGTCAGATCCTTCTGTTTGTTGATATCCGGGTTCACCACGTGCACTTGATGACGAAACTTCGGGCCGTAAAATAGGAACCAGAAGAGAAGCAGGTGAGCGATGACAGAGATCCAAATGCCTTCGCGGCGCAGAGCACGGGAGCGCTCATCTTCGAGCCTGTCAATCAGGTGTAGAAGTTCATCAGGTTCCAGCTCCTCATAGCGCACGCGCTTACGACTGGAGATCGGCTCCGGGCGTCGACCGGGAGGGCTGGTTGGGACTTCGGTTGAAGGCATTGGCCGGCAAATAAAGGTGCAATCCACGCCGGAACGAACCACCGGCGAAGGATTCCGCACGTCCTGTCATTCTCTCATTGTTTCGAATGGTCCCGAAAACTGGCTTTTACAAAGAACCCTTACAATCGTTAGATGCGTGCCGCTGTCATCACCGTGAGCGACTCCTGCTTCCGGGGACAACGGGTGGATGTCTCCGGCCCGTTGGTTGCTGACCTTCTGCGGGCGAATGCGTTTCACGTTATCAGCCACCTAGTGGTGCCCGATGAGCAGGCGGAAATTGAGCACGTCCTGCGGCAGCAATGCGAGGTGGCAAACCTGGTCATCACCACCGGGGGCACCGGCGTCGCCCTGCGGGACGTAACCCCGGAGGCAACCAGGGTGGTCTGCGACCGGCTGTTGGATGGATTTGCGGAACTGATGCGCGCCGAGGGCAGGAAACAGACTAAATTCGCTTCACTGAGCCGCGCCCTTTCGGGCACCCGGGGCCGATCTCTCATTGTGAATCTTCCCGGCAGCCCGCGCGGAGCCGAGACCTCACTCGGAGCAGTTCTCCCTCTCATTCCGCATGCTTTAACCCTGCTCGAGGGGACAGCTACTCACCATGACGAACACCTGGTAAGCGGGTCAGATCTTGAACAAAATCCTTCATCTCCTTCTTAAGTACAAGATCTGGTTGCTGGCGATCCTGAAGCCGCTCGGTTTTTGGGGCGCGGGTGGCATCAGTTTGCTCGACGCCGCGGCTATCCCGGTGCCCATGGACTTGATCATCGCGGGGTATGTTTGGGCCGATAAGAAGCATTTCTTCCTCTACGTCCTGGTTGCGGCGATTGGATCGGCGTTGGGCGGCCTGGTTCCATTCCTGCTCGGACGGGCAGGCGGGGAGCTGTTCCTCATGAAACGAATCGACCGCGCCCGCTACGAGCAGCTGCTGAATCGCTTCGAAAAACAGGAATTCCTCGCCATGCTGGTCCCTTCGATCCTGCCCCCGCCCACGCCCTGGAAACTCTTCGTCTTCGCGGCCGGGGTGTTCGAGATGAAGACCAGCAATTTTATGCTGTCGGTCTTCGTTGGCCGGGTGATCCGTTACACGATTACGGCGATCCTGACCATCTACTACGGCCCTGAGATCGTGAACATTGCTGGGCGGCTGGCTACCCGGCACCGCATTGCCCTCTCAGCCGCAGTTATAGCGCTGCTCGGCCTGATGTGCTATTGGGTCTGGAGGACCATGTGGAAGCGGCGGGGGAAGAAGGACGGACCCGGAGTGGAGTTGGCGAGTGTTCCCAAGTGAAGTGGTCTGAACCACGCGCTTTATGTGCAACAAATCACCCGGTGGTTTGTTGCTCGTAAAGCGCGGCTCATTTTTGCACGCGGTTGTTCATGACCATGGCGTCGATGGCCCCGCTCGGGGCGACGTACACCCAGGCGGTAAGCGCGGCGGAGTTCCGGCTGCGGGAGAGGAACCCATAGGCAAACCTCAGGTCTTTGAACTCCACCGCGGTGTCCTGGGGCTGGGGTGCGAGTTCGTCGGAAGCGACCAGGTTGGCGTGGCCGCGGTCGGTCACCACCGGGAACCTGGCCCAGTCCAGATAGGCGCGACCTAACCAGGAGCGCTTTGCGGCCATGGTCGCCGGAGTGACCGGCGGCTTGAATATAACGTCGTCGCGATCGCTGGTTTCAACCGTTTCTGCCCAGGTGTTCACGAATCCCGTCTGGTAGTATCCGGCGGTCTCGACTATGGCGAACCAGCGAAATGGATCGACGGGATACGGCTCGGCGCCGGCTCGCAACATGGGCAGGTTGCCGAATCGCGTGTTGCTCATCAAGTGCAGCGCTCGATGATGTTCAACAGCACGCACGCCTAGGTCGATCCCGATGATCACCATCGCGCCGATAGCCCAACCGCGTCCACGAAACAATGGTTTACCGGCGCCCATCTCGCGGTCTGCCATCCCGAAGATCGCAGGCACCACCAGGGCGGTCAGCAAAGCGGCAAAGATGACCGGCTCGAGGATAAAGGCGATGTCGAGTGAGTACCAGCGCGGATTAAATGGGAAAAAAGGGCGAACGCCGTAATTGTTGGTCCAGTCGAGGAAGATGTGGCTGAGGGCCGCCAACAGAGACAAAAGCCACAACAAAGCCCAGCGCGGCGCCAGGATGGGCTGCTTGCCCCGGCTGCGATGCCAGAGCCAAACCACCGCGGTAACGGCGAGCGCGACCACCGGCGCGCCCAAAAAAGTGTGGGTAATGCCACGGTGGTGTTCAAAGCCCGCTACGGGACCGCGGAACCCCGAGAACACATCCAGGTCAGGCGCTTCGGCCGCCAGGGTCATGGCCAGCGTAGCGTAGGCCGTCTTGCGGTTGAATCCGGTGCGGGCTAGACATGCGCCGGTAAGGAAATGCGTGACGGGTTCCATAAATTCGATTTCCTATCGCTAGACGTCCTGTTTCTATAATGCGGGCTATGCCTGAAACCCGATTCAGCACCGCAGCCGGCAGCCCTGAACAAGCCGAAAAGCGAATCGAGGAGCTGCGTGATGAGCTCCGCCACCACGAATATCAATATCATGTGCTGGATTCTCCGCAGATTTCGGACGCGGAGTATGACGCGAAGATGCGGGAGCTGCGCATGCTGGAAACCCGCCATCCAGAGTTGGTGACCCCGGACTCACCGAGCCAGCGCGTGGGCGGCAAGCCCAAAGAGGGCTTTGCCAAGGTGGATCATTCCCGGCCCATGCTCTCACTCGACAATGTGAATAGCGAACAGGAGCTGGCTGATTGGGAGCGGCGGGTGCGGGGGACGCTGGGCACGGCCGATGTGAGTTTCGTGTGTGAGTTGAAGATGGACGGCGTTTCCCTGGCGCTGCAATATGAAGCCGGTCCAGCAGGCACTGCTCTGTTGCAGACCGCCCTGACTCGTGGCGACGGGGTCACGGGCGAGGACGTCACCAGCAACGTGCGCACCATACGATCAGTGCCGCTTTCTGTTTCCAAGGAGCGGTTGCATCGCGCAAAGCTGCCGCAGAACTTCGAAGTGCGCGGAGAAGTGATTCTGCCCGATGAGGCTTTTTTGAAACTGAACCGGGAACGTGAAGAACGCGGGCTCCCGCCTGCAGTGAACCCCAGAAATGCGGCCGCGGGAACGATTCGGACGCTCGAACCCAACATTGTGGCCCAGCGGCGGTTGGACTTCTACGCCTACTTTGCCTTGGAAAAAGGAGACAGTGCCTTTGCTGAGCAGTGGACGGCGTTGGAGGCATTAAGCAACGCCGGGTTTCGTGTCAACCGCCATCGCAAGCCTTTGCGGACCATGGATGAGCTGCTGGCGTTTGTCGCCTGGGCAGAAGGACAACGCCACGCTTTGGGCTATGAGATCGACGGGGTCGTCATCAAGGTCAATGAGATGGCGCTGCAGCGGCGTCTCGGCTATACCGGGCGCGCGCCGCGCTGGGCCGTGGCCTACAAGTTCGCGGCTCGCTCCGGCGTTACGCAGATCGAAGATATTGCGGTACAAGTGGGGCGCACGGGCAAGTTGACACCGGTCGCCGTGCTGCAACCGGTGTTTATTGGCGGCACGACGGTCAGCCGCGCAACGCTGCACAACGCCGACGAGATCGAGCGGCTGGGGGTGAAGATCGGCGACTACGTTACGGTGGAGCGCGGCGGCGACGTGATTCCGAAGATCGTGGCGGTGGTGGAGGATGCGCAGCATCCGCGAGGAAAGAAGTCCTTCACTTTTCCGGCCGCCTGCCCGGTGTGCGGCAGTGAAGTGGTGCGGGATGAAGGCGAAGCGGATTATCGCTGCGTGAATGTGGACTGTCCCGCCCGCCTCAAAGAGAGCGTTCTGCACTTTGCTTCGCGCAAGGTGATGAATATCGAAGGACTGGGCGAAGCTTTGGTTACGCAACTGTTGGAGCGACAAATGCTCTCGAGCGTCGCTGGAATTTATTCCCTTGACGAAGAGCAGTTATTGGGACTGGAGCGAATCGGGAAAAAATCTGCGCAGTCTCTGCTGACGGAAATCCGAAACTCGAAGAAGGCGCCGCTCAACCGGGTGCTGTTTGCCTTGGGCATTCGCTTCGTGGGGGAACGCACGGCCCAGTTGCTGGCTGAGTCGTTCGGATCCATGGACGCGCTGATGGCGGCAACGGTTGAGGAACTTGAGGCAGTCGACGAGGTGGGCCCGCGTGTGGCCCAGGCCATTCAGGAATTCTTTGCTGAGCAAAAGAATCGCGATTTGGTTGAAAAACTGCGCCAGGCAGGCTTGACTTTCACCGCCGAGAAGAAGCGAAAGTCTTCGCGGCTGGAAGGCCTGACGTTTGTATTGACTGGCACCATGGCCGACCTGACACGCGAAGATGCGAAAGCTCGGATTGAGGCCGCCGGCGGACGTGTTTCCGGTTCAGTCAGCAAGAAGACCAGCTATGTAGTCGCTGGAGAAGAAGCAGGATCGAAGCTCGACAAGGCACGGGAATTGAAAGTAACGGTGATTGAACAGGCGCAGCTTCTGGAAATGCTGGGATGAGCGCATATAATTGCCCAGGAGAAAACGATGCGATTTGCCTGCTTGCCGGCCGCGGTGCTTCTTTCCTGCTCGATCCTGAGCTCCGGGTTTCCGGCCCTAGGCCAGGGAGGACGCAATAACAATAGCCACTTCTACCAGGGCGCGAACCGCGGAGTCCATGGGGGAAACTACGGGCAGGGCAGGTATCACGAACATAATTACAACGATAACCGCAACCAGGGTGGAATTGGACCAGGGAAGGGAGCACTCATCGGCGGAGCAGCGGGGGCCGTGCTGGGTGCAGCATTCGGCGGAGGAGTCAAAGGGTCTCTGATTACCGGCGCCGCAGGCGCAGGTATCGGCGCGGTGGTAGGCCAAGCTGTGCAGAACAATCGGAACAACAACAACTACTACCGCCGATAAGAGGATCTCTATGAAGAATCGATATGCCGTCGTTCTATGGGTTGCCACCCTGATGGCCCTCATTGCCTCTCCGCTAGGCGGCCAACAGACGCCTGCACCCACCGAACCGCCGCCGGCCTGGACCATCGATCAGGCAGTAACGTGCTCGGTGCACGACGCCTGGGAACTGGGCGGGAAAACGGAGACGGGGTTCTTCGCCATCGTCAAAGCCCTGGCGGAGCTTTCCGCACAAAAACGCGGCCTGGTTCTGCCGGATAAAGAGACGACCGGCCGAGAATTCGGCGAATACATCAAAGCACAGGCGAGAACCGATCGCGATCAGTTACTGTATGAAATCGTGGACCGCGCCGTCCGCAAATATGGTACGAAGCCCCCAGCGGATGCGAGCAAGTAGCGCTCAGGTCAAACCCAGTCCCGCAGGGACGGCTGGAATAAAGCCCGGGATGTAGTCCCGGGTGTGTCCTCACCCATTCTCCAAAGTTCATCAACCCCAGGACAGTAACCCGGGGAACTTTCAGCCGTCCCTACGGGACTATTCGGCCTGCCTCGAATGAACCCAGGACTGGCGTCCTGGGCTACACTCATCCGTCCCTGCGGGACTGAACTTGTATTCCCTTCATGGCCTTGGGATTTCGATCATTTAGCGAGTGGCACAAGGCAGTCGCTAAGACTTAGGCGCGAAGTAGCCCTTCTTGGCTCGCACCATAAAGCGACGGTCCAGCGCCACCAGGTAGATGGAGCGGAAGGCACCGTCGAGCTTGAAGTCCGCAGGACGATAGGCCAGCGAATACTGGCTGCGCAGTTCTTCCTCGATGTCATGAAAGCTGGCTGACATGTCTTCAATGCGCTTGGGAAAGAACGGGACGCCCCCCGTAGCTTCGGCCATTTTTTTCAGCACGTCATCGCCCCGGTCGCGGCTGGGGCTGACGTTCGTACTGATGGCGTAGATGATGGTTTCGGCGCGCTGGCACATTTTGATGGCGTCGTCAGGATAGGCACGACTCTGGTTGTCGTCTCCATCGGAGATCACGATAAGCGCCTTGCGCACTGAACCCTGCGGCGAGGCTGGCGCTTTTATAAGCTGATCCCGGCAGGCAGTGTATACAGCGTCGAAGAGGGCCGTGCCGCCCCCCGGCCGCAGCTTGGTGATGCCGGCCTCAAGCTTATCCTGATCGTTGGTGTAGTTCTGGGTGATGTAAGGCGTGACGTCGAAGCCCATGACGAAGGCAAGATCTGTCTGCGGCCGAATTACCTGCTGCAGAAATTGGATCGCAGCACTCTGCTCAAACTCAAAGCGTTGCCTGATCGACGTACTGGCATCAATCATGATGCCTACCCGCAAAGGCAGGTTCGTCTGCTGGGTGAAAGTGAAAACCTGGGCTGGAGCCTTCTGGTTATCCAGCAGGGCAAAGTCTCTCTGCTGCAGGTTCTGGATGAACCGTCCGTGCTTGTCAGTGACGGTGAAGATCAAATTCACCTCATTGACGTTGGTCCGGATGGTGAAATTTCCGTCGCTTTGGGCATTCGTCGAGGTTTGAGGTACGGAGTTGAGCGCGCCGGGCTTGGATGCCGGGGCTGCGGGGGCAGGAGCCGGCGTTTGAGCCAGGGTGGCCGGAGCTAACAGCAGCGCTAACCCAAACAGGCGGCCAGCCAGGCGCAGACGCGAATTCGTAGAGGTCATAGGAGCCGTTCTTATTTTAGAGCATTTGCCAGTTGTGCCATGAACTCCCTCAGATCGGCCGGGAGGTTGGACACCAGGCTCAGGCGTTCGCCGGTGCCGGGATGGGCGAACTCCAACTCCGCGGCATGCAGGAAGTTGCGTGCTAACACGAGCTGCGGGAACGCGCCTTTCACCAGCGGCGCAATGCTGGAAGAGGCCCCATAGAGCGTGTCACCGACCACGGGATGGCCCAGCGAAGCCATGTGGACGCGAATTTGATGGGTGCGACCGGTCTCGATGCGCACCGAGACCAGCGTGAAACTGCCGTAAGGACCGCGAATACGCCGCAGCACCTGCCAGTGCGAGATCGCGGCACGGCCCCCGTCGCGACGGGTCGTCATGCGCGTGCGGCGGATGGAGTCGCGGCTGATGGACGCATTCACCGTTCCCCCATCCTGCGCAAGATCGCCCTGCACCAGCGCAATGTAGAGTTTGCGTACCTGGCGGCGAGAGAACATGGACGACAGCCTGGCATGGGCAACGTCATTTTTCGCCACCACAATGAGGCCGCTGGTCTGCTTGTCGAGACGGTGCACGATGCCTGGCCGCAGCGGACCACTGGCGGAGGAAAGCTCGCGCAGATGGTGCAACAGGGCGTTGACCAAGGTGCCCCGGTTGCGCGCATCCTCGGTAGCGCCGGAACCGGCGTGGACCATCATGCCGGCAGGCTTGTTGACGACCGCAAGGTCGCTGTCTTCATACACAATCTCGAGCGGAATGGCCTCCGCCATGGCGCGCAGGGGAGGCGGTAGCGGATCGCCGAGAATCGAAATACTCTCGCCGCCGCGGAGCTTGCGCGATGCCTTGGCCTGCTTGCCATCGATAAGCACGCTGCCCTGCTCCAACAGCAATTGCACCCGCGAGCGGCTGACTTCATTCAACGTCTGGGCCAAAAACAGATCAAGACGCTGGCCATTGGCCTCGTCGGGAACGCTTAGCTGGCGTAGTTGCGGTTCGTCATCCGGCATGGGCAACCTGGGGCCGGCGCAGCCACAATAGGCCGCCCCCGACCACCATCACCGCACTTACCAGCTGCGTTGTTACGACACCATCGCCGCGCAGAAGAGTCAGCAGAAAGCCGGAGAGGCCGCCGAGAAAGAGCCAGGCACCCAGGATTTCTCCATCGTGGTGAGGACGATGAAGCAGCCACAGCAGCAAGACCAAGAGCACGAACTGAACCATGCTCGCGTAGAGCTGGGTGGGGTGCAGGGGCACTCCCAGCGGGGTTCCAGGCACAGCCGCCGGACTGCGGAAGATCACGGCCCAGGGCAGTTGCGTCGGGATTCCATAGTCACATCCAGCTTCCAGGCAGGCGATGGAAGCGACGGCACTCACTAGCGCCAGGCTGGGGGCAAAGGCATCGGCGGTGCGGCGGAGGGGGAGGCGGAGATGCGCGGCATAAACCAGAGCCGCAACCGCGGCCAGTCCGACCCCGAGGGTGTACTGAGGCCAGCGCAACAGGTTCAGGAGAATTCTCGCCACCAGGACGGTAACAATGGCCAGCAGCGCCACGCTCCAGATCTTGTCGGTGTCGAGGGAAAGCAGGCGGGCGGTACGGACGCAGACCAGCAAGGAGAGGATCGTGCCCAAGCCAACCAGGAATCCATAAGTCGGCAGGATGAGGCGGCCGAACTGGAAGAGGTGCGGGTGCACGGACGCAGATTTCCTATTTCGATGCCCCAACGAGAGCAATTAAGAGCGTCTTTTCTTGACGGAAAAGCCGCGTCAACGTCGGCGGCTCAGAGTAGATCAATAGGAAATCCGCCAAAGAGAACAGACGAAACCGACCCACTGGGCCGTGCAGCAGTGCGCCGGTGAACCCGTCCTAAGACGTTGGGACTCTCCGCAGCTCTTTAGGCATTCCGGACTGGCGGACACTGCACACGGAGCCGATTGTT
>Ga0182024_10011603_pt1 | contig 17640 bp, 17 predicted proteins | sample P32metaG_FD_120480 | JGI IMG/M metagenome (GOLD analysis project Ga0182024, IMG submission 120480) | Permafrost microbial communities from Stordalen Mire, Sweden - P3-2 metaG (Illumina Assembly) | ecosystem: Environmental > Terrestrial > Soil > Wetlands > Permafrost | place: Sweden: Stordalen... | reverse complement strand
CGAGAAAATCGAGACGACCTCGGTCAAGGCCAAGGAGATCTCGAAGGTCGTCGACCGCCTGATCACGCAAGCGCGGCGCGGCGACCTGCACTCGCGGCGGCTGGTCGCGTCGTACCTGACCGAGGAACCGGTCGCGAAGAAGCTGTGCGAACAGATCGCGCCGGCTCTCAAGGAACGCACCGGCGGCTACACGCGCATCACCAAGTCGCGCGTCCGCCCCGGCGACGCTGCCGAGTTAAGCATCCTGGAGCTCGTCAAGTAACGCTGTGACGCTTCTCTCGGCGGCCGGCGTCGTCGCTACGTTCCTTGTGTGCTTCAGCACACGGCGGAACTAGGCTCCTCGCCAGCCCCCGAGATAATCGCCACTTCGGGCGTTACGGCTCATGGGCACGATTACGGCGGATGAACCGCTGAGTCTGACTTCGGTGACGCGATCGTTTATCGCGGATAGCATCACGCCCATCGCAGCGTACCTCGCCCTGGCTCAACCAGGGCGTTCGTGTTTGCTGGAGTCGGTTGAAGGCACCGAACGGATCAGCCGCTTCTCGTTCGTCGGCTTGGACTACCTCGACTCGGAGGTCGTCGACCGCGACCCGGCGATGCTGGAGCGGATCCGCGCGATCGTCGGGAAGTACCGGCTCGACCGCAGCGACCTGCCGTTTCCGGGCGGTGCGGTGTGCACGTTCACCTACGATGCGGCACGGGCGCTGGAGCCGGTGCTGCACCGGGCGCAGGCCGAGGCGCCGCCTGCCGACGTGCGCTTCAGCGACGCCCTGATCGTCGTGCCGGGCACCTGGGTCGTGTTCGATCATTTCACCCACCGGATGACGTTGATCGGATTCGCGCGCGAGGAAGAGGAGCGCGCCGCGGTCGAGGCGCGGCTCGATGCCTACACCGCGCGGCTGCTCGATCAGCGTGCGACCGTCCCGGGGGCCGTCCGCGCCGACGGCCCGATCGAAGCATCGATGGATGAGGCGACGTTTCTCGCCCGGGTCGCGCAAGCGCAGGAGTTCATTCGCGACGGCGAAGCCTATCAGCTCCAGGTCGGCATCCGCTTCTCGTGCGTGATCGCCGGCACGGCGTTCGACTTCTATCGCCACATCCGGGCGCGCAATCCATCGCCGTATATGTTCTTTCTCGAGGCGGGCGGTCGAGCCGTTTTCGGCGCCTCGCCGGAGTTTCTCGTCCGGCTCGACGGCAGCACCGCCCGCATTCGCCCGCTCGCCGGTACGCGTCCCCGGGGGGCCGACGAGGCCGCCGACCATCGCATCGCGGCAGAACTGCTCGCCGATCCGAAAGAGCGCGCCGAGCACGTGATGCTGGTCGACCTCGCGCGCAACGACCTGGGCGCAGTCTGCCGCATCGGCAGCGTCCACGTCGACGAGCTGATGGTGATCGAACGGTACTCGCACGTCATGCACATCGTCTCCAACGTCGTCGGCGAGCTACGCCAGGAGTGCGACGCGCTCGATCTGTTCGCGGCCTCGTTCCCGGCCGGTACGGTGACGGGCGCGCCGAAGATCCGCGCGATGCAGCTGATCGACGAACTCGAACCAGTGGCGCGCGGCCCCTATGCGGGCAGCGTCGCGCACATCGATTTCGACGGCGACATGGACTCGTGCATCATCCTGCGCTCGGTAGCAGTTGCCAACGGGCGCGCATTCTGGCAAGCCTCGGCCGGGATCGTGGCCGACAGCGTGCCCATGGCCGAATACGCCGAGGTCCTCGCCAAGACGGGGATCGTTCGCGCTGTCCTAGGTATCGTGCCGTGACGCGCCTGCTGCTGCTCGACAACTACGATTCATTCACCTGGAATCTGGCCCACCTCTTCGGCGCGCTGCCCGAAGTGCACGTCGACGTCATGCGCAACGACGATTCCCGGCTGAGGGCCGGTGCGACGACGCAATTCGACGGGGTCGTGATCGGTCCGGGTCCCGGTTGGCCGCGTACCGCCGGCGCGCTGATGGAGATGATTCGCGACGCCGATCGTCACGGCGTGCCGCTCTTCGGAGTGTGTTTGGGACTCCAGGGAATCGGCGAGGCGTTCGGCGGGGCGGTCGTGCACGCGCCGCGTCAGATGCATGGGAAGACCTCGCAGATCACCCACGACGGTCGCGGCATTTTCGCCGGCCTGCCGTCACCGTTCACCGCGACGCGCTACCATTCGCTGTGCGTGGCGCGCGATGGATTTCCCGCCGAGCTGCGGGTCGACGCCGCGAGCGAAGACGGCGTGATCCAAGGCCTCGAACACCGCACCCGCCCGCTGGCGGCGGTGCAATTCCACCCCGAATCGGTGCTGACCGAAACCGGCCCCCGGTTGGCCCGCAACGTGGTCGACTGGATGCGCGCCCGCGCACCCGGCGCGAGGACGCCGGCGTGACGGTCGAGTTTCCGCCCTTGCTGCGGCGCGTACTCGCCGGCGAGGACCTGCGCGCCGATGAGATGGCGGCAACGATCGGCGCGATCATGGACGAGACCCTCTCGCCGGTTCGCGCTGCCGGCTTGTTGGCTGCGCTCGCCGCGAAAGGCGAGACGGTCGACGAAGTCGTCGGAGCGGCCCGAGCGATGCGCGAGCGCTGCGTACGCGTCGAACATGATCTCCCGTTCGTGCTGGACATCGTCGGAACCGGCGGCGACGGCGCCGGGACGATCAACATTTCGACCGCGGCCGCGTTCGTCGTCGCCGGCTGCGGCGTCCCGGTTGCCAAGCACGGGAATCGCGCCGCGTCGAGCGCCTGCGGGAGCGCCGACGTGCTCGAAGCGCTCGGCGTGCGGATCGACCGCGCGCCGGAAGCCTCGGCGCGCGCGCTGCGCGAGGACGGCATCGCGTTTCTGTTCGCTCAGCGGCACCATCCGGCGATGCGCGTGGTCGGCCCCGTGCGGCGCGAACTTGGCGTGCGGACGATTTTCAACGTGCTGGGACCGCTCACGAACCCCGCCGGTGCGCAGCGGCAGATGGTGGGCGTCGCGCGTCCCGAGCACGTCGAACTGGTCGCGGCGGCGCTGCAGGCGTTGGGAAGTCAAGCCGGTGCGGTCGTGCACTCCCTCGACGGCCTGGACGAAATCTCGGGTGCCGCGCCGAGCACCGTGGTGCAGTTCGACCGCGACGGGACGCGGCGCTGGACCCTGGACCCCACGGACTACGGCGTGCGCGCGACGCTCGACGAGCTCCGCGGCGGCGATGCGCCCGCGAACGCGCGTGCGCTGGAGGCGATCCTGGCCGGTGAGCCCGGGCCGCGCAGCGACGTGGTGGCGCTCAACGCCGCGCTCGCGCTGGTGGTCGCCGGCGAGGCGCTCGACGTCGAGGACGGCCTCGAACGCGCCCGCACATCGATCCGAACGGGCCGCGCGCGCGCGGCACTCGATGCCTTGCGGCGCGAACGCGAAACGGAGTTGGTATGAGACGTCCTATGTCAACCCTCATCCCGATTGACGAGGCGAAGCCGAGGCGGATTCAGCCTCCGCAGGAGGGTGAATCCGTATGAGCGACCTGCTGGCAAAACTCTATGCGGCCAAGAGCGTCGTCCTCGCGGCGGACCAGGCGCGCGAGCCGTTAGCGTTGCTGCGCGAGCGGGCCGAGAACCGCCGCGGCCAGCGGCGCGGTTTTCGCGCCGCACTCGCCGCCGCAACCGGGCCGGCAATCGTGGCCGAGATCAAGCGGGCGTCGCCGTCGGTCGGCATCATCGTCCCCAAACTCGATCCGGCCGCGCTGGCGCGCACCTTCGCCGCCGCAGGCGCCGATGCGATCAGCGTGCTTACGGAAAGCGATCACTTCCTGGGCGACCTGGCGTACCTCGAGGTCGTGCGCGCGGCGGCCCCGCTGCCGGTCCTGCGCAAAGATTTTCTGAGCACGCCCTACGAAGTCGTCCAGTCGGCGGCCTATGGTGCCGACGCGCTGCTGGCGATCGTCGCGGGACTCGACGACGAACAGCTCGCCGCGATGCTCGACGAGGCGCGCCGCTACGATCTCGACGTGTTGGTCGAAGTGCACACCGAATCCGAGCTGCACCGGGCGAGCAATGCCGGCGCGACGCTGCTCGGCATCAACAACCGCAACCTGCACACCTTCGAAACCGACCTCGCCGTCACCGAGGAGCTGCTGCCAATGGTCGGCTCGGGCGCGCTGGTGATCAGCGAGAGCGGCGTGAAGTCGCAGGACGACGTGCGCCGCCTGGTCGCGCGCGGCGCGCGAGGCGTGCTGGTCGGCGAGTCGCTGATGCGTGCGGATGACAAAAGCGAAGCGATCCGCACGCTCAAGGGCGCCCAGGTTCCGGCCTGACACGGTGAGAACGCGGGTCAAGATCTGCGGCTGTACGAGTATCGACGACGTGAAGGCAGCGCTCGAAGCGGGCGCCGACGCCGTCGGCGTCGTGCTCGCGGCCGATTCGCCGCGCTGCATCAGCATCGAGCGCCTGCACGAGATCGCCGAACACATGCCGGCTTTGCTCCCGCTGGTCGCCGTGTTCGTCGACCCGCCGTCGTCGCTGGTCGATGAAGCGCTCAAGGTCGGCGCGACGCCCCAGTTTCACGGCAGCGAGCCCGCGGATGTCTGCGAAGCCTTCGCTGCCGGCCCGTACCTGAAGGCCTACCACGTGCGCAGCGGAGATCACCTGACAAAAGAAGCCTTCGACGCTTTCGCGCGCCCCTTCGCGCACGCCACCTGGATTTTCGATACGGCCGGCCTTACCGGCGCGAGCGGCGGAACCGGCCGGCCTTTCGACTGGGAGATCGTCCACCGGGTCGCCGGTTCGCGTCACGTCGTCGTGGCGGGCGGGCTGAATCCCGACAACGTCGGCGCCTGCGTGCGGACGGCGCGGCCCTACGCCGTTGACGTGCGCAGCGGGGTGGAGACCGACGGAAAGAAAGATCCCCGCAAGCTGCGCGCCTTCATCGAAGCCGTGCGCGATGCGGACGCGGTGCCCAGCGCATGATGCCGGCTCCGGCGCACGTCGCCGTCGCGAGTCCGGCGTTCCCGGCGCTGCCGGCCGATCTGGTGATCGCGATGCGCAAGCGCGCCAAGGTAGCGGGCGCTGCGGTGTTGATCGGCAGGCGTCTGGGCGACGACGCCTACATCGATGTGCTCGAGACCGAAGGCGCGCCGAAAACGGACGGACACACCCTGTTTGCAGTCGACGGCCTCACCGAGACGATCACCGCGCTGCTCCTCGCCGAAGGCGTGCGGCGCGGCGAAGTGCGGCTCGACGAGCCGGTCGATGAACTGCATGACGCCGATTTCCATCCGCCGGCGCGCGGCTCGTCGCCGGTGACGCTCGCCGATCTGGCGACGCACCGCGCCGGCCTGGCTACCGTGCCGCTCCGCGAGGCCGCACAGCCGTATGCTGCGGTCGATCGCGCGACCTTTGCCAAACTGGTGAACGCGCCGCCGGGGACGCGTGCGGCGAGCGAATACGCGCCGTCGGTGCTCGACTACGCCCTGCTGGGCACGCTGCTCGCCGACCGCGCCGGAACCTCGTACGCCGCGCTGGCTCGCGAGCGCGTGTTCGTTCCACTCGACATGAACGACACCGTGGCCGACACCGGCAGCGACCAGCGCGTGATTCGCGGGCGCTCGATCGCCGATGCGGCGGCCGCGCCCTGGCGCTACGGAGCGCTCGAGCCGGCAGGCGGCGTGCGCTCGAGCGTCTACGACCTCTTGCAATTCGCCGGGGCGATGTTTGCCGACGACAACGGGCCGCTGGCGGCCGATATGCGGCTGGCGGGAACGGCGCGCGCGGCTGCCGGCGACGGTTCGATCGGCCTGGCGTGGCGCATCGATGCTTCGGGAGCGCGCTGGGCGAGCGGTGCGAGCTTCGGGAGCACATCTTTCATCGGCGTCGCGCCGCAGCAGCACGCGGCGGTCGTCATCCTGAGCAATGTCGGCCTCGCGTTCGGCAACGCGTCGTTCGACGATATTGGTTTGCGGGTGCTTGGAACGCTCGCTGCCGGCAAGCGCGGAGCGACGCCGTGAGCGCGACCGGCGCGTTGCCCGACGAGCGCGGCTACTTCGGCCGGTTCGGCGGCACGTTCGTGCCGGAAGTGCTGGTTGAGGCGCTGGTTCAGTTAGAGAGCGCGGCGCGCGACGCGTTCGGCGATCCGGACTTCTGGCGCGAACTTGAACGGCTGCTCGGGGACTACGTCGGCCGTCCCTCACCGATCTACCACGCCGAACGGCTCGTCGACGGTCCGCACGCCGCGATCGTCTTCAAGCGCGAAGATACCAACCACACGGGCGCGCATAAAATCAACAATACCGTCGGACAGGCGCTCTTGGCGCGGCGGATGGGAAAGCGCCGGCTGATCGCGGAGACGGGCGCCGGACAGCACGGCGTCGCGACCGCAACCATCGGGGCAAAGATGGGAATGCAGGTCGACGTGTACATGGGCGAGGTCGACATCGAACGCCAAGCGCTCAACGTCTACTTGATGAAGCTGTTGGGCGCGACGGTCCATCCGGTGGCGAGCGGAACGCGCACGCTCAAGGACGCGACCAACGAAGCCTTCCGTGAATGGGCCGCGCGGGTCGAGGACACGTTCTACGTGATCGGCTCGGTCGTCGGCGCTCATCCGTATCCGTTCCTGGTGCGGGAGTTCCAGAAGGTGATCGGCGTCGAAGCGCGCGCGCAGATTTTGGAACGCTACGGACACCTGCCGTCGGACGTGGTCGCGTGCGTCGGAGGCGGCTCGAACGCGATGGGGGTCTTCCATGCGTTCGTGAACGACCCGGCGGTGCAGCTGTGGGGCGTCGAAGCCGCCGGTCACGGTCTGCACGCAATCGACACGGCCGCGTCGCTCAACCGCGGGACGGTCGGGATCCTGCACGGTTCGCGCAGCTACGTGCTGCAGGACGACGACGGACAGGTCCGCGATACGCACTCGATCAGTGCCGGGCTCGATTATCCTGGGGTCGGGCCGGAGCACGCGTACCTCAAGGACTCGGGGCGCGCACGCTACGTTGCCGTCGACGACGCCGACGCGCTGGAAGCGTTTCATCACACCGCCCGGCGGGAGGGAATCGTGCCGGCGCTCGAGTCGGCACACGCGATCGCCTTCGCCCAGCCGCTGGCCCGCGAACGCGGCCCGGACGGATTGGTACTGGTCAACCTCAGCGGCCGCGGCGACAAAGACGTGCGCACGGTCGCCGCGCTCGAGGGCGAAGTGGCGCCGTGAGCGCCGGCCGCGGGATCGCGGATGCCTTCGCGGCTGCGCGCAGCGAACGCCGCGCGGCGCTGATCGCGTACATCGTCGCCGGGGATCCCGACCGCGAGACGACCGCCGCCGTGATCGATGCGCTGACCGAAGCGGGCGTCGATCTGATCGAACTCGGCATCCCGTACGGCGACCCGCTAGCGGATGGGCCGACGATCGCCGCCGCGGCACAGCGAGCGCTCGACGGCGGGACGCGCATGGCCGACGCAATCGCCGTCGCCGCCGCCGCGCATGCGCGCGGCGCAGCACCGATCCTGCTCTTCACCTACGTCAATCCGGTCGATCGGTACGGCAGCCAACGGTTCGCTCGCGAAGCGGCGCAGGCCGGCGCCGTCGGCGCGATCGTTCCGGACGTGCCGCTGGAAGAACTCGCGTCGTTCGCGCCGCCGCTGCGCGCGGCCGGGCTCGCCGTGCCGCTGATGATCGCCCCGACGACACCCCCCGAGCGCGCCGATCGCATCGCCGCAGCGGCGGAAGGGTTCGTCTACCTCGTGTCGCGGCTCGGGGTTACCGGCGCGCGGCGCGAGCCCGACGCCACCTGGCTGGCCGGCTCGATCGCGCGCCTCCACAGCGTGACGGCGCTGCCGATCGCAGTCGGATTCGGCATCTCGACGCCGGCTCACGCGGCCGCCGTCGGTGCGCTTGCCGACGGCGTCATCGTGGGCAGCGCGCTGATCGATGCGTACGCAGGCACGCGCGGGGCGGAGGCGGCGCGCAAGGCCGGACGCTACGCGGCCGCGCTTCGCGACGCGCTTCCATCGCACGCCTGAACCGGCGCGTGGCGGCGCTTTTTCGGCGCAAGAGTGCGACTTTGGCAGGATTCGCCCATAGGGAGGCGCATCGGCCTACGCAGTTTTATTGCGCTGGAGGTCCGTCCTGATGAAGTTTCGTCTCTTCGCCGCGCTGGGCGCCGTCGCGCTGTGCATGACGCTCGCCGCCCCGTCGCTCCCCGTGTCGGCCGATGCCAACACGATCGTGTTTGGGTCGCCCGTGTCGCTGACGGGCGCACTGACGAAGGAAGGCCATCTTACCCAGGAGGGCTACAACTTCTGGAAAGACTACATCAACGCACACGGCGGCCTGAAGATCGGCGGCAAGACCTATAAGGTCGACATCAAGTACTACGACGACGAGTCGAAAAACAATACCGCGCAAGATCTTGCCGAGCGGTTGATCGATCAGGATCACGTCAACTTCATCCTCGGGCCCTACGGCTCGGGGACCAGCTTCACGGTCGCGCAGCTGGTCGAGCGCAAAAAGATGCCGATGGTCGAAGGCAACGGCGCGGCGGAGAAGATCTTCAGCCAGGGCTTCCGGTACACGTTCGGCGTGCTTTCGCCGGCTAAGCGGTACCTCGAGGGCATCCTCGATATGGCGCGGCATCAAAAGCCGGCTGCACAAACGGTCGCGATCACCGCGGCCAGCGATGCGTTTTCGCAGGAGGTCGCGCAAGGCGCCGCCGCCTACGCCGTCGCGCACGGCATGACCGTCGTCTACAACAACAAGTATCCCGATACCGCGACCGATGTCTCGTCGATCATCTCCGCGCTCAAGGCGACGAACCCCGACGTGATCCTCAACGCCGGACACCTTCAGGACGCGCTGCTGGTGCAGAAGGGCCTCAAGGAACAAAACGTGCAGGCGAAAGCCTACGGCTATTCGGTCGGGCCGGATACCCCGGACTTCGCGAGCTCGCTGGGCCGGGACGCCAACGACGTGTTTGGCGGCGCGCAGTGGTCCGATGCGGTGAAGTACAAGGCCGATCGTCCGGGGTTCTACTCAACGGCGCAGGAGTACGCCAAGGCGTTCATTGCCGCATATCATCACCGGCCGGACTATCACAATGCCGAGTCGACCGCTGCGTGCTTGGCGTTCCAGTACGCGCTCGAGAACGCGGGCACGCTGGATCCCGAAAAGGTGCGTGACGCGCTGTCCAAGCTCGACGTCACGACGTTCTACGGTATCCTCAAATTCGACAGCCGCGGACTCAACGTCTACAAACCGATGGTCGTGAACCAGATTCAGAACGGTCGTTTGGTGACGGTGTGGCCGCAATTCACGGCCGACGCCAAGCCGAAGTACCCGACCCCGCCGTGGGGACAACGCTGAGAACGACGCGCCCCGGGGTCGCGCCCTAGATGCATTTGCTGGCTCAGGATCTCGTCAACGGTATACTCGCGGGCGGGATCCTGGCCGTGGTCGCCCTGGGCTTCTCGCTGGTCTGGGGCATCATGAACATCATCAACCTCGCGCATGGTGCGTTCATCATGCTCGGGGCGTACATCACCTACGAACTGTTCACGGTCGTCCACATCGACCCGTTCCTGTCGCTGCCGATCTCGTTCGGACTGATGTTCGGTCTGGGCTATCTGATCCAGCGCTATCTGATCAATTGGGTGGCCCGCGCGCCGATCCTGACCACGTTTCTGCTGACGTTCGGATTGTCGCTGCTGGTCGTCAACATCGCGCTCATCGTCTGGACCTCCGATACCCGGGGCGTGACGACGTCCTATTCCGGTGCCAATTTCACGCTCGGAACCGTCACCGTGCCGTGGGCGAAGCTGTTCACGCTGATCGCCGCGCTGGCCATCACCGGCGTCATGCAGCTCTGGCTCGTGCGGTCGAAGACGGGCCGCGCGATCCGGGCTACGGCGATGGACGTGGGCGCCGCGCAGCTTTCGGGCGTGCGCGTGGCGCACATCTTCGCGATCGTGTTCGGCCTGGGTGCGGGACTGGCCGGAGTCGCCGGCACGCTGATCTCCCTTTCGTACGCGCTGAACCCCTCGATGGGTGATCCGTTTCTGATCAAAGCCTTCGTCGTGTGCGTCCTCGGCGGTCTCGGGTCGGTCCAAGGTGCACTGATCGGCGGTTTGGCCTACGGCATCATCGAGGCGTTCGCGACCCAGCTCGACGTGACGATCGGCACGCAGCACATCAGCGGCTCCGGCCTCCAGGACGCGATCGCGCTGATCGTGCTGCTGATCGTGCTGATGGTCCGGCCGCGCGGAATCATGGGACGGGCGACGGCGTGACCATTGCCGCGACGGCGGCGGCGCTGCGCCGCGCCGGGTTGGGCGGCATCACCGGCAGCCCGCTGGCGTTCGCGGTCGTGCTGGTCGCGATGGCGCTGCTGCTGGCCGTGCCGTTCGCACACAACGGCTATCTCAACAACGTGTTCCGGAACATCCTAATGTACGCCGCAATGGCCTACGGCTGGAACTTGATCGGCGGCTACACCGGCTACGTGTCGTTCGGAAACGTCACGTTTTTCGGGATCGGCGCGTATTCGGCGGCGGTCCTCTCGGCGCACGGGATCGACAACCTCGCCGCCGGCGTCGCGCTGGGAGCGATCGCGTCGGCTGCTTTTGCGGTCGTGATCGGCATCCCCGTGCTGCGGCTCAAGGGACACTATTTCGGGATCGCGACGCTCGGGATCGCTTTGGCGGTCGCCGATATCGTCGCCAACCTGGATGCGCTCGGCGGCACCAGTGGTTTGGCGGTGCACCAAGTCGACGACGCGCACTTTACGGTCTATTACTACGCGATGTGGCTGGTCGCGCTGGCCGCGATCCTCGGGACGTACGTGATCGCGCGCTCGAAGCTGGGCTACGCCTTCGTGGCGATACGCGAAAACGAAGATGCCGCCGCGGTGCTCGGCATCTGGGCGACGCGCTACAAGGTCACCGCGTGGGCGATCGGCGCGATGATGGCCGGCGCCGCGGGCGCGATCTTTGCCCCGGCGAACGGTTTCATCGACCCGTCGATTACCTTCGCCACCGACGCCAACGTCTTTCCGATCGCGATGACGATCCTGGGCGGGATCGGCACCGTCGCCGGGCCGTTCATCGGTGCGGTGATCTTGGCGGGAGCGAACGAACTGCTGCAGCGCTACTTCGTGAAGGCGCACACGCTGTTCTTCGGAGCGATGATCGTGGTGATCGTGCTGATACTGCCGCGCGGCCTGGTGTGGCTGTTCGGGCTGCGAGGCGGCCTGCGGACGTGGGCGAAGAGCCTCACGACGTACAAGGCATGAGACGTCCTGTTGCGGCCCTCATCCCGATTGACGAGGCGAAGCCGAGATGGATTCAGCCTCCGAAGGAGGGTGAATCCGCATGAGTGAGGCTGCGCTGCACATCGAGGGGGTTGGTGTGCGTTTCGGCGGTCTGTGGGCGCTCAGCGACGTCAGCTTCGCGGTCGAGCGCGGCGCCGTGCTGGGGCTGATCGGGCCCAACGGTTCGGGGAAGACGACGCTGATGAACGTGATCAGCGGTGTCTACAAACCGGTCACCGGGGAAGTCCGTTACGGCGGACGCCGCATCGCCGACGTCCCCACGCATCAGGTCTGCCACCTGGGGATTGCGCGCACGTTTCAGATCGTGAAGCCGTTCGCCAGCCTGAACGCGCGCGAGAACGTCGCCGTCGGCGCAATGTACGGCCGCGAAGGCTCCAAGCGTTCGACTCGCGCGGCGTTCGAACGCGCCGACGAACTGCTGGAGATCGTCGATCTTGCACGGGTCGCCTACCGGCGCGCGAGTGACCTGACGATTCCTGACCGCAAACGTCTGGAGGTCGCAAAGGCACTGGCTCTCGATCCCGAGGTGCTGCTGCTCGACGAGGTGATGGCGGGGCTGAACGCGACCGAGGTTGAGGAAGCGCTCGATCTGCTGCGGCGTGTCAATCAGCGCGGCATTACGCTGATCGTCGTGGAACATTTGATGAAGGCGATCGTTTCGATCTCCACCTGCATCGTCGTCCTGGCGGAGGGCCGCAAGATCGCCGAAGGCGCGCCGGCAGACGTGCTGGCCTCGCCGGAGGTGATCGAAGCCTATCTCGGTTCACGGTGGGCGAAACGGCAGCAGCAGCTCGAGGCAATCGAAGCGGAGCGGCGCGCGGTGCAGCAGGTGCGGCCGCCGGCGCCGTCATGACCACCGCCGCCGCACCGCCCGGCCGCAAGGCGCTCACCATCGACCGGCTCTGCGCCGGTTACGGCGACACCCAAGTGCTGTGGGATGTCTCGCTGACCGTTGCCCCGGGTGAAGTCGTCGCCTTGATCGGCTCCAACGGAGCCGGGAAGTCAACCTTGCTCGGCGCGGTCAGCGGTTTGGTCGAGACGATCAGCGGCAGCGCGCGGTACGGGGACGTCGAACTCACCGCGCTTCAACCCGACCGCGTCGTGCGGGCCGGCGTCGTGCAGGTACCGCAGGGCCGCCGCCTTTTCAGCTCGCTGAGCGTCGAAGACAACCTGCGCATGGGCGCGTACCTGCGGCGCGATCGCGAAGTCGAGGCCGACCTCGAGAAGATTCTGACCATGCTGCCGCGCTTGCGCGAGCGTTACGACTATCTCGCCGGCCGGCTCTCGGGCGGCGAACAGCAGCAAGTCGCGATCGGCCGCGCGCTGATGGCGCGACCGCAGGTGCTGCTCATCGACGAAATGTCGCTCGGACTGGCGCCCGTCTTGGTCGATGCGCTGATCGACATCTTGGCCCAGATCCACGCCACCGGCGTATCGATTCTGATCGTCGAACAGGACGTGCAGACGGCCCTCGAGGTCAGTTCGCGCGCCTACGTCCTCGAGACCGGACGCATCATTCTGAGCGGCCCCTCCGCCGAGCTGCTCGACGATCCGCAAGTGAAGAAAGCCTACCTGGGAGTGTGAGGTCCAGCATGATCGTGATCGACGAACTTCGACGTTTGCCATCGCCTACGCCGACGCCGCAAGCCCTCGCGTTTGACGGCGAGCGGCTCTGGATCGGGTCGATCGCGGTCGACCGCCTCATGTCGGTCGATCCCGCAACGTGGATGGGACGCGACGAAGGTGAGGTGCCGGGGAAGCCGTGGGGGATGACGGTTATCGGCGACGAGCTGCGCGTGATTCTCGGCGAGGGTCCGGACGACGACCGGATGATCCGGCGTTTCGTCCCCGGTCACGGCGTGAAGTCCGAAGGCGCCTTTCGCGCGCCCGACGGTACGGGTTCGCACCTGGGGTACGACGGCGACTGGCTGTACGTCAGCCAGTGGTACAACCGCCGCATCATCGAGATCGACGACGCCGGCGTGCCCGGCCGCTCGATCGGCGTTCCGCACGGGATCGCGGGACAAGTCGTCGTCGAGGGGCGGTTCTACCTGGTCACGACGGACGACGAAGACCACGGCGAGTATTGGCTCACGCGCGTCGACGCCCGCGGCCCCACGGTGGTGAGCGACGATTTGGCAATCATCCCGTTTCCCGCCCGCGCGTTGGCCTTCGATGGTGAGCGGTTCTGGACGAACCATCGCGCCGCCGACGAAGTCGTCGCCTTCGCGCGCCCCGACGCCTGACCACGCGCGGTCAGCTGCCGGTGCTCTTCGCCACGGTTGGTAAACCGTCGTGGCTCCATTCCATCCAGGAGCCGTCGTAGACCGCGACGTCGTCGAAACCGGCGGCGCGCAGTGCGAGCCAGGCTCCGGACGCGGAGACGCCGCTGCCGCAGGTGACCACCGTGCGCTTGTGCGGATCGAGTCTGGCTGAGGCGACCAGTCGGTCGAGCGTTGCGCGCTCCGCGATGCGGCCGCCGCGTGCGTCGTCGAGCAGCACGTTGCCGCTGAGGCGCACCGCGCCCGGGATGTCGCGGTCGCGCTGGGCGTAGGTTTGATCGCGCTGGGTTTCGATCAGCTGTTCGTCGAGCGTCCCGGCGACGATCGCCTGCACTTCGGCGCGCGTGGCGCGCACCGCCGGGTTTTCGCGCGGAAGAAACGTTGCCCGAACGATCGGCGGCGCGGCGGTCTCGAGCGGCTTGCCGGCTGCCGTCCAGGCGGCGATGCCGCCGGCGAGGACGTACGCTTCGGCGTGACCGTAGTAGCGCAGCATCCATACCAGGCGAGCGGCGAACGGGATCGTTCCGGCGTCGTAGGCGAGCACGATCGCGTCGTCGCCGATCCCGTGCCCGCCGAGTACCGCCGCAAACGTTTGCGGCGGCGCGACGCGGGTTGCGTAGGGCGTCGCGGGATCGCTGAGGTCGTCACCGTAATCGAGGTGGACGGCACCGGGCAGGTGGCCGGCTGCATACTGCTCGCGGCCGGACGGCATCGCCACCGTGCCGCCGTGTGGAACGCTGCGCGCGTCGATGATGCGCAGGCGCGGGTCGTCGCGATGGGCGATCAGCCAGTCGAGCTCTTTGAAGCCGGTGTCGTCCTGCACGGGGTTGGTTAGACGCCGATGGCAGGCTTCGAAAGATCGAACCGCTGCTCGGCATCGTCGGCGATGTACTTCCCGATCGCCAGCGACGACGTCGCCGCCGGTGAGGGCGCATTGCGGACGTGCACGATGCCGGGTGCGCCTTCGAAGACGAAGTCGTCGACCAACGCGCCATCCGCATCCATCGCTTGCGCGCGCACGCCGGAGGGTCCGGGCAAACAGTCTTCGGGCTGCAGTTCGGGGATGTAGCGCTGCAGCGCGCCGACGTAGGCCGAACGCACGAGATCGCGATACATTTCGCCGGCGCCCATCTTCCAATACTTGGTCGCCATCTTGAAGAACCCGGGATAGGTGAGCGAATCCCACAGCTCGGCCGGGTTGATGGAGAAGAACGAGTAGCCTTCGCGCGCGAAGGCCAGCACGGCGTTGGGGCCCAGCCAGATCGAGCCGTCCATGCGCGGCGTGAAGTGAACGCCCAGGAACGGGAACTCGGGGTCGGGGACGGGATAGATGTTGCCCTTGACCAGGTACGACTTCTCCGGTTTCAGGATCAGGTAGTCGCCGCGGAACGGCACGATCTTCGGATCGCGCGCGCCGTCGGTCATGCCGGCGATCCGGTCGCTGTACAGACCGCCGCACGTTACGACCGAGGTCGCTTGGATTTCGCCCTTCGGCGTCTTGAGCACGGTGACGTTGCCGCGGCGCTCGATGCCGGTCACCTCGTGGCCCAGGTACATGTCGGCGCCCATCTCTTGGGCGCCCTCGCCGTAGCTGGTCGAGATCCGTCCCCAGTCGACGATGCCCGTCACCGGCGAGAAGATCGCGCGCACGCCGCGGCAGTACGGCTCCCGTTCGGTGATCTGCGCCGCGTCGAGCATCTCGAGGCCTTCGATGCCGTTCGCGTGGCCGCGCGCCATGAGGTCGTCGAGCCGCCCCAGTTCCGATTCCTCGGTCGCCACGATCAGCTTGCCGACTTGCCGGTATTCGATCCCCTTGGCGTCGCAGTACTCCCAGGCCAGCTTCCGCCCCTCGACGCACAGTTTCGCCTTGAGTGAGCCCGGCTTGTAATAGATGCCCGAGTGGATGACGCCGCTGTTGTGGCCGGTCTGGTGCTTGCTCCAGACGTCCTCTTTCTCGACATTGGCGATGCGCAAGTGAGGATGCCGCAGCAGCAGCTCGCGCGTGGTCGCCAGCCCGACGATTCCCCCGCCGACGACGGCAATATCGTAGACCATGTGCCGCTATTCTCTCAGGCCGACAGGGCGTCCGCTACGACTTCGTTCCGGTCACGCTCCTTCGAGCTGCGTCGAGCGGTGCAAGTGCTCGACAAGGAGCAACGAGGCAGCGGCGGCCACCGCCTGCCAGTTGAACTGCATTCGACCGGCGTTCGCGTACAGGGAACGGCACTCCGCGCAGCGGAGCGAGCCTCGTCATGATCACCGCGCCGCGCGACCTTGCTCCCTTTCGCAACGAATCGATTCGCGATTTTTCCGACCCCCGTGATCGCGCTTCGCTCGAGGCGGCCTTGTCGCGGGCGGGCGAGACGCTCGGGCGCCGCTATCCGCTGATCGTCGACGGCGAGCCGCTTCATGGGTCGCGGTCCATCGCGTCGGTGAACCCGGCGCATCCAGCCCAGGTCATCGGCGAGGTTGACGAAGCAACGCCGAAACAGGCATCGCGCGCCCTCGACGTCGCGACTGCTCGCTTCGAAACCTGGAAGCGCACTCCGGCGGCCGAACGCGCGGACTACCTGCTGCGTGCGGCCGAACGCGTGCGCGCGACCCGGGATGATTGGAACGCGTTGCTGATCCTCGAGGTCGGTAAGACCTGGATCGAGGCCGACGCCGACACCGCCGAGGCGATCGACTTCTTGGAATTCTACGCGCGCGAGGCGCTTCGGCTCGACGCGCCGCCGCCGCTGACGCCGATCGCCGGCGAGCGCAACCGGCTGGTCTACCGGCCGCTCGGAGTCGGGGTCGTGATCCCGCCCTGGAACTTCGCCTTCGCGATCATGGCCGGGATGTCGGCGGCGGCCATTGTCACCGGCAACACGGCGATTCTCAAGCCATCGCCGGACGCCGCGGTCGTCGCCGCCCGGTTCGTGATGCTGATGCACGAGTTGGGCCTGCCCCCGGGGGTCCTCAACTTCGTCCCCGGCGACGGGCCGACGGTCGGCGAGCAGCTCGTCACCGACCCCCGGACGCGCTTCATCGCCTTCACCGGCTCCAAAGGGGTCGGGCTGCGGATCAACGAGCTGGCCGCCAAGACCCCGCCCGGCCAGCGCTGGATCAAGCGCGTGATCGCCGAGATGGGCGGGAAGGACGCGATCGTCGTTGCCGATGACGCCGATTTGGACGCGGCCGTCGCCGGGGTCGTTGCCGCGGCTTTCGGCTTTGCCGGCCAGAAGTGTTCGGCGTGCTCGCGGGCGATCGTCGACCGCGCGGTCTACCCGGCCTTCCTCGAGCGGCTGGTCCCGGCGACCGAGGCGCTGCGGGTCGGCGACCCGGCGGGCGTCGAGAGCGCGGTCGGGCCGGTGATCAATCAGAAGGCGCTCGAGCGGATCCTCGGCTACGTCGAAGTCGGCCGGAGCGAGGGCCGGGTCCTGACCGGCGGAGTCCGCCTCGATGGGGAGGGCTACTACGTCGCCCCGACCGTCATCGCTGACGTCGACTCCCGGGCGCGGATCGCTCAAGACGAGATCTTCGGCCCGGTCGTCGCCGTCATCCCGGCCGACGGGTTCGACGATGCGCTGCGGATCGCGAACGACACCGAGTTCGGCTTGACCGGCGCGGTCTTCAGCCGCAGCCCGGCGCGGCTGCGGCAAGCCCGCGAGGAGTTCTTCGTGGGCAATCTCTACCTCAATAGGAAGTGCACCGGGGCGCTGGTCGGCGGCCAGCCCTTCGGCGGCTTCAATATGAGCGGCACCGACTCCAAGGCCGGCGGCTACGACTACCTGCTCCTCTTCACGCAGGGCCAGTCGGTGTCGGAGAAGATCGCGGCGCACGCTGCCGACGATTTGGCCGCCGGAATGGACTAAGCGCCAAGGACGGCGAGCCATCGCCCGCGGAGCTGTGCAGAACTCGGTGGAGAGAACGGTGGAGAGCACCGGCGTTGGCCTCATTGACACTGTAGACCCTCGGTGGTAGTCTATCTGTCGTTGACTCTGACGCCACGCTCCCTCGGTGCGGTCAGTGATCCGGTCCGATACGGACTTGGCGGAAGCGTCCGTTCCTTGAAAACTGAACAGTGCAGTAGCGCAT